>OBZV01000003.1_pt1 | contig 359777 bp, 258 predicted proteins | sample 1501581 | NCBI WGS metagenome assembly OBZV01 (sample SAMEA2580257, study PRJEB22360) | human gut metagenome | biome: human gut; feature: human-associated habitat; material: faeces | place: Denmark | collected 2008/2010
GCCGATGGTACTGCGTAACAGTGGGAGAGTAGGTAGCCGCCGTTTTTAAGAAGCCTCGCTTGTCTATTGGACGGGCGAGGCTTTCTGTTTTTTATTACTTTGGTATTTATATCGCCGTTTTTAACAGATACAAACCTCATAATACCTATTAAAAAAGTGAATATTTACTGATAATTTGTATGTTATGAGGATATTTATTTGTATCTTTGTCGCCCGAATTGTAAGCTAACGATTTAAAAAAGAGAGAAGCTTTGGGAAAGTTTGATAAATACAAAATTGACTTGAAAGGAATGCAAACAGACTCTGTTAAGTATGAGTTTGTATTGGATAACCTTTACTTCGCTCACATTGATGGTCCTGAAGTTCAGAAAGGAAAGGTGAATGTTACATTGACCGTGAAAAGAACCTCTCGTGCTTTCGAGCTGAGTTTTCAGACTGAGGGAATGGTATCAGTACCATGTGACCGTTGTCTGGATGATATGGAGCTACCTATCAGTTCTTCTGATAAACTGATGGTAAAGTTTGGACATGAATATGCAGAAGAAGGTGACAACCTGATTGTGATTCCCGAGGAAGAAGGGGAAATCAACGTTGCATGGTTCATGTATGAGTTTGTTGCGCTCTCTGTACCCATGAAGCATGTACATGCTCCCGGTAAGTGCAATAAAGCGATGACTGGTAAATTGAACAAGCATTTGAAAACAAATGCGAATGAGGATAGCGATGATACTTTCGACACAGGTGGAGATGACATCGTAATTGAGGAAGAAGTGGAGGAACAAATTGATCCCCGCTGGAATGAATTAAAAAAAATATTAGATAATAATTAAAGTTTTAAGAAAATGGCACATCCTAAGAGAAGACAATCAAGTACGAGACAAGCGAAGAGAAGAACTCATGATAAGGCAGTAGCTCCTACATTGGCTATTTGTCCGAATTGCGGTGAATGGCACGTTTACCACACTGTATGTGGTGCTTGTGGCTATTACAGAGGCAAGCTCGCTATTGAGAAAGAAGCAGCTGTATAATTAGTACAGTTATACTGAAAACAGCCTGGGGGTGAAACTCTCCGGCTGCTTTAAGTATTATAGTATTGCTAATTTAAAATAGGTTTGATGGAAAAAATAAATGCAGTAATCACAGGAGTCGGCGGGTACGTACCCGATTATATCTTGACTAACGACGAGATATCAAAAATGGTGGATACCAACGACGAATGGATTATGACTCGTATCGGAGTAAAGGAAAGACATATTCTGAATGAGGAAGGATTAGGTAGTTCATACATGGCGCGCAAAGCTGCCAAACAGTTGATGAAGAAGACTGGTGCTAATCCTGATGATATCGATTTGGTTGTTGTTGCTACCACTACTCCTGACTATCACTTCCCTTCTACAGCTTCTATTCTTTGTGATAAACTCGGACTAAAGAATGCTTTTGCCTTCGACTTGCAGGCTGCTTGTAGCGGATTCCTGTATTTGATGGAGACAGCTGCTAATTTCATCCGTTCGGGAAGATATAAGAAAATTATCATTGTCGGTGCCGATAAGATGTCGTCAATGGTTAACTATACAGATCGTGCTACATGCCCCATTTTCGGTGACGGTGCTGCTGCCTTTATGGTGGAACCCACTACGGAAGATTACGGAATCATGGATTCGATACTGAGAACAGATGGCAAAGGTTTGCCTTTCCTCCACATGAAAGCTGGTGGTTCGGTTTGTCCTCCGTCTTATTTCACAGTAGACAATAAAATGCACTATTTGCACCAGGAAGGAAGAACAGTATTTAAATATGCTGTATCCAACATGTCGGATGTCTCTGCTGCAATCGCAGAAAAGAATGGTCTGACGAAAGATAGTATCAACTGGATTGTTCCGCATCAGGCGAATGTCCGTATTATCGAGGCTGTGGCTCACCGTATGGATGTGCCAATGGATAAAGTGTTGGTAAATATTGAGCATTACGGTAACACGAGTGCCGCTACACTTCCTCTGTGTATCTGGGATTATGAAGATAAACTCAAGAAAGGCGATAACATCATTTTCACTGCATTCGGTGCCGGATTTACTTGGGGCGCAGTATACGTGAAATGGGGTTATGATGGAAAGAAGGAATCGTAACGTAAGTTACTGAACTATAACACTCAAAAACGCATCCTATTTCGATTCGATGCGTTTTTTTGTCTCAACCAATAAAATAAAGAGAAATGCATAAAGCAGGTTTTGTAAACATCGTAGGAAATCCGAATGTCGGAAAGTCGACATTGATGAATGTCTTGGTGGGCGAACGTATTTCGATCGCTACCTTCAAAGCGCAGACTACTCGTCACCGGATTATGGGAATCTATAATACGGATGAGATGCAGATTGTTTTTTCTGATACTCCGGGTGTGTTGAAGCCCAATTATAAGCTACAGGAGTCTATGCTGAATTTTTCTACTTCGGCATTGACAGATGCGGATATCTTGCTTTATGTAACGGACGTGGTGGAGACGCCGGATAAGAATAATGAGTTTATGGAAAAGGTGCGTCAGATGACGGTGCCTGTTCTCTTGCTCATCAATAAGATAGATCTTACAGATCAGGAAAAACTGGTAAAGCTGGTGGAAGAATGGAAAGAGTTGCTTCCCCAAGCCGAAATTATTCCGATTTCTGCTACATCAAAGTTCAATGTAGACTATGTGATGAAGCGGATCAAAGAACTGCTGCCCGATTCTCCTCCTTATTTTGGAAAGGATCAGTGGACGGATAAGCCTGCCCGTTTCTTCGTGAATGAGATTATCCGGGAAAAGATTCTGCTCTATTACGATAAAGAGATCCCCTATTCGGTGGAGGTTGTTGTGGAAGAGTTTAAGGAAGAACCGAAGAAGATTCATATTCGGGCGGTGATTAACGTGGAACGTGATTCGCAGAAAGGAATCATTATCGGTAAACAGGGAAAGGCGTTGAAGAAGGTGGCTACCGAGGCTCGCCGTGAACTGGAACGTTTCTTTGGAAAGACTATTTTTCTCGAAACGTATGTGAAAGTGGATAAGGATTGGCGTAGTTCGGATAAGGAACTCCGCAATTTTGGTTATCAGTTAGATTAAGAGTATTCATGCGACTGTGATAGTCGTGAAAAAACAAGGTATTGAACTATGGGTAATTTAGTTGCAATTGTAGGACGCCCGAATGTGGGCAAGTCTACCTTATTTAACCGTCTGACGAAGACTCGTCAGGCTATTGTGAATGAAGAAGCGGGTACAACCCGCGACAGACAATATGGCAAGTCTGAGTGGCTGGGCCGTGAATTCTCTGTGGTTGACACCGGTGGATGGGTGGTCAACTCGGATGATGTCTTTGAAGAGGAAATCCGTAAGCAGGTATTATTGGCTGTGGAAGAAGCGGATGTCATTCTGTTTGTAGTGGATGTGATGAATGGAGTGACTGACTTGGATATGCAGGTAGCTGCTATTCTGCGTCGTGCTAATAGTCCGGTGATTATGGTTGCCAATAAAACGGATAATCACGATTTACAATATAACGCTCCCGAATTCTATAAACTGGGATTGGGCGATCCATATTGCGTTTCTGCGATGACAGGAAGTGGTACGGGTGATTTGATGGACTTGATTGTCAGCAATTTCAAGAAAGAATCATCAGAAATCCTGGATGATGATATTCCCCGTTTTGCTGTGGTAGGACGTCCGAACGCCGGAAAGTCTTCCATTGTAAATGCATTTATTGGGGAAGAACGTAATATCGTAACAGAGATTGCCGGAACTACCCGCGACTCTATCTATACTCGTTACAATAAATTCGGATTTGATTTTTACCTGGTGGATACAGCGGGTATCCGTAAGAAAAACAAGGTAAATGAGGACTTGGAATATTATTCAGTCGTTCGTTCGATTCGTTCTATCGAAGGTTCGGATGTTTGTATTCTGATGTTGGATGCTACAAGAGGTGTTGAGGGACAGGACTTGAATATCTTCTCTCTGATTCAGAAGAATCAGAAAGGTCTGGTAGTTGTTATAAATAAGTGGGATTTGGTGGAAGATAAATCTGTGAAAGTACAGAAAGCGTTTGAGGAAGCTGTTCGCTCGCGTTTTGCTCCGTTTGTCGATTTCCCGATCATCTTTGCTTCTGCACTGACTAAGCAACGTATTCTGAAAGTGCTTGAAGAAGCACGTAGTGTGTATGAAAACCGGACGACAAAGATCCCGACCGCACGTTTGAATGAAGAAATGCTTCCGTTGATCGAGGCTTATCCGCCTCCTTCAAATAAAGGTAAGTATATCAAAATTAAATATATCACACAGTTGCCGAATACACAGGTGCCTTCATTTGTATATTTCGCCAACTTACCGCAGTATGTGAAAGAGCCATACAAACGTTTCCTCGAAAATAAGATGCGTGAGAAATGGAATCTGACAGGTACTCCGGTTAATATTTATATTCGACAGAAATAAATAAAAAAGACACGGATTGTCTCAATTATATAGAATATATATAGGGACAATCCGTGTCTTTTATAAATATATCTCTGTGAGATCTTGTATTACTTTGTAGTAGACTTATTTTTCCAACTGGAAATCTTTTCGGCGTAACACGAAACTGTTACTTAAGTATTTTTCACGTACAATCTGATTTTCCGATAATTCTTCCGGTGTTCCCTGGAAAAGGATCTTTCCTTCGAACAGCAGATAGGCGCGATCTGTGATACTAAGCGTTTCCTGTACGTTGTGGTCGGTAATCAGGATTCCGATATTCTTGTCTTTCAGTTTCCATACAATTTGCTGGATATCTTCTACGGCAATCGGGTCGACACCGGCAAAAGGTTCGTCAAGCATGATGAATTTGGGGTCGATGGCAAGACAACGGGCAATCTCTGTACGGCGGCGCTCACCTCCCGACAACTGGTTACCTTTATTTTTGCGTACCTTTTGCAGACGGAACTCTGCAATCAGGCTTTCGAGTTTCTCTTTTTGATATTCTTTGGGCTTGTTGGTCATTTCCAGTACAGAGGCGATATTATCTTCCACGCTCATCTGGCGGAAAACGGATGCTTCCTGTGCAAGGTAGCCGATTCCCGTTTGTGCGCGTTTGTAAACCGGATATTTGGTAATCTCCAGATCATCGAGGAAAATACGTCCTTCATTAGGAGTAATCAACCCTACAGTCATATAGAATGAAGTCGTTTTACCGGCACCGTTCGGTCCCAGCAAACCTACAATCTCACCTTGCTTCACATTGATGGAAACGTGGCTTACAACGGTTCGTTTACCGTACTTCTTAACCAGGTCTTCCGTGCGGAGCACCATCTTGCTTTCTTCCATATTCTAGTTATTTTGCGGCAAATGTAGTAAAAATAAGCTGAAATAATGTACATTTGCAGACAAATAGTGTGAGTTATGATAAAAGCATTGAGAACCGTCGGGAGATATTTCATGCTGATGGGACGGACTTTTTCCCGCCCCGAACGTATGCGTATGTTCTTTCGGCAATACCTTAACGAGTTGGAGCAGCTAGGTGTGAACTCCATCGGTATTGTGCTGTTGATTTCGTTTTTCATCGGCGCAGTGATTACCATCCAGATTAAGTTGAATATCGAAAGTCCATGGATGCCCCGCTGGACAGTGGGATATGTGACACGTGAAATTATGTTGCTGGAATTTTCTTCCTCCATCATGTGTTTGATTCTTGCCGGAAAAGTCGGGTCGAATATCGCTTCGGAATTAGGAACGATGCGGGTGACGCAACAGATTGATGCGCTCGAAATTATGGGTATCAATTCGGCGAACTACCTGATTTTGCCTAAGATTACGGCGATGGTGACTGTTATCCCTATTCTAGTGACATTTAGTATCTTTGCCGGAATCATCGGTGCCTTTTGCACGTGTTGGTTTGCCGGGGTTATGAATGCTGTCGATCTCGAATATGGTTTGCAGTATATGTTTAACGAATGGTTTATCTGGGCGGGTATCATCAAATCCCTCTTTTTTGCGTTTATCATTGCAAGTGTGTCCGCTTTCTTCGGATACACGGTAGAGGGAGGTTCGATTGCTGTAGGAAAGGCTTCTACGGATGCCGTAGTATCCAGCAGTGTATTGATTCTGTTTTCAGACTTGATATTAACTAAACTTTTGATGGGATGATTGAGATTAAAGGACTTTATAAATCATTTGATGACAAGACAGTATTGAGTGATATCAATGCTGACTTTGCAAATGGAAAGACAAACTTGATTATCGGTCAGAGTGGTTCCGGTAAGACGGTGTTGATGAAATGTATTGTAGGATTGCTAACTCCGGAGAAAGGGGAAGTCTTGTATGACGGGCGTAACCTTGTCCTGATGGGGAAGAAGGAGAAGAAGATGCTTCGCAAGGAAATGGGAATGATTTTCCAGAGTGCGGCTCTTTTTGACTCTATGACCGTATTTGATAATGTGATGTTTCCACTGAATATGTTTAGCAACGATATCTTGCGTGACCGGATCAAACGGGCGATGTTCTGTCTGGATCGTGTGAATCTGGGGGAAGCGAAAGATAAGTTTCCGGGAGAAATCAGTGGTGGTATGCAGAAGCGTGTGGCTATTGCGCGTGCGATTGCCTTGAATCCGCAATATCTGTTTTGCGATGAACCGAATTCGGGGCTGGACCCGAAAACGTCGTTGGTGATTGATGATCTGATCCATGATATTACGCAGGAATATAACATGACGACCATTATCAATACGCATGATATGAACTCTGTATTGGGAATCGGTGAGAAGGTGATTTATATTTATGAGGGACATAAAGAGTGGGAAGGTACGAAAGATGATATCTTTACTTCTACCAATGAACGACTGAATAACTTTATCTTTGCTTCCGACTTGCTCCGTAAGGTGAAGGACGTGGAAGTGCAGGGAATGGAAGGGTAATAAAAAAACTTCTGTCATCGGGTGACAGAAGTTTCTTTTTTTCTTAGCTATGTTAGCGTCGGCAATTAAGCTCTAGGTCTAGCTTCTTTAACTACCATTGTACGGCCCATGTATTCAGCTCCGTTCAATTCAGCAATAGCTTTTGCAGCTGCAGCGTCGTCTTCCATTTCGATGAAAGCGAATCCTTTGGATTTACCGGTTTCACGGTCCATAACAACTTTAACTGATGATACTGCTCCGTAATCTTCCATCACTTGTTGCAGATCTCCTTCCTTAACACGGTAGTTAAGGTTTCCAACATAAATGTTCATAATGAAAATGATAAAAAATAAATAAATGAATAAAACTCTCTGGATAGATGGTTACTAATAAAAAGATTAAAACGACAGAGAGTTTACAAATGCGTTTTGGTAACGGAAGTAAAAACCTTGTAATCAAATCGAGAAACTAATGGTCCATCAATCCGCAACAAAGAAAAGAATAATTTTTGGATTAACCATCTTTTTGGAAAGTTAATTTGCGGATTATCAGAAAAAAAGTAGGCCGGGGGAACCTGGCGGGGTGGGTGTTGATGGTGATTTTATCTTGTTTATAGATGGAATATCAGTGAAATATCGATAAAAGATGTGTGAAAGATGGGTGGCGTTGCTGAAATAAATCTGCAATGTCTTTTGAAATTTGAAAGATTAGCACTAATTTTGCACCCTCTTTGAGTATAGAACAAAGTATAAATCAAATAAATAATTGTCAGAATGAACGTTTCATTACAAAACATTGACAAAGTAAGCGCAGAGCTTACTGTAAAGCTTGAGAAAGCCGATTATCAGGAGAAAGTAGACAAAGAGTTGAAGTCACTCCGTCAGAAGGCACAGATTCCGGGATTCCGTAAAGGTATGGTTCCGACAAGTCTTATTAAAAAGATGTATGGTAAGTCGGTAATTGCAGAGGTTGTGAATAAGGCACTGCAAGAAGCTGTTTACAATTATATTAAAGAAAATAAGGTGAATATGTTGGGCGAGCCGTTGCCTAACGAAGAAAAGCAACAGAATATTGATTTCGATACAATGGAAGAATTCGATTTCGTATTCGACATCGCTTTGGCACCTGAATTTAAAGCAGAAGTAAGTGCTAAAGATAAAGTAGATTATTATACTATCGAAGTTTCTGACGAAATGATCGACAACCAGGTGAAGATGTACACTCAACGCACTGGCAAGTATGATAAGGTAGACGCTTACGAAGATAATGATATGCTGAAAGGTCTGCTGGCACAGTTGGACGAAGAAGGCAACACAAAAGAAGGGGGTATTCAGGTAGAAGCTGCTGTGTTGATGCCTGCTTACATGAAGAACGACGATCAGAAAGCTATTTTTGCTAATGCAAAAGTAAATGATGTATTGGTGTTCAATCCGAATGTGGCTTATGACGGACATGCTGCCGAACTGGGGTCTTTGTTGAAGATTGACAAGGAAATTGCAAAAGACGTGAAGTCTGATTTCAGCTTCCAGGTAGAAGAAATCACTCGTTTTGTTCCGGGTGAATTGACTCAGGAAGTATTCGACCAGGCATTCGGCGAAGGTGTTGTGAAGACTGAAGAAGAATTCCGCGCTAAGATTAAAGAAGAAATCGCAGCTAGATTTGTGGCTGACAGCGATTATAAATTCCTGATCGACATTCGCAAGGTGATGATGGAAAAAGTAGGTAAACTGGAATTCTCTGATGCCCTGCTGAAACGTATCATGTTGCTGAACAACGAAGAAAAGGGAGAAGAATATGTTGCTGAAAACTATGATAAGAGCATTGAAGAACTGACTTGGCACCTGATTAAGGAACAGTTGGTTGAAGCAAACGATATCAAAGTAGAACAGGAAGATGTTCTGAAGATGGCTAGAGAAACAACAAAGGCACAGTTTGCTCAATACGGTATGTTGTCTATTCCTGACGATGTGCTTGACAACTATGCACAGGAAATGTTGAAGAAGAAAGAAACTATCAATAATTTGGTAAGTCGTGTGGTAGAAGTGAAGCTTGCTGCTGCTCTGAAAGCGCAGGTTACTTTGGAAAACAAGAACGTTTCGATCGAAGAATTCAATAAAATGTTTGAGTAATCATTCGGTTGAATAAAATATAAAGTCACAGAAACACAGAGTTTTTATAAAATTATAACTCTGTGTTTTTTTGTGTCTCTGTATTCTTTTTCGTTTCTTTGTACTTACGTTTATTTTTAATTTATAAGAAAGGAACAATTAACATGGATGATTTTAGAAAATACGCAACCAAGCATTTAGGAATGAATGGCATGGTATTGGATGATGTGATTAAGTCGCAGGCCGGGTATTTGAATCCCTATATTCTGGAAGAAAGACAGTTGAACGTAACTCAACTCGACGTTTTCTCCCGTTTGATGATGGACCGCATCATTTTCCTTGGTACACAAGTTGATGACTATACAGCTAATACGCTTCAGGCACAGTTGTTGTATCTGGATTCTGTGGATCCGGGTAAGGATATCTCTATCTATATCAACTCTCCGGGCGGAAGTGTATATGCCGGACTGGGCATTTATGATACGATGCAGTTTATTTCAAGCGATGTTGCTACCATCTGTACAGGTATGGCAGCTTCAATGGCAGCCGTATTGCTGGTTGCCGGTGCTGAAGGCAAACGTTCTGCATTGCCTCACTCACGTGTGATGATTCATCAACCGATGGGTGGTGCGCAAGGACAAGCATCGGACATTGAAATCACAGCTCGTGAGATTCAGAAATTGAAGAAAGAACTTTATACGATCATCGCCGATCATTCGCATACTGATTTCGATAAAGTATGGGCGGACTCTGACCGCGACTACTGGATGACAGCTCAGGAAGCGAAAGAGTACGGTATGATTGATGAAGTATTGATTAAGAAATAAAAATGGCTGATTCAAAAACAAAGAAAAGGTGTAGCTTCTGTGGACGGTCGGAGAATGAAGTAGGATTTCTGATTACGGGAATGAGCGGCTACATTTGCGACAGCTGTGCTACCCAGGCTTATGAGATTACTCAGGAAGCATTGGGAGAAAGCAAGAAAAGTGCAGGAGCTACCAAGCTCAACTTAAAAGAACTGCCCAAACCGGTAGAAATCAAGAAATTCCTCGACCAGTATGTGATCGGACAGGATGATGCGAAACGCTTCCTTTCCGTATCGGTCTATAACCATTATAAACGTTTGTTGCAAAAAGACAGCGGTGATGATGTGGAGATTGAAAAGTCGAACATTATTATGGTGGGTAGTACCGGAACCGGGAAAACGTTGCTCGCACGCACGATTGCTAAGTTACTGCACGTGCCGTTTACTATTGTAGACGCTACAGTGCTGACGGAGGCCGGTTATGTGGGCGAAGATATCGAAAGTATTTTAACCCGTTTGCTTCAGGTGGCAGATTATAATGTACCTGAAGCTGAACAGGGTATCGTGTTTATCGACGAGATCGACAAAATTGCCCGTAAAGGAGATAATCCTTCCATCACTCGCGACGTGAGCGGTGAAGGCGTACAGCAGGGATTACTGAAATTGCTCGAAGGTTCTGTGGTGAACGTACCTCCCCAGGGAGGCCGTAAACATCCGGACCAGAAGATGATTCCGGTAAATACCAAGAATATTCTCTTTATCTGCGGCGGTGCGTTCGACGGTATCGAGAAGAAGATCGCCCAACGGTTGAACACCCATGTCGTAGGTTATACGGCATCCCAGAAAACAGCGACGGTAGACAAGAATAACATGATGCAGTATATCGCTCCACAGGATTTGAAGTCATTCGGACTGATTCCCGAAATTATCGGACGTCTTCCGGTGTTGACTTATTTGAATCCGCTGGACCGGGATGCGCTTCGTGCGATCCTTACCGAACCGAAAAACTCAATCATCAAACAGTACATCAAACTGTTTGAAATGGATGGTATCAAGCTGACATTTGAAGATGATGTCTTCGAATATATCGTCGACAAGGCGGTAGAATATAAGCTGGGTGCCCGCGGATTGCGCTCTATTGTGGAAACAATCATGATGGATGTCATGTTTGAAATCCCTTCAGAGAACAAAAAAGAGTATAAGGTGACGCTGGATTATGCAAAGATGCAACTGGAAAAAGCGAATATGGCACGACTACAAACCGCTTAAAATCAAAGAGTAAGGCTACAGAAAATGATCGTAACTGTATTTTCTTGAAAATATTAGTCGCATTTTGCTTGGTAATTACGAAGTTGTTTATAACTTTGTTTGGCTCTCTTGAAGAAGAGAACATACTTAAAGTTAAACCATGAACTGAATAAAACAACCTTAGTTAAGATGGCAGGGAAGATTAATTTAACAGATGAACTGAAAAAGTATTTCGGATTTAATAAGTTCAAGGGAAACCAGGAAGCGATCATTAATAACTTGCTCGATGGTAAAGATACCTTTGTACTGATGCCTACCGGTGGCGGGAAATCTTTATGCTATCAGCTACCTTCGGTCTTGATGGAAGGTACGGCAATCGTAATTTCTCCGCTCATTGCGTTGATGAAGAATCAAGTGGATGCAATGCGCAATTTCAGTGAAGAAGATGGCGTCGCCCATTTTATCAATTCTTCATTAAATAAAGGCGCGATAGACCAAGTGAGGTCGGACATCCTTGCCGGAAAGACAAAATTGCTATATGTAGCGCCGGAGTCGCTGACGAAAGAAGAAAACGTAGAGTTTTTGCGTTCGGTAAAGATTTCGTTCTATGCAGTGGATGAAGCTCACTGTATTTCTGAATGGGGCCATGACTTTCGACCGGAATACCGGCGGATTCGCCCTATTATCAATGAAATAGGTAAAGCTCCGTTGATTGCGCTTACCGCAACGGCGACACCGAAGGTGCAGCATGATATCCAGAAAAATCTGGGAATGGTAGATGCTCAAGTCTTCAAATCTTCGTTCAACCGTCCGAACCTTTATTATGAGGTACGTGCGAAGACCGCTAATATTGACAGGGATATTATCAAGTTTATCAAAAACAATCCGGAGAAATCGGGCATTATCTATTGCCTTAGCCGGAAAAAAGTGGAGGAACTTGCTGAAATCCTGCAGGCAAACGGTATCAATGCGCGTCCTTATCATGCTGGAATGGATTCGTTGACCAGGACCAAGAATCAGGATGATTTCCTGATGGAAAAAGTGGACGTTATTGTAGCGACTATCGCTTTCGGTATGGGAATTGACAAGCCGGACGTGAGGTTCGTGATTCACTACGATATTCCAAAGAGTCTGGAAGGGTATTACCAGGAGACCGGGCGCGCCGGTAGAGATGGCGGTGAAGGTCAGTGCATAACCTTTTATACAAACAAAGACTTGCAGAAACTGGAAAAGTTCATGCAAGGAAAACCTGTGGCAGAGCAGGAAATTGGCAAGCAGCTTCTGTTGGAAACCGCTGCTTATGCCGAATCTTCCGTATGCCGACGCAAGACGTTGCTGCATTATTTCGGTGAAGAATATACGGAAGAAAATTGTGGAAATTGTGACAACTGTTTAAACCCTAAAAAACAAGTGGAGGCTCAAGAGTTATTGTGTGCCGTGATTGAAGCGATTATCGCGGTGAAAGAAAATTTTAAGGCAGATTATATTATAGACATACTACAAGGTAAAGAAACTTCCGAAGTACAGGCGCATTTGCATGAAGACCTCGAAGTCTTCGGCTCCGGTATGGGTGAAGAGGATAAGACATGGAACGCAGTGATTCGTCAGGCGCTGATTGCAGGTTACTTGAGCAAAGATGTGGAGCATTACGGACTCCTGAAAGTGACGGAGGAAGGACATAAGTTCCTGAAGAGACCGAAGTCATTCAAGATTACCGAGGACAACGATTTCGAAGAGACGGAAGAAGAAGTTCCGGCACGCGGCGGTGGCTCCTGTGCAGTAGACCCGGCTCTTTATTCCATGTTGAAGGACTTGCGGAAGAAACTCTCGAAGAAACTGGAAGTGCCGCCTTATGTGATCTTCCAGGACCCGTCTTTGGAAGCAATGGCTACCATTTATCCGGTGACATTGGACGAGTTGCAGAATATACCTGGCGTAGGTGCCGGAAAAGCAAAACGTTATGGTGAAGAGTTCTGTAAATTAATCAAACGCCACTGTGAAGAGAATGAGATAGAACGTCCGGAAGACCTGCGGGTACGTACGGTTGCCAATAAATCTAAGATGAAGGTAGCTATTATTCAGGCTATCGACCGTAAAGTGGCGTTAGATGATATCGCTCTTTCCAAAGGGATTGAATTTGGTGAACTGTTGGACGAGGTAGAAGCGATCGTTTATTCGGGAACCAAACTGAATATAGATTACTTCCTGGAAGAAATCATGGATGAAGATCATATGCTTGATATCTACGATTATTTCAAGGAATCTACCACTGATAAGATTGATGATGCGCTTGACGAATTAGGCGATGACTTCACGGAAGAGGAAGTTCGTTTGGTACGTATTAAGTTCATCTCTGAAATGGCTAATTAAAAAAGCGAAAAAAATAGGCGTGCAGGTATGCGGTTTTGAATAAAAACCGTATATTTGCACGCAATAATTTTTAAACGCATAGCCCTATGTCATTTATTGCTGATAAGATTGTAATGGATGGGTTGACTTACGACGACGTATTGTTGATCCCCGCTTATTCTGAAGTTTTACCGCGCACTGTCGATCTCTCGACTAAGTTTTCAAAAAACATTGAGTTAAAAATTCCTTTTGTGACGGCTGCCATGGATACGGTTACCGAAGCGAAAATGGCTATTGCCATTGCTCGTGAAGGTGGTATCGGTGTGATTCACAAAAATATGTCTATCGAAGAACAGGCAAGACAAGTTGCTATCGTAAAGCGTGCCGAAAATGGTATGATTTATGACCCTGTAACGATCAAAAGAGGTTCTACTGTTCAGGATGCACTGGACATCATGGCGGAATATAAAATCGGTGGTATCCCTGTGGTAGATGATGAAGGTTATTTGGTGGGTATTGTTACCAACAGAGATTTGCGTTTCGAAAGAGACATGGCAAAACATATTGATCTTGTCATGACTCCGAAAGAAAGATTGGTGACTACTAACCAGTCTACTGACTTGGAATCTGCTGCACAGATTCTTCAGAAACATAAGATTGAGAAACTTCCGATTGTCGGAATGGACGGAAAGTTGATCGGTCTTGTCACTTATAAAGATATTACAAAAGCAAAAGATAAACCGATGGCTTGCAAAGACGCCAAAGGTCGTCTGCGTGTAGCTGCCGGTGTAGGTGTTACTGCCGATACGCTGGATCGTATGCAGGCATTGGTGGATGCCGGTGCAGATGCAATCGTGATTGATACAGCTCACGGACACTCTAAGTTTGTGATTGAAAAACTGAAAGAAGCAAAGAAACGCTTCCCGAATATTGATATTGTGGTAGGTAACATTGCTACTGGAGAAGCTGCCAAAGCTTTGGTGGAAGCTGGTGCGGATGCTGTGAAAGTAGGTATCGGTCCGGGTTCTATCTGTACAACTCGTGTGGTTGCCGGTGTAGGTGTTCCACAGTTATCGGCTGTTTATGATGTAGCAAAAGCGTTGAAGGGGACAGGTATTCCTTTGATTGCCGATGGTGGGTTGCGTTATTCGGGCGACGTGGTGAAAGCATTGGCTGCCGGAGGATATTGCGTAATGATCGGATCATTGGTTGCCGGAACAGAAGAATCTCCGGGTGACACTATTATCTTCAATGGTCGTAAATTCAAATCCTATCGTGGTATGGGTTCATTGGAAGCAATGGAGAACGGTTCGAAAGACCGCTACTTCCAGAGTGGAACTGCTGATGTGAAGAAGCTTGTTCCCGAAGGAATCGCTGCCCGTGTTCCTTATAAAGGTACGCTTTTCGAAGTTGTGTATCAGCTGACTGGCGGTTTGCGTGCAGGTATGGGATACTGTGGCGCTGCTAACATTGAGAAACTTCATGACGCTAAGTTTACCCGCATTACCAATGCAGGTGTAATGGAAAGTCATCCGCACGACGTGACGATTACCAGTGAATCGCCTAACTATAGCCGTCCGGAATAATAGATAGATACGGTGAACTATTAACGGTGAACGGTGAACAGGCTGTATAATCAGCAGGGTGTTCACTGCTCACCGTTTGTTGTTTGAAAAATAAAAATTGATGATGAAAAGAAGCCTGTTGTTGGGATGTATTTCTCTCTTTGTAGTCGCGGTCTTTGCACAGGAAGATCCGGTATTGATGCGTGTTAACGGAAGAGAGATACTCCGTTCGGAATTTGAATATGCATACCGCCGTTATGCGGAACGTTCAAATGCCAAACTTTCACCCAAAGAGTATGCGGCACTTTTCGCTCAATCAAAGTTGAAAGTGGAAGCAGCCAGAGCTGCCGGACTTGATACGACCTCTGTTTTTCGTAAACAACAAGAGAAATGTCGGACAGAGTTGGTGGAATCCTATCTGATAGACAGGCAGGTAATGGATAGTTGTGCCCGTGCCTTGTACCAGAAGATGGGATTGAAAGCACGTAGCGGCAGGGTACAAGTGATGCAGATTTTCAAACGTTTGCCACAGACAATCACTTCCCGGCATTTAGAAGAAGAAAAAACGCGGATGGATTCTATATACCGGATGATACAGAATCAGCCGGATTTGAACTTTAACCGTTTGGTCGAAATATACTCGGATGATAAGCAAAGTAGATGGATCGAATGTCTGGAAACAACGAGCGAGTTTGAGAATGTTGCTTTCTCTCTGGCAAAAGGTATGGCATCGCAGCCCTTTTTCACTCCTGAAGGGATTCATATCTTGAAAGTGATGGATCGGGAGGAAACAGCTGCTTACGAAAATGTCAGTGCCAGGTTAATGGAACGGATACGGCGCAAGGAGATTTTGGACAAAGGTACAGGCGCGGTGCTCGAACGCTTGAAAAAAGCATGGCAGTATGCTCCCAATCAGGCGGCAATGGAAGAACTGCTGGCGAAAGGCCGTACAGAACAAACCCTGTTTACGATTGACGGACAAGCATACACCGGAACTATGTTCACGCATTTTGCCTCTTCTCATCCTCAAGCTGTCAAACGGCAGTTGGAAGGATTTATAGCTAAGTCATTGCTGGATTATGAAAGCCGGAATATCGATAAAAAGCATCCGGAAATTCCTTATGCCTTGCGGGAATCTGATGAAAACTATTTGGTGGAAGAGATAACACGTCAGAAAATAGATTTGCCCGCAGCTAATGACCGGGCGGGATTGGCTACTTATTTTAAATTTCATTCGTCGGATTATCGGTGGGAGAGCCCCCGGTATAGAGGAGTCGTGCTTCATTGCGTTGATAAAAAGACGGCAAAGCAAGCCAAAAAAATGCTGAAGAAAGTCTCGGAAAAAGAGTGGGCGGACAAGCTTCGGCAAACTTTTAATACATCCGGGGAGGAAAAGATACAAGTTGAACAAGGAATTTTTGCCGACGGAGACAATAAATATATAGATAAACTGGTTTTTAAGAAGGGTGATTTTGATCCTTTGATGTCTTATCCTTTTACTATTGTAGTAGGCGAAAAGATGAAAGGTCCGGATGATTATCGGGAAGTAATTGATCGGGTTCGAAAGGATTATCGAAGCTATCTTGACACGTGCTGGATGCGGGAATTGAGTGAGTCCGGTAAGGTTGAAATAAACCAAGAGGTTTTAAAAACAGTTAATAATAACTGATGTAACCGATTATTCACTATCTTCGTACCTTAAATAAGTAGATTTTAGTTGCCGATGCGAATATTAGTCCTCTTACTGATTATCCTTCTTGGTTGTGGAGCGTGCAAGGAACAGCATGACCACAAAGGAAAGACTCCTTTGGTAGAGGTGGACGGTAACTTTTTATATAAAGAAGATTTGATGTCCGTGCTTCCGGTCGGATTGTCAAAAGATGATAGCATTCTCTTCACCGAGCACTATATTCGTAGTTGGGCGGAAGAGATTTTATTGTATGAGAAAGCTGCGAACAATATCCCCGATAATGTGGATGTAGACAAGCTGGTGGAGAATTATCGGAAAGCGTTGATAATGCATACTTATCAGCAGGAGTTGATTAACCAGAAGTTGACGAATGATATTTCCGAACACGAGATAGCAGAGTATTACGGCAAAAACAAGGAATTGTTTAAACTGGAAAGTCCGTTGATTAAGGGATTGTTTATTAAAGTGCCGTTGACAGCTCCCCAGTTGAACAATGTGCGCAGATGGTATAAGTCGGAAAAACAGGATGCTATCGAGAGCCTGGAAAAATATAGTTTGCAGAATGCGGTGAAATATGAATATTTCTATGATAAATGGGTGTCCGTGACCGATGTCCTGGACATGATTCCGTTGAAAGTAGAGGCACCGGAAGAGTATGTAAACAAACACCGTCAGGTAGAATTGAAAGATACGGCTTATTATTATTTCCTGAATGTGAGCGATTATCGCGGAGTTGGTGAGGAGAAACCGTATGAATTTGCCCGCTCGGAAGTGAAAGACTTACTGGTAAATCAGAAACGGGTGAGCTTTATGGAACAGGTAAAGAACGACTTGTATCAGCAGGCGGTAAGTAAGAAGAAGATTATATATAATTATTAAATACAAAGAATGAAGAAGTTTGTGAACTTTAGATTTGTTGTTACCCTTGTCCTGGCAATATTTGCTAATGTGGCAACCTATGCACAAGATAATGTGGTTGATGAAGTAGTTTGGGTAGTAGGTGACGAAGCTATTTTAAAATCAGATGTAGAAGAGGCCCGTATGGATGCCTTGTATAATGGACGCAGATTCGAAGGCGATCCTTATTGTGTAATTCCTGAAGAGATTGCTGTGCAGAAGTTATTCCTGCATCAGGCAAAGTTGGACAGTATCGAGGTTTCCGAAGCGGAAATCATCCAGCGTGTGGATATGATGACCAATATGTACATCCAGCAGATCGGTTCCAGAGAGAAAATGGAGGAGTATTTCAATAAAACATCCACCCAGATTCGTGAAACTTTGCGTGATAATGCACGTGACGGATTGACGGTTCAGAAGATGCAGCAGAAACTGGCAGGAGATATCAAAGTGACTCCGGCAGAAGTACGCCGTTACTTCAAAGATCTTCCACAGGATAGTATCCCTTACATTCCTACACAGGTGGAAGTGCAGATTATTACTTTGCAACCCAAAATACCCGTTTCGGAAATCGAGGATGTAAAGAGGACACTGCGTGATTATACGGATCGTGTGACAAAAGGAGAAATAGACTTCTCTACATTGGCCCGTTTGTATTCTGAAGATAAGGCTTCTGCCATTAAAGGTGGTGAATGTGGATTTATGGGACGTGGTATGATGGACCCCGCTTATGCGAATGTGGCATTCAGCTTGCAGGACCCGAAGAAAGTTTCCAAAATTGTAGAATCGGAATTTGGTTTCCATATTATCCAGTTGATTGAGAAGCGTGGTGACCGTGTTAATACCCGCCATATCCTGTTGCGTCCGAAAGTATCGGAAAAAGAACTGACCGAGGCTTGTGCCCGTCTGGATTCTATTGCAGATGATATTCGTGCTAACAAATTCACATTTGATGATGCCGCTGCCGTTATCTCACAAGATAAGGATACCCGTAACAATCACGGTATCATGGTGAACATCAATGAACATTCAGGTATCACTACTTCTAAGTTCCAGATGCAGGATCTTCCTCAAGACGTTGCTAAGGTAGTGGATAAGATGAATGTTGGCGAGATTTCCAAAGCTTTTACAATGATTAATGAGAAAGATGGAAAAGAAGTATGCGCTATCGTGAAATTGAAAACCAAAATCAATGGTCATAAAGCAACCATCGCGGAAGACTATCAGGATCTGAAAGAAATCGTAATGGATAAGCGTCGCGAAGAGGTGTTGCAGAAATGGATTCTGAACAAGCAAAAACACACTTATGTACGCATCAACGAAAACTGGCAGAAGTGTGACTTCAAGTATCCGGGTTGGGTCAAGAATGACTGATATAACCTTGCTTTGACTTTATATGCTGAAAAAGAATAAGAAAAATAAACAACAAGACAGGCATAGATGGCTCCTTATAGGCTTTCTATGCCTGTTTGGTGTATGTCTTGTGGCACAAGTGAGGCCGACGGGACAGAAACCCACGGCAGGGGCTTCGACAAAATCGACTGCGGATACGTCTAAGACGGCTCCCAAAACCAAAACGCCGGCGGGTAATAAGAAACAATCGGACAACAAGAAGCAACCGGAGAATAAAAAGACCAAAGTTTACTTGCTTCATGCTGACGAAGGACAGGCGGATAAGCTGGCACGTCCGGATGTGCAGGTGTTGATTGGTAACGTGAAGTTGCGCCATGACAGTATGTATATGTACTGTGACAGTGCACTGATTTTTGAGAAAACCAACTCCGTAGAAGCCTTCAGTAATGTGCGTATGGAACAGGGAGACACCTTGTTCATCTATGGTGATTATCTTTATTATGACGGAATGACGCAAATTGCGCAACTTCGTGAAAACGTGAAGATGATTAACCGGAACACGACCCTGCTGACGGACAGCTTGAACTACGACCGTCTCTATGATCTCGGATATTATTTCGAGGGGGGAACTTTGATGGATGAAGAGAATGTACTGACTTCTGACTGGGGTGAATATAGCCCTGCAACAAAACAGTCGGTATTCAACCATGATGTGAAGTTGGTGAACCCTAAGTTTGTGTTGACCTCCGATACATTGAGGTATAATACCGAAAACAAAATAGCAGTGATTCTCGGACCTTCCAATATTGTCAGTGATAATAATCATATCTATTCGGAACGGGGATTCTATAACACATTGACCGAACAAGCGGAATTGTTGGACCGTTCGGTCCTGACCAATCAGGGGAAGAAACTTGTAGGTGACAGTCTGTTCTATGACCGGGTAATTGGTTACGGAGAAGCATTCGATAATGTGAAGATGACAGACTCCATCAATAAGAATATGCTGACGGGCGATTATTGTTTCTATAATGAATTGACGGACTCCGCGTTTGCGACAAAACGTGCTGTGGCAATCGACTACTCACAGGGGCCTGACAGTCTTTATATGCATGGCGATACATTGCAGTTAGTGTCTTACAACCTGAATACGGATTCTGTTTTCCGGTTGATGAAGGCCTATCACAAGGTACGTATGTATCGTACAGATGTTCAGGGAGTATGTGATTCACTGGTCTATAATTCGAAAGATTCCTGCATGACCATGTATACTGACCCTATTCTTTGGAATGACGGACAGCAACTGCTTGGTGAGCAGATCAAGATTTATATGAATGACAGCACGATTGACTGGGCGCACATTATTAACCAGGCGTTGACAGTGGAGATGAAAGACTCTATTCACTATAATCAAGTGTCCGGCAAGGAGATGAAAGCCTATTTCGTTAATGGAGATATGCGCCATATTGAAGTGATCGGTAATGTGCTGACAGCTTTTTATCCTGAAGAGAAAGACAGTACGATGACCGGATTTAATTGTCTGGAAGGTAGTATGCTGCATCTTTATATGAAGGATAAGAGAATGGAAAAAGGACTTTTTATCGGTAAATCCAACGGAACGATGTATCCGATGGACCAGATACCGCCTGATAAACTGCGTCTTCCTACTTTTGCCTGGTTCGATTATGTCCGTCCGCTAAATAAGGACGATATTTTCAACTGGCGCAGCAAGCGTGCGGGAGAAACATTGAAGCCGACTACCGACCGGCGACCAAAGACAGAAAAGCGAAACTTAATAAATATGAAGTAGTATGGGAATGTTTAACTCAATGAGAAAGCCCCGGGGCTTTAATCATCAATACATTTATGTAGACGAGCGGAAAGAAAAGCTCGCTAAGATGGAGGAGAACGCCAAACGTGACTTGGGGATGCTGCCGGAGAAAGATTTTAATCCGGAAGATATTCGCGGTAAATTCGTCGAAGGTACTACACATTTGAAAAGAAGAAAAGCAAGTGGCCGCAAACCGGTTTCTTTCGGAATCATACTGATAATCATTGCCTTCCTTCTCTATCTGTGGCATTATTTAGCAACAGGAAGCTGGAGTTTTTAATTGTTAATTTACGAAGTATGAGCGATATCATTCATTTGTTACCTGATTCGGTAGCTAACCAGATTGCTGCCGGTGAAGTGATACAACGTCCGGCATCTGTTATCAAGGAGCTAGTGGAGAATGCGATTGATGCAGATGCGCAAAATATACATGTGTTAGTGACTGATGCGGGTAAAACCTGTATTCAGGTGATTGATGATGGAAAAGGAATGTCCGAAACGGATGCCCGTCTCTCTTTTGAGCGGCATGCTACTTCCAAGATACGGGAAGCTGCGGACTTGTTTGCTTTGCGTACCATGGGATTTCGTGGGGAAGCATTGGCATCCATCGCAGCAGTGGCGCAGGTAGAACTGAAGACGCGTCCGGAATCGGAAGAACTGGGAACGAAACTGGTGATTGCGGGTTCTCAAGTGGAGAGCCAGGAGGCTATATCCTGTTCTAAAGGAAGTAACTTCTCTGTAAAGAACCTGTTCTTTAATGTGCCTGCCCGTCGTAAATTTCTAAAGGCTAATTCTACAGAATTGAGCAACATCCTTGCCGAATTTGAGCGTATCGCTTTGGTGCATCCGGAAGTTGCCTTTTCGCTGTATAGTAATGATTCGGAGCTCTTCAATCTTCCGGTATCACAGTTACGTCAGCGTATTCTTGCTATTTTCGGTAAGAAGCTCAACCAGCAATTACTGAATATAGACGTGAACACTACCATGGTGAAAATCTCCGGATACGTAGCCAAACCGGAGACTGCCCGTAAGAAAGGAGCCCATCAGTATTTCTTTGTCAACGGACGTTATATGCGCCATCCTTATTTTCATAAGGCAGTCATGGAGGCTTATGAGCAGTTGATTCCCGCCGGTGAACAGATTTCCTATTTTATCTATTTTGATGTAGATCCGGCTAATATTGATGTGAATATTCACCCGACAAAGACCGAGATCAAGTTTGAGAATGAGCAGGCCATCTGGCAGATACTTTCAGCATCCGTTAAGGAATCGTTGGGTAAGTTCAGTGCTATCCCTTCCATTGATTTTGATACGGAGGATATGCCTGACATTCCGGCATTTGAGGAAAAGATATCTTCCGAACCTCCGAAGGTACATTATAATACAGATTATAATCCGTTTAAAGTCTCTGCCGGTGGCGGTGGTGGCGGATCGTATAGTCGTTCGAAAGTAGAATGGGAGGATTTGTATGGAGGGCTGACAAAAGCCAGTAAGATGAATAATCCGCAGCCGGAACCCGAAATGGATTGGGAGGATTCTTCTATTGGAGGCGAACCGGCCTTCGTGGAAGAAAAGATAGAGACGGTGACATCCGCCGCTTCTTCTACTTTGTATGCCAACGAACCGGTGATGGAAAAAGGAAATCAGCATTTGCAGTTTAAAGGGCGGTTTATTTTGACTTCAGTTAAATCGGGTCTGATGCTAATCGATCAACACCGGGCACACATACGGGTGCTTTTTGATCGCTATATGGTACAGATTCAACAGAAACAGGGAGTATCTCAGGGCGTTCTCTTCCCGGAAATCTTACAATTACCGGCTTCAGAAGCTGCTGTTCTTCAAAGCATTATGGATGATTTGTCGGCAGTCGGCTTCGATTTGAGCAATCTGGGAGGCGGTAGCTATGCCATTAATGGCATCCCTTCGGGTATTGAAGGACTGAATCCGGTTGAACTGGTGCGTAATATGCTACATACAGCGATGGAAAAAGGGAATGACGTTAAGGAAGAAATCCAAAATATTCTGGCAATCACATTGGCGCGGGCAGCGGCTATTGTCTACGGACAGGTGTTGAGTAATGAAGAAATGGTAAGCCTTGTAGACAACCTTTTTGCCTGTCCCTCACCGAATTACACACCCGATGGGAAAACTGTTTTGACAACCATTAAGGAGGAGGACATCGAAAGATTATTCAAATAAAACAAATAAATTCATCTTTTCCTAAAACCTTTTAGTTCAGTTCGTGTTATTTAAATAGTTCAACAAAGAAAAAGATTTAAATAACCACTTAACTATTAGGTATATGAAAAAGATTCTGATGTTGCTGGCATTTGCCGGCGTTGCGTCTGTCGCTTCTGCGCAGCAGACAATGACTGTAACTGAATACGAAGTGATTCAGGTGCAAGATAAATATCAAGTAATAACTAATCCTTTCTGGAGTAACTGGTTCTTCTCTGTAGGAGGAGGTGCCCAGGTATTGTATGGAAACAATGACCATATCGGTAAGTTCAGAGATCGTGTTGCTCCCACATTTAACGTGTCTGTTGGTAAATGGGTAACTCCGGGATTCGGATTGCGTTTGCAGTACAGCGGATTACAAGCCAAAGGATTCACCACCAGCGAAAATGCTAATTATGTGGTTGGCGGTCCGAGAGAAGATGGTTCTTACAAACAAAGATGGGACTACATGAACTTGCATGGTGATTTGATGATTAACCTGAATGCACTTTTCGGTGGATACAATCCGAATCGTGTATATGAAATTATCCCTTATATTGGTGCCGGTTGGGCTCATGCTTATTCTCGTCCTCACACTAACTCCGCTACTTTCAATGCAGGTATTATCAACCGCTTCCGTTTGTCGAATGCTGTTGACTTGAATCTGGAATTGAGTGCAACAGGTCTGGAAGGCAAGTTTGACGGCGAACACGGAAGTAAACCTGATTACGATGGTATCTTAGGTGCTACTATTGGTGTAACTTATTATTTCCCAACTCGCGGATTCCAACGTCCGGTTCCACAGATTATCTCTGAACTTGAATTGAACCAGATGCGTAACCAGATGAATGCAATGGCAGCAGCTAATATGCAATTACAACAGCAGTTGGCAAATGCACAACAACCGGTTGAAGTAGAAGATACTGAAGAAGTTGTTATAACAGATACTAACATTGCTCCACGTACTGTATTCTTCAAGATCGGTTCTGATAAATTGTCTCCGCAGGAAGAAATGAACTTGTCATATCTTGCCAGCAAGATAAAAGAATCTCCGAACGCCACATACACAATCAACGGATATGCAGACTCTGCAACAGGTACTCCGGCTTTCAACCAGAAGTTGAGTTTGGAACGTGCACAAGTTGTTAAAGACCTGCTCGTTAAGAAGTATGGCATCTCTGCCGATAGATTGAAAGTTGCAGCCGGTGGTGGTGTTGACAAATTCGGTCAACCGATTCTGAACCGTGTAGTATTGGTCGAATCAGCACAGTAATCATATAATTTCAGTATTCGGCGATTCTTTGTGATCGCCTGCTGAAAGAGAGAAGGCGGCTGAAAGCGAATCCTGAAATAAGGTATTTTCGCTTTCAGCTGCCTTTTTATTAGTTTGGTGGAGAATGTGAATGCGAATTGTAATATGTGAGGTTTACAAACTTGTGGACCACAAACTTGTGAACTTTTGATTCTATACTTGATTGGTATATGAAAACGCTTCCGATGATTATAAATATAGGTTGTTTTAGCTTGAAAAAGCATAGCTTTAGGGAATGGAAAGCATAGCTTTAGCCTACCTGAAGCTGTGCTTTAGAGCATTGATAAGGGTACTCTGCATTTCTTCTACAAAGAGCTAATTTTTTCATCTCCTTCACCTTTCTTCTGAACTCTCGATGAATACACTGTTTGCGGGTGAAAGGAGTCCTTTTTATTACTGTGTTCATCACATAACATATCAAAAAATATTATTATAGTGTTTTCTAAAATCATTGCATTAATTGCAGAAAACACTGCAATGTTTTTTTTAATCATCCCAATGAAAAAAATAATCTATTAGCATATTTGTTTTTGCTATTAGCATATTCCTGTTAGCTATAATGATATTCTGATTAGCTATAATGATATTGCATACAAAGCAAAGTGAAAGAGCTGGTGTAAGAGTTGCCATTCACCCATAAACTCTTTATTCATCGGGAGCCTGGGATAAAGGTGAAGGGCGATTCTATCTTCAGATTTTGAGATCTGTAGTCTGATTTGTGTAATTGATGTAAGCTTACATTATTGAGATAATCCAAATAATTCAATAACAATTGATTGAGGCTATTAATTATTATCTATATTTGTGATATCGAACTTAAATCTGGGATGTTATGGACGATTTTAATACTGTATATGCGCTACTTGTTTTAGTTATGCTATTTGTTCTATTGAGTAGATTGGATAATCGCTTCGGGAAAATAGAAAAGGAATTGAATGAGATAAAGAAACGGATGGAAGATTATCTCAAGGTTCAGCAAAAGATGACTACTGAAGAGCATAAACCTAAAGAGGAAATATTAGTAAAAGAAACAGAAGCTGTTCCTTTGATGTCTCAAATGACAGAGCATGTTACGGTAGTCAAGGCTGCACAACAAGGGACAGTTGTTCAGGAAAAACAAGAATCGGTTATTGAAACAGTCCGTGAGACACTGGAAGAAACACCTGAAAAGACGGTTGAAACAGAATTGGAAGAAATTTGTGTTGAGGCTGTTCGAAAAGAATCTGCTAAATCTCCGATTGTTCCGGTTATCCCGGTTGCTCCGGTTGTTTCAAGACAAAAGAAGCAAGTGAATTACGAGAGGTTCATCGGTGAGAATCTCTTCGGAAAGATCGGTATCCTTATATTCGTCATCGGTGTAGGTTTCTTTGTGAAGTATGCTATTGATAAGAATTGGATCAATGAGACTTTCCGTACCGTACTTGGTTTCCTGACAGGAGCTGTATTGCTGGCCGTTGCCGAACGGTTGCAAAAGAAATATCGTACATTTAGCTCGTTACTTGCGGGTGGCGCTTTTGCTGTATTCTATCTTACGGTTGCCATTGCATTCCATTATTATCATATCTTCTCGCAGACTATGGCGTTTATCATTCTGATAGGTGTCACTGTATTTATGTCTGTTCTGTCTGTGGTGTACAATCGGCGCGAACTGGCTATCATTTCACTTGTCGGAGGATTTCTTGCACCTTTCATCGTAAGCAGTGGAGAGGGAAGTTATCTGGTACTGTTCACTTATGTAAGTATCCTGAATCTCGGTATGTTCGGACTTTCCATTTATAAGAAGTGGGGTGAGCTTCCGATTATCTCATTTGTCTTTACCTGGCTGATAATGGGAATCTTTCTTTTATTTAGCTATACCTCCAGTTCTACAGTTGTTTCGGGGCACATGTTTTTGTTTACCACTCTGTTTTATTTTATTTTTCTGCTTCCGGTATTCTCTATTCTTCGTGGGGAAGATATGCGAACAATGAGTCGCGGACTGGTATTTGTCATTATAACGAATAATTTTATTTATCTGCTTTCGGGGGCTTTGTTCTTGCGGAATATGGGATGGTCTTTCAAAGCAAGCGGTTTGTTGAGCCTGTTTATTGCTCTTGTTAATTTAGGACTGGTGCTTTGGTTATGGAAGAGCCGGAAAGACTATAAATTCCTGGTGTATACCACTCTGGGGCTTGTGTTGACATTTGTCTCTATTACCGTTCCGATTCAGTTGGATGGAAACTATATAACATTAGTTTGGGCGTCAGAAATGGTGTTATTGTTATGGCTTTATATCAAGTCGAGAATCCGGGTATATGAATATGCGGCAAAGATACTGGTGGGACTCACCTTTATTTCTTACCTGATGGATATATATAATGTAGTAATGCATGAGCATCATGCTGTCAGCACTATTTTCCTGAACAGTTCATTTGCCACCTCTTTGTTTGTAGGGCTGGCTACGGGAGCATTTGCTCTGTTGATGGGGTATTATAGACCATTCTTCTCTACAGCCCGTCAACTGAAATATGGTTTCTGGAATCCTTTCATGCTTTTTGTCTCTGTAGCCATACTTTATTATACATTTATGATGGAATTCCATTTGCATTTTGAGGGAGCTACGAGGAGCGGAGCAATGTTCTTGTTTACTTCCATTGCCATTTCGAGTGTTTGCTATGCTTTTAGAAAACGATTCCCGATTACCCAATGTCTGACTTTCTATATGTTAGCTATTGGGATAAATACGCTTGTATACATCATAAATATATGGGGGGATCAATGGGAGAACATGGCTTTTGTCTCTATTATACTGCGATGGTTCACGGCAGCATTTGTAATAGCGAATATATACTATGTGGCACGCCAATACTATCTGTCAATCGGCATCAAGAGTCGTTTTACCGTTTATCTCAATATTCTGGTCACTCTTCTTTGGGTGACAATGGTACGCTCTTTCCTCTGGCAGGTAGGAGTGGATGATTTCAGTGCCGGACTTTCGCTTTCATTAAGCATTGCCGGATTTGTTCAGATGGGACTAGGGATGCGTTTGCATCAGAAAGTCATGCGCATGATAAGCCTTTCGACTTTTGGAATCGTTCTGCTTAAACTTGTATTTGACGATTTGTGGGCAATGCCTACTATCGGTAAGATCATTGTATTCATCATTCTCGGACTGATATTACTGATCCTTTCATTCCTTTATCAGAAATTAAAGGATGTATTATTCAAGAATGACGAAGATGAAGTTAGCTAAAACTTAAATTGTATATTATAATAAAGGCTGCCATTCTTTCTTAGAGTAGGCAGCCTTTACTTTATATGATGCGTTTTATGCAAACTTCCTTATTCTTGTGAGAAACGTTTCACCTGTTCTTCGATTAACTCCTTGTCATCGAAATAATTAATCTTCATTGCTTTTTTCACATCTGCCAAAGTCTCGGCAGCAGCAGCTCTGGCTACTTCGCATCCTTGCTGAAGCATGTCATAGATAGCCGGAATATCTTTGCTGAACTCTTTACGACGGTTACGAATCGGTTCGAGTATTTCTTGCATGATAGAGTTCAGGAAACGTTTCACTTTTACGTCGCCCAGTCCGCCGCGTTGATAATGCGCTTTCAATTCTGCCAGATTCGGATAATCCGGTAAGTAGCGTTCGAAATGTTCGGGGAGGCAGAAAGCGTCAAGGTAAGTGAATACGGTGTTACCTTCAATCTTTCCCGGGTCTTGTACACGGAGATGTCCCGGATCGGTATACATACTCATAATCTTCTTCTGGATTTCTTCCGGTTCCTCCGAAAGGTAGATACAGTTTCCGAGTGATTTACTCATTTTAGCTTTACCGTCAGTTCCCGGAAGACGCAGGCAGGCTGCATTGTCCGGCAACAGGATTTCCGGTTCTACCAATGTCTCACCATATATATAGTTGAAACGGCGAACGATTTCACGAGCCTGTTCAAGCATTGGTTCCTGGTCTTCACCCACAGGGACAGTTGTTGCACGGAATGCTGTGATGTCCGCTGCCTGGCTGATAGGATAAGTGAAGAAACCTACGGGAATACTTGCTTCAAAGTTACGCATCTGGATTTCCGATTTCACAGTCGGGTTACGTTGCAGGCGGGATACGCTTACAAGGTCCATATAATAGAAACTAAGTTCGCATAATTCCGGAATTTGCGACTGTATGAAGATGGTAGCTTTAGACGGATCTATGCCACAAGCCAGATAGTCAAGGGCTACTTCAATTACATTCTGACGCACCTTTTCCGGATTGTCTATATTGTCTGTCAATGCCTGCGAATCGGCAATGAAGATAAACATCTTGCTATAATCACCTGCATTTTGCAGGTCAACTCTGCGTTTCAACGAGCCTACATAGTGACCGATATGAAGTCTTCCGGTAGGACGGTCGCCCGTCAATATGATTTTTTCTTTTCCCATATTTTATTACCTTATTATATAATGGCGACAAAGATAAGGATAAAAACTGAAAGATACATCAAAATGCAGTTACTTCATGATTTGTGCTTACTACTGTTAGTCTTGAAAATGAGCTTTCTATTAGAAGAAACAATTATTAAAGAAAATATTCTGTTTACCGGATTAATTCAATATCTTTGTCGGTATCTAAAAACTTTTATATTATGAAAACAGGAAAACTACTAGGAATGTTGTTATTCGTTTTAGGTACATTCAGTCTGATGGGTTGTAATGATGAAATGACTGATGAGGAAGAAGGCTGGTATGATAGTATCCCGGATGGAAATTTCTTTTCGAGAGGTAACACAGTGCAATTTTACTATATAGATGAGAATGGAAACAGTCTGATTAATCCGGAGAATAAAAATACACTCCCTGTGTCATGGCGTGAAGAATTAGTTAATCCGATAGAACGTACAGAAGACTATAATGCGGAGCATGGTAACTATAATGGTAATCATAACTGGGTTGTTTATGATGAGGAAGAGGGGTTGTATTATTGCACAGTGAGCGCTTATGGAGATGAAAGACAGAGCACTTATTCTTTTCCAATTTATGTAAATGGCGAAAAGGATGCAATGCAAATCACCTATAAATATACGGATAGAGACGTTATCGGCGGTAAATATTGGGCGAAAATGATATCTTGGAAATATAATGGCGTGCATGTTTACTCCGATGACGACGAACCATGCAAGAAAGTATTCATTAAAAAAGCCAATGGAAAAACAACCGTTTCATTAACGCGGTAAACTATTTCGGTAAAAAAGTGAACGTTTCTTTTTGTCATGTGCAAAATATGTCGTTACTTTGCACAAATTTTGAAATTAACAATGAATCAACAGGAAATCAGAAGTAAGTATTATCTACATTCGGATGTTTTGCACCCGGAAACGGCAGACTTCTTCTCTTTTCTCCAAAAACGATATTTTAGTTCTTTGGTAATGCGTTAATCCTTTTTTGAGGGTAACGCATTTTTTTTATGGACGAACTTAGAAATAACAACTTATTATAACAACAAAAGAAATGGAAAAGGAAATCAAGAAAGTTCTCGTTTTGGGTTCTGGAGCACTCAAAATCGGACAAGCCGGAGAGTTCGACTACTCTGGTTCACAAGCACTGAAAGCTTTGAAAGAAGAAGGTATCAGCTCAGTATTGGTAAACCCGAACATCGCAACCATTCAGACTTCTGAAGGTATTGCCGATAAAGTGTATTTCCTTCCCGTAAATACTTATTTTGTAGAAGAAATTATCAAGAAAGAACGTCCTGATGGTATCTTGCTGGCATTCGGCGGACAGACTGCGTTGAACTGCGGTGCGGAACTCTACACACAGGGTATTCTTGATAAATACGGAGTAAAGGTGCTTGGTACATCGGTAGAAGCTATCATGTATACAGAAGACCGTGATTTGTTCGTGAAGAAACTGAACGAAATCGAGATGAAGACTCCGGTTAGCCAGGCAGTAGAAAACATGGAAGATGCCATTGCTGCTGCACGCAGAATCGGTTATCCTGTCATGGTGCGTTCTGCTTATGCATTGGGTGGTCTTGGTAGCGGTATCTGTGCCGACGAAGAAGAATTCCTGAAATTGGCTGAAAGTTCCTTTGCTTTCTCTAAACAGATTCTGGTAGAAGAATCTTTGAAAGGCTGGAAAGAAATCGAATTTGAAGTGATCCGTGACGCTAACGACCATTGCTTCACAGTAGCCAGCATGGAAAACTTTGACCCGCTGGGTATTCACACCGGTGAATCAATCGTAGTGGCTCCTACCTGTTCACTGGATGATAAAGAATTGACTCTGTTGAAGGAACTTTCTACTAAATGTATCCGTCACCTCGGTATCGTGGGTGAGTGTAACATTCAGTATGCTTTCAACTCTGATACGGACGACTACCGTGTGATTGAAGTAAATGCCCGTTTGAGCCGTTCTTCTGCATTGGCGTCTAAAGCTACCGGTTATCCGTTGGCATTCGTTGCTGCTAAAGTAGCACTCGGCTATACACTCGACCAGATCGGTGAAATGGGTACTCCGAATTCTGCATATTCAGCTCCTGAACTTGACTATTACATCTGTAAGATTCCTCGTTGGGACTTGACTAAGTTTGCCGGTGTATCTCGTGAAATCGGTTCAAGCATGAAGTCGGTAGGTGAAATCATGTCTATCGGCCGTTCTTTCGAAGAAATCATCCAGAAAGGTCTTCGTATGATTGGTCAGGGTATGCACGGTTTCGTAGGTAACGACGAACTGCACTTTGACGATTTGGATAAAGAACTTTCCCGTCCGACTGACTTACGTATCTTCTCTATCGCACAGGCCATGGAAGAAGGTTATACTATCGAACGTATCCACGACCTGACTAAGATCGATCCCTGGTTCCTTGGCAAACTGAAAAATATCGTAGACTACAAAGCTAAATTGTCTGCTTATAATAAGGTAGAAGATATTCCGGCTGACGTGATGCGTGAAGCGAAAGTATTAGGTTTCTCTGACTTCCAGATTGCTCGTTTCGTATTGAACCCGACTGGAAATATGGAGAAAGAAAATCTGGCTGTACGTGCTCATCGTAAGGCTCTGGGTATTCTTCCGGCTGTAAAACGTATCAATACCATCGCTTCCGAACATCCGGAACTGACTAACTACCTGTATATGACTTATGCAGTAGAAGGTTATGATGTAAACTATTATAAGAATGAAAAATCAGTAGTAGTACTGGGTTCGGGTGCTTACCGTATCGGTAGCTCGGTTGAGTTTGACTGGTGTTCGGTAAATGCCGTTCAGACAGCCCGCAAATTGGGTTACAAATCTATCATGATTAACTACAACCCTGAAACGGTTTCTACTGACTATGATATGTGCGACCGTCTGTACTTCGACGAGCTTTCGTTCGAACGTGTACTCGACGTAATCGATCTGGAACAACCTCGCGGTGTGATTGTCTCTGTAGGTGGACAGATTCCGAACAACCTGGCTATGAAACTTTACCGCCAGTCGGTTCCTGTATTGGGTACTTCTCCGGTCTCTATCGACCGTGCTGAAAACCGTAATAAGTTCTCTGCTATGCTTGACCAACTGGGTATCGACCAGCCGGCATGGATGGAACTTACCAGTCTCGAAGAGGTGAAAGGATTCGTAGAAAAAGTAGGTTATCCGGTATTGGTTCGTCCTTCTTACGTTCTTTCGGGAGCTGCTATGAATGTTTGCTACGATGACGAAGAATTGGAAAACTTCCTGAAGATGGCTGCCGAAGTTTCTAAAGAATACCCGGTAGTTGTTTCTCAATTCCTTGAAAATACAAAAGAAATTGAATTTGATGCTGTTGCCCAGAATGGTGAGGTGGTGGAATACGCAATTTCTGAACATGTGGAATTTGCCGGTGTTCACTCCGGTGATGCTACACTGGTATTCCCGGCACAGAAGATTTACTTTGCAACGGCACGCCGTATCAAGAAAATCAGCCGTCAGATTGCTAAAGAACTTAATATCTCCGGTCCGTTCAATATCCAGTTCCTGGCTCGTAACAACGAAGTGAAAGTAATCGAATGTAACTTGCGTGCTTCTCGTAGTTTCCCGTTTGTTTCTAAAGTACTGAAACGTAACTTCATCGAAACAGCTACCCGCATCATGTTGGATGCTCCGTACTCACGTCCGGATAAATCTGCATTTGATATCGACTGGATTGGTGTAAAAGCCTCTCAGTTCTCTTTCTCTCGTCTGCACAAGGCTGACCCGGTATTGGGTGTGGATATGTCTTCTACAGGTGAAGTTGGATGTATCGGTGATGATTTCTCTGAAGCATTGCTGAATGCAATGATCGCTACCGGATTCAAGATTCCTGAAAGAGCAGTAATGTTCTCTTCCGGTGCTATGAAGTCGAAAGTGGATTTGCTGGATGCCAGCCGTATGCTGTTTGCTAAGGGATATCAGATTTATGCTACTGCCGGAACTGCCGCATTCCTGAATGCTCATGGAGTAGACACAATTCCGGTTTATTGGCCGGATGAAAAACCGGGTGCAGAGAACAATGTAATGAAGATGATCGCTGACCATAAGTTTGACCTGATCGTAAACATTCCGAAGAATCACAGCAAACGTGAATTAACGAACGGCTATCGTATCCGTCGTGGTGCAATCGATCACAACATTCCATTGATTACAAATGCTCGTCTGGCAAGTGCCTTTATCGAAGCATTCTGCGAATTAAAATTAGGTGATATTCAGATCAAGAGCTGGCAGGAATATAAATAAACTGTTTTAGTCGTTTATTAGATAAAAAGAACTCTTTCTTTGGCTTGTTCAAAGAGAGGGTTCTTTTTTTTATGTGCCTTGCTACTGATAGTTCCGCGCTGCGAAACTAAAGTTTCAGTGGCTGGAAACTAACTAAACTAAGGTTTCCTGTCTTCATCATCCGAAGGGATGAAAGTCTTATTGCAGAAGGGTGCATTGATAAAGTGTGACGGCATGGTGACAGAAAATGGTGTTGTCACCATGCTGTCACGTCTTACTGTCACAGTCTTACTTGTTTATAGTCAATGTGTTATTAGGCTTGGGGTGACAGATGACAGCAACTTGTAATATTTAAAATCTCTAGTAGAATGTTTTTTTGCTTTTTATTATTTACTTTTGTTTCTTGAAAAGATAAAATCAGATTTAGCAATGTTAGTACTTCTATCTTGTGCCAAGACTATGAGTGAAACTTCAAAGGTGAAAGTTCCTTTGAAGACGATTCCACGATTTCAAAAAGAGGCTGCCGGGGTTGCTTTGCAGATGTCGCAGTTTTCGGTGGACGAATTGGAACGCCTGTTGCGTGTGAATGCTAAAATAGCTGTGGAGAATTACAAGCGTTATCAGGCTTTTCATGCGGAGGGTACACCGGAACTGCCTGCTTTATTGGCTTATACCGGAATTGTGTTCAAACGGTTGAATGCAAAAGATTTCTCGAAAGAAGAATTTGAATATGCACAGGAACATCTGCGGCTGACTTCTTTTTGTTATGGACTGTTGAGGCCTTTGGACGTCATTCGTTCCTATCGGTTGGAAGGAGATGTAGTGCTGCCTGAACTGGGTAATCAGACGATGTTTTCTTATTGGCAGTCCCGCTTGACGGATGTGTTCATTGAAGACATCAAGAAAGCCGGCGGCATACTTTGCAATTTGGCCAGTGACGAGATGAAAAGCTTGTTTGATTGGAAGCGGGTGGAAAAAGAGGTGCGTGTCATCACTCCCGAATTTCAAGTATGGAAGAATGGAAAATTGGCTTCGATAGTGATATATATCAAAATGTCCCGTGGTGAAATGACACGGTTCATTCTGAAGAATCGAATTGAAAATCCGGAGGATCTGAAAAGCTTCTCTTGGGAAGGGTTTGAGTTTAATGAATCTCTTTCGAACGAAAAGAAGTTTGTATTTACTAACGGCAAAGAAATATAAGATATGACGGAAGTTGAGAAGATGCGTAGTAGCCAGTTGGCTGATATGTCTGCACCGGAATTGCAGGTACGTTTTGAACATGCTAAAAAGCTATTGGCACGTATGCGGGGAATAAGTACGTACGATGAGGGTTATAGGGAATTATTGGAAAAGTTGGTACCGGGGATTCCTGAAACTTCCATTATATGCCCGCCTTTCCATTGCGATCACGGAGACGGAATCAAGTTGGGTGAACATGTGTTTGTTAATGCCAATTGCACTTTCTTGGATGGAGGATATATCACGATTGGTGCTCATACACTGGTTGGTCCTTGTGTGCAGATTTATACACCGCATCATCCGATGGATTATCAGGAAAGAAGAGGCTCTAAGGAATATGCTTATCCGGTGACGATTGGTGAAGACTGCTGGATTGGTGGCGGCGCTATTATCTGTCCCGGTGTGACGATCGGTAATCGTTGTGTGATAGGAGCGGGGAGCGTTGTGACGAAAGATATTCCCGACGACAGTGTTGCAGTCGGGAATCCGGCACGGGTGATTCGTAAATAGGTTGCTTTGAGCGGTTCAACCGGGAAGTCATTTCCCGGATTTGAGTGTGCCTGCGTTGTTGTCCTCATTGTGAAGCCGTTTTTCGGCAGACTCGTATTTGCGTCCGAAACTGAAGTTCCAGGCTATGCTTACGGCAATCATCCGGGAGCTTTCTTTAATATACATCCAATTTTTGGAAGGGGCTGATGAATTGAAGTTTTCACTTCCTACTTTATAGTTGTCGCTGAAAAGGTTAAGCCCCATTATCCCTGCGGTCAGTTGCTTGTAGTGATAGTTGATTCCTAAGATATGATAATTCTCTCCGTATCTTAGTGTCTCACCATAAAAGTCATTACGGTGGTTTTGTATCTCGAAGAACGAACTCCAGTTTTTGTAAGATGCCATGATGCTGGCGCGATAATACCAGTTGGTGTAAGTGTGATGATAGTTGTGCCCGCGGCTATCGAAATAGTTGATACCCGTTGTTACGGACAGGCTAAGAATATTCTTGAAAGGTCCTACCTTTACTTCTATTTCCGGATTGAGCTTCTGCCAGCTGCGTTGGTTGGCGATGGTGCGAATGAACAAGTCATTCTCTCTGATTGTCTCTTCCATATTAGGCTTGCGCTGATATTGATATAAGAGGTAGAGGCTACCGCTAAATAACCCTTTGCGATAATCAAGATTCAGTGTGTTGTTGTAGACGGTTGACATTTTTAGGGTCGGATTTCCCCGGCGTATTTGCAGAGAGTCAATCAACTGTTCTACATTGTTCAAATCGGATAGGGCAGGCGTACTTCTGGAAATATCTCCTTGATAGCGGATGAAGGCATGGTCAGAGAAATTGTAAGTCAACCGGAGACGGGGCAGAAAGGAATATTGTTGATAGCCTTCTCCTTCTTGATTGAACCAGGAACGGCTACCCTGTAAGCCCAATGAGTAATTGAACTTTTTCACTTTGCAGCTATACTCGACATAAGTGGAAGTATAGGCTTCCTGCATCTGTGTTTCTGCCGAAGAAGTGCCGGCGTATCTGTTTTCGGTCAACGACTGCTGATGGCGGATTCCTGTACTGAACTTACTATTAGTGAATCTTTTCTCATAAATACCTTCACCGATAAATGAATATTTCTTTCCCCGGATAGCCGAGTAAATGTCGGTTACGATATCGGAATGTTTTTTCTCTTCATAGGTGCGGTCATCATAGGTATGTATATAAGTACCTACTGTGTTCAGAATGATCGCTTGATTATGCTTGAGATTGCGTTGCAAGTAAATATCAAGAGAAGGCGATTTGCTGTTCGAACCTGTATAATCTTTCATTTCCACACTATTAGCTGGGTTGCTAATGGGGTATAGTGTGCTTTGAGTATTTTGTTTATTTCCTCGGAAATTGCCCCGGAGTGCTACATTGATAAACCACTTTTCCTCTTCCTGATAGCTGTAACTCATAGTCAAGTTATCCCAATGCATTTTTACTTTGTCAGGGATACCCTCTTCTACCCGTGTGAAAGAGGGATCATTTTCGAAATTGAACGTTTCGGAGTTCTCTCTCCAATAGTTTTTGAATGAGCGGTATCCGCCATAGTAATTGATCCCCCATTCTGATTTTTTATGATTGATTTTGGCTGTGACATTATTATTGCCCCAAATACAGCTCATCGGAATATCTGCATTGATTCCTATATAACCACCTGTTTGATGGCGGCGAACGATATAGTCAAGAACGGCCGCCACATTATCCCCATAGCGTAGGCTGGGCTCATCATGGTATTCAATACGGATTACATCCTCCGGCTTCAGGGAGAGAATTTCCTGTAATTCAGCTTTTGCTCCGTTGATACGCAGTTGGACATCTCCCTGGTTGGAAGAAGAGATGGTTTGCCGGATCGGATCTACCTGTATCCGATTGAGCTGTAAACGCTGTAATAGTGTAAGCCCGTTAGTGGATGCTTTCAACTGATGAGCGGTCGGAAATATAATTTTCCGGTCGGGCTGGTTGATGATCGGATTGGCCGTGACGGTGACCTCCTTCAATGCGATAGTGGCGGAGTCTATGGAAATAGTTCCCAAATCGAGAGTTGTGGTGAAATCCTGTAGACTGACTTGTCGTGTCTGATAACCTATTCCGGATATTTGCAGCAGGTAATTTCCCTTGGATAAGTTCCCCATGCTGAATCGCCCCCGTTGGTCGGTGACACCTCCGGAGATAAAAGCGGAATCTTTTGTCTGTAAAATGACATTGGCAAATTCGACCGATTCCTGACCGGATACGACTCTTCCTCTTAATTGCAAGTTTTGTGCAAAAAGCAGCGTGCACAGGCATACAAATGCTGTGGTTGTAGTGATTCGTTTCATTCTTTATGATGATTGATAGAAAAAGAGTCGCGATTGTCTTTATCTTGTTTCATCTATTAGACTGATTGGAAGAAGTGAAAGTTGCAAGAAAAAAACTTTTTTGTATTATTTGTTGATAATCAGAGCTTTTCTTTATTAGGCAAAAACTTTCTTGAAAAATAATACATGAAATGTTTGCAGAATTCAAAAAATGCCGTACCTTTGCATCGCTTTTGAAACGGAAGTGTACGGGCGTTTAGCTCAGCTGGTTCAGAGCATCTGCCTTACAAGCAGAGGGTCGGCGGTTCGAATCCGTCAACGCCCACACCAAAAAACGAAACACTTCCGGCTCATTACAAGGGCGTTTAGCTCAGCTGGTTCAGAGCATCTGCCTTACAAGCAGAGGGTCGGCGGTTCGAATCCGTCAACGCCCACACCAAAAAGGAAGTCTTACGAAGCAATTCGTGAGACTTTTTTTATTTCTTACCGCTTTTATACAAACTTTCTCTATCCTTTTGCTCTATAACTCAGGAAAAAGAGTTAATTTTGCAGTCTGATAATTATCTAAGAAAACGTATGGAACTTGATGTATTAACGGCCATATCTCCGATTGATGGTCGATATAGAGGCAAAACTAAAGCTTTGGCAGCTTATTTCTCTGAATTTGCACTGATTAAATACCGTGTACAGGTAGAGGTGGAATACTTTATTACCTTGTGCGAACTCCCTTTGCCGCAATTAAAAGGAATCGATAGCAATGTGTACGAAACTTTACGGAATATCTACCGTAACTTCTCTGAAGCAGACGCACAGCGCATTAAAGATATCGAAAGTGTAACTAACCACGACGTGAAGGCCGTAGAATACTTCCTGAAAGAAGAATTTGACAAGATGGGCGGAATGGATGACTACAAAGAGTTTATCCACTTCGGACTGACTTCTCAGGATATTAACAATACGTCTGTTCCTCTTTCTATCAAAGAAGCATTGGAACAGGTCTACTATCCGTTGATTGAAGAACTGATTGCACAGTTGAAAACTTATGCAACAGAATGGGCTAACATTCCGATGCTTGCCAAAACTCACGGTCAACCGGCTTCTCCTACTCGTTTAGGCAAGGAAGTGATGGTATTCGTTTACCGTCTCGAACGTCAGCTGGCTATGCTGAAGGCATGTCCGATTACCGCTAAGTTTGGTGGTGCTACCGGAAATTACAATGCGCATCATGTAGCTTATCCTCAATATGACTGGAAACAATTCGGAAATCGGTTTGTTGCAGAGAAACTGGGATTGGAGCGTGAAGAATATACTACACAGATTTCGAACTATGATAACCTTTCTGCTGTTTTTGATAGTATGAAGCGTATCAATACGATTATGGTCGATATGAATCGTGACTTCTGGCAGTACATCTCTATGGAGTATTTCAAGCAGAAGATTAAAGCCGGAGAAGTGGGATCGAGTGCCATGCCGCATAAAGTGAATCCGATTGACTTTGAAAATGCGGAAGGTAACTTGGGTATAGCAACGTCTATCCTGGAACATTTGGCTGTGAAACTTCCTGTTTCCCGTTTGCAGCGCGATTTGACAGACTCGACAGTGCTGCGTAATGTAGGTGTGCCTTTCGGTCATATCGTGATTGCCATTCAGAGTTCTTTGAAGGGATTGCGTAAACTGTTGCTGAACGAACCGGCTATCTATCGTGACTTGGATAACTGTTGGAGCGTAGTGGCAGAAGCTATTCAAACCATTCTGCGCCGTGAGGCTTATCCGCATCCGTATGAAGCTTTGAAAGCTTTAACCCGGACCAATCAGGCTATTACAGAAAGTTCTATTAAAGAGTTTATCGAAGAATTGAATGTAAGCGAAGATATTAAAAAAGAGTTAAGAGCAATCACTCCCCATACTTATACGGGGCTTTAATTGTTTACTTATATAATAAACGTGTTTTTAAATAGGCCGTGAGGCCAAAGTCTAATTTTATTCGAATAAAAAAATGAGCACAGAAAACGAAGAATGGCGCGAAAATTCTTTCAATGAAGAGAATACAGGTGCCGGCCGTGATGGTAACAGGTCTTACAACAGAGAAGGTGGAGAACGTCCGTATCGTCCTTCTTACAACCGTGAAGGCGGGGATCGCCCGTATCGCCCGCGATTTAATGCCAACAATGAAGGAGGCGAACGCCCGCAGCGTTCGTATGGTGACCGCTCTTATGGCGATCGTCCTCAACGTCCTTCTTACAATCGTGAAGGTGGCGATCGTCCGTATCGTCCTCGCTTCAATAACAATAATGAAGGAGGCGAACGCCCGCAACGTCCTTACAACCGCGAAGGTGGTTCTTATGATCGTCCTCAACGTCCTTCCTACAACCGTGAAGGTGGTTCTTATGACCGTCCCCAACGTCCCCGTTTCAATAGCGGCGAAGGTGGTGACCGTCCTCAACGTCCTTCTTACAACCGTGAAGGCGGCGACCGTCCTTACCGTCCCCGCTTTAATAACGGCGAAGGTGGCGACCGTCCTCAACGTCCTTCTTACAACCGTGAAGGTGGTGACCGTCCGTATCGTCCCCGTTTCAATAACGGTGAAGGTGGTGGCGGCTATCGCAGCAACAACGGTGGTGGCGGCTATCGTCCGAGATACAACAATGACCGTTCACAAGGAGGCTATCGTCCTCGTCCGCGTACCGGCGATTATGATCCGAATGCTAAGTATAGCGTAAAGAAGCAGATCGAGTACAAGGAACAGTTTATTGATCCGAATGAACCGATCCGTCTGAATAAGTTCCTGGCTAATGCCGGTGTTTGTTCACGTCGCGAGGCTGATGAGTTTATCACAGCAGGTGTGGTTTCTGTAAACGGTGAAGTAGTAACGGAATTGGGTACAAAGATCAAGCGTTCGGATGTGGTTAAGTTCCACGATGAACCGGTAAGCATCGAACGTAAGGTATATGTATTGTTGAATAAGCCGAAAGATACGGTTACTACATCGGATGATCCACAGGAACGTCGTACAGTAATGGATTTAGTGAAAGGCGCTTGCAACGAACGTATTTATCCCGTAGGACGTCTTGACCGTAACACGACTGGTGTACTCTTGCTGACGAATGACGGTGATCTGGCTTCCAAGCTGACACACCCGAAATTCCTGAAGAAGAAAATTTATCATGTTCATCTGGACAAGAACCTGACCAAAGCAGATATGGATCAGATTGCAGCTGGTATTCAGTTGGAAGACGGTGAAATTCATGCAGATGCGATCAGTTATACAGATGATTTCAAGAAAGACCAGGTAGGTATCGAAATTCACTCCGGAAAGAACCGTATCGTTCGCCGTATTTTCGAATCACTGGGTTATAAAGTAGTAAAACTCGACCGTGTATTCTTCGCCGGACTGACCAAAAAAGGTCTGCGTCGCGGAGACTGGCGTTACCTGTCGGAAGCAGAAGTAAACTACCTCCGCATGGGATCGTTTGAATAATAAGTCAATAAATAACAACTTGACAGAGGACGAGGAAAGAGAGCGGGAAAAATGAATCCTGTAATTGAAACCTCGTCTTCTTGTATCTAAAAAGAAAAAGTTAAATGGAAAAGATTGGTAGAACAAAAATTGTTGATCTGTTGAAGCGCACAGATATTGGCGCGATGGTCAATGTGAAAGGATGGGTTCGCACCCGCAGAGGTAGCAAACAAGTAAACTTTATCGCACTGAATGACGGTTCTACAATAAATAATTTGCAGGTCGTAGTAGATTTGGCTAATTTCGATGAAGAGATGCTGAAACTGATTACTACCGGCGCTTGTATTAGCGTGAACGGAGAAATGGTAGAGTCAGTAGGTTCCGGTCAGAAAGTGGAAGTACAGGCTCGCGAAATCGAAGTGCTGGGTACTTGCGATAATACATATCCATTGCAGAAGAAAGGTCACTCCATGGAGTTTCTGCGCGAGATAGCTCACTTGCGTCCGCGTACGAATACGTTTGGTGCTGTGTTCCGCATCCGTCATAACATGGCGATTGCTATTCACAAGTTCTTCCATGAAAAGGGCTTCTTCTATTTCCATACGCCGATCATTACGGCTTCCGATTGTGAAGGTGCCGGACAAATGTTCCAAGTGACTACCATGAACCTGTATGACTTGAAGAAAGACGAGAGAGGTTCTATCTCTTATGAAGATGATTTCTTCGGTAAGCAGGCGAGTTTGACCGTTTCCGGTCAGTTGGAAGGTGAATTGGCTGCTACTGCTTTGGGATCTATCTACACATTCGGTCCTACGTTCCGTGCCGAAAACTCCAATACTCCCCGCCACCTGGCAGAGTTCTGGATGGTTGAACCGGAAGTTGCTTTCAACGATATTATAGATAACATGGACTTGGCAGAAGAGTTCATCAAATATTGTGTGAAATGGGCGTTGGATAACTGTGCGGATGATGTGAAGTTCCTGAATGATATGTTCGACAAAGGTTTGATTGAACGTCTGCAAGGTGTATTGAAAGATGATTTCGTACGTCTGCCTTATACAGATGGTATCAAGATTCTGGAAGAAGCTGTTGCGAAAGGTCATAAGTTCGAATTCCCGGTTTACTGGGGTGTGGACTTGGCTTCTGAACACGAACGCTTCCTGGTAGAAGAACACTTCAAACGTCCGGTGATTTTGACTGACTATCCGAAGGAAATCAAGGCCTTCTATATGAAGCAGAACGAAGACGGTAAGACTGTACGTGCCATGGATGTTCTTTTCCCGAAGATTGGTGAAATTATCGGTGGTTCCGAACGTGAAGCGGACTATGACAAGCTGATGACCCGTATTGAAGAAATGCACATCCCAATGAAAGATATGTGGTGGTATCTGGATACCCGTAAGTTCGGTACTTGTCCTCACTCCGGTTTCGGATTAGGATTCGAACGTCTGTTATTGTTTGTAACAGGTATGGCGAATATCCGTGACGTGATACCGTTCCCGCGTACGCCAAGAAATGCTGATTTCTAATATTTCGGTATATTTATGTAAAACTCGCATAATCTTTAGGTTATGCGAGTTTTTTTATGCTCTGAATCGCTGTATTTTCAAAATAAATCTTTATATTTGGAAATACGCATTCAAGAGTGTTAACTAAAATAATACAACAATGAAAAAGCTCTATTTTTTTACCATGCTTTCAATAATGTTGTTAGCGGTAACAGGTGCGATGGCCCAAAAGAAAACAAAATTCAAGGCGGCCGATTTAAAAGGTATTTGGCAGCTCTGCCATTATGTGTCGGAATCTCCCGATGTTCCGGGAGCATTGAAACCCAGTAATACATTTAAAGTGTTGAGTGATGACGGACGGATCGTGAACTTTACCATTATCCCCGGCTCGGATGCCATTATTACAGGATATGGAATGTGGAAACAACTGACGGATGATTCTTATAAAGAAAGTATCGAGAAGAACATTCATCTTCCGATGCTGGATAATCAGGATAATATTTTGGAATTCGAGATCAAAGATAACGATTATCTCCATCTGAAATACTTTATCAAGAACGATTTGAATGGAAATGAGTTGAATGCCTGGTATTATGAAACCTGGAAAAGAGTAGAAATGCCGGCTAAATTTCCGGAAGATATTGTGAGATAAAGGGAAGATACCTTTATTGTGAGACACGGATTTTGCAAAATACTGCATGGTTGCCTGGCTATGCCTGACAACGACTTATTTTGTGAAATCCGTGCCTGTTTTTATGAAAAAGATAAAAACAAAGATCTTTTGGACAAAATCAAAGCCCGTAGAAATAGAAACGAAAATGAAAAAATAGATTTGCAAAGGTTGTGTCTGCGACTTACTCTAACTTTGTTGCCAGTAATAGAATACAGTAACAAAATAAAGTAGAACAATGAAAAACAAACTTTTACTGGCGGTAGGGAGTATTGCTCTCCTGACTGCTTGTGATGCTTCAAAAGAAAATGAAATGGAATGGTTTGACCATGCAGTGAAAACATCCGGACATCAGTTGCTCTATATGGCAGAACAATTGAAGAATGAACCGGACACAGCCTGTTTTCCCCGTTCTATCAAAGAAGGAAAGTATAGACTGGAGCACCCCACCGACTGGACGAGTGGCTTCTATCCCGGTTCTATGTGGTTGGCATACGAGTTGACCGGTGATGAGGCTTTGGCAAAGGAGGCACGTAAATATACGAATCGTTTGCAGGATATGCAATATTATACGGGTAATCACGATTTGGGTTTTATGATGTTTTGTAGTTATGGGCAGGGTATTCGTTTGAAACCGGAACCGGCCGACAGTTTGATTCTGATTAATTCTGCCGAAAGCTTGTGTTCCCGTTTTCGTCCGGAAGTCGGCTTGATTCGCTCATGGGATTTCGGTGAATGGAGTTATCCGGTGATTATTGATAACATGATGAATCTTGAAATGTTGTTCTGGGCTTCGGAGCAGACCAATAATCCTAAATATCGAGAAATAGCCATTTCTCATGCCGACAAGACATTGAAGAATCATTTCAGGGAGGATATGACTTCCTATCATGTAGTAAGCTATTTGGCAGATAGTGGTGAAGTAGAGTCAAAAGGAACGTTCCAGGGGTATGCCGATTCTTCTGCTTGGGCGCGTGGGCAAGCTTGGGGAGTGTATGGATATACGATGTGTTATCGCTTCACCAAACAGCCCAACTATCTCAATGCCGCTCATAAAATAGCACAGTTCATTATAGATCATCGTCCGGCGGACAAAGACTATATTCCCTATTGGGATTATGATGCGCCCAAAATACCGAATGAACCAAGAGATGCCTCTGCGGCTGCCGTAACAGCTTCCGCACTGTTGGAATTAAGTGGCTATGGGGACAGGAAACAAGGAGAGGAATATTTTCGTTATGCGGAAAACATCCTGAAACAATTGTCATCAGATGAATATTTGGCCAAAGAGGGGGAAAATCATGGTTTTATCCTGTTACATTCTGTCGGAAGTTTTCCACATGATAGTGAGATTGACACTTCGCTGAATTATGCTGATTATTATTATCTGGAGGCAATGAAGCGCTATAAAGACTTGAAAGAGCAATCTGACAATCAGTCTTACTAACTCGAAAGGAGACAGCCAAAACAATGATATTCGTTTTTAGATCAATGCCGGTCCTTTATATGAGTTAAAAAAACAGGGTTCATTTTTCAGATTGAACTGAAAATACTTATCTTTACGATAAAATCTTCAATATTAGCTCATGAAAAACCGGCATTTGCTATTTAGGTACATATTCGGATTGACCGTTTGCTTTTTATTTTCTTCCTTTGTTGTGTCGGCTGCCGACCGCCCTATCCACTTTAAGCGATTATCCGTAGATGACGGATTATCGCAAAATACTGTGCTTGCCTTGACACAAGATCATAATAATAAGATTTGGGTAGGTACTATAGATGGGTTGAACTGGTATGAAGGTTCCCGCTTCGTTTCGTATTATAAGGTGCCGGATGACACGACGAGTCTGGCGAACAATCATATTTATTCACTTCACACCGATTCGAAAGGCACAGTATGGGTAGGCACTCAAGTCGGTCTGTCCCGCTATAATATTGTAGGGAATAATTTCACCAACTATCCGTCGCCGGACAATCAGCCGATGCAAGTGTTGGCTATCGGAGAACCGGAGGAAGGTGACCGGCTTTTGCTTGCAACAAATATAGGTTTGATGGTTTTTGACAAAAAGGCCGGACGGATGAAAATGCAGCCGGAACTTGCCGGAAAAGCGATCTATTCTGTTTGCCGGATGAACGACGGCTTTCTGTTGGGCACTTCGGAAGGAGTTTATTTTTATTATGTACGCAATGGCAACGTGACCCGGCTCCTCCTCCAATTGAAAGGAGAAGCCATTTCCGGCATGCTCTATGACGACAAAACCGGGAATTGTTGGCTGGCTTCATTGACAAACGGAGTGTATTGTATTGATAATAATTTCCAGGTAAAAAGACATTATAACAAGCAAAATACTCCTGCTTATTTCCTTACTAACTCGGTAAGGACATTGTCCAAAGATGATAAAGGAAGGATTTGGATAGGAACTATGGAAGGTCTACTTATCCTTGAACCGGAGACGGAGACTTTTCAGGTCAGTCGTTTCTCTCCTGAAGATCCCACTACATTGGGGCATAATTCCGTTCGTTCTATCTATAAAGACAGCCAAGGGGGAATGTGGATCGGTACATTTTATGGCGGGCTTAATTATTATCATACTCTTGCTCCCTCATTCGGGCGTTTGCAACATTCCGCTTGGAGGAATTCGTTAAGTGATAACACGGTGAGTTGTATTACCGAAGACCCGGATAATGGAAATCTCTGGATCGGCACGAACGACGGCGGATTAAATTATTATAACCGGAAAACCGGAGTCTTTTCATATTACCGGACGGGTACTTCCGCTAACGCTTTAAAGTCGGACAATATAAAATGTATATGGACGGACAAGGATGGAAGTGTCTATATCGGTACTCATGGAGGGGGAATGAGTCGTCTGCATCACCGGAGTGGCAGGATAGAAACATATTCCTTTCCCCATTCTACTTCCCTGACTAATAGTTGTTACTCCTTATTGGACGGAACGGATGGGACGCTTTGGGTAGGCGGTATGAGCGGGCTTTACCTTTTCGACAAACAGACCGGAGAACTTTCGCTGCATCCATTAGCTAAAAAGTATAAAAAGTTGGAGAATGTACTGATATATACGTTGTTCCGCGATTCGAAAGGAAGAATATGGATTGGTACGGAAGAGAGTCTGTTTTTGTATGCCGGCGGGAAATTGGAAGAATTGCATCTTTCTTCTTCGGCTTATCTGCATGGGTTGATACAAGCTTTCTGTGTACAGGAAGATAGCCGTCATGAAATCTGGATCGGCTCTTCCACAGGACTATATTGCTATAAGGAAGGAGCACCGACAGCCTGGAAACACTATACGATGAAAGACGGTTTGCCGAACGACTTTATTTATAGCATACTGGAGGATGAACGAGGACGTTTATGGTTGACAACTAACAAGGGGCTGGCTTGTTTCAATACGGAAGAGGGTACTTTCCTCAACTATACGAAGCAGGATGGATTGCCTCACGATCAGTTTAATTATTTCGGAGCTTGCAAAGCTCACGATGGTACATTCTTTCTGGGGTCTCTTGGTGGCGTTACCTATTTCAAACCTTATGAATTGGGTGATAATCCATATTCTCCGGATGCGGTGGTAACAGGAGCTGTTGTCTTAAATCAGGTGATTACGGATATGAAAAGTGAACGGGTACACTATTTTCAGGACGAGCAAGGGCGGATGCTGGGTATGTCGTTTCCTTCCGATCAGAAACTTTTTAATATCCGGTTTGCCGTTATCAACTATTTGGCTGGCAAGCGGAATCAGTTCATTTACAAATTGGAAGGCTTTGAAACCGAGTGGAACTACTCCCGTCATGTTTCCTTTGCACGGGCGAGTTATTCTAATCTCCCGCCCGGTGAGTATGTGTTCAAGGTGAAGGCATGTAACAACAATGGAAAGTGGAGTGAAGCAACCACTGAATTTTTTGTGCACATCACTCCGATGTGGTATCAGACCTGGTGGGCAAAGACGCTTTTCATCTTCTTTTCTGTAGGGCTTCTCGTTTTTGTGATCTATTTTTTTATTGCCCGTGCCAAAATGAAGATGCAAGTCCGGATTGAACAGATAGAACGAAACAAGATAGAAGAAATCAGTCAGGAGAAAGTTCGTTTTTACATGAATATGTCTCATGAGTTGCGTACTCCGTTGAGTTTGATATTGGCTCCGTTGGAGGAACTTTTGGGACAGAGTAATCTGAAAGGTACTCCAGTACAGCAGAAACTGGATTATGTTTATAGGAACGGGCGGAAGTTATTGCACATTGTTAACCAGTTGCTGGATTTCCGTAAAGCCGAAGCAGGTGCAATGCCTCTTCATATTGCACAGGTGAATGTAGAAGAACTGTTGCAAGATGCTTTTGCCCTGTTTAAAGAAAATGCGCAGAAACGTACTATCAGCTTTCATATAAAATCCGATTTAGAAGGAAGGTTGCTTCCGGCAGATAAGACGTATGTGGAGACAATCTTGATGAACCTACTGTCTAACGCTTTTAAGTTTACACCGGACGGTGGAAGCATCTCGCTTTCCTTATGGACAGAGGGAGATACCTATGGTTTCACGGTAAGAGATAGCGGAATCGGTATGTCTCCAGAGCAGCTAACCCGTATTTTCGAACGTTTCTATCAGGTAGACGGTCAGCGAAAGGGAACGGGTATCGGACTGTCATTGGTGAAGATGCTTGTAGAGAAACATCACGGCACTATTACCGTAGCAAGCGAGCCTGCTCAATATACAGAATTTAAAGTCACTCTACCTGCTGACATAACTGCCTTCACGGAGAAAGAACGTGAATTACCGGCACATGAAGTCGAAACATCTGCTTCTTTCCGAGAGCTTCCGGTGGCTGATGAGTATTTCTCTGGTGATGCGTCAGTTATAGTTTCAGAAGAACTATCGGATGACGATCAGATAGAAGCCGGTAGTGAGGAAGGACGTCCTACTATCTTGTTGGTAGATGACAATAAAGAAATGGTAGATTACCTAAAAGATAATTTCCGGCAGAACTATGTGACGCTTACCGCCGGAAACGGAGAAGAAGCATTGGCTATCATGAAAGAACACCGTGTAGACATTGTTCTTTCCGACGTGATGATGCCGGGAATTGACGGCATCAAACTTTGTCAGTTTATTAAGCGAAATCTGCAAACCTGCCATATTCCCGTCCTTCTGTTGTCTGCCAAAGGAAGTGTCGATGCACAGACGGAAGGCATTCAGGCTGGAGCGGATGATTACATTGCCAAACCGTTCTCTATTCACTTATTGAAAGGAAAAATTGCTAATCAACTGAAAGCACGCCAGCGGTTGAAACACTATTATTCGAATACGATTGATATAGATACTGCTAAAATGACTTCGAATAATTTGGACGAGGAATTCATGAGCAAAGCTATTCAGGTGGTAGAAGAAAATATCAGTAATGAAGACTTCACCTCTGATGAGTTGGCAAGCCAGCTTTGTATGAGCCGTTCGTCGCTTTATCTCAAGATGAATTCCATATCCGGTGAACCGCCGGCAAACTTTATCCGGCGTATTCGTTTTAATAAAGCATGTAAATTGCTACTTGAAGGGCGCCACTCTATTTCAGAGATTAGTGGAATGGTCGGTTTCGGATCTTCTTCTTATTTTTCTACTAGTTTCAAGAGGTATGTAGGTTGTTTGCCATCGGATTATGTAAAACTGCATACTAAGTAACTGCCTTGCAGTTATGCATTTGTTCACCACTGAGGACGCGGAGGACACAGAGGTGAATCTTGTTCATTTTGGTACGGAAATGAGGTAAACTCATACAATTATAATTCAAAAAAACTTCCGTAAACATTCTCAACTATACTTATCCCTATGAGAAAAAATACTCATAGGGATGAGAAGAAATACTCATTACAATGAGAACTTTTTCTCATTGCAGTGAGAATATCCCTTTGCTAGAATAGGCTGAAACAGTTCATTACTGTGCAGTCATGACAAGTGTACTTCCCTGCTAATGGTTGACTTGTTTATTTCTTATTCTTGCTATTGGTTGACCTGAAAGATTATTAATCCTATTCGTGGTTTACCTTATAGTCTCACCTCCGTGTCCTCTGTGTACTCTGTGGTGAAAACCGTATAAAAAGGAACTAAACAAGAACTAATAATCTTCATCTTTCTATCGGTTTCAGTCATTCCGTTTGGGGGCTATTTTACCCTTTTACCCTCTTTGTAGCCTCTTGTAACGCTTGTTTTGGACGAATTTTAAGTTGAAATGAACGAAAACAAAGTTCCGTTAGACAGTATCAGAGAAGGAAGAAATGAATTGAAAGTCCTGTTTCGGATGGTTTACCTACATTTGCCTACAGAAAAACCAATTATTTGATATCATGAGAAAAATAGTATTGATTTCATTTGTAATCTTATCTGCGGCTGTACAAATGACACATGCGCAAAAGCAAGCAGTCATCAAACTGACGGAGACGACATTGATGCACGAAATGCGTGCCACTCCTTATCCCCTTGATAAAGCGGTGGTAAATGATCGCGCGGTTTCTTTTCAGTGGCCGCTTCGTTCGGATATGAATTCCCAAGATAGTCCGCTGGATGGATTCGAGCATAAAGTAAAGAAGATAGATAAAACAAAGATTACCTACCGGTTACGTTATTCACAGGATGCCGGCTTGAAGTCGGGAGTTGTTCAGGTGGAAACTCGCTGGCCGTTCTATAATCCGGAACAACCGCTTGCGCCGGGTGTATGGTACTGGCAGTTCGGTTATGTAGAAGACGGACAAGTGACTTGGGGAAGCACACAGCAAGTCACCGTAGAAGATCGTCCGGGCAAATTCTGTCCGCCTTCATTGAAAACTGTGTTGGCAAAACTACCTGCTGACCATCCGCGTGTGTGGGTCATGAAGAACGAATGGAAGGACTTTATAAATCACAGCAAACAAAAGGCAGAAAGACAATGGTATCTTGAACGTGCAGATCAAGTACTTCAGACTCCAATGAAATCAGTGAAAGATATTAATGTCTCGCAGGTGAAGAACCTGAAGAACGAGATGCAGATAAATTCATACCTCACTCGTGAGAGCCGTCGCATCATCGATGCGGAAGAGGGCAATACTGAAGCACTGATACGGGCCTGGTTACTGACGCAGGATACTAAATATGCTGACGAAGCTATCAAACGGGTATTTATCATGGCCGACTGGGATAAAGATAAGAATGTGAAAGGTGATTTTAATGCTTCCAGCTTATTGTCTCTCTGCTCTATGGCTTATGATTCTTTCTACGACCGGTTAAATACATCACAAAAGAAAGCATTACTGGAAGCCATCAAAAATAAAGGTGGTGAAATGTATGAGAACTTTAATAATCGGATGGAGAACCATATTGCCGACAATCATGTGTGGCAGATGACACTTCGTATTCTTACAATGGCAGCATTCAGTGTGTATGGCGATTTGCCGGAAGCCAATACATGGGTAGACTATTGTTATAACGTCTGGTTGGCACGTTTTCCCGGATTGAACAAAGACGGTGGCTGGCATAATGGCGATTCTTACTTTACGGTCAACACCCGTACATTAGTCGAAGTGCCTTACTATTATAGCAAACTGACTGGCTATGACTTCTTTTCCGATCCTTGGTATCAGGGAAATATCATGTATACCATCTTCCAACAACCTCCTTTTTCCAAATCCGGAGGAAACGGAAGTTCACATCAGAATGTGGCACGTCCAAACAGTATCCGTATAGGATATTTAGATGCACTGGCACGTCTTACCGGAAATACTTATGCCGCTGACTTTGTACGCCGTACATTGAAAGTAGAACCGGAATATATGAAGAAAGCCTTATTGAGTAAGCCCGGTGATCTTGCCTGGTTCCGCCTGCAATGTGATAAACCTCTGCCGGAGGGCGAAGGGCTGACAGCACTCCCCGCAGGATATGTGTTCCCCGCAACAGGACTTGCCTCTTTCCATACTAATTGGGATAGAGTGGGTGGAAATGCCATGTGGAGTTTCCGTTCTAGTCCTTATGGTTCTACCTCTCATGCACTTGCTAATCAAAATGCATTCAATACTTTCTACGGTGGGCAGCCATTGTTTTATAGTAGCGGTCATCATATTGAATTTACTGATGTACATAGTATGCTGTGCCACCGTGCCACACGGGCTCACAATACTATTTTGGCGAACGGTATGGGACAGCGTATCGGGACGGAAGGATACGGGTGGATTCCCCGTTATTACGCTAGTGAGAAAATAGGCTATGTGTTGGGCGATGCTTCCAATGCTTATGGAAAAGTAATTTCACCGCTTTGGCTGACACGTGGCGAGCAGTCCGAAGTGTATTATACACCCGAAAATGGTTGGGATGAAAATCACGTGAAGACTTTCCGACGGCATATAGTTAATTTAGGCAAAACCGGTCTGATTTTTATTTATGACGAACTGGTGGCAGACGAACCGGTGAACTGGAATTACCTGTTGCATACAACAGCAAATCCTATGACAGTGAATAAATCGAATAATCGCTTTGTACATATTCAAGCCACGAATCGGGGAGGAGCATCGGACGCTTATCTTTTCTCCACCGGAACATTGCAGACTGATACGACGAGCCGTTTTTTCTATCCGGCAGTCAACTGGCTACGTGCTGATGACAAAGGGGTGTTCAAGAAGTATCCTAATCACTGGCATTTCACCGCTACATCGGAAAAGGCACAAGTATATCGTTTTGCCACTATCATCAACACACATGCACTGAAATATCCTGCCAAAGACCCCGAAATCCTGTTCGACGGACGTATCAAAGTGGGCGGATGGTTGATCAGTGTAAACCTGAAATCCGACGGTGCTCCTTCATTCTTTATCCGCAGCACCCAAGAGAAGGTGAATATCACTTATAAAGGTGAAGCTACTGTCATCAATGAGGATGGGTATGAAACGGTAATGAGGGATACAGTGCCCGAACTGGAAATCTGATAATGAACATGAAAGATATGGATATATGAGACACTCGACTTTTAATATGAGAACTATGTGCTTGTTGGCTGTATTATCGGGCATAACTGTCTTGTCAGCACAGACTCCAGGTAAACCCCGTGTACAGACTTCTGCAGCTCCGGAGGAAACTACGGTCTATAAGCCCGACGGGAAAAAGCAAGAAACGGCAGTTGTGACTTCTTCAAAAAAGGAGGAGAATAAGCGGCAATCCGGCAAAGATAATGCAGGAAAGAAAGCGGCTGCCTTTGATGGTCAACGCTATCTGGCACTGAAAACTAATGTAGCATATGATGCTTGTGCTCTGCTGAACCTTGCTGTGGAAATGCAGGTGCATAAAAAGATTACGGTAGAGTTACCGTTGACTTGCAGTTTGTGGGACTTGGGAGATAAGCATGGGGTACGTACGGTAGCATTGCAACCTGAAGCCCGCTGGTGGATAGGAAATGAGACAGGACGGGGACACTTTGTCGGACTGCACGCCCATGTGGCATGGTTTAACGTGAAGTGGAACGATGACCGTTATCAAGATACGGATCGTCCGCTGTTGGGAGCCGGGATAAGCTACGGTTACAAACTCCCTCTTTCCAAACACTGGGGAGCGGAATTTAATCTGGGAGTGGGATATGCCAACATGAAGTATGACACCTATTATAATGTAAACAACGGTGCACAACTGGATACGCGTGTCCGTCATTACTGGGGGATAACCCGTGTGGGAGCATCGTTGGTCTACCGCTTCTAACCTTGATAGGAACATACATATAATACGATAATAATATGAGAAGAAATTTATATATACTGCCACAGTGCACTTTCCTGTTATTCATCATCTTGTTGGTGAATGGATGCAGCCTGCACGAAGAACCGGAAATGACTCCCGAAGGAGAATTGGGAGTGGATCCGACAGCTGTAACACTGAACCTTAATCTAGCAATGAATTTAAGTTTGGCAGAAAATGCACCGATAACCATCACCCGTGCATCGGAAACCAAATATCTGCGTCGTTTCATTGTAGAAGCCTATCTGGATAGACAGGTAGCGGCACGACAAACGGTATATGAAGAGGATTTTAATCGTGCCAGTCTGTCTGTTAGTATGAAGCTGCACGCCCGTAATTACCGCATCCTGGTGTGGGCCGATTATGTGAATGCAGAGACACCGGAACAGGGACTTGTCTACGATGCTGGGAATCTGGCTTTTATCCTTCCTACCGGAAAATATGTAGGGAATAGCCGCTATAAAGATGTTTTCGCTGCTTCTACTGCGGCAGACCTGACTTCTTTCCGCAATCATTGGGGAGCTGAAACAAGTCTTGACGTTGCACTGTATCGCCCTGTTGCACGCTATGAATTGGTGGCTAAAGATGTGGCAACGTTTCTCAATAAACTGTCCACAGGCGGACTGAAAGGTGAAAGTTTTACCGCTCGTGTGAAGTATAGTGATTATTTGCCTACCGGCTACAATTTGTGGGACGATGTACCCAAGAACTCGCTCATGTACATGGAATATAAAGTGGCTTTTGAACGCCCTGCTGATGGTACGAAAGAATTGCAACTGGGATTCGATTATGTGTTGACCGATGCCGGAGAAACCGTTCCCATCCCTGTAGAACTGGAAATCTTGAATGAGAAAAATGAAGTGCTGGCACGTACAGCTTTCCGTATTCCTTGTGAACGAGGCAAAAACACAACGGTGCGCGGTAATTTCCTGACTTCCGATATCAATGGCGGAATAGGGATCGACCCCGATTATGACGGTGATCTGGAGGTAGACCTTGGAGAATTGTAAAATAGACAAATCAATTAAAAATAGCTTAACCATAAAACAATTAAGATCATGAAAAAGAACTTATTTTATTCGCTAATGGCTTTGTTCGTAGTGCTTTTCGCATCTTGTGGACAAGAAGAAATTGTTTCGGATAACGGAACAGAAATTAATGCTCCTGTTACTATCTCTGTACAGGCTCCTGTAAATAACGTCTTTAGCCGTGCGGGTGTTGCCATTCCTAATGGTTATATGATGCAATGTATCATGCAATTACTGAATGCTAATGGCGATAAGATAGGCGATCAGGTAACTAAACCGGTTACAGATGGCAAAGTGTCTTTCACCATTTCTGTAGATGAACAAAAAGAAGTGTCAAAAGCATTGTTTTGGGCTGAATACGTACCAGAAAGTGGTGCTGCTAATAAGGTATATAACACTGCTGATTTGAGAGCTGTAGGATATAATACTGCATCATTCGATTTGACAAATGATGCGTTGATGGCAGCCAGCGACGCTTTCTGCGGAAAATTGGAAATGATTGGTAATGCCAGTGTAACATTAAAGCGCCCGTTCGCTAATGTGAGCGTAAAACCGAAGAACCCGGAAGTAGCTGCGCAAGCTGATAAGCTGGAAATAACATACAACGCTTTGAGTGGATATGATATTTTAGAGGGTAAATGTACTGCTACGGCTCCTGTGACTTATACAAATACAAGTTTTGCTTCTGCGGATGGCAATTGGTTCGCTAATTTCTTTTTTGCTCCTTCGAATGTAGGTAAATTTACAGAAGAAATAACCATGACATTGAGTGGCGGATATAGTAAAGAGATTAAAATACCGGCAAACACATTACCTTTGGATGCTAATATGCAGATTATGGCTAAATTTGAAATCGGAGATGGAAACTTTGACATTGAAGTAGGAGTGGATCCGGATTATGAAGCGTTGGAAATGAAGGTTGGTAGTTATATCAATGCTGAAGGTAAAGTGGTACGTGATGCAGCGGATGCTGTTGGTATCGTCTTCAAGATGGAGGCTATTGGTGATGATGTGCCGGCTAATTATCCTGTAGCATTTCAGGGAAAAACAATTGCCGGATATGCAGTAGCAATTGAAAATGTAGCGACTGCTCGTCAGACTCTTAATACGGAATTATTGACTACTTTGGCTGAAACAGCTGCAGGTATGACAAATGGAACACAGACTACGGACGTTTTATTAACAGGTCTTGGAGATGTTGCATTTAAAACAACTTATGAGAAATGGGTGGGAGAACATGCTCCTGATAGTGAGAATTTGAGTGCATGGTATATTCCTACATTGCCGCAATTGAGTGCGTTTATGGGTACATTGTTTACTATGAAAGAGGTATCTGCTACTGGTAGTGAGGACTTCAGAAACATGCCGGAGTTTGAGTTTGTCAATGGTAAAATGTTTGATAGAGAGCCGATTGCTACCGTGAATTATGCTTCCAGTACTATCAATAACCAAGGTAATGTTTCTGGTGTACGTATTAATGTGCCCAGTGGTGTCGTAACTAATGCACAAGAAGCGGGGATTGCTGTTAAAACATCTGCTAATCAACAAGCTCTTTGCCGCCCGATGATTACAATCTTTAAATAGTCACTGAATATTCGACCTTACTCAATAGAAGTTCAAGGAAAGTGGGATTCCCCCATCCCGCTTTACCTTCTTCTTACATTGAAACTTTTGAAAATAGCCCTCTAATCTTATACCTAGAAAAGAAGATAATATGCACACCACATTTCGCCTATCGGTTTTTCTTTTGTTCATTGTACAGTTGTTCTGTAGCTGTACATCTGACTCGCTGCCCGAACCGGACAGCGCACAGCCAGGGACGCCTGCCGGAATTCCCGATGCCTATCAGGATAAGATACGGATGCAACCTTATCCCAAAGCAGATAATGAATTGTATCTGAATCCTGCTCCTCTTATTGTTCCTCAAACCATGAAGACGGGCGAAAGATTGCAATTTTCCCTTTCGCGTACTGAAGATTTCAGCAGTTCCGAAACGCTACTTTCCGAACCGCAGGAGTGGTGTATGTATAATCTTCATCGCCGCTTGGAGGTTGGCACATGGTATTGGCGTTTTCGTTCCACTAACCTTAATGGGACGATGCCCGGTGAATGGAGCGCTATCTATCGTTTTGAAGTAAAGAATGATACACCGGAATTTGTAACACCTCTTTTTCAGACATTCTTAGCGAATGCTCCCCGTTTGCATCCTCGTATTTACTGTTTTTTAGATGAACGTATCGGGGAGGCTCGTAACCATGTCACTTCACACCCTGAATATAAAGAACTACAAAGTCGTGCTTCTCTGGCATTGAAAGCCGAATACACCGGAATGACTGATTTGTATAGTCGTGCAGAAGAGCTCCGGCAACATGCCACTTATCTTTATCAGGCCTATCACCTAACCCAGAAAGAAATTTATGCCGAAAAGTTGCGTCAGCTTCTCGAAGCGTTGATTGTTGCTCCCCCTACTGATGGGCAACTTTTTGCATCCAATTTTACTGCCAGCAACATCGCATGGTGTCTTGTAGCAGCCTACGATCTGCTTTATGAAGATTTGTCTGTTTCCGTTCGTACTTCTGCCGAAGAACTGATGATGCGTGTGGCACGTTACTATTATAAGGTAAATTGCGGTTTTCAGGAAAACCATCTCTTTGATAATCATTTCTGGCAGCAGAATATGCGTGTTCTTTTTCAAGTGGCTTTGTCGCTTTACGACAAGCCGGCCTATTCTTCCGAAGTGCTGCCCATGATGGAATATTATTATGAATTGTGGACAGCCCGAGCTCCTGCCTCCGGCTTCAATCGTGATGGTATATGGCACAATGGTACTGGTTATTTCAGTGCTAATATCTTGACTCTGGCGTATATGCCGTCTCTTCTTTCATTTATCAGCCAGCGGGATTTCCTGTCACATCCGTGGTATCAGAATGCCGGACGCTCGTTGGTTTATACTTGCCCGCCGGGGTCGAAAAGTAACGGCTTTGGTGACAATAGTGAAAAGGGTAGTGAACCCAACCGATTGATTGCCGCTTTTGCAGACTATCTGGCGTGTGAAACGGGTGATTCCTATGCCGGATGGTATGCCGGAGAATGTCGGGACTTGTTGCGCCGGGATTATGAATTGCGTCTTTACCGGATGTGCACCGATCAGGATTATAATACTGCTTTTCCTGCCGGGGCTGATAAAATGGTATGGTATAAAGATGCTGGTGAAGTTGCCATGCACAGTGCCCCGGAAGAAACGGAAAGGGATCTTGCACTCTCGTTTCGTTCCAGTACATTTGGGTCCGGCAGTCACACTACTGCCAGTCAGAATGCTTTTAACCTGTTGTATAAAGGTGTCGATGTGTATCGCAGTGCGGGCTATTATCAGAATTTCAGCGATGCTCATAATCTGATGTCCTATCGCCATACGCGGGCACATAATTCACTGTTGGTAAACGGTATTGGACAACCTTATTCTACCGAAGGTTATGGCAGTGTGATGCGTGCCATGGGTGGACAGCATATCAGTTACTGTTTGGGGGACGCTTCACATGCTTATAGAGGCATCAGCAATGACCCGATGTGGGTTGGCTACTTCAAGCAGGCAGGGATTGAACAGGTACCTGAAAATGGATTCGGTACTACTCCATTGACTAAATACCGCCGACATGTATTGATGCTTCATCCTCATACGGTGATTGTGTATGATGAACTGGAAGCATCTGAGGTTGTCCGTTGGGAGTGGCTGTTGCATAGTCCTACGGAATTTAAGATTGATGCGACAAAGAAAACGTTGTCTACAAATAATAAAACCAAAGGACTGGTGGCTGTGACACAACTTTTTGGAGGACATGTTTTTACGCTGTCCCAAACGGATCGTTTTGTAGTGCCACCCGCCATAACTGGAACGGAATATCCCAACCAGTGGCACTTGACTGCACGGGTTGACGGTTGTTCTGCTACCCGTTTCCTGGCTATTATTCAGGTAGGGGATGAGGCTGTCCCTGCTATCTACCGTGACGGTGAAACCTTTAACGTAGGTGATTGGACGATCAAAGCAGTTTTGGATGCTTCTAAGGTACCGGAACTGACAGTGAATCATCGTACTGAACAAGCAGTATTTAGTTATGGGACAAACAATCCTGTGTTGAATGGCAATTTTTACTCTCGACAGTATGAGGGCTCCTCGTTGCTTTACGATGAGATAAACGGAGCTTATCAAGTGGTAGAAATGACCGACCGGAGTCCCATATCTACCCGGGTAGTAAATCAATGATAAATAATGAAATAGAGTGAATATAAATAACAAACAGAATATGATGAAAAGTAGAATTATTTGCATTTTGTTGCTTCTTGTCGGTGTATCTGGCATTTATGCCCAGAGTTTGACCGTTACCGGTAAGGTAGTGGACAACGAAGGCTTGGAAGTGATTGGAGGAAATGTGACCGTGAAAGGAAAACAAAACACGGGTACCATTACCGATATCAATGGTAGATACACCATTACCGTTAGTGATCCGCAGAAAGATGTTTTGGTTTTCTCTTTTATCGGATTGGAAAATATGGAAGTAGCTGTGAAAGGAAGGAAACAGATTGATGTGACTATGAAGGCTGCGTCGGTATTGTTAGATGAGGTGGTAGCTATTGGTTATGCAACAGTAAAGCGTAAAGACCTGACTGGTTCGGTAGCCTCTGTGAGAAGCGATGATTTGCTCAAAGTTCCTTCGTCTGATGTAACCCAAGCTTTAGCGGGACGTATGGCAGGTGTGCAGATTATACAGACAGACGGTCAGCCTGGTGCTACGATGTCAGTGCGTGTTCGTGGTGGTATATCAATTACGCAGAGCAACGAGCCGCTTTATATTATCGACGGATTTCCGACGGAAGATGGCATGTCTAGCCTTGATCCAGCCGATATTGAAAGTATCGATGTGTTGAAAGACGCTTCGGCAACAGCAATCTATGGTGCCCGGGGAGCGAATGGTGTGGTGGTAATCACCACCAAAAGCGGTGCGAAGAGTGAAGGAAAAGCGACTCTTACTTTCGATTCTTATGTCGGTGTGCGTACGCTTGCCAAGCGGTTGGATGTATTAAGTGTGGAGGAATTTGTGTTGGCGGATTATGAAAGAACATTGGGAGATGCTACTGATCCCGAGGAAAGCATGCGGTCATGGCAAAATCGTTACGGCGGTTTTGTCGATCTTCATGAGAACTATGGCAATCGTAAAGGTATCGATTGGCTGGATCGTACGATGGGACGCACTACCGTTACACAGAATTACCGGGTAGGCATCAACGGTGGTAATGATAAGTTGAACTACAATATGTCTTATGGTTACTTCAAGGATGAAGGTGCTATGGTGTATAGCGGCAGCGACAAACATAATATTGCGCTTAGTGTGAAAAGCGAAGTGAATAAGCGGCTCTCCGTTACAGGACGTATCAACTTCGATTATCTGAAAGTGTATGGAGCAGGTGTTGCCGGAAATGGTACGAATGAAGGCGGAAGTAATGTAGATGCAAAGTTTAATAAAATGGTTCAGATCTTGCAATATCGTCCTACCATTGGTATACGTGGTAGTGATTCGGATTTGTTGGCAGGAGAAGACCCTGTATTAAGTGATGCGGATGGAAACGTGATGCAGAATCCGTTGATTGCTGCTGCTGAAGAAAAAGATAATAAAGAAACACGTACATTACAAGCCAACGGCGGACTGACTTTCAAAATAATGAAAGGGCTGACCTTCCGTAACAATACGGGTATGCGTTATCAACTTTATCGTCGGGAACTTTTCTATGGAGATCAATCTATAATGGGAAGGCGCAGCGGCATTTATGGTTCTATCAGAAATACGGAAACCGGAAGTTTTCAGACTTCTAACGTCCTGACTTATGACAAACGTTTTCAGAAGAAGCATAAAGTAGTGGTACAATTGGGACAGGAATTTGTAAAACGCTGGACTCGTGTGCTTGAGTCAGGCGTCAGTGGGTTGCCTACCGATGAGTTCATTTTGGGAGATATGAGTCTGGGTACTCCATCTGTTGCTTCGTCCGATGAAAACTATGATGATAATCTGCTCTCTTTCTTTGCTCGTCTCAACTATGACTTTACCGATAAGTATTTGTTTTCCGCGACTTTCCGTGCGGATGGTTCTTCTAAATTCGGAAAGAATAATAAATGGGGGTATTTTCCTGCTGTATCTGCGGCATGGCGTGTGAGTGAAGAGAATTTTATAAAGAAACTGAATGTTTTCTCCGACTTGAAATTCCGTATCGGATACGGTTTGGCGGGTAATAATAGAATTGGTAGCTATAACAGCCTTGCTTTGATGTCTTCTATCGTCACAGCTATGGGAGATCAGCTTACTCCCGGTTATGCTTCCAAGCAGATACCGAATCCCGATCTGAAGTGGGAAGCGAACAAGACTTTTAATATGGGGATCGATTTAGGATTTCTAAATCAACGCATCACTATTTCGCCCGAATTCTATATTAATAGGAGTAGCAATTTATTGCTTAACGCCCAACTGCCTTATTCTTCCGGTTATCAGACCATGTTGATTAATGCTGGAGAAACGAAGAATGTAGGTGTGGAGTTTACTGTGAATACAGTGAATTTTTCAACAAGGAAGTTTAGTTGGAATACTACGCTGACGCTGTCGCACAATAAAAATTCCGTGAAAGCATTGACCGGTGAGGCGGTGCAACTCTATGAAGCCAAGTTTGGCTTTAACCAAAACACTCATCGTATTGCTGTCGGAGAACCATTAGGGCAGTTCTATGGTTACATCACCGAGGGGCTGTATCAGGTAGATGATTTTAATTATGATGCTTCTACGCAGACCTATACCCTGAAAGATGGTGTACCTTATCATGGTGATAAAGGTCAGATTCGTCCGGGTATGTGGAAGTTCAAGAACTTGACCGGAGATGATAATGTGATTGATGAAAATGATAAAACTGTCATTGGTAACGCTCAACCGAAATTCTATGGAGGATTGAACAACTCTTTTACTTACAAAGGATTTGATTTAAGTATATTCCTGACTTTCAGCTATGGCAATGAAGTGCTGAATGCGACCAAACTGGTTACCAGTAAGGTGGGGAGCTTGAACTACAATGCATTGGATGTGATGAATAGTTCTAATCGTTGGATGACAATCAATACTGAAGGAGAGAAAGTGACTGATCCCGGAGAACTGGCTGTTTTGAATGCCGGTAAAACCGTAGCTGTTTATCATGATGCTCAACAGGGAGATAATTATATTCATTCATGGGCAGTGGAGGATGCTTCCTATTTAAAACTAAGTAATGTGACTTTGGGATATACATTCCCTAAAAATCTGATTGCAAGGGTAGGACTGAAGAACCTGCGTTTATATGCCACTGGTAATAATCTGTTGACCTGGACCAAGTATTCAGGTTTCGACCCGGAAGTCTCTACAATGAAAAGCGGTTTGACACCGGGTGTTGACTTTGGAGCGTATCCGCTTAGCCGTTCTTTTATTTTTGGTCTCAACGTAGCTTTTTAATTCTTTAAATACATAGTAATCATGAAAAAGATACATCTATTATATGCCGTATTCGTCCTATTGGCAACAGGATTTTCCTCTTGTGAGGATTTGCTGACGGAAGAACCTAACTCAAAATATGATCGGGATCGCTATTTCGATTCGGAAGATAAAGCGGAAATGGCAGTGATGGGAATATATAGTTCACTGTCAGACTTCAATCATTATGGCTGGTACGAAATGGCTTCTCCTGCATCGGATGATACCTATTATACGGCTCGTACGCAGTCTGATAATCAAATTCACGATATTGCTCATTATCGGCTGAATTCCACAAATACATGGATTGAAAGTATATGGAAACTGAAATATGAAGGAATTGACCGGGCTAATCTGACTATTGACGGAATTCAGGGAATGACAGGATACGAAGAAAACACCCGGCTGAAAGCATTGGAAGCAGAAGCGCGCTTTCTACGTGCTTTCCTCGCATTTGATTTAGTGAGGTACTGGGGAGATGTACCTTTTAAAACATCTTATTCTTCTTCCTATGAATCTGCTTTTGGTGAACGTGTGGACCGGGAAGTGATTTATGACGAAATTATATCTGACCTTATTTTTGCTAAGAATAATCTGGAATGGGCAACGGTTTCTTCCAGTCCCGAGAGAGTGACACAAGGGGCTGCTCGTGCATTGCTGATGCGTGTATATTTGCAGCGTGCCGGATATAGTCTCCAATCGAATGGACAACTGAAACGTCCGGACGATAGTAAGCGGATGGAGTATTTCGATGCAGTGATAGAAGAGTGGGAGGCTTTTGAAAAGAAAGGATATCATGATTTTTATGACGGTAGCTATGAAGCGCTCTTCAAAAGCTTCTCGCAAGGAGTACTGAATAGCAAGGAGAGCCTTTGGGAAATTGCTTTCTATCATTCACAAGGACGTCGTAACGGTGGAGCGTGGGGCATTTATAATGGTCCGCAGGTGGCGGAGCCAACCGGTGTGTCTGCATCTGAAGCAAATCAATATATGGGACGTGCCAACGGATTTTTTATAGTAGTTCCCGAATGGCGTAGCTTTTTTGAAGAGAATGATAAGCGTCGTGATGTTGCAATTTGTACCTATCGTTATACTTGGAATGGTACTAAGAAAGAGCATGTAAAAGAGGAAAGAAGTGCAGGAAGTTGGTATGTGGGAAAATGGCGCAGGGAATGGATGCCGAAAGAATCATGGAACAAGAATATCAATTATGCTGATGTGAACTACTGCCCTTTGCGTTATGCTGACGTGGTATTGATGGCTGCAGAGGCGTATAATGAAACAGGAGCAGACAGGCAAAAAGCATGGAGTTTGCTAAATAGCGTACGTACACGTGCTGAAGCAACTTCTATAACAGAAACAAATTATGTTGAAATGATGAGTGCACGCAAAAAGACACACAACTTGACTTTCATTGACGATTCTACACCAGAAGGAAAGTTTCGTACAGTTCTTTACTGGGAACGTGGCTTTGAACTGGCTTTTGAAGGACAACGCAAATATGATCTGATACGTTGGGGAGTGCTGGGCAAGGCTCTGAAACTATTTGGAGAGATCAGTTCCGTAAATCAAAAAGAGAACAAACCATATCCAGCCTACCGTAATTTTACGGAGGGCAAACATGAGCTTTTTCCTATTCCTCTGAAAGAGATACAAAGTAACCCGAAACTCAATGGAATGAATAATAACGGGTATTAGTAAGACCCTCAATAGAATAGACGACTGGAAAAATATACAGAAATTGTTTGCCAATTCAAAGAAAAGCCGTACTTTTGCAAGCCGATTATTATCACAAAATGATAAGAGATTAATTCATAGCAAGTTAGTTATCCTTTGTCCGGGGAGACTAATATGTGGTGAAGAAAATTTTTAGTAGTAACATTTAAAAAACAAAATTAGAGTGGATACTTTAAGTTACAAGACCATTTCTGCAAACAAAGCGACTGTAACCAAAGAATGGGTTATTGTTGACGCTACAGACCAGACTTTAGGTCGTCTGGGAGCAAAAGTTGCAAAATTGCTGAGAGGAAAGTACAAACCAAACTTTACTCCTCACGTAGACTGCGGTGATAACGTTATCATCATCAATGCAGACAAAGTAAAACTGACTGGTAACAAATGGAATGACAGAGTATATTTGTCATATACTGGTTATCCTGGTGGTCAGAGAGAAATGACTCCTGCCCGTTTGATTACAAAACCGAACGGTGAAGAGAGATTACTGAAAAAAGTAGTGAAGGGTATGCTTCCTAAGAACATTCTGGGAGCTAAATTGCTGAACAACTTGTATGTTTACGCTGGTAGCGAACACAAACAGGCTGCACAGAACCCGAAAATGATTGATATTAATTCATATAAATAAGATATAATGGAAGTAGTAAATGCATTAGGCAGACGTAAACGTGCTATTGCACGCATATTCGTAAGCGAAGGTACAGGAAAGATTACTATTAACAAGAGAGACCTTGCAGAGTACTTTCCATCAACTATTCTTCAGTATGTTGTAAAACAACCATTGAACAAGCTGGGTGCTGCTGAGAAGTATGACATCAAGGTTAACTTGTGTGGTGGTGGTTTCACTGGTCAGTCTCAGGCATTGCGTTTGGCAATCGCTCGTGCACTGGTTAAGATGAACGCTGAAGATAAAGCAGCTCTTCGTGCAGAAGGCTTCATGACTCGTGACCCTCGTTCTGTTGAACGTAAGAAACCGGGACAGCCGAAAGCTCGTAGAAGATTCCAGTTCAGCAAGCGTTAATGTGCTGCCTGATAGAGGAATATGTTTAGTATCTAAACTACTGGGACTCTGTTCATAGACTACCCAGCGGTTGGTTTAGAAAAAACAAAAAAGAAAGTAAACGATTTAAAGAAAAAACAAGATGTCAAGAACAAATTTTGATACATTATTGGAGGCTGGTTGCCACTTCGGACACCTTAAGAGAAAGTGGAACCCTGCAATGGCTCCTTATATTTTCATGGAACGCAATGGTATTCATATCATTGACCTCCACAAAACAGTTGCAAAAGTAGACGAAGCTGCTGAAGCTTTGAAACAGATTGCCAAATCTGGCAAGAAAGTTCTTTTTGTTGCTACTAAAAAACAAGCTAAACAAGTTGTAGCTGAGAAAGCTCAATCTGTTAATATGCCTTATGTAATCGAGCGTTGGCCGGGTGGTATGTTGACTAACTTCCCGACTATCCGTAAGGCTGTGAAGAAAATGGCTACTATCGATAAATTGACTAACGATGGTACATATTCTAACCTCTCTAAGAGAGAAGTTCTTCAGATTTCTCGTCAACGTGCAAAATTGGACAAGACTTTGGGATCTATCGCTGATCTGACTCGTCTGCCGTCTGCATTGTTCGTAATCGACGTAATGAAAGAAAATATCGCAGTTCGCGAAGCTAACCGTTTGGGTATCCCTGTATTTGGTATCGTTGATACTAACTCTGATCCTTCAAACGTGGATTTCGTAATTCCTGCTAATGATGACGCTACTAAATCAATAGAAGTTATCCTGGATGCTTGTTGCGCTGCAATGATCGAAGGTTTGGAAGAAAGAAAAGCTGAAAAGATCGACATGGAAGCAGCTGGTGAAGCTCCTGCTAACAAAGGCAAGAAGAAATCAGTAAAAGCTAGACTCGACAAGTCTGACGAAGAAGCTATCAACGCAGCTAAAGCTGCTGCTTTCATCAAGGAAGACGAAGAGGCTTAATATATAAAATGTGCCAATTTGCTAATGTGCAAGGGTATTGTTATACACTTGCATCTTGATTGGCAGATTGGCACATTTTTTTGTTTCGAAAATTATTATTCATTTAAATAAAGGAAATTATTATGGCTGTAACTATGGCTGATATTACCAAGCTGCGCAAAATGACCGGAGCTGGTATGATGGATTGCAAGAATGCATTAACAGAGGCTGATGGCGATTACGACAAGGCAATGGAGATTATCCGTAAGAAAGGACAAGCTGTTGCTGCTAAGCGTTCTGAACGTGAGGCTTCTGAAGGTTGCGTTTTGGCTAAGACTACCGGTGACTATGCCGTTGTCATTGCTTTGAAGTGTGAAACTGACTTCGTAGCTCAGAATGCTGACTTTGTGAAACTGACTCAGGATATTCTTGATCTTGCTGTGGCTAACAAATGCAAGACATTGGACGAAGTAAAAGCATTGCCGATGGGTAACGGTACTGTACAGGATGCAGTGACTGACCGTAGCGGTATCACAGGTGAGAAAATGGAACTTGATGGTTACATGACTGTAGAAGGCGCAAGCACTGCTGTTTACAACCACATGAACAGAAATGGTCTTTGTACGATTGTTGCTTTTAACAAGAACGTTGACGAGCAGTTGGCTAAGCAAGTAGCTATGCAGATTGCTGCCATGAATCCGATTGCTATTGATGAGGATGGTGTTTCTGAAGAAGTGAAGCAAAAAGAAATCGAAGTAGCTATCGAAAAGACAAAGGCTGAACAGGTACAGAAGGCTGTAGAAGCTGCTCTGAAGAAAGCTAACATCAACCCGGCTCATGTAGACAGCGAAGATCACATGGAAAGCAATATGGCTAAAGGTTGGATTACAGCTGAAGATGTAGCGAAAGCAAAAGAAATCATTGCTACTGTTTCTGCTGAAAAGGCTGCACATTTGCCTGAACAAATGATTCAGAACATCGCTAAGGGTCGTCTGGCTAAGTTCTTGAAAGAAGTTTGCCTGCTGAACCAGGAAGATATCATGGACGCTAAGAAGACTGTAAGAGAAGTGTTGGCTGCTGCTGATCCTGAACTGAAGATTGTTGACTTCAAGCGTTTCACTTTGAAAGCTGAATAATCTGATTCAAATCTTGTTAAGTACTACTTACAAAGTCAGATTTATTATATGTAAAATTTGGGAAAAGAGTTCGGTATTGCACCGGACTCTTTTTTCTTTAAGGCATATCTTAGGATAGGGACTACTTCAATGCTTTATCTATTTGCTTCATCAGCGTATCTATGGCTCCATCTTCATAGCCGGTAGTAGCTGATATTACTTTTCCTTCTTTGTCTATTAAATAACTTCTGGGAATCATTTTGGTGGCAAATTTGCCTGTAACTTCCCGTTTGGGATCCGGGTAGAGGGGAAATGTAAATCCTTTCCTTTTATTGTATTCCGCTAATTGGTCGTCTGTATGTTCGCGACCGATCACTAACATGCAGAAATCCTTGTTGTTTTTATATTTAGGCCAAAGTATTTTCTGAACTTCAGCCAGTTCACTTTGGCAAGGGCCGCACCAGGTAGCGAAAATATTGATTAATACAACTTTCCCTTTTAGATCTGCAGAGTTTACGGTGCCGTTTGCTGTTGAATGAAGGGTGAAAGCAGGTATATTGTCACCTACCTTTACAATATCCGCATCACTTTCTTGTGCGAATGACAACAGTGAGAATAGTGTTGCCGCACAGAATAATATTACTTTTCTCATTTCTTGTATTATTTAATTTAACCTCCTATACCTTTGGTTTTAGTATATCCTTCTTTGATGAGTAGATCTATGATCTTGGTCTTGAAATCTCCTTGTACCATTATCTCTCCGTCTTTAGCTGAACCGCCTACTCCACATTTGCTTTTCAGTAACTTGCCTAGCTCTTTCAAATCATTATCCGTACCCACAAATCCGGTAATTAATGTTACCACTTTACCACCCCGGTTCTTTTTGTCAATGGAAACTCGCAGGTTTTGCTTGTCTTTGTCGAGGGTAACCTGTTCTTCATCGTTATCCATTTCATAACCGAAGTCAGGATTCGTGGAGTACACAACGTTCAATCTATCTTTCCAATCATTATTTTTCATACTTGTCATTTTTAATCCTTTTCAAAAGTATTAAACTTATCGAAAAGAGCAAAATTTGAGTCTCTTTTCATCGTTTTGTTTAATCTCTATTAAGGTTTTCTGTTATAGGGTTGTCAGTCTCAAAAAATAATGTACTTTTGCAAAATACCAAATTTTGTAAGAAGTATGAGCACTTATATACGAAAAGAGGCGGATAAAGTGCCGGAGCCTACCTTGCGCAGACTTCCCTGGTATCTGTCCAATATAAAACTAATGAAAGAAAAAGGGGAGCAGTATGTCTCTTCTACACAAATCTCTAAGGAAATAAATATTGACGCTTCCCAAATCGCCAAGGATTTGTCATACGTCAATATCTCGGGGCGTACGAGAGTGGGATACAATATTGATGCGCTGATTGAGGTGTTAGAGAGTTTTCTTGGATTTACCAATATGCACAAAGCCTTCTTGTTTGGTGTAGGTAGCCTGGGGGCTGCTTTGCTTCGGGATTCTGGTTTGCATCATTTCGGACTGGAGATTGTGGCTGCTTTTGATGTGAATCCGGAGCTGGTGGGAAAAGACCTGAATGGTATTCCTATTTTTCATTCCGATGACTTTGAAGCAAAGATGAAAGAATACGATGTAAATATCGGTGTATTGACCGTACCTATTAATATTGCTCAGGAAATTACAGATAAGATGGTAGACGGAGGTATAAAAGCCGTATGGAACTTTACTCCTTTCCGAATCCGTGTACCCGAGAATATAGTGGTGCAGAATACGTCTCTATATGCTCATTTGGCTGTTATGTTTAACCGATTGAATTTTAACGAGAAATAATGAAGATTATTGCAGTAGGAATGAACTACGCCCAGCATAACAAAGAACTGGGACATACACAAGTAAATACGGAGCCGGTGATTTTTATGAAGCCTGATTCTGCTATTCTGAAGGATGGCAAACCGTTTTTCATTCCCGACTTTTCTAAAGAGATACATTATGAAACGGAACTGGTGGTCCGTATCAACCGATTGGGGAAAAATATAGCTCCCCGCTTTGCTAACCGTTATTATGATGCGGTGACTGTGGGTATCGACTTTACGGCTCGTGACCTTCAGCGAAAGTTCCGTGAACAGGGTAATCCTTGGGAGCTTTGCAAAGGTTTTGATTCGTCGGCTGCTATTGGAACTTTTGTTCCGGTGGAGCACTATAAGGATATTCAGAATCTTGACTTTCATTTGTTGATCGACGGTAAGGAAGTGCAGCGCGGCTGTACGGCAGATATGCTTTTCAAAATAGATGATATAATCGCTTATGTCAGCCAGTTTGTAACTTTGAAAATTGGTGACTTGCTCTTTACTGGGACTCCTGTAGGTGTAGGTCCTGTTAGTATCGGACAGCGTTTGCAAGGTTATCTGGAGGGAGAAAAACTGATGGATTTCTATATTCGTTGATCTTTTTTTATTCATTAGTATTCATTTGTTATATAAAATATGAAGATAAGAGTAGGCTTTGGTTTCGACGTGCATCAGTTGGTCGAAGGACGTGAGTTATGGCTGGGTGGCATTCTTTTGGAACACACAAAAGGATTGCTGGGGCATTCGGATGCTGATGTATTATTGCATGCTGTTTGCGATGCTCTGTTGGGGGCGGCGAATATGCGTGATATTGGCTATCATTTCCCCGATACGGCAGGAGAATTTAAAAATATAGATAGCAAGATACTGCTGAAAAAAACAGTGGAGTTGATTGCTACCAAAGGATATAAAGTGGGCAATATCGATGCAACTATTTGTGCCGAACGCCCGAAGTTAAAAGCGCACATTCCTTTGATGCAGGAGACGATGGCAACTGTTATGGGGATTGATATGGATGATATTTCCATTAAGGCGACTACTACCGAGAAACTCGGTTTTACAGGTCGTGAAGAAGGTATATCGGCTTATGCTACTGTGCTGATAGAGAAGATTGCTTAACCCCCTAAAACAAATAATTATGATTCGTCTTTTAAAAATTTACTTAACACTTGCCTTTTTATTGGTAACGACTTTTTGTATGGCTCAGAAGAGTGAACTGAAATTTAGCAAAGATGGTAAATTCAAGATTGTGCAATTTACCGATGTGCATTTTAAATATGGAAATCGGGCTTCAGATATAGCTCTGGAACGTATTAATCAGGTGCTTGATGATGAACGTCCGGATTTGGTGATATTTACCGGTGATGTTGTTTATTCTGCTCCGGCGGATTCCGGAATGTTGCAGGTACTGGAACCGGTAGTTAAACGTAAACTACCTTTTGTGGTCACTTTTGGTAACCATGACAATGAACAGGGAATGACACGGGAACAGTTATATGATATCATCCGTCAAGTTCCCGGCAATTTATTGCCTGATCGCGGAACGGTTTTGTCGCCGGATTATGTATTGACAGTGAAATCGTCTTCCAATCTAAAGAAGGATGCTGCTTTGCTATATTGCATGGATTCTCATTCTTATTCTCCTTTAAAAGATGTGAAGGGGTATGCATGGCTTACATTCGACCAGATAAATTGGTATCGTCAACAGAGTGCGGCTTATAAAGTGCAAAACGGCGGACAGCCTTTGCCGGCTCTTGCTTTTTTCCATATTCCTCTTCCTGAATACAATGAAGCTGCCCGTAGCGAAAATGCAATTCTTCGTGGAACTCGTATGGAGGAAGCCTGTGCGCCTAAATTGAATACAGGAATGTTTGCAGCGATGAAAGAAGCTGGTGATGTGATGGGTATGTTTGTAGGACACGACCATGATAATGATTATGCGGTGATGTGGAAAGATATCCTTCTGGCTTATGGACGCTTTACCGGTGGAAATACGGAATATAACCATTTGCCGAATGGTGCGCGTATCATCGTATTGGATGAAGGTACCCGTACATTCACATCCTGGATTCGTCAGAAAGACGGTGTGGTGGATAAAATCTCTTATCCCGCAAGTTTTGTCAAGGACGATTGGACTAAACGTTGAGACTTGCGAACTTCACATGACTAAGGCGCGTGTATTTTGAACCATAGCTTTCGTATCGGCGCGATACTTTCGCCGATGCAACGTAGATAATATCTCCCAGTCGGTATTCATGTTCTATCCCGGATAGAGTGCATGAAACCGCACTGGGATTTTTTGATGGAATACTCATGGTGACTAAGTTTCCACTGGCATCGGTCAAAGTCAGTACCTGCTTGACAAAAAACTGTGGGGTAGTGCCGTTCACTCTTGTTTTGTATGGATCGTCTTCCAATCTTACCCGGGTGACTTTTAATTTTAAGTCTGTCAGCTTTTCTCCTAATTCTCCCAGATAACGGCTGGATGAACGTTTCTCCCTCGATTTTCTTATCATTATATCCAGGTGTATGGAATGATAAGCTTGTGCTATTTTGACGAAACGTTCCTGTTTCGGTATTTTGGGAATGAATTTGTATGCTACCCAACTTAGGTAGGCGGGATCTATCTTGAGGATTTCATGGAGAAAATGTCCCCGGTATTTTCCGAAGAAGATAAGATCGTCACCATTACTCTGCATTCTTTTCTCATTGTAATCTACCAGGATGATGCAACGCTTCGAATAATAAAACATCGTGCTGGCCATCCGCAGGGATTCGTTGATGTCCGGTGACAGGTCATGTATATAAAGAATGGATTGTTTTTCGGGCAGGGGAGAGTACAGCCAAAGGGAATAGTTTGGTTTCCCCGGTCGGGGCAACACCACCAGGTAGACCCCTACTTCTTTAAAAGAGGCTCTGCCCCGGTTGTATTCATTCAATTTGGCATACAATAAGGCTTGCTCATTTTCGGAAATGCCCGGTAATCTAGGGTTAGCCATAATTGTTCTCGCTTTTGGTATATTTCAAATATAAGGATTTTCTTTCAGAAAAGCAACTTTTTATTTTGCAAAAATGCCATTTAAAAAAGTTTCCCATTAATGTGAGGTTAAGAGCATTGACAGGATGTTTTTATGTGAGGGAATTGACAGTATATTTGGTTGATAGGATTCTAAATAACATATTTTAAAATCTAATATTTTTTTGCCTTGTTTCAAATGAATGCTTATATTTGGCGACAACTTCATTTTTCGGCATAGTTTTTTTTCAATCTAATATTATGTATTGTGTTTCATGGAAATAGAGAAATCTCTTTTATTGGATTTGCGGACAGGTGACAAGAAGGCTTTTGAAACAATTTACAAGATGTATGGTCCGAAAGTCTATAATTTTGTCCTATCTACTTTGTATGACAAAAAGTTTGCTCAAGATATCTTGCAGAGTGTATTTTTGAAAATTTGGGAGCATAGGGCTTTCATTGATCCTGATAAGAATTTTGCAGCTTATCTTTATACGATAGCGCAGAATTTAGTATATAAGCAGACCGAGAAATTGCTGCTGGCGGAACAATATATGAGTGCCATGTCCGACCGATCTTTCATCGATTCTGGGGTCGAGAAAGATATTGATTATAAAAATTTACTTTCTTTGGTGAAGGAACTATTAGAGAATGTTCCGGATTCTCGTCGTAAAATATTCATAATGAGCCGTTTTGAGGGGTTATCTAATAAAGAGATTGCTGACCGCTTGGGGTTGTCTGTGCGTACGGTTGAAACTCAAGTTCGCAATACTTTACTTTATCTTCGTAAAGAGTTGGCAACTTATCTAACTGTTTTATGTCTATTTTGGCTGCTTTATAATTAATAAGTGTTAAAAATAGGATTATTGAAAAAATGCCATACGTATTTTTTCTAACTAAAGGATATATACTATATGATGAACGAAAAAATGAATAATTATCGTGAGCTGATAGAGCGTTTTTTCTCAGATGCTATATCTGAGGAGGAATTGGACTTGTTGCGCCAGTGGTATTGTGACGAAACTAAGAAGGATGAAATAAAGAGCTTATACTGGGATAAATGGTGTGCTTCTTCAGATGATATGGATATTGATGTGCAAAATCAGGTATGGCAGAACTTACAAAAAGTATTGGAGGAAAGACAGCCGATGGTGGATAAGGCGACAGACATATCTCCATATCGCCGTAAAATATATTTGTGGATGCGTTATGCTGCTATGTTTTTGCTGCCTTTTATAGGTGGAATTTTTACTTACTATTTTTTTATAGATAAGGGGACGGATGCGTTGTCGATGAAAGATATGGAAGTTATTGTTGAACGTGGTCAAAAGGCTAAAGTATCTCTACCTGATGGAACATCTGTATGGATGAATTCGGATACAAAGCTAAAATACGCTGCAGACTTTAATCATAAAGACCGGATAATAGAATTGGATGGAGAAGCATTTTTTGATGTTGCAAAAAATAAGGAGAAACCGTTTATAGTAAGAGCCAATGATCTGGAAGTTCAGGCTTTGGGAACCCAGTTCAATGTAAAGGCCTATTCAACAGACAATCAGATTGTAACTTCATTGATAGAGGGAATGGTGGAAGTGCGTGATAAAAAGGAGGCTGTGATACTGAATCCCAACGAAGTGGCCGATTTTTATAAATTTGATAATAAGATTGTGAAAAAACGTATGGAAGATGTTGATTTCGTTCTTGCCTGGAGAGTCAATGAATTAGCTTTCAACGGAGAAAATCTAGAAGAAATAGCGACGACTCTGGAACGTCTCTATAATATAAATATTGTGTTTGAGTCGCCTAAACTGAAAAAGATTCGTTTTTCCGGTAAGATTAAAAATAATAATCTGGAGAATGTTTTTCAGTTGATAAATCTGGTAGTCCCTATTTCTTATATAGTAAAAGACAGCGTTGTGATTTTACGAGATAAAAAGAATTAATAATTGAAAGGTTGATATTAACTTATAAAAAATGAATCATATGAAAGACACTTCTTGAAAAAACTTAAAAACAAAACCAGACAATGCTGGAACACTGTCTGGCTCTTATGAATAATAAAGTGAATTGTGCATATCCGATGTGGTTTACATGTCGGAAAGGGACTCTATTATTTTTGCAAATAAAGTAAAAATAATTGTGATAAATAAGTATTTAACGTTATTTTTTTAATCTTGGAAACTTTAAATCTGTGGTGTAATGCATATAGATAAAATATATTATAAGTCGTTGCTGTTTATCGCTTTCTTTTTTATGATTTCATTGTCATCTTTCGCACAGATAACAATCAATGTGAATAAGCAGACAATTAAACAAGCGATTAAGCAAATAGAAAAAAATAGTGAGTATAGTTTTTTCTATGAGTATGATCTGCCTGAGTTGGATAAAGTAGTATCTGTACGGGTAAAGAATGAGAAAATAGAATCTGTTTTAAATAAAATATTTCAGGGAACGAAAATAAAGTACGTCGTTAGGGCGGATAAGCAAGTAACTTTGAGCTTACAAAATAACGAGGCGAAACAAAAAATAGGAAAAACAGCTAGTGGAGTAGTTGTTGATGATACTGGTATGCCCGTCATTGGAGCTACTGTTGCTGTCAGTGGAACAGGCAAGGGAACTATAACCGACATAAACGGTCAGTTTTCAATAGAGGCTCCCGAGGGAGCGTTTTTAGATATAACTTATGTTGGTTATGTCCCTGCCAAAGTTCGCATAGAAAATGGGAAGTCGTTACGTATTGTGATAGCAGAGGATACACAGAAACTGGATGAGGTGGTAGTGGTTGCTTACGGTTCCCAGAAAAAGGTAAATTTGACAGGTTCTGTTGCTTCAGTCAATTTGGATGCTGTGGGTGAGAAAAGAGCGTTGACTAATATTTCCCAGGCTCTTTCCGGAGCAATGTCCGGATTGTTGGTTACACAATCATCAGGGGAACCAGGATCAGATGGAGGTTCTTTAATGATTCGCGGTCAGGGAACATTGAATAATTCATCTCCATTGATTATAGTAGATGGTGTGATTGGAGCTATGAGCGATGTGAATCCGAATGATGTAGCTTCTGTGTCTGTCTTGAAAGATGCTGCATCTTCTTCAATTTATGGTTCCCGGGCTGCCAATGGTGTTGTATTGATTACTACCAAACAAGGAAGTAAAGACAAACTACGTGTTTCCTACAATGGTTATATTGGTTCTCAAACTCCGACTTTCAATCTGGATATTGTCGATAACTATGCAGATTATATGGATATCATTAATAAGGCCAGTGAGAATGCTGACAAAGTGCTTCCTTATGATCCGGCATTGATTACAGAGTGGAGAGAGAATTCTGCAATAGACCCGATTCTTTATCCGAATACCGATTGGTTTTCTACCATGTTTTCTTCTGCGATGATTCAGAACCATAACTTGCAAGCAAGTGGGGGAACGGATAAAATGAATTATTTATTATCCATTGGTTATTTACAAAATGAAGGTTCTCTTCCTGGAAGTACGTATAGAAAGATTTCGTTCCGTAGTCAAGTGAATGCTCAAATGACACGTTGGATGAAAATCGGAGCTTCCATTAACGGATATAGAAGTATTAAAGATAATAAGGATATCGGCTCTATGTTGGGATATATCAGTAATACTTCTCCTGGGGTCTTGCCTCGTCACCCGGATGGACGTTTGGGAGGTAATTGGGTGCCGGGGGATCCTTCTGGTAATCCAATGGCCAACATTGATGAAAACAGCAACAATCGTACATTTGTAACTCGTATCTTGGGAAAATTGGATGCAGAGTTGACATTAATGAAAGGATTGACTTGGAATTCTAGTGTTGCAGTAACTTTGGATGATGGTTTTACACGTACTCAACAAAAGAAGACGGAGTTGTGGGATTTTAAGAATGATATTATAGTAAAAACTCCTTCGGATAGAACAAAGCTTGAAAATGAGGATACACGTTATTATCGGGTGATTTTGGATTCTTATTTGAAGTATCATTTAGATATTCAGAAACATATTTTTGATTTTACAGTTGGATACAATCAAGAATATGAACAATCTACTAATACAAAATCTGTTAGTATGGACCTCTTGAGTAATGATACTCCAGTTATGAACGCTACGGCTAATCCAACTTCTATTGGAGGTACGTTTTCAGATAGGGCTTTACGTTCTTATTTTGGAAGAGTAGGCTATAATTTCATGAATCGTTACTTGGTTGAGGCAAATTTACGTTATGACGGTTCATCTAAATTTTCTAAAGATGGACGTTGGGGACTATTTCCGTCATTTTCTGCAGGGTGGCGTATATCGGAAGAATCTTTTTTCAAAAAGAGAATCAGTTTCTTTGATAATTTGAAGATACGTGCTTCGTGGGGAAAATTGGGAAATAACCGGACGGATGATTATGGAACTCAATCTTTGTATAAGTCCAAGAACACAGTATTCGGGGATATTATTGCTCAAGGAGCTGCTCCTTCAGCTTTGGCAAATAGAAGTTTGAAGTGGGAGACAACGACAATGACGAACATAGGTCTGGATATGGATATATTCAATAACCGTTTGAATTTTGTAGCGGATTTCTTTTATAAGAAAACCGATGATATTCTGATTAAATTGCCTGTACCTTTAGTACTGGGAGGGCTGGCAGCACCTAATCAGAATGCTGGAATTGTATCCAACCGAGGGGTGGAGCTTTCTTTTAATTGGCGTGATAAGATCGGACAGGATTTCAGTTATGGAGTGTCGGGTAACTACACATTTGTTCGTAATAAAGTTGACAAATATCGGGGAGATGTAGCTACTTATCCTACTAATAAGATATTGAAAGAAGGGTTGAAAATCAATCAATGGTATGTTCGTGAAGTAGAGTGTATTGCTACGCAGGAGAAAATAGATGAAATGTTGGCTGCCGGATATGTATTCCGTCCGTCGACTCCGCGTCCGGGAGACTTTATTTATAAGGATCAACAGCACGAAGGAGAAGAAGGATACAAAATTATCAATGATGATGACCGTGTAGTGAAAGGGAATTCAGTTCCGGAACATTTTTTTGGTTTTTCTTTAAATGCTGAATATAAAGGAATAGACTTCTCCGTTCTTTTCCAGGGAGTTGCTGGCATTGATAGTTATTATCAGAGTAATTGGTATACGAATGTTTTGAAAAATGGTTCGGTAATAAATAAGAAATTCTTGAATGGTTGGTCAAAAGATAATCCGAATTCGACTATACCAGCTCTTACTATTGATGATGGCGGACGTAACACTGCAGCTAATGATTTTTGGTTACAGAATGCTTCATTCTTACGAATGAAAAATATACAGTTAGGATATACTTTGCCGGCTAGCTGGACCAAGAACTTTCAGATGCAACGTGTTCGATTTTATGTAAGTGCGGAAAACCTGTTGACTATTACCGGATATGAGGGAATGGATCCGGAAATACCGGGAACGGGTTATCCAGTTATGAAGAAAATTGTGGGTGGAATATCTATATCATTTTAAAAACGAATGACTATGAGAAAGATAAAATTGTTAATATTAGCTATTTGTGGAATATGTACTGTTTCCTGTAATGATTTTCTAGACACTAAACCGCAGGATGGTATTGGGTCAGATAATATGTGGAAAACTCCGGAACATGCAGAACTGGGAGTTACAGCGATTTATCATGCTGTTCGTCAGAAAAATGTATATACTCTTTATGGAATGAATGATTGTTTCACTCCTATTGCATTTTGTATGAATACAGGAGGTTCTTTTGATGAATTTCGTTCTTATACATTTTGTTGTGGAACCGCAACTTCTTCTACAAAATTGTTTAGTGACAAGTGGGAATCTTTGTATGTAGGTATCGCAAGAGCCAATGATGCGATAGCACATCTGCCAGGTATGGAAGCATTAACTGAAACTCAAAGAAATGGCTATTTGGCAGAAGCACATTTTTTAAGAGCGTTGTTCTATTTTAATTTATTAGATTTTTATAGTGGCTTTGATGCTGATGATGCAGGTATTCCACTCTATTTGGAACCAATAGATTATGAGAATGCTTATCTGCCGAGAGCTAAACCCGGAGCTGTGAAAGCCGCTATGCTTGATGATTTAAATTTCGCAATTCAGTATCTTCCGGCAAAGGCTGTAAAAGGACGTGCTAATAAATGGGCAGCTTATGTTTTGAAAGGAAAAGTATATCTGTTTGGTAAGGAATGGAAAAAGGCAGGCGATAATTTTGGACAGGTAATTCTAAATGGTCCTTATAAATTGCACAATGATTATTATGATCTTTTTCAGTTATCGGGAGAAAATAATGAAGAAAGTATTTTTGTAATTAGTAATTTAGCTGATAATTATGGTTCGTTCACTGATTTGTTGTATAGCACTCGAAGCGGTAACTGTGCGGGTACCAATACTTCTATTCCTACTCCTACTTTAGTAGATACTTATGCTTATAAGGATGGTACTCCTTTTAATATGGATGAATTTAAAGCTGCTTTCAAAACTAAAAACGGCCGAGAATTGGATTGGAAAAAGAAGGAAGATGTCGAACAGGTTTTTGCCAATCGTGATCCTCGTTTGGAGGCATCTATTATACGTCCATATGCAACATTTGTCGGTAGTGGTGGTAAAACATATGAATTTCGTTATCCATACGATAAGAAACAAGATTGTTTACGGACAAATAATGAGTTAAATAATCATTATTGCTGGAGGAAATTTGTCAATGTAGGTAATGAAACAACCATTCGCAGACACTCTCCTACGGATTGGCCCATTATGCGTCTAGGAGATGTATTATTGATGTTTTCTGAAGCTAGAAATGAAGATATAGGTGCTGTTGACAGTGTGCGTTGGGCATATAATCAGATTCGTACCAGACCTACGGTAAATATGCCGACAATATCTTTATCTGAAAGTATGGATAAAGATGGAATGCGACAGCTAATCAGAAATGAGAGAATTGTAGAGTTGGCAGGTGAGGGTTATCATTATAGCGATATGCGTCGTTGGTATCGTAAAGATCCAGGTTTTGACATTTCAACTTTGAGTCATGATGTGAATGAGTTTACCGGGAAAAAAATGGAGACTCGTAAATTTACAAAAAGAGAGTTCTTATTTGCAATTCCTCAATCAGAATTAGATATGAATCCTTATTTGAAGCCTCAGAATATGGGATGGGAAAATTAATAATTTGTAAGATAGGAATAATAATTTGTTGAATTGATAAATATGAATAAAATAAAATACGGTTATCTGGGAGTATTGATATGTTTGTTAGGAGCTTGCAAGCAGCCTGTAGAACAGCAGTCGCGTCCGATAGAATGGGTAAATACTTTTATCGGTACATCTCCTAGCATAACTAAAGCAGCCAATGCACATGGAAAAGGTACGGAGGAATTGGGGCAGACCATCCCTGCTGTACTGACTCCTTATGGTATGAACAGCTGGACACCTCAGACACGATTGTCTGAAAATAAATGTGTATCTCCTTATTATTATAAAGATTCTCTGTTTTATGGTTTCCGTGCATCTCATTGGATTAACGGAGGATGTGCGCAGGATTATGCTTCGTATACCATTATGGGTATGGATGGGGCTTTGAGGTGCTTGTCGGAGGAAAGGAAAGAACTTTTTCACCATAGTGATGAGGTGGGTACTCCTGCATATTATTCGGTACGCTTTTCTAAATCCCGGTTGCTGTCAGAAATGACAGCAACGGATAGAGCTGCGATATTCCGATATACAGTGGCGAAAGATGACTCTGTGTATATAGTGATTACTCCCAACAATGACTATAGTGGTGGTTCTATCACCATTGATGTAGAGAAACAGGAAGTTAGAGGATACAATCCAGTACATCGACTTTATAATGGGGTAGGAAAACCGGCTGGGTTTAGCGGACATTTTGTAGTCCGCTTCGACCGTCCGTTCACGGTATATGGAACATATAATGAACAAGAGCGTTTACAAGGAGCTGTCCGGATGGAGCATAAACGTGAATTGGGAGCTTATATTGGCTTTAAACTGAATAAAGGAGAGACGTTAAAAGTAAAGACTGCTTCTTCTTTTACTGGTACTGATGCTGCATCCCATAATCTGGATGTGGAAATTCCGGACTGGGATTTTGAAAAAGTGCGTGCTACAACTGAAGAACGCTGGAATGAACATTTGTCTTCTATTATGGTCGATACTGATAATGAAGATGATAAGAAAATGTTTTATAGTGCACTGTACCGTTGCTCCATTTTACCTCGAATGTATAGTGATGTTGAGGGAACATATCCGGCATTTTCTTTGAAGGATTCAATAGTGAACGATTCATCTTATATATATTATGATGATTTTTCTGCATGGGATACTTATCGTGCTTTGATGCCTTTGGTGTATTTAATGAGTCCGAAGCAAGGAGAGGACATGATTGCCTCATTGGTAGCTAAATATGAGCAAGGAGGTTGGCTGCCTATTTTCCCTTGTTGGAACAGTTATACTTCTGCCATGGTGGGAGATCATCTGATTGCTATGATAGGGGACGCTGTAATGAAAGATATTCCGGTTCATCAACTGGAAAAAGCTTATGAAGGAATGCGTAAGAATGCATTTGAGTCTCCAGCTTTGTATGATGACTATATGGACGGCAAGGGACGCAGAGGTTTGAATTCCTATTTAAAATATGGTTATATCCCATTGGAGGATCCTGTAAAAGAAGCATTCCATGTGGGTGAGCAGGTTTCACGTACATTAGAATATGCTTTTGATGATTTTGTGTTGTCTCAGGTAGCCATAAAATTAGGAAAAGAAAAAGATGCGGAATTGCTAAGAAACAGGGCTCTGAATTACAAGAATGTGATTGATCCGAGCACGGGTTATGCAAGAGGGAGACATGAAGACGGACGTTTTGTAGACTATTTCAATCCATATATTTTTGCGCCCTACATAACTGAAGGTTATCCCTGCCACTATACTTGGTATGTACCGCAGGATGTCAGAGGATTAATGAATATAATGGGGGGTGAAAATATATTTGAAGCAAAATTGGACTCCATGTTTTCAGAAAACAGATATTGGCATGGAAACGAACCGTGTCATCAGGTCGCTTATCTGTATAACTGGATTGGAAAACCATTTAAAACTCAACAGCATATTCGCCGCATCATGGAAGAAGAATATTTGCTGGATGTAGGTGGATTATCAGGAAATGATGATTCCGGACAAATGTCAGCCTGGTATGCGTTTGCTGCTTTGGGATTTTATCCGGTATGCCCCGGAGTACCCGAGTATGCGATTGCAAGTCCTACTTTTCCAAAAGCGGTTATACGGTTGAAAAACGGAAAAAACTTTGAAATAATAGTAGAGAATGCTTGTGCAAAGAATATCTATGTTCAATCGGTAACTCTTAATGAAGAACCCTATACAAAAAATTATTTGAGTCATTTTGATATCATGAAAGGGGGCGTTCTGAAGTTTGTTATGGGTGAACAACCTTCTTCGTGGGGAAGCGATGCAGAAGATATACCTTATTCAATTTCTAAATAAACAGATTATGAAATATTTTTGGAAAATAATATGTTTTTGTTGTCTTGTAACTTTATGCTGTAATTGTTCCGATTCGGAGGATGAGCCTAATGTACCGGATCCGAATGCGTATCGTACAAATCCACAATTGAGTGAGTTATGGGATAAAATTAAAGTCCGCGAGTCAAGCGTGGAGTCTCGTGACATCTTTAGTTTCTTGCTTGAAGCAGCTGCGTGCAACTGGGATCAGACAAAATTGAAATCAGCAATTTTGTTTGCGCAGGATATGCAGCATCGTGATCCTAATCATCGTTATTATGGTAACTTTTTAACAGTGCAAGGGCCGGAACCGCCTAACCCGGATCAGAATGCCGTACAGTTTTGTATGGAAAATGGGATTTTGTTGAGGATGCTTTATTGGGATAAATTAAATGCGGAAAATAAAGCTCTTTTGCAGGACATTATTGATTTGGCAGTTATTGCTGTTCGACGTCAGGACGTTCTGGTTACCTATACTAATATGTATTGCATGAAGATGTGGAATATGATTGCGATGGGAGAAACATTGGGTATAGCAGATATGGCTTCCGAAGGATACGAGATGTTGAAAACGTGGATGAAATATACATCTAAGAATGGAATTTGGGAGCATAATAGTCCGACTTATTCGGGGATTGCAGCTGCTGACTTATCTTTAATAGCTAAATATTCAGCTCGTGAAGATATACGTAAGGAAGCATCTGTGGCCATTGAATATTTTAGTTATACATTATTTGCTAATTGTATTAACCAGGGAGTATATTTGGGTGGTCCTCATTCTCGCGATTACAATCGTTTGATAAGTCAGGGAAATACGGATCAGTATATGAAGCATTATTTGAAAGGGTACGAGCTTTCTTTTATAAAGTCTTTGTCTGCGTGGGAACCGGTTGATGAAGCAAAGAATGTAGTTAATAAAATCCCACGTATGGTAGCATGGCGTTTTGGAGAACTTGATACACAAGTTGCGTATTCTTATTATGGAAATAAGTTTAATATAGGATGCATGGAGCGTACCTGGGGACCGGACCATAAAGTTTTAGTAGCGAATGTGTCTAGTAAAGATAATCCATTAGTTGTAAATACTTCTTTTGTTGTAGAGGGACGATCTGACCCTTATGGAGACAAGAAACTGACTACTGAACAAGGAATCGCTAAAGCACGTCAATTGACGGAGTATTTGCTTGCTTGTGCGCAGAAGGAGAACGAAGTGGTGTGTGTAGTGGCGACGGATGGTAAGGAGAGAACTGATACGGAAAAACTGTGCTCTCATATACTTGTACCGGCTAGTAAAATCGATGGTTTGTGGGATGGAAATTCCAAATTGGAACAACTGGACAACATTTCTTCCCGTGCTCTTTCCGATGCAAAAACATTTTTCGTTCGTTTTGAGGATGTGGTGATAGGGATTCGTTTCCTGTTGGCGAAAGATGTATATGGACGTGATGTGCCGGTTAAATTGATTAATGATAATAAGAAAGTGAGTGTAGGAAAAGCGATGCGTTTGACTGTAGAACATTCTACGAGTCGGCCATCTTCGCACGGTGTATTAGGTATGTGGTGGCGAGTGAAAGAAGGATTAGATGATACGCAGTTTGCTGCTTTCAGAAAAGAAATGATGGATGCTCCTGTCACGGTTGATGTTCAGGGAGATACCTATACTGTTAAGGTAACTTCTCCGGATAAAGGTGAGTTAGGTGTTAAAACAAAAGGTAATAATCGGGAGAATCAGGAGAATCTGGCTATTTATGGAGCTGATAAACTTCCTGACGGAAGTATTTTCTCAGTAGATGGTGCGGATGCAGTTCAAAGAATTTGGAATAAGTCTTCATATTTGAAATAATAAAAAGATAAGAGTCATGAAAAACGTACTATTAAAATATATAGGTAAGGCCGCTTTTATTATTATGGCGGGCTTGACGATATTTTCTTGTTCGGACGATGATGAGTCCGACAATGCGATACCAACAGTTGAAACTGTACAAGCTACAAATGTGACAGTGACAACTGCGGAACTAGGTGGAATAGTCTCAGGTGGAGGTCATTCGATGATGGCACGTGGTGTATGTTATGGAAAATATGAGCATCCTGAAATAACAGGCGATAAAACTACTGTATTGAAAGGAAATGGAAGTTTTAGTTCCACAGCTTATGAATTGGAACATAATACTACTTATTATTATAGAGCTTATGTTGCTATGCCTGAAGAAGTGATTTATGGAGAAGAGTTTTCTTTTACGACTTTGGCACTGAAATTACCCGAGGTTACAACTGGCGAACCGGCTAATGTGTCATCAACTTCTGTTACATTAAAAGGTAAAGTTATTTCAGATGGTGGTTTCTCATTGCAGGAACAGGGTGTTTGTTGGTCAACTTCTCCTGCTCCGACTTTGGAAAATCAATACATAGCAAAGCCGGGAGCAATTGGTGACTTTGAAGTTGAGGTGGATAATCTCCTTAGAAATACTACATATTATGTACGTGCTTATGCTAAAACAGATGCAGGAGTAGCTTTTGGAGAAGAAAAGACTTTCACGACTTTAAATTTGCGTGAGCCGGAATTATCAGCTGTTACTGTAGATAATGAAAATATCGGCATGTTTTCAGTGAAGGTATCAGCTTCTATAACTGATTTATATGGAAGTGAGATTATAGAAAAGGGATTCTGCTGGTCGATTACTTCAAATCCGTTGAATACAGGAGATCATCTGATTGTTTCAGGGGATGGCATGGACTTGAGTGCTGAACTGAAATCGTTGAAAGCTTATACTACTTATTATATACGGGCATATGCTGTTACTTTGGGTGGTACTGGTTACAGTGAAGAAGTAATGGTGAAGACCAAGACTTTGGAAACAGATTGGGTGACCGTAACTCCCGCTATTCCATTCTTGATGGGATGGTGTTATGAAACGGATGGAACTAAATCTGCAAATGCTTTTGTTGGTAGAAATACAAACAGTACTCCGTTGGAAGTGACAATGAATCCATATAAAATAGGTAAGTATGAGGTTACTAATAGAGAGTTTGCAGCATTTATGAACTTGTATGGTAGTGATGTTGTCAAATCAGGGGATAATGAAGGCAAAAACATATTCTTTGGTATTGCCGAATGTAAAATAAGCAAGTCCGGCAATAACTGGGTGGTTGAGAATGGTTACGAAGAATACCCGGTGGTAGGAGTGACTTGGTATGGAGCTAATGAGTTCTGTCTGTTCTATGGAGCATCCTTGCCGAATGAAGCGCAGTGGGAATGTGCGGCCAGAGGAGGTACTACAAATAAGTATAGTGGTAGCATGAATGTGGATGAGGTTGCTTGGAATTCTGAAAATTCAGGTGGGGCACTTCATGAAAAGGGAACGAAGGCCGCCAATGAGTATGGTATTTACGATATGTCAGGAAATGTGGCAGAATGGCTTTTTGACTGGTATGATACTTATGGTGGAGTGTATGATCCGGGAAGCTTGAAACCAGGCAAAAACAATGATAAAGGTTTGCGCGGCGGCTCGTATGATAAGAAAGGGGATGAGCTTAGATGTATGCACAGATCTACTCTTCAACCGGAAAAGAGCCGAAAAGACGTTGGATTCAGAATTTGTCTGTCTGATTAATATCACTAATTGATTTTGTAAATAGGTAATTTCTTTCTCCGGGGCTAAGTTTAGGTCCCGGAGCTGGAATTCAATTACCCTTATAATGATGAAATATGAAGATACAAATTTACTATAAAATTGTGTTGTTGTTTGTCGCTATTCATAGCTTGTTGTTATCTCCTATAATGGCAGTTGAGAAAAATGTAAGTTATGTTGAGAATTTGGCAAATATGCGTCATCCGTTGATAGGATACTGGTTTATAACTCCCGAGACATTGAAAGATGATGCTTATCTGTGGCAAATCGAAGAATATGCGAAGACAACTCCATATACAATGATTTTTTTGACTGCTCGTAATGGTGTTGATTTTTTTGATGTGAAAACGATGCATCCTGTATTTGAACGTTTGGTAAGAAAAGCGGATAGTTTAAATATCGGCATCGGATTACAGATTTGGGAGTCGCAAGAATTGGACTATACAGAGAAGACTTGTAGTCGTATCATTGTAGAGACGGAAGTGAAGTTAGACAGTGATGGTAAGGCTGTTTGTAGAAATAGGCCTCGTAATATCCGTGTAGCGAAACCTTTTAAGAATGCATTGTTTCGCGCTTATGCTTTTAAAAAATGTGGTATAGGTATTTATGAACCCGGCTCTTTGAGAGACATAACTCATTTATGTATTCAGAGTGGTAACAATAAAGAGTTTCAGATAGAGATTAAGGCAGGAAGGAATTTGGCAGATTATGATGTATATGTGATGTCAGAAGTTTATTATGAATGGCCATGTTTATTCTCGGATTATACAATGGATAGTTACTATCGGTTGTTGAAGGCATATTCGGATATACCTTTTAAAGGTATTGGTTTTGATGAGTTCGGATATTTGCGTTTACAAACACGCAAAATGCTTGAGCCTAAGAATGAGAATTTTCGTATCCGCCATTATTCCATGGCTATGAAAGAGCAGTATCGTGATCAGTATAATCGGAATTTGGATGAAGATCTGTTTACAATGAGATTTTCGCCGAAGGGAGATGATACTGAAAAGATCAAGGCAAGAAACTTCTATATGGATGTTATGAGACATGGTCCATTAAGGATAGAGAAGGCTTTGGCTCGTTATGCAAAAAATATATATGGACATGATGTGTTTATTGGTCTACACAGCACATTTCATAATGATTTTGATAATGATGAAATGTGGTCTACAGGTATAAATTGGTGGACTCTTCCGCGCGATTATGGACATAGTGATGAAAGTATTGCTACTTCTATACAAATGGGAATTGGGATGGCCAATACACAAAATGTAATGTATAACATGTTTTATCGGAAAGACATGGACTATTTGGCTAACAAGGCTTTAACTGATTTAAGATACGGGGTACGTACGTTATATCATGCTATTAATGATGGGATGTGGGGAGCAGCTTTGGAACTTCCGGAAGCGGCCGACTTGGTGATGAAAGTGGAGCGATGTGCAAAATTATTAAACCATTTTAATGCTACCTATGCTGATGCACGTATTTTGGTGATAGCTGGAATGGAAGCATTGGCGAATTGGTATCCTGATTACAAGAGCCGGGGAATGTTTGATGTGAATGAGACATTAAAATTTCAGGATAAAGTACGGGAAATGTGGGAAGCCGGTTACTTGAATGCATTGGTTCCAACTGACCTTATAGAGAATGACCTGCTGACATTGGATAAAGAAAATAAACCGATGATGAACGGGCATACTTTTGATGCGGTTGTTTATTTGAATCCTCAATATGCCAAGCCTAAAACATTGGATTTTATAAAAAAATATGTTGATGGAGGAGGTAAATTGCTGGTAGAAGGTGTGGGCAGGAAAGATTTTTATGCTAATAGCCAGAAGGAATGGTATGATGAAATAGCTGGAAAAGCCGTAGCAACCAATTATTCTTTGAGTAATGTGGCGAAGTTAGGCATTCCGGAGAATATTTATAAAGATGGGAATCGCTGTGTGGATGGAGCAGTTGTTTTAACGGACTATGCTTCTTTGAAAAATGACTCTCGTACTGATTTCTCTATTACTATTGGTGGTAATGTATATACAGGAAAGTATCAAGGAGTTGTTGCTTTGGATGTAGACGAACAAGGAAAGGTTAAGCGATTTACTTGTGGCGCTTTTGATGAATTATTTCGTAATGGAAAATCTGTGTTGAAAATTAAGTCACCGGCTGATATCGTACTGACGTCAGATGCGCAAGGTGCAAAAATAACAATTGTAGGTTCGAAAAAAAAGAATGGAATAATATATAATGAATAATAAGAGGAAAATGAGAAAAAAAAGTTTTCTATGGGTAGTAATTGTAGCTTTTGCTTCTATTGTAAATGCGAAAGATTATAATGTGACAGATTTTGGAGCGATAGGTGATGGTAAAACTAAAAATACAGTTTATATTCAACAAGCCGTTGACCGTTGTGCGGCGGAAGGAGGCGGTAGAGTAGTTGTTCCTTCCGGAGTGTATGTCACAGGGACTATTTTTTTAAGAAGTCACGTCAATTTGCATTTGGAACAGAATGCAGAATTGTCGGGCAGTAAAGATCTGAATGATTATCCTGATTTGGCACAAGATAGGAAGGGTGTTGTGCATGCTGCCAATATTGAGGATGCATCCATTACTGGTTTTGGTACGATTAATGCCAATGGGTGTGATTTAGTGTTTCAAAGTGGGGATAGTGCTCCATTGCGTCCTCATGTTGTTATCTTCAAGAATTGCCGGCGAATGCATATTCAGGATGTAACTTTACGTAATGCAGCTGATTGGACTTTCCGCATTTGGGATTGTGATGAAGTATTTGTTCATGGTATTCGGGTGTATTCACATTGTAATTTTAATAATGACGGCATTGATATTGATGCTCGTAATGTAGTAGTTAGTGATTGCATGATTGAATCTACTGATGACGGTATTTGTTTCAAAAGCAATCATAAGGAAAATCTTTGTGAGAATGTGACAGTGACTAATTGTGTGATTGCTTCTAACTGTAATGCTATCAAGTTTGGTACGGCTTCTATGAGCGGGTTTAAGAATATCACAGTTAGTAATTGTGTGATAAAAACTCCGGCCGAAAATGATTTATTCGGTTATAAGGCACATATGGTGCCGGGTGTGACAGCACCGGTAAATAATAATTCCGGTATTTCTATTGAAATGGTTGATGCCGGTATATTGGAGAAGATTTCGATAACCAATATTACTATGCAGGATGTCTTGACACCTATTTTTATAAGATTGGGGGCACGGCGTCCTCGCCCGGTTAAGTATTTGAAGGATATTGTAATTTCTAATATTATAGCTAATGGTGAAAGCCTGATGACGAGTTCAATTACAGGTATTCCCGGATATTATGCAGAAAATATAAAAATCAGTAATGTGATATTCAATTGTCCCGGAGGAGGATTGATAGATCATGTGAAAAGAGAGATTCCTGAAAAAGAGAAAACTTATCCTGAAAATAAAATGTTTGGTCCCAATTTGCCAGCTTATGGCTTTTTTGTTCGTCATGCCCGCAATGTAACGTTGGAAAATGTGCGTTTTAATTTGAGATATAAAGATGCTCGTCATGCTTTCTGGCTGGAAGATGCTTTCAATGTAAAAGTCTTGAATCCGGAGTCTGATGATCATACTTCAGATGAGGCATTAGTGTATGTTAAGAATTCCAATAATGTAACGGTATCCGGTTATTCTTCTCCTAATGTTTTGCCTTTGTTCTTAAAAACAGAAGGTAAGGATAATTCTCGAATAAAATTGATGATGAATGATTTTTCTACGGTGAAAAAAGTCGTGGAACTTTCGCCGGAGGTTGAAAAAGAGAACGTGATTATGATGTCTAATATTGAAAAATAAGTAGAAATGAAAATATCAATAAGAAGAATCTTATTAATTGTAATCTTGATATTGTCTTGTGGTATAGTGCAAGCTGCAAAGATAAAACATTCGTTATCCCAATGGAGTTTCCGTTTTCCATTACAAGAATTATGTAAAGGTGCTAAACCTTTAGGAGTAGTGTCAATAGAGCTAGTCGGACCGGAAAAGTGGGACTTGATAAAAAGTTACGGATATGATATAGCGATAGCTGACGGAGCCGATTTAGGAGTAGAAAGAGGATTTTGTAATCCGGACTTTCATGAAGAGCTGATTCGGAGATATAAGCAACTTATTCCGTTGGCAGCCAAGAATGGTATTCGTAAGATAATCTGTTATTCAGGGCTTAACACTACTTTCTCTTCAGAAGAGGCTTTAGAAAATTGTGTTCGTGGATTGGAACCTTTGATGAGAACTGCTGAAAAAAATAATGTAGTTCTTGTTATGGAATTGTTTAGTTCAAATGAGGGAAAAGAAGAATATTTCAAGCATAGTTATCCTCATTATGCTTGTGATAATGTAAAATGGGGAGTTGACTTATGCAAAAAGTTGAATTCCAAGAATTTCAGATTACTATATGATATTTGGCAGATGTATGATATGAAAGCTGATGTACTAAGTGATATTCGTAATTATCATGACTATATTGCTCATTATCATATAGCGGGGATTGATGGTCGAAAGGCTTTGTCTGATAATGAACCTATTGATTTTAAAGAAATAATGCGGACGATTTATTCTTATGGATATGATGGGTATATTGGTCATGAATATTTGATAGAGAAGGAAGTGTTTCCTCATATACAGAAATCTATCGAGATTCTGGAGTTTGATACAAGATCCGCTTCTCATATTTTTAACAATTGGGGAGACGCACTCAACTTTTATGTAATGGATAATTATATGCCGGCTGAAAAATATAAATGGAATTGGCGGGAAGCCACTTATCTTCGTGCTTTAGCTGATAGATACGAGTTAGGCTTGGAAGACAGAAAACAAGCTCTGGCATATATAAAAGCAGCGATGGATAAATCTATGGATATAGCATTCGGGACTAACCCGAATGCTATTGCTTCTGCTTTTGGTATGGCCTTTCTTGCTCGGGTGACTAATGAAGATATCTATAAACAAAAGGCGAAGGAACTGTATCAACAGTATCTTAAGATTCCGAGAGCTTCAAATGGCGGGGTTTCTCATCGTGAAAGCACACTAGAGTTATGGGATGATACGGTTTATATGATAAGTCTGTTTTTAAATGAAATGTATTTGATGACTGGTGACAAGGCTTACTTAAAAGAAATGGCTTCACAGCTATTATCGCATGCAGAGAAACTGCAAGATTCTAAAACCGGGCTTTGGTATCATGGTTGGGATAATGATCGGATAGTGAGTGATGATAAATGCTGTATGCTTGGTTGGGGAGATAATGATCAGCAACGTAATGATGAGTTTTGGAGCCGTGGAAATGGATGGGTTGCTATGGCTTTAGTCAATACTTTGCATTATATGCCTCGGGATATGGCTGAACGTAAACCACTGGAACGGTTATTTATTAAGATGATGGATACGTTAAAAGAATGTCAAGACCGTGAGACGGGACATTGGTATCAGTTACCACTTTATTGGGGAGAAAAAGGAAATTTCATCGAAAGTTCGGGCACTGCAATGTTTGCTTATGCGATGTGTCGTGGGATAGAAGATGGTATATTGCAAGCGAAAAAGTTTGTGCCGGTTATAACATTGGCGTATAATGGTTTTGAAAAGTTAAGCATTAAAGAGAAAGGAGCTTATCGAACAGTTACCAATGTATGTGCCGGTACGTGTATAGGTGATAAAATGTATTATTATAAAAGGAATGTGGTGGATGATACCCATTATGCATTAGGGGCTGCTATTATGTTTGCACAGTCTTATCAATGTCTATTGAAGAAGTTATAGCAAATATTGAAATAAAATAGGTTATGGAAAATAAAGAAATGTTTCAACCTGATTATACGAATATCTTGAAGGTTTTATATAATCGTAGACCTGATTATCTGCCTTTGTATGAGCATCATATTGATGCTCCGTTTATCTCTAAATATATGGGTGAAAAGTTAGAGATTGTATCTGACATTGCGGGTGAATTAGAGGATTATTATCGGAAAATAATAAGTTTTTGGGTAAATGCAGGATATGATGCTTTCGATTATGAGGCTGGTATTTGTGATATTTTACCAGGACATGGAGCCATTTTAGGCGGTATGCTTGGTCCTATTCAAACGCGGGAAGATTTTGAAAGATATCCGTTTGACGAAATTCCTGCAATTTTTTGGAATGCTTATAAACCTCGGCTGGATGCAATTCGTAAGGTACTTCCGGCAGGAATGAAAGCATATGGTGGATGTGGCTATGGCATATTTGAAACAGCTCAGGACTTAGTGGGGTATGAGAGTCTTTGTGTAATGCAGTATTTGGATCCTGATTTGTTTACTGACTTATTTAATAAGATTGGTGATTTGTATGTGACATTATGGACAAGAATGGTTCACGACTATGCGGATATTTTCGTTTTTCATCGTATGGGAGATGATTTGGGACATAAGACTGCAACAATGCTTGAGCCGGATACGATTCGTCAGTATATTCTTCCTCAACATAAACGTGTGATTGATGTCGTGCATAGTGCCGGTAAGAAATTTCTATTACATAGCTGTGGTAACATATTTGAAATAATGCCTGATATTTTGGCGAATGGTATCGATGCAAAACATTCTAACGAAGATCAGATTTGTCCTTATCAAGTTTGGATTGAGAAATATGCAGACAAGATAGGACTGTTCGGAGGTTTCGATATGAATTTCTTGATTTTGAATCCATATGATACAGTATATCAGAAAGTATTAGAAGAAGGTACATTATTCAGGTCTATGGCTAATGGTTATGCGCTTGGGTCCGGTAATTCGATACCTGACTATATGAGCATTGAAGGTTTTAATGCAATGATTGATGCAGTGAAAGAAATTAGAAGACGCGAAAATAAATAGAGAAGAAAATATTATGGAAGAAATACTTGGCAGAATAAAAGAATGTGTGATAGTAGGTAAAATAAATGCATCAACCCCCTTCCCTCCTCATATGAAGGGAATGCCCGGAGCTTATGATTATGCAAAAGAGGCTTTAGAAGAAGGAGTGGCTCCTTCTGAAGTAATGAATAAAGCTCTTGTTCCTGCTATGGATGAAGTGGGACAACGTTTCACGGAAAATAAAATATTTGTCCCTCAGATGTTGTTATCAGCTAAAGCGATGAATGCAGCTATGGCTTTACTGAAACCTTATTTCAATTCCGGAGAAGTGAAAAGGAAAGGTACTGTTATCATCGGAACTATATTAGGGGATTTGCATGATATTGGTAAAAATCTTTGCGGCATGATGATAGAAGGTGCCGGCTGGGAAGTGATTGACCTCGGTGTGGATGTCTCTTCTGATAAATTTATTTCGGCTCTTCAGGAACATCCTGATGCTGTGATAGGTATGTCTGCTCTGTTGACTACTACAATGACCAATATGGCTCCGGCTATTCAGGCAATTAAGGGCTATTCTCCACAAACCAAAGTGATGGTGGGTGGTGCTCCTCTTTCTCGTGAGTTTGCTGTGTCTATTGGAGCTGATGCTTATGGAAAGGATCCTCAGGAATCGGTGAAATGGTTGGATTCTCTTGTCTCATAAAATAATGATATTTGACTATAAATTTACTTATTCCTCTCTACAGCTTTCATCGGATGATTTTTCCGGTATTTTTTCGAATGAAGAAGAAGCTGAAATGTTGTTCGATGAGCTGAATTTGGTTATAGATCAAGGAGAGGAATGGATAAAGCCTTTTGGTAAAGTTCTACTTACTGATGGGGTTGATATAGGCATTACAGATTTAGGTGTCCGGAATGTCCGTTTTGAATGTGGGCGAAAAATAGCTCGTTTAATGAAAGGAAGTGAGCAGGTAGCTTTATTTGTCTGTACCATAGGTTCCGGAATATCAGACGCCTATAAATATTTCATTTCGCAAGGTGATCCGTTGAAGGCTTACTTTGCAGATACTTTGGGTAGTATTGCTGTTGAAAAGGCAATGGATCAGGTTCAACATCAATTAGCGGAAGAATTGTTTGCACGTCAATTGCAACTCACCAATCGTTTTAGTCCGGGATATTGTGGATGGCCTGTGAGAGAGCAACAGAAATTTTTTTCTTTTTTCCCCTCATCCCCTTGTGGAATTAGCTTAAGCGAATCATCCTTAATGATTCCTTCCAAGTCGGTAAGCGGTATTATTGGTGTCGGACATTCAGTTCGCTATGTAGAACATAATTGTATGTTGTGTGAGATGAAGAATTGCTTATATAGAAAGAAGTTACATCAAAGAGAATGATTATGAAGAAACAGATTTCGCTAAAAAGCGTCTTACCAGTACTTTTTGGCTTTTGGGTGATGGGATTTGCAGATGTGATCGGCATTTCGGTGACTTATGCAAAAGAGGAATTTTCATGGAGTGAAACGCAGGCCGGTTTTTTACCTTTTATGGTTTTCTTTTGGTTTCTGTTTTTGTCAGTTCCGGTTGCCTCATTAATGAATCGTATCGGAAGAAAGAATACGGTTCTATTTAGTATGTTATTTACTTTCGTAGGTATGGCTCTTCCTTATTTCCTATTTAATGAATGGGCGTGTTATTTTGCATTTGCCTTGCTTGGAATAGGAAATACGTTTTTACAGGTGTCGCTCAATCCTTTAGTCTCTAACATAATTGATGGAAGTTTGTTGACCAGTACATTGACGGCGGGACAGTTAATAAAAGCCATATCGGCTTTCGTTGGTCCGCTTTTGGCAGCTTTTTGTTCCTTGCAACTCGGAAATTGGGAAATGATGTTTCTGATTTATGCAGGAATAACCTTACTTTCTACCATTTGGCTTTATATGACAACCATAGAGAAAGAGGTGGTGAATAATCGAGCCACATCATCTATAGGAGCTACTTTCCAACTTTTAAAGGAGCGTCGGATATTGATACTATTTTTGGGAATTATATGTGTGGTTGGTTTGGATGTGGGAATGAATACTGTTACTCCTAAGTTATTAATGACCCGTTTGGATTTAGCCAAAGAAGTTGCCGGATATGGTACTAGTTGGTATTTCGCGGCTAGAACTTTTGGCGCTTTTCTAGGAGTCTTGATTTTGACCAAGCTATCAGAAAGAACTTATTTTGCTATTAATATGTTGGTTGCTTTATTGGCTCTTATCGGTTTGATCTTCTCATTTTCCTATACCGGCATTCTTATGTGGGTTTGTCTTATAGCTTTTTGTGCGGCAGGCATCTTCTCCGTTATTTACTCTTTGGCTTTAAGGATACAACCGGATAGAGCTAATGAAATTTCGGGATTGATGATAACTGGTGTATCTGGTGGAGCTGTTATTCCTTTATTAATGGGAGTAGCTGCCGATTGTTCTGGTAGCCTGATCGGTTCTTTGTTGATATTGGGAGTATGTATTGTGTATTTATTAATATGTTCTTTTAGAACAGAAGCAAAATTCAAATAAAAAGTATTATGAAAACATGGATAAACGAGGTTCTATCGAAAGCGGAAGTTACGTCATTACCTATAATGACACATCCTGGTATTGAGTTGATAGGTGAAACGGTAAAACGTGCGGTAACTGACGGAGAGGTACACTTTAGAGCTATTCAGGCTGTCGCAGAACGTTATCATACTTCTTCTTGTACTGTAATTATGGATTTGACGGTAGAAGCGGAAGCTTTTGGTGCGCAAGTTAAGTTTCCCGAAGATGAGGTTCCTACGGTAATAGGTCGTTTGATTACAGATATGGATTCTGTTGATAAATTACAGATTCCTGATTTAAGTCAGGGACGGTTACCGGAATATTTGAAAGCAAACCGTCTTGCTGTTGAATTTATGAAAGATCGTCCGGTTTTTGCAGGTTGTATCGGTCCATATTCATTGGCGGGACGTTTGTATGATATGTCGGAAATAATGGTTGCTATTTATATCGAACCGGATATGATTTTAGCTTTGCTTGATAAATGTACGGAATTTCTGATACAGTATTGTAAGGCTTTGAAGGAACTGGGCACTGCTGGAGTTGTCATAGCCGAGCCAGCAGCCGGTTTGTTATCAAATGAGGACTGTATGATGTATTCAACCGTGTTTGTTAAACGTATTGTGGAGGCTGTACAGGATGATGACTTTACAGTTATTCTTCATAATTGTGGAAATACAGGTCAATGTACTCTGGCAATGGTGGAGAGTGGTGCCAATGCTCTTCACTTTGGTAACAAGATTGATATGGTGGAAGCATTGAAAGGGTGTCCTTCGAATATATTAGTAATGGGTAACTTAGATCCCGTTGGTATTCTTAAACAAAGCAATAGCCAACAAGTTGTAGCTGAAACAATGGAATTGTTGGAACGTACAAAAGGATATGGTAATTTTGTGATTTCAACAGGATGTGATGTTCCTCCTCTGGTTCCGGAAGAGAATATTCAAGCGTTTTTTGATACAATACAGAAGTTCAATGCCAAATAGAATTATAGGTATAAAGATTGAGGGTTTGAAATAGGTGTGAATGATAGAAAGGAAATAGGTTTTAGATCTGTTTCCTTTTTATTTTTTTATCTGTATGGCTATCTGGTTGAAATCTCGTACATTTGTATCCATGTAAATTTTCAAAATTCGAATGAAAGAACGAAATAAGAGAGTATTGGTAGGTATGAGTGGTGGCATAGACAGCACCGCTACTTGCTTGATGCTGCAAGAACAAGGATACGAGATCGTAGGAGTTACTATGCGTGTGTGGGGAGATGAACCGCAGGATGCCAGAGAGTTGGCTGCACGGATGGGGGTTGAACATTATGTGGCAGATGAACGTATTCCTTTTAAAGAGACCATTGTAAGAAACTTCATAGACGAATATAAGCAGGGACGTACACCGAATCCATGTGTGATGTGTAATCCGTTGTTTAAATTCCGTGTTTTGACGGAGTGGGCGGATAAGCTGAATTGTGCATGGATTGCTACCGGACATTATTCACGGTTGGAAGAGAAAAACGGATACACGTATATAGTAGCTGGTGACGATGATAAGAAAGACCAGTCATATTTCCTTTGGAGATTGGGACAGGAGGTGCTGAAGCGTTGTATCTTTCCATTGGGAGATTATACGAAAGTGAAGGTTCGTGAGTACCTTGCGGAGAAAGGATATGAAGCAAAGTCGAAAGAAGGGGAAAGTATGGAAGTCTGCTTTATTAAAGGAGATTACCGTGATTTTCTTCGTGAGCAGTGTCCTGAAATGGATAGTGAAATCGGGCCGGGATGGTTTGTCAATTCTGAAGGGGTGAAGTTGGGGCAACATAAAGGGGCGCCTTATTATACAATCGGTCAACGTAAAGGATTGGAGATTGCTTTAGGAAAGCCGGCCTATGTATTGAAAATCAACCCGCAGAAAAATACGGTGATGCTTGGAGATGCCGACCAATTAAACACAGAGTACATGCTGGCGGAGCAGGATAAGATAGTGGATGAACGGGAACTGTTTGGATGTGAGAATCTGACAGTACGGATTCGTTATCGCAGTCGTCCAATCCCCTGCCGGGTGAAAAGATTGGAAGACGGGCGTCTGTTAGTACGTTTTCTCGAAACGGCTTCGGCCATTGCTCCGGGACAGTCTGCTGTGTTTTATGACGGAAGAAGAGTGCTGGGAGGAGCTTTCATCGCTTCTCAAAGAGGAATTGGGCTGGTGATTATAGAAAATGAAGGATTATGATTGATTAAAAAAGAAAGATAACTTATGAAGAAGTTTATAGTATTGATTCTCGCTTTAAATATGTATCTGGGTGTGTTTGCCCAGTTTACTCCGGAAGATACCTTAAAATATCGAATTAGCCTGAAAGACAAGGCAGCTACAGAGTATTCCTTACAGACACCGGAAAAGTATTTGTCTATAAAATCTATAGAGCGCCGAAAAAAACAAGGATTACCCATTGATTCCACTGATTTACCGGTTTGTAAGAAATATGTAGATGCCATACGGAAGACGGGTGTCCATGTACTCGTGACAGGGAAATGGGATAATTTTGTCACTGTTTCTTGCAATGATAGTACTCTGGTTGACGAAATAGCAAAATTGCCTTTTGTACGTTCCACGGAAAGAGTGTGGAAAGGTATCACACAAAGAGCCCTTCAAAGAGATTCGTTAATAAATAAACCGGTGCGTACCGATAGTCTTTACGGACCTGCAATCACACAGGTGGCAATGAGCCGTGTTGATCTTCTGCATGATGCGGGCTTTAAGGGACAGGGAATGACTATTGCCGTGATTGATGCCGGATTCCATAATGTAGATAAGATTGATGCAATGAAAAATATCCGTATTCTCGGGGTGCGTGACTTTGTGAATCCGGAAGCGGATATTTATGCTGAAAGTAGCCATGGAATGTCTGTATTATCCTGTATGGCCATGAATCAGCCGAATGTGATGATTGGCACAGCTCCTGAAGCTTCTTATTGGTTGCTGCGTAGTGAGGACGAATATTCGGAGAATCTGGTAGAACAGGATTACTGGGCGGCAGCCATTGAGTTTGCCGATAGTGTAGGAGTGGATTTGGTGAATACATCGCTTGGATATTACTCTTTTGATGATCCTTCGAAGAATTATAGATATCGTGACTTGAACGGTCATTATGCGTTGATGTCTCGTGAAGCAGCGAAAGCAGCCGATAAAGGAATGGTCGTTGTTTGCAGTGCCGGAAATTCGGGTGCAGGTTCGTGGAAGAAGATTACTCCTCCGGGAGACGCAGAGAATATAATAACGGTAGGAGCTGTAAATAAAAGGGGAGAACTGGCACCATTTTCTTCTGTTGGAAATACGGCTGACGGACGTGTGAAACCGGATGTGGTGGCTGTCGGTCTGAATTCGGATGTGATGGGAACGGATGGTAATCTTCGCCGTGCCAACGGAACCTCTTTTTCTTCTCCGATTATGTGCGGTATGGTAGCTTGTCTGTGGCAGGCTTGTCCGAAGCTGACAGCGAAGCAGATTATAGATTTGGTACGTCAATCGGGTGATAGAGCCGATTTCCCGGATAACATATATGGATATGGTATTCCCGATTTGTGGAAGGCTTATCTAAACTTTTCTTCCAAGGAGAAATAAGGTGACTGTTGTATGATAAACGCTATGAATAAGTCGAAGCAATCTGGCTCCCTCTCTTTGGAAGAGGGTGGGGAGAGGCTTTCTCTTTTAGAACTGAATGCACTCGTGCGCCGTAGTCTGGAGCAATGCCTGCCCGATGAATATTGGATACAGGCAGAGTTGAGCGATGTCCGTTCCAATACGACAGGGCATTGTTATCTGGAATTCGTGCAGAAAGATCCTCGCAGCAATAATCTCGTAGCCAAGGCACGCGGTATGATTTGGAATAATATCTACCGCTTGTTGAAACCTTATTTTGAGGAAACCACAGGGCAGCTATTTACTTCCGGCATTAAGGTGTTGGTGAAAGTAATAGTTCAGTTTCATGAGCTATACGGTTATAGTCTGACAGTGCTTGATATTGATCCTGCTTATACATTGGGAGATATGGCTCGTCGCCGTCGGGAAATATTATTGCAGTTGGAAGAGGAGGGAGTGTTGACGCTGAATAAAGAGCTTGAAATACCGGTTCTTCCCCAGCGTATTGCTGTCGTTTCTTCGGCTACTGCGGCCGGATATGGGGATTTCTGTCATCAGTTGCAGCACAATTCGGGCGGGTTCTTTTTTTATACGGAGCTTTTTCCGGCTTTAATGCAGGGAAATCAGGTAGAAGAATCAGTGTTGGCGGCTTTGGATCGTATTAATGCCCGCATCAATGAATTTGATGTAGTAGTCATCATTCGTGGTGGTGGAGCTACTTCCGATTTGTCCGGCTTTGATACTTATCTATTGGCAGCTGCATGTGCGCAATTTCCGTTACCTATCATTACTGGTATTGGGCATGAACGCGATGATACAGTGCTTGATTCCGTTGCTCATACCCGGGTAAAAACTCCTACGGCTGCTGCTGAACTCCTGATTCACCGGGTAGGGGAAGTTGCGGAGCATCTGGAAGAATTATCTATGCGTATTCAACAAGGAGCTTATATGCTTCTTGATCTGGAACGACGAAGGTTGGAAACTCTCCAAACCCGTATTCCCAATCTTGTTCATCGAAAACTTGCGGACGCCCGTTTTTCTTTGCTGGCAGCAAAGAAAGATTTGTTACAGGTGACGAAAGCATTAGTGGCCCGTCAATCTCACCGGCTGGAACTTTTGCAACAACGAATAGCGGACGCTTCTCCGGATAAACTCTTGAGTCGGGGATATAGTATTACAATAAAGGATGGGAAAGCGGTGACGGATGCTTCTTCACTGAAGCCGGGAGACCATTTGATAACCCGGCTATCGAAAGGAGAAGTTCGATCGGTGGTAGAAAAGTAACTATCCGCCAAACGTGTATTTGTAAAAACATTCATCATTAACCATTAAATATCAATCATCGTGGCAGCAAAAAAAGAAACATATTCCCAAGCGATGGAACGTCTTGAAAAGATCGTTCGCCAGATAGATAATAACGAACTGGATATCGACATTTTGAGTGAGAAAATAAAAGAAGCCAATGAAATTATTGCCTTTTGCAAGGATAAACTGACAAAAGCCGACCGGGAAGTCGAAAAATTATTGCAAGAAAAGAGGCAATCTGAAGAATAAAAGTTATTTTTGCGTTTCAATGCATAGAAAATAAACTAATACATAACAATATGAAAGAAATAGACTGGGCGAATCTGTCGTTCGGATATATGAAGACAGATTACAATGTGAGAATCAATTTCCGTAATGGTGCATGGGGAGAACTGGAGGTAAGCAGTGAAGAACACCTTAATTTGCACATGGCAGCAACCTGTTTACATTATGGTCAGGAAGCCTTTGAAGGGCTGAAAGCATTCCGTGGAAAAGATGGAAAAGTTCGTATTTTCCGTTTGGAAGAAAATGCTGCCCGTTTGCAATCTACTTGCCAGGGAATTCTGATGGCAGAACTTCCGACAGAACGGTTCAAAGAAGCAATCCTGAAAGTGGTGAAGCTGAATGAACGTTTTATTCCTCCTTATGAAACCGGTGCTTCTCTTTACATTCGTCCGTTGTTGATCGGAACGAGTGCCCAGGTAGGTGTACATCCTGCAGAAGAGTATATGTTTGTGGTATTCGTAACTCCGGTAGGACCGTACTTCAAAGGTGGTTTCTCTACCAATCCGTACGTTATCATTCGTGAGTTTGACCGTGCTGCTCCTCATGGAACAGGTATTTATAAAGTGGGTGGTAACTATGCAGCCAGTCTCCGTGCTAACAAGAAAGCACACGATTTGGGCTATTCCTGTGAGTTCTATCTCGATGCGAAAGAAAAGAAATATATTGATGAATGTGGTGCTGCCAACTTCTTCGGTATTAAGGATAATACATATATCACTCCGAAATCATCTTCTATCTTGCCTTCTATTACCAATAAGAGCTTGATGCAGTTGGCAGAAGATATGGGTATCAAGGTAGAACGGCGTCCGATACCGGAAGAAGAACTGGAAACATTTGAGGAAGCAGGTGCTTGTGGTACTGCTGCAGTAATCAGCCCGATTCAACGTATTGATGATTTGGAAAACGGAAAATCTTATGTGATCTCTAAAGACGGTAAGCCAGGACCAATCTGTACAAAATTGTATAATAAGCTCCGTGGAATTCAGTATGGCGACGAACCGGATACGCATGGCTGGGTGACAATTGTGGAATAACTGTATATTATGAAATAACACATTTTTCAATTAATATTATTCACTATGTTAAAACAAAATTCAGAACTACGTGCCCAGGCGCGTGAGGCACTTCGAGGCAAGTGGCCTATGGCAGCCGTTGCTGCACTTATTTATTCAGCAATTGTCGGTGGATTATCTGCTATCCCTATGATTGGAAGTTTAGGTTCCTTGTTTATCGGACTACCGGTTGGATACGGTTTTACTATTGTAATGCTTGGTGTATGTAGAGGCAAAGAGATTGACTTTGGCGTTTTGTTCGAAGGTTTTCAGGATTATGGACGTATTTTTGTAACTATGTTGCTTCAGGCTGTTTATACAGTTTTGTGGTCACTGTTGCTGGTTATACCGGGTATCATTAAGTCTTATTCTTATGCAATGACATCCTTTATCTTGAAAGATGAACCGGAAATGAAAAACAATGCGGCTATTGAGAAAAGTATGGCTATGATGGAAGGAAACAAGATGAAATTGTTCATGCTTGATCTAAGCTTCATTGGCTGGGCTATCCTTTGTATTTTCACTTTGGGTATCGGACTTCTTTTCCTGCAACCGTATATTGCTATTTCCCGTGCTGCTTTCTATGAAGATTTGAAAGCACAACAAGGTGGAAATGTAGAGGTAAACGTTGAAGTGAATGTTGAGATTTGATAAGACGAATCATTCAGCACTATAGAAGAATGGAGCATGGAGAAATCTGTGCTCCATTTCTTTTTGTCGGTTGCATCAAAATCAGTACCTTTGCGACCTAATCAGGATTGATATGGGAAAGAATAAATTAGAAAAGTTTGCCGATATGGCGAGTTATCCACACGTGTTCGAATATCCTTATTCGGCGGTAGATAACGTGCCTTTTGACATGAAAGGGAAATGGCACAAGGAGTTTTTTAAAAACGATCATCCGATTGTGCTTGAGCTGGGTTGCGGACGTGGTGAGTATACCGTCGGCCTGGGTAAGATGTTCCCCGAAAAGAACTTTATAGCAGTGGATATAAAAGGTGCCCGTATGTGGACAGGAGCAACGGAGTCATTACAGGACGGAATGAAGAATGTCGCTTTCCTGCGTACCAATATTGAAATCATCGAGCGTTTTTTTGCCGAAGGCGAAGTGAGTGAAATATGGCTTACTTTCTCTGATCCGCAAATGAAGAAAGCAACCAAGCGACTGACCTCCACCTATTTTATGGAACGGTATCGCAAATTCTTGCAGCCGAATGGTATTATCCACCTGAAAACGGACAGCAACTTTATGTTTACCTATACAAAATACATGATTGAGGCAAACAAACTTCCGATTGAGTTTATGACTGAAGATCTATATCATTCTGATCTGGTAGATAATATTCTCGGTATTAAAACCTATTATGAACAACAATGGTTGGATCGTGGTTTAGATATTAAGTATATCAAATTTCGGCTTCCGCAGGAAGGTAAACTGCAAGAGCCGGATGTAGAAATAGAGCTTGATCCCTATCGTAGCTATAATCGCAGCAAGCGTAGCGGTCTAAGCACAAGCAAATAGCTTGCCGGGACAATCACCCTAAAGTGAACCGGCAGCCACCTGAGCAGTGACTTTAAATTGTAAATTGTAAATCGTCAAATAGTAAATAAAATGACTCTCTATCCTAAATTGATATTGGATGCATTGGCAACGGTGCGTTATCCCGGTACGGGAAAGAATTTGGTGGAAGCGGAGATGGTTGCCGATAATCTCCGTATTGATGGTATGACTGTCAGCTTTTCATTGATCTTTGAAAAACCGACTGATCCGTTTATGAAATCAATGTTGAAAGCTGCGGAAACAGCTATTCATACGTATGTTTCTCCTGATGTGCAGGTAACAATCACAACAGAGAGTAAGCAAGCCGCTCGTCCGGAAGTTGGCAAGCTCCTTCCACAAGTAAAGAATATAGTCGGTATATCTTCCGGTAAAGGTGGAGTGGGTAAGTCTACGGTGTCTGCGAACCTGGCAGTTGCTTTAGCTAAATTAGGCTATAAGGTTGGTTTGCTCGATGCTGATATATTCGGTCCTTCCATGCCTAAGATGTTTCAGGTGGAGGATGCACGTCCCTATGCTGAACGTATAGATGGTCGTGACATGATTATTCCGGTGGAGAAGTATGGAGTGAAATTATTGTCTATCGGTTTTTTTGTCGATCCGGATCAGGCAACCTTGTGGCGTGGCGGAATGGCAAGTAATGCGTTGAAACAGTTGATTGCTGATGCAGCTTGGGGAGATTTGGATTATTTCCTGATAGACCTTCCTCCCGGAACTAGTGACATTCATTTGACGGTTGTTCAAACATTGGCCATGACAGGAGCGATTGTTGTCAGCACTCCGCAAGCGGTTGCTTTGGCAGATGCCCGTAAGGGAATCAATATGTTCACCAACGATAAGGTAAATGTACCTATTCTCGGTTTGGTTGAGAATATGGCTTGGTTTACTCCCGCCGAACTTCCCGAAAATAAATACTATATCTTTGGTAAAGAAGGTGCCAAGAAACTGGCTGAAGAAATGAATGTTCCTTTGTTGGGACAGATTCCTATCGTGCAAAGCATCTGTGAAGGAGGAGATAATGGTACTCCCGTTGCGTTGGATGAAGACTCCGTGACCGGACGCGCTTTCTTATCCCTGGCTGCCAGTGTCGTTCGTCAGGTAGATCGCCGGAATGTAGAGATGGCTCCAACTCAAATTGTAGAAATGCATAAATAAAGATAACGGGTTGTTTGGAGGACTTTTGGCCTCCCCGCTCGTGAATAAAAAAGAGCCTCCGCAGTCTTTGCAAAGACTATGGAGGCTCTTCTCTTTATTGATTTATTAGGTTTGAATTACTTATTCATAGCCTTTATTAACTGTTCTTTCATCGTGTCTACTCCCGGAAAACCTGTTTGCTTAAAGGTGATATTACCTTCCGGATCAACAACAAAGTAAGTAGGAACTCCCTGTATGTTGAAATTGGACATCAGAAAACTCCATTGCTCATTTGTTACACGGAAATGCTCACCATGAATATCGGTAATCATATTTTCCCAAGTGCCTTTAGGAGAAGTCTCGCCTGTGATGTAGAGGTAGATAATATCCATATCTTTTAATTCCTCTTTCATGGGAAGAATTGCTTTATTAGCCGTGCGACAAGGGCCACACCAAGTTGCCCAGAAATCAACTAACAATGTGTGTCCCCGGAATTTAGAGATAATGGAGGGGAATAAATCCTCATTGGAGACTTGTCCGGCTTCGTTCACTGTGAATCCTGTCTTTCTTTTGTTCAATTCAATTTTCTTTATGATTTCTTTGTTCGTTTGGGTAAGCATCTCAGCATAAACCGGAGAAGAAAAAGTTTTTAATTCGGCATGCTGTTCTGCTGTTAACGGGGTGAAATCTTTGATGGATTGATACAGCTTATTAAATTTTATATTATCAAATAAGGGTCCCTGTCCTGTTCCTAGTGTCTCTTCAAGTACTTTTTGAGAATCTGGCAGGAAGCTTATTAGATAAATCGTAGATGCGTAATATTTGCCGTATAGAGCTTTAAGAGTATTGATGGAACTGAATTCCTTTAATATGTCATAGTATCCTTTAGGAGTATCGATGCGGGTATTATAAAAATAATCGTCTGTCTGTTCTCTATTCAGTTTGTTAACAGCAATATGTGCTGATTTTAGTTCTCTCTCCGTCATAGCGATTTTGCCAGTCGCTGCCAGATCTACCTGGATATTTAATAGCTCTTTACATGCATTGCTGTATTGGGATTGCGCGATTTCTTTTCGAATAGATGGAAGGCGCTCAAGTACATAAGCTTTATATTCATCTGCACTTTTCCCGACAATGTCGTTGTACATATCCATGTAATAAACGCTTTTTAATACAATATCTATATCTACTGAAGCTAATTCTTGTTGTAGGCTAGCCAGATAACCGTTGAAATATACAGGCTCTCCATACGTTTTATCTTTTCTTTGCAGATGTGCTTGTTTGCGGCAGAGTTCCTTTGTATTTATAATGAGTGATGTCTCTTCATTGGGAGCTATCAGACATTCAATCCAACCAAAAGGAAATTCCAATGCTACGCTTGTAACAGATGCAACCTTTACTTCCGCCAGGAAAGTGCCGTCCTCCTTGATTTTTATGATATTCTGTTCGTTGTGGATATTCAATGCAGGACTTTCTATGTGCATCTTCACTTGCTTTATCATCTCTTTTTGATAGTCCAGTATTTTTCCTTTAAGGGTAGCAGTACCATAGACTAACTTAGGAGTCGGCAATATCGCTTTTTTATTTATTTTGTGCACGACTGCTTCTTTGGGAAGTTTCTGTTTATAGAATGCGTCCTTATCCAGTTGTATGCCCCATATCTTATATGCTCCGTCAAAATCCCCTTCCGAGAAATCTAGAGTGGTTACATTTTCGGGTATGGGAGGAAATTGTAATTGGAATTCCGCTTCTCCTGATTCCGGCATCCAGAACTCTTTATCTAATGTGATTCCAACTCCTCTTCGAATGGGATAAAGCATTCCATTGTTGTCTTTCAGGAAACTGCCCGTAGCTATTTTTATCCAATATTTAGGATGATAAAAAGCCTTTATATACACTGTTGTCACTGTATCACTCATGACAATTTTATCGACCTCGATACTGTTGGAGCTCCATGCTAGAAAAGGAGGACGCTCAATCACTCTGTCTTTGGCTTGTATGGTGCAGGTTATGCAGAATATCAAACCGATAATCCATACGAATCTTTTCATGTGAATAATGTTTTATTACACGAACAAATATAAGGATCTTTTTATAACTATCCTTGTAAAAAACTAAAAAAGAAATGATTTTTTGGTACTGGAGAAAGATACGTCCGGTACCGGGGGAGAAGGGTGTTTCCCACCGATGAACGCCCCGGTCCTCACTGATGAGGAAGGGAGCGGCACCGGGGAGAGAAATTACTGTAATCTGAATACGATAGGAATGGTATACTTGACAGAGACAGGTTGTCCCTTTTGCATTCCTGGTTCCCATTTAGGCATATTACCCACTACGCGTACGGCCTCTGCATCCAGTGACGGAGATACACTGCGTAAGACTTTGATATTCGACAAACTTCCGTCTTTACTAATAACCATCTGTATGATGACTCTGCCTTGCTCCTTACTTTTTTGAGCGATGACGGGATATTTGATGCTTCTAGCCAGATATTGGAACAGACCGGCTTGTCCTCCCGGAAATTTAGGCATTGCTTCTACCATGGTGAATACTTCGTCTTCATTTTCTCCTTTTACACTGCCCCCCTCTGGAGTTGGATCATCTTTTGCAGCATAGCCCACCACCACTACTTCATCCATATCGGACTGCTTTACTTCTTCTGCTTTGGGAAGTTCAGGACCGGATAGTCGGAAAGCAACAGGAACTGTAAATTTCACGTTCACTGCTTCCCCTCTTTGTTTACCGGGTTTCCATTTGGGCATGGCGGCAATTACACGCATGGCTTCCTTGTCGAGATACGGATTGACACTTCGCTCCACTTTCGTATCGGCTATACTTCCGTCCTTTTTAACAGTAAAACTTACAATCACACGTCCTTGTGCACCGATAGCATGTGCTTCAGCCGGATATCTGACGTTCTTCGACAAGTAATCCATCAGTGCCTGTACTCCTCCAGGAAAATCGGGCATTTCTTCTACAACCTGAAAGACAACGGAGTCCGGTACACTTTTGATTTGAGTTTCCGTCATTTCCTTTCCTTGCTTATCTCGTGGAAGTGTAGTTCCTTGAATTTCTTCTGTTGGAAGTTCCGGAATATCCGTGATTTCAGCTTGCATGGCAACTTCTTCTGTTGCTTGTCCCATCATTTCTTTGGCAAATTTTTCAGTGGTACGTGCTACCATTTCGATGTTACTGACAATCATTAAGATAGCAGCCAAGGGAAGAAACATCAGATATTTTGTCCTTCCTATTTCTTTCGTTCTTCGTTTATTCATCATTTTAATACGATTTTTGAGTGGTAAAACATTGAAACTATTTGATAAATTTGCTGCAGCCTTGTGATGTGCCAGTCCCAACAAATGGTACTGGTATGATTTACTATCATGCCCCGTCTCCAATACACGGTGATCTGCCATGTATTCGAGGTTTCCTCTGACTTCCCGTTTCATCAGCCAGATAAATGGATTGAACCAGCAAAAGATACACATTATCTCGCTGATAAGCACGTCTACCGAATGGTATTGACGGGCGTGCGTCTCTTCATGAGTAATGATTTCACTGATTTCAGATTCCGTATGTGATTGTGGGTGTATGAATATCCAGTGGAAGAAAGAAAAAGGGCCGGTTTCTTTCTTTAATAGATGTACGCGTACTCCTTGTATCTTGTTTTTTGAGCATTGGAAGTGTAACCGGATGATGCTACCCAGTTGTACAAAGAAACGTGTGGCTAGTAATAACATTCCGCTCCAATAGATAACTTTCGCGAACAGTATGATAACCTCTTGCCAGTTCATTGCAGGCTCTTGTAAAGGAGTAACTACTTGCTCCGGAAGAATGATGGTTGCATAAAGATCTGCCATTGCCACCATTGGTTCGTGAGCTTTTATCCATCCCTGAATATTCAGTAAAGGATAAAGCATGGAGATGGCAAAGAAACATAGCAAAGCCATCCTACGCCAATGAAAGAAGGTGTCTTTATGAAAAAACAACCGATAGAATGCATAGAACAGAGCTATCGCTACATTTATCTTTAGAAAATAAGCTAGTTCCGGAGTCATGGTGATGAATGTTTTCTATTAATTTTCTTTTCCTTTTTCAATGAGTTCGATAATATCTTTGAGATCATCGGTCGAAATTTTCTGGTCTTTGGCAAAGAAAGAAACCATTTCTTTGTAAGAGTTCTCAAAGTAGTTACGAACTACGCCACTCATAAAATGGCGTTTATATTCATTTTCGCGAATGGCAGGAGTATATTGGTAGGTATTACCCACACGTTTCGGTGTGACATATCCTTTTCGCTCGAGGTTCTTTACGATAGATGCTACTGTAGTATAAGGAGGTGCCGGTTGCGTATACTTTGCGACAATGTCTTTTACGAAACAGCATTGTAACTCCCAAATGTAGATCATTACTTCTTCTTCTTGTATAGTTAACTTTTCCATGGAGATGTTGTTTAATTACGAATACTTCGCAAATCTACGAATATTTCGTAAACAAGCAATAGCTAGTCGGTTAATAATTGTAAATGTATAAATTTTGCAAGAATATTTTAATTGCATTGTTATCTGGAAATTATTTAAGCATAAAAAAAGACCGGATGAACATTATTTTTTTCTATATAGTCACTCTTTAATAACCTTTATGCAAAAAATAGACTCTCAAGGATTTTTTTATATAAAATAAATGAAATATATTTGCGGCTACAAAACATACGTTAAATACGGAAGGGTGTGTTTCAATACTTTAATCGGTTGCGAATAATTCCCCACACTTCAAACAGAACTATTAACTAACAATGCCAACCAAAGGGAAGAGGAAGGCAAACTAAAAAATGAATGATATGAAAAAAGGTTTGATTTTTGTGCTATTTGCACTTGTTTCTATCGTTTCTTATTCTCAAATGTCTTGGAATGCCAAAGTTGGTATGAACATGAGTAACTTTACGGGGGATATGGATACTGACATGAGAATTGGCTTTAATGTAGGTGTTGGTATGGAATATCAGTTTTCTGATATGTGGTCTATCCAACCTTCTTTAATGTTTACTCAAAAGGGTGCTAAAAAGGATGACGTGAAAATGAATCCAATGTATTTGGAGATTCCGGTATTGGCTGCTGCAAGATTTGCAATTGCTGATAACCAGAATATTGTAGTGAAAGCAGGTCCTTATTTTGCGTATGGTATTGCTGGTAAGTGTAAAGTTGGTGATGAAAAAATTGATTTCTTTGGTGACGGTGAAGATCAATTTGGAGCAAAAAGATTTGATGCAGGTATTGGTGTAGGCGTTGCTTATGAAATTAATAAATTCTTTATTGACTTAACAGGAGAATTTGGTTTGGCTAAATTGGCCGATGGTGACGGTGCTCCTAAGAACATGAACTTCTCTATTGGTGTAGGTTACAAGTTCTAAACTTATTATACTCTCTTTATAATATCTCTAAAATCCCTCGTTCTATACTCTCTTGGAACGGGGGATTTTTTTATATCCTTATTAATAAAAAGAAAAACGGCATATCCCATTGAAAGGATATACCGTTCATTCTCTCTCTTGTAATTCTTACTCATTAATCACTTATCTGCTTGGATAAGTTTGCTTTCTCTTTTAATTCTTTGTATCTCTCTATTGCATGTTTGCGACTCATCAGTATTTGCCAGCGGTATACCCAACAAGTGGTCAGGAAATAAATACCAGCTTGTAGCCATAAAGCTTTATATTCAAAAGCTACTTCACTAAGAGTGGCTCCCATATTGTTGATTTTTACAAAGCCATTAATTCCAAACGTTGAGGGGAAGATGTAGGATACATACTTCCAAAACGGAGGAATAGCTGCTCCCGGCCAGGAAATTCCTGAAATAAATAACAGGGGGACTGATGTGAATACAAAAATCAGCATACACGTTTCCCGGTTACGAATGGCAATAGAAGCTGTCATCGCAAAGAAAATACAAGCCGCAAGATAGGGGACAACGAATAATATTAATGAACTGGGTTGCCCAATTTGGTTGAGGCTAAACAATCTTGGAACTACATAAAGTACGTAGAAAGCTACCAATATATAAACCAGGAAATAACTCAATCCTTTTCCTAATACAATTCGTAATGTTCCGTTGTAGTGACGGTTAATAGGTACAAGATCCTTAAACCTGTTGTTCTCACGAGCAGTTCCTGCAGCGAGACCGATGCCGAGCAATAATGTCTGTTGGATAATCAATACCAATACAGCAGGAATCAGGAAAGCGGCGAACCCGGCAGTGGGGTTGAAGATGGAGATTTCTTCATATTCTATCGGATAGGCGGTGATTTCATCCTGACGGTCGGTCGTGTTTCCGCTACGTGCAATTTTGATATCCCTGTTCATATCCAGAGAAACGGCAGTGTTGGCAAGAAGCATTGATTTATAGTATAACAATCCGCTCATATCGCAATAGATGCTGACCTGTGTCTGCTTTCCTTTGGCGATATTGTCGCTGAAATCCGAAGGGATATAAATGATGCCATACGCACGCCGATTCTTCAGCATTTGTTTGGCCTCTTCCATATCAGCACAGTAAGAGACGATTTGAATATCGGGTGTGGCATCTACCTTGCGTAGATATTCACGACTAAGAGATGAATGTGAATCGTCTACAACAACTGCAGGAACTTCACGCACTACTTCGTTGTCATAAATGAAACTATACAACAACGGATAACCTAATGGGACGAGTATGAAAAATATCAGCACCCCCTGGTCGCGGAAAGTTGTCTGAAACTCCCGCTTCCAGATATAAAACAGGTCATTGATGCCTTGGGCTATCTTGTCTTTTAATTTTATATCTTTCATTTAGGGTATATATTTATAGTAAACCAATGCTTCCTTCAGGCGATGAACCACAAAGAAGGGGAGCATCATAAATATTAATAGTGCCATATAGTTGGTCCATGAGTAAGCCATACTATATCCGTTGAGTGCTTGATCGACGTAAATCAGGAAATAATGCCGCAACGGGAATAGATTACTCAAAGCCTGTAGAACAGGGTGCATAGCCATGACCGGGAATGAAAATCCGGAAATGGAGAACGATATAACTCCCCACAGGGAGGCGAAACTTAATCCGAGTCGTAGAGTCGGCAGAGTTCCTATCATAACAATACCACAACATTGAGATGCCAGTACGAGACACAGTGTGGCGAATATCATCGGGAATATGCCACTGTTGCAAGGAAAATGCAGGAATCCATACAGGTATACATTATAAAATATACCCATAATGAAAAAGACTATTGTGTGGGGAAGCAGTTTTCCAGCCAATGCAATGTAAATGGAGTTGTTACTCATTCGTAGCCATTCGCGAGCAGTACGATCCTTGATTTCCACACCGATTGAATAAACGGTAACCATAAATATTAATAGCATGAGTACCCCCGGTATCAGTGTATTGCATAAGTATACCGAATAGTTCAGCCACGGATTATTTAGTGGGTGTGTATCAATTACAATCGGTTGCAGATAAGCCATAGCCTGATCCTCTGTCGCACCTTTGGCATACAGCATCGTCCGGGCCGCAGCTCCGGAGGTGAGTTCTCCCATCATTTTCATATCCCTGAACAATAGAGAGCCTGCAATCAGGTATGAGTAATTGGTATAGAAAGAGATCGTTGGCTGCCGTTGGCTTTGTGCCTCTGCCGATAAACCTTTGGGGAGATAGAAGAACCCGTAGATTTTTCCCTCCTGCATGGCAATACGTGCATCTGTTACATTGCTGTAATGAGCTACAACCCCTGTCTGCGAAAAAGCATCCAGATTGCGGACGATATTACGGGAAGTAGACGAATCATCCATGTCCACCACTCCCGCAGGAAGATCCTTGGGAAGCCCCGAATCCATTAAAGTGGTGAAGAATATATAGCAAAACAGCGGGGCAATGACCATACAGAAGAGATAGAGCGGGCGTGATACCAATCGCCGGCACTCTCTTTGCATGACCTGCCACAAAGCTATATATTTCTTTTCTCTCTCTTTCATGGTTACTTGTCAATGATAACAGACATACCCGGACGGAGATTTTCCACCTTCTCTACCGGAGAAGCTTTCACCTCGAATGTTTTCAGATCGAACTGTCCGGTGGTTTTAGTTGCTTTCCAGGCAGCATAAGTGCCTAAGTCTTTCAGATAATATACTTTGAGCTGGATATTTTTATTATCCAGAGCAGGAATGACTGCTTCGAACTCCGAACCCATCGTCAGGTTCTTGAGCAAATCTTCGCGTACATTGAATGTTACCCACATATCGTTGAGTTCAGCGATATTCATGATAGGAGCGCCGGTACCAACCAATTCGCCTACCTTCGGGAATATTTCAGAAACTTCCCCGGCAGCCGGAGCAATGAGATAAGTCTCCTTAATATACGATTCAACTTCGGCAACAGCTCCTTTCGCCCGGTTTACCAAAGCTTCCGCAGCCATCTTATCTTCACGTTCCGCTCCATTCTTCGCCATGGTATATTGTGCTTTGGCAGCTTTCTCTGTTGCAATACTTGCATCCCGTTGCGCAGTCACTTCATCCAGCTTCTGTGCAGGCATCACTCCCTGTTCGTAGAGATTCTTGATGCGTTGGTATGATTTCTCGGCAATGGTAACACCTGCTTGGGCTTTTTGCCACATTTCATAAGCCGCCTGGATTTGTTCTTCCCGTGCGCCTTTGATTGCTTTTTCATTTTGTGCCTGTGCAGCTGCTTCAGCAGCACGTGCCTGTTCCATTTTTGCTACCACGTCAGGAGCTTCCAAAATGGCCAGCGTATCCCCGGCATTGACACTTTGACCTTCTTTCACGCGAAATTCCAGTATACGTCCCGGAACTTTACTTGAAACGCGATATTCGGTAACTTCAGCCTGTCCCTGTATAATTTCAGGACCTTTGCGGAGCATGAAGAAACCAACGACTGCAACGATTGCAATAACTCCCAACAGAGTAAGGAATGCAAGAAGCATATTGCTGTTTTGTGATTTTATAGGTGCCATATTAATATGAATTTAAATGATAGTTGATAAATGATAGTTGGGATTTGATAGGTGATAAATCATAGTTATCACCTATCAACTATTTCAGCGTTCCCAAAGACTTCTTCAGATAGATTTCCGTTAGCTTCACATCTATTTGCGCGTCAATCTTTTCTGAATGAGCAGACAACCATGCTGTTTGTGCTTCAAGAACATTGCTGGTGGCAATCACTCCTTCTTTAAAACCAAGTGTTGCATAGCGTAGGTTTTCTTCCGCTTTTTCCATGTTTTTAGAGGACATTACCAGTTTCTTACCAGCTTCTTTTACTTTGAATGCAGCCTGATTGACCTGCAACTCTATTTTTTCACGAGCATCCTGAAGTTGGTACTGTGCGATACGAGCTTCAGCTTTTGCTGCTCTGGTTTTATAAATACCTTCTCCCCAGTGCCATATAGGTATCTGTACCATAACTCCCACATTCCACATACCTTTGAACTTGTTTTCAAAGCTATTGAAAACAGAGGGATTGGTTACCATATAATTCCCCATCAATGCGATGGATGGAAGATGCTCCGCACGGGTTACATTTACTTTCTGTTTATAAATCTGCGTTGCCAATTCGAGGCTACGTATTTCCGGACGATTCTCATAAGCGGTGGATAGATCGAAATGAGGGTCCGTTGTCAGTAATGGAATGTCTTCCATATTTTCGTCTGCCAGTGTGATGGGAGAACTAAGATCAATGCCACATAGTTGACACAACAACATTCGCGCAAGACTCAATCCGTCTTCCACTTTAGTCAGTGTCATTTCCGCTTCATTTACCTTGACGCGTACAGACAAACCATCTGCTTTGGTGGCTACTCCTTCATTAATCATTTTCTCTACATCGCTGTCCAGCTGTTGCAGAAGCTTTAGATAACCTTCCGCCAGCTTCTTTTTGTTAACCAGCGAAATGACTTGCCAATAGGCTTGGTCCGTACTCATAATCACTTCCTGCATACCGCCGTGATGTTGTTCTTGCGCCAACTCTTCGGCATACTTTGTAATTTTGTTGTATGCACGGATCTTCCCACCCATATATAAGGGCTGTGTCAATGTAATGGCACCTGCATAGACATTTCGGGTATCTGTGCGGAGTGCATCCACTAAAGAGTTTCCCGCTTGATCGAGGGCGGGTAGCACCGCTCCTAATTTTCCACTTAAAGAAGAAATAAGTGGTGCCAAGTCAGGATGTGCTGTTGCAATCTCGGTTGCAGCTTGTTGGATGGGGCCAGCCAGATTCGTTCCTAATCCTGAAAGCGCAACTTTCTGGTCATTATTTAATAATGAAAACTCTTTCTGGTTCCTCATGTAAGCTCCCGTTGCCGAGAAATTAGGCAAATAATTTGTAAATGCAGCTTTCCGTTGATAATGAGCCGCATTTATTTTTTCATTGCTTATCAACAAATCTTTGTTGTTGGCAAGAGCTAATGCGCGGCAACTATCCAGACTTAGAAAGCTCTGCGCTTTTACTGTAAAAGTGAAACTTAACAGAAATGTCAGAAGAAAAACTTTTTTCATCGCATCTTGCATATTAATAAGGTGATACTTCTATTTTAAATAACCCTGTTCTTATGCAATTTGTTTATTAAAGTAGTCTGTTTTTTTGTACTTGTTTACTTAAACAATAATTGCATAAACAACGATGCAAATGTATGTGCTTTCTGTGAGAACTCAAAACGAATTAGCTTTTTTTAGAAATATAGTGAGGGATGGATTCTGTTGAAAAGAAAGAAGGCTATTCCTCATGGCGAGGAACAGCCTTTCTTGATATATAAAGTAAGGGGATTTTAATTACAGAGCACCTACTTCTTTCAAAGCAGCGTTAGTTCCATGAACAGCTTTTGCGCTAGCTGCGAACTTAGCTTTTTCGTCTTCGTTCAGGTTCAGTTCAACGATCTTTTCGATACCGTTCTTGCCAAGGATTACAGGAACACCGATGCAAAGATCTGATTCGCCGTATTCGCCTTCCAGGAATACTGAACAAGGAACCATCTTCTTTTGGTCGTGAAGGATAGATTCAACTACGAATGCTCCTGCTGCACCCGGTGCATACCATGCAGAAGTACCCAGCAATTTAGTCAGTGTAGCACCACCTACCATAGTAGCAGCAGCAACTTCTTCCAATTTCTCTGCAGAGATGAAGTTAGTTACAGGCATACCTTTATAAGTAGCGAAGCGAGTCAAAGGAATCATAGTAGTATCACCGTGACCACCGATAACCATACCTTCTACTTCGTTAGCGTTGCAACCGATAGCTTGAGACAAGAAATATTTGAAACGAGAGCTATCCAGAGCACCACCCATACCGATAACACGGTTTTTCGGCAAGCCCAGAGCTTTCAATGCCAAATAAGTCATTGTATCCATCGGGTTAGAAATAACAACGATGATGGCGTTAGGAGAATATTTCAACAGGTTTTCTGCTACCGATTTAACGATACCAGCGTTCACGCCGATCAGTTCTTCACGAGTCATACCCGGTTTACGAGGAATACCTGAAGTAATCACAACAACGTCAGAGTTAGCAGTCTGAGCATAGTCGTTAGTGCAGCCTATCAATGTAGTGTCGAAACCCAACAATTGAGCTGTCTGCATCATATCCATTGCTTTACCTTCTGAAACGCCTTCTTTAACGTCCAGCATTACTACTTCGTCTGCTACTTCATTAAAAGCAAGTACATTTGCACATGTAGCACCTACGTTACCTGCGCCTACTACGGTTACTTTTGACATAATACTATATATTTAAAAAGTTGATAATTTGTTTTATCTTTTAGCGCGACAAAATTACAACGATAATCCTAATTAAAGAAATTTTTCCGTAATAATTTTAGTTAAAGGTCTAAGTTCCCAATAATATAATAGGTATGATAAAAAGTTTGGGTGGAAGAAGCTGTTTTTTGCACGGTTATATACAGAATGTAGCTGCGTAAGAATGTACTATTATGGCAAATGATTCATTCTGCTATTTTTTTATAATTGCTTGCCTATTCAGAGTTACTTCGTTAGTTACTATTACTTCGTTCCACTATAGTGTTCCGCAAGGATAACTATAGTCTCCCTTGCGGATAACTATAGTGTAACGCAAGAGTAACTATAGTGTAACGAAGTAATAATAAGCAATGAGATTAATAATATTAGGCAGAGAAAGAAATAAAGATAGTATCTTGATGGAGAACCTTAAGTAAATAGCGGAATGTATTCCGGGATTGATATTTCATCCTCTCTACCTTTGAGGAAAAAAGGGAGGACTACGAACGAATATCTTTGGGCTGTAATGGTGTCTGCAGGTTTAGGTTGGTTAATAGGGTAATTAGTTAAAATTATATGGATTAGCAGAGAGTTATAAAAAAACTCTCTGCTTTTCTGCTTGACTTCTGTTGTGAAATGATTACTTTTGCGCACGTTATCAATTCACAACTGAAACTATGAGTAAAAAAAGCCTTCTTATTGCGGCCGTGGCTATCTTGGTGATAGCTATTATTGGTATTACTTATTTATTGTTTACCGAAAAACAAGCTAACCGGGAGTTAGTGCAGGAATTCCAATTAGATAAGGAAGATCTGGAAAACGAATATACCCGTTTTGCACAACAATATGATGAGTTAAAGATGACGATTTCTAATGACTCTTTATCTCAATTACTGGAACAGGAACAATTGAAAACTCAACGTCTCTTGGAAGAACTTCGTACAGTGAAGAGCACGAATGCTACAGAGATCCGTCGTTTAAAGAATGAGTTGGCTACTTTGCGTAAGGTAATGATTGGGTATATTAATCAGATCGACTCTCTGAATAAACTGACTGCACAGCAGAAACAGGTCATAGCTGAAGTGACTCAAAAGTATAATCAGGCTTCACGACAGATCGATAACCTTTCTGAAGAAAAGAAGAATCTGAATAAGAAGGTGACGTTAGCTGCGCAACTCGATGCAACTAATATTCGTATCGAACCACGCAATAAACGTGGCAAAGCTGCAAAGAAAGTGAAAGATGTGGTGAAGCTAGCTATCAGTTTCACGGTCGTGAAGAATATAACCGCTGAAAACGGTGAACGTACCATCTATATACGCATAACCAAACCGGATAATGATGTATTGACCAAGAGTGCATCCAATACTTTCCCTTATGAAAACCGTACATTGGTTTATTCAATTAAGAAGTATATTGAATATAATGGAGAAGAACAGAATATCAATGTGTTTTGGGATGTAGAAGAATTTCTGTATGCCGGAAACTACCGCGTTGATATCTTTGAAGGTGGCAATCTGATTGGTTCGCAGACCTTTACGTTAGATTAATATCGGGGTATTATTTTTTCTCTGCCGATGTTCTAATTTTCTTCTATATTAACTAACCCGATGGTCTGTTTTTAATATTTCTTCGGGCAACAGCCGTTCTTTTATGGATGAACCTGAGAAAGAACTGCATAAATAATTGCAATAATATACAGAAAATAGGGCGAGCATAGCATGAATTTGCATACAATATGCGGCTTTTTAATCATAGAAGCCTTCATTGGATTAAAACCAACGAGTTGTCCCTCACCGAGAAACTTATCCTTCCTCGGTGAGGGACAACTCGTTTCTCGGTGAGGAACTCATATAGGAATGATTGGAAGCTGTTTTTTTCTCTAGTTTGTATGCGAATAAAGATAAGGAGAAACTGATAAAATGAATGATTCTTGTCTATAAAAGAATGATTTGCTAGTGCAATTAGAGTCTTTTAATCTTATTGAGTAAATATAGGGGGAAATGATGTTAATGTGATTTTTGAAGATAGTAAATCCCACCCCTTTTTGTCTTTAGTTGGAAACCTATACCAAAATTATTGCATTTTCAACAGCTTGAATATCCCTTTTTTTAGAAGTCCTATTTTTAAGTACCGTATAGTTGAGTCAGGCGATGAGGAATAACGGTTGCATAATGTGAACTGCTTACCGTCTTCCGTCAGCTCCCCACATCATCTTGCTGCGGAGTGTATCGAAAAAGATGTGATTAAAACGTTTCACCACCTTTACGCTGTAATCTGCCCGGCGAATGGTTAGTTGAGTCGTTTCTTTGCAGGTTTCGCTCCTTCCGTCAATGGCGACAAGGAAGTTGTGACTTCTGCTTTCCACATCTAATGTAATTTCCCAATCATCCCGGATAACGATAGGGCGGACGTTGAGACTATGTGGAGCCACCGGAGTAATGGCGACCGTATTGGAATGAGGAACCATAATCGGGCCTCCTACACTCAAAGAGTAGGCTGTGGAGCCTGTTGGAGTGGCAATTACTAACCCGTCAGCTTGATAAGTATTCAGATACGCTCCATTGATTGCTGTCCGGATACTGATCATTGAGGAGCTGTCCCGTTTGAGAATAGCTATTTCGTTGAGGGCATAAGGAGAATCCTGGAGATGTTTCTCGTCACAAATGAGTTGAAGTACACTTCGTTCCTCTACACTATATCTTCCGGCCTGGATTTCATCGAATGTTTCCTCCATTTCTTCCGGAGAAATATCAGCTAGAAATCCTAGACGTCCTGTGTTAATACCCAAAATAGGAATTCCTTTCCTTCCTACACGACGGGCAGCTTTCAGAAATGTGCCGTCGCCTCCGATGCTGATTACCATATCGGCTGTAAAATCATCACCGTCGAATAAATAATCGGCTTCTATTTCCATTTTTAGGTCTGTAGTCAGGAATTGATAGAACTCTCTGCACATGCAAATCTCTGCTCCCTGTCTCTTTAGGAGTTGAAACAGGGTAACAGCATGAAAAGACTTTTTAGCTTGATAAGTATTTCCGAAAATGGCAAATTTCATAAGCAACATCATTAGTTCAGGATGCAAATTTGGCATTTTTTTCCGAGATAGCCAATCTGTTTGCGAATATTCAACAGGATGATGGAATGAAAGTGAATGAAATCTTCATAGCGCTTTTTTTCTTTTAGTACAATGATTTGCATATGAGCACAAATTCGCGTCCTATTTCTCTGAAAGTGGCGCGTATCTCTTCTTCTGAATAACCTTGCGCATGAAGGTTACTCACATGGGTAGGATAACCAACAAGCTCTGTTCTTATCGTACCATCTTCATTGTCGTAACAATATCGGAGTTCTATGCCGGTTGCTTTATGAGTGCCGGATCTGTTTTCCGTATCAAACATCCATCTGCTTATCACACTGTTATAGGTCTGGATTCGTTCTTTCTTTAATGCCGGACAGTCTTTAAATAATTCATCATTTAATGAAGTGTTTCGATAAAGAAAGGTTGCATTTTCCAGTTGCGTACATCCGCAAAAAGCATGTTTCCCAATTCGGATAACCGACTTGGGTAAGATAACCTCTTTCAGGTTGCTGCATCCCTGAAAAGCGGATTCTCCGATAGAACACACTCCTTCAGGTATTTTTATATATTCAAGACTGGTGACATCGGAGAAAGCAGAATCAGAAATGGACACTACGCTGTTCGGAATGTAATAACTTTCAAGGTTTTGGGGAGCTTTAAGAAGTATTCTTTTATCGGGAGTGTATTCTACTCCCATGTCATCGGTTATTATATCAATGGTTAGCTCGTGTTCTTTTATTAATTGGTACAAATATTTATTTATCACTATATGGGATAGTTTTTCCTTCAAATTTTGTATGCGTTCATTACCTTCAGGATATGAGGTTTGTTGGAGTGAGTTTAATACTTCTGTCATGCTGTTCATCCCCATATCAGACAGTGATAAATGTTCTTCTTCTATCATGGGAATGAGGTCCGAAAACATTTCTTCTCTTCCCTGTAAATAAAAGGACTGTTTATCGTTTCCGTTCAGGATCTCATAAACCGTGTTGACGACGGTTTGTAGATGCTCCAGTCTATCCCGGATAATATGGAAAAACGATGAAAGACATTCATTGGATTCTATTTGTAGTTCTTGCGAATAATAGTCGGATAAAGTGGAAGCATACGCATTGAAAATCTTTTTCCCCTTAAAGAGCCGGGTGATGATATTCATTTTCTTCCATTCTTGTGTCAAATCTTCAATTCCGGGCATTATGTTTTCTTCTATTTTTCTTTTTGTTGCATCACTGTCGGAGTAAGCAGCTTGTTCTTTGTTTTTACAGTACAAACTAAGATACTCAACAAAAAGTCGTATGTGTTCTAAGGAGTACTTCCCGCTACTCCATTGTTCATATAGCCACTGGTCTATCTCATCGCGCTTATGAAAAGAATTGGCGAGGTACTGTCTTTTATAATCTTGGCAGAAGTTGTGGATTCCTTTCTTCTTATATTGATTACGGAAATAGCTTTCACACAGAGCATGGAATTCATCCATGAGGCAGGACTTATTTTTATATATCTGGATAACTTCTTCTTTGAAGTATTGAAATGTCTGCAGGAAATCATTGACAGGCGATAAGGATAAACCATTGCTGTTTTCTTTGGGATCGGGAAAAGGTAATTGAGAATCGTCCAAGCCTATTGCGGACAAGTTTTCAAGCATCTTCTCTATGTCTTCAGGAGGAGGTTTTGTATTGCCTTCCCCATATAAAAGTGATTGTGAACCACTGTTTATGATGGCTTGCAGGATTATGCTGTTTACCAGACTGTTAATATTGACTTTGATGTTGTCATTGGCTTGATCCATATGCTTTTCTATTTTGGTATAACAAAAACGAGAGAGCTACAAAAGTATGTTTTTTCCATGGTAAAAGAATTGTTTTTCAGGCTTTAACATAATTTATTATCGTGTTCTTTTTCCCATTTAATGAGTGAAAATGAAAAATCTCCTTTAAGATTCTACTTTAAATAACCAAAAAAGAACCTATAATGCGTTTCGTATTATTAGGCAACTAATAATAATATTTGTATTTTTGCGGCAAATATAACGTAGAACTATGACTAAATTAAGTGTAAACATAAACAAGATCGCTACACTAAGAAATGCTCGCGGGGGAAATGTGCCCGATGTAGTAAAGGTAGCACTTGATTGTGAATCTTTTGGTGCTGATGGTATCACCGTTCATCCCCGTCCTGACGAGCGTCACATTCGTCGTTCGGATGTATATGATTTGCGTCCTCTGTTGCGGACAGAATTCAATATTGAAGGTTATCCGTCCCCGGAATTTATTGACTTAGTGTTGAAAGTAAAACCTCATCAGGTTACTTTAGTTCCCGATGATCCTTCACAGATCACCTCCAATTCCGGTTGGGATACGAAAGCAAATCTGGAATTTCTGACTGAAGTTCTCGATCAATTTAACAGTGCCGGCATCCGTACTTCCGTTTTTGTAGCGGCTGATCCTGGAATGGTGGAATATGCGGCAAAAGCAGGGGCGGATCGTGTCGAACTGTATACAGAACCTTATGCAACAAACTATCCTAAGAATCCGGAAGCGGCCATCGCTCCTTTTATCGAAGCTGCGAAGACTGCCCGTAAACTGGGGATCGGATTGAACGCCGGTCATGATTTAAGTCTGGTGAATTTAAATTATTTCTATAAAAACATTCCTTGGGTGGATGAAGTGTCTATCGGACATGCGTTGATTAGCGATGCACTGTATCTGGGACTCGAACGTACCATTCAGGAATATAAAAACTGTCTACGCTCATGAATGCAATGATCTTGTTAGCCCAAGGGGCTATGAATATGGCCGACTCACTGGCTACTGCCAACCCCGTGCTGACGGAGGTAAACGCTCCGGAAATGAATATGCTTGATATGGCTATCAAGGGCGGATGGATTATGATTGTATTGGGCGTACTGTCGGTTGTCTGCTTCTATATCCTGTTTGAACGTAACTATATGATTCGCAAGGCAGGAAAAGAGGACCCCATGTTTATGGAACGGATTAAAGACTATATTCATAGTGGAGAGATCAAAGCGGCTATTAACTATTGCCGCACGATGAATACTCCTTCGGCACGTATGATAGAAAAAGGAATCAGCCGTTTGGGACGTCCTATTAACGATGTGCAGGTAGCTATTGAGAATGTGGGTAATATTGAAGTTGCAAAGCTGGAAAAAGGACTGACTGTGATGGCAACTATTTCCGGAGGCGCTCCGATGCTCGGATTTCTCGGTACGGTGACCGGTATGGTACGTGCTTTCTACGAAATGGCGAATGCCGGAAGCGGAAACATTGATATCACTTTGCTTTCGGGAGGTATCTATGAAGCTATGATTACAACGGTCGGTGGTCTGATTGTCGGTATCATCGCTATGTTTGCCTACAATTATCTGGTGATGCTGGTAGACCGTGTGGTAAATAAAATGGAATCTCGTACAATGGAGTTCATGGACTTGTTGAACGAGCCTGCAAAATAATTGGCAGATGGGATTAAAAAGAAGAAATAGAGTATCGCCCAATTTCAGTATGGCCTCCATGACGGACGTCATCTTCCTGTTGTTGATATTCTTTATGATAACCTCTACGGTGGTGTCGCCCAATGCCATAAAGGTATTGTTGCCTCAAGGCAAGCAGCAGACTTCGGCCAAACCGCTGACAAGAGTGGTTATCGATAAGGACTTGAATTTCTATGCCGCTTTCGGCAATGAAAAAGAGCAACCGGTGGCGCTGAACGATCTGACTTCTTTTTTGCAGAGTTGTGCAGAGAAGGAACCAGAAATGTATGTGGCATTGTATGCTGATGAATCGGTACCTTACCGTGAGATTGTAAGGGTATTGAACATTGCAAACGAGAATCATTTTAAGATGGTGCTGGCTACCCGCCCGCCTGAAAATAAATAAGGAACAATGGACAGAAGAAAAAAGGGTGAATACATAGGAGCGCTCGGTGCACTGTTGGTGCATGTGGCAGTGATTGCTCTTTTGATTCTGGTGAGCTTTACTGTCCCTCAACCGGATGAAGATGCAGGTGGAGTACCTGTGATGCTGGGGAATGTGGATACAGCGAGCGGCTTTGATGATCCTTCTCTGGTAGATGTGGATATTATGGATGAAGATGCGGCAGCACCGCCTGCGGAAACAGAACCGCAACTCCCTTCTGAACAGGATTTACTGACACAGACTGAAGAGGAAACGGTCACTTTGAAGCCTAAGACGGAAGAACCGAAAAAAGAGACGGTGAAACCTAAAGAGGTGGTCAAGCCGAAAGAACCGGTGAAGAAGTCGGAAAAAACGGAAGCGGAAAAAGCTGCAGAAGCGAAACGACTGGCGGAGGAAAAAGCGGAACGTGAGCGCAAAGCTGCCGAAGAGGCCGCTAAAAAGAGAGTATCCGGTGCGTTCGGAAAAGGAGCGCAAATGACGGGTAATAAGGGTACGGCAACCAGTGGTACGGGAACCGAAGGTAGTAAAGAAGGTAATTCTTCTACCGGAGCGAAAACCGGAACTGGTGGTTATGGAACATTTGACCTTGGCGGACGTTCTTTAGGTACAGGTAGTTTGCCGAAGCCTGCATATAACGTGCAGGAAGAAGGACGTGTAGTGGTGAATATCACCGTGAATCCCGCAGGACAAGTAGTGTCGACAAGTATTAGCCCTCAAACGAACACTGTAAATTCCGCTTTACGTAAAGCAGCGGAGGATGCAGCTAAGAAAGCCCGTTTTAATACGATCGATGGAGTGAATAACCAGACAGGGACAATCACTTATTATTTTAACTTGAGATAGTATCATTAACCAAATATATTAAGCATTATGGGAACTGTATACGCTTTTTTTGCAGATGGTTTTGAAGAAATTGAAGCCTTTACTGCTATTGACACGTTGAGACGTGCCGGACTGAATGTAGAAATCGTATCCGTTACACCGGATGAAATTGTAGTAGGAGCACATGATGTATCTGTTCTTTGCGATATCAATTTCGAGAATTGTGATTTCTTCGATGCTGAACTTTTGTTGTTGCCGGGAGGAATGCCGGGAGCTGCTACACTTGACAAGCACGAAGGATTGCGTAAATTGATTCTTGATTTTGCAGCAAAAGGTAAACCTATTGCTGCCATTTGTGCTGCTCCGATGGTGCTGGGTAAATTGGGACTGCTGAAAGGAAAGAAGGCTACCTGTTATCCGAGTTTTGAACAATATCTGGATGGTGCCGAATGTGTAAATACACATGTCGTACGTGATGGAAACATTATTACGGGTATGGGACCGGGTGCCGCTATGGAATTTGCCTTGGCGATCGTTGATCTGTTGGTAGGTAAAGAAAAAGTAGACGAACTGGTAGAAGCGATGTGCGTTAAACGCTAAACCGCCCATGAAGAAATATGTAATCATTGTCGCCGGTGGAAAGGGCTTGCGAATGGGAAGTGATCTCCCCAAACAATTCCTTCCCATGGGTGATAAACCTGTGTTAATGCATACCCTGGAAGTCTTCAGGAGATATGACGAGACGCTTCAAATCATATTAGTACTTCCGCAGGAGCAACAACGTTTCTGGAAGCAACTTTGCGATGAACATCATTTTACGGTGAAACATGTCCTTGCAGAAGGAGGTGAAACACGTTTCCATTCCGTAAAGAACGGGCTGGCACTGGTGCAAGAGCCGGGATTGGTGGGAGTGCATGATGGAGTACGCCCGTTTGTATCAGTAGAAGTGATTCGCCGTTGTTATGAGTTGGCAGAGGTGCAAAAAGCAGTGATTCCTGTGGTGGATGTAGTAGAGACGCTTCGCCATTTGACAGATGCAGGAAGTGAAACAGTCAGCCGGATTGATTACAAACTGGTGCAAACGCCGCAAGTGTTTGATGTAGAGTTGCTGAAACAAGCCTATGCCCAGGAATTTACCCCCTTCTTTACAGATGATGCTTCCGTTGTGGAAGCGATGGGAATGCCCGTTTATCTGGCAGAGGGCAACCGTGAAAATATAAAAATAACAACTCCTTTCGATTTAAAAGTAGGGAGTGCTCTTTTATAAATGTTCGATTTAGCCACACGCGACATAAAATTTATCTCCGGTGTAGGCCCTCAAAAAGCCGCTGTATTAAATAAGGAGTTGGAAATCTACTCCTTGCACGATTTAATTTATTATTTCCCTTATAAATATATTGACCGGAGCCGCATCTATTACATTCATGAAATAGATGGCAATATGCCGTATATCCAGTTGAAAGGAGAAATCCTCGGTTTCGAGACCATTGGTGAAGGACGGCAGCGCCGTCTGACAGCGCATTTCTCGGATGGTACAGGAGTCGTGGATTTGGTGTGGTTTCAAGGTATAAAGTATATCTTGGGAAAGTATAAACTCCACGAGGAATATATCATTTTCGGCAAACCGACAGTTTTCAACGGACGTATCAATGTGGCGCATCCTGATGTAGACAAACCGGATGATTTGAAACTTTCTTCGGTGGGACTGCAACCTTATTACAGTACGACGGAGAAGATGAAACGCAGTTTCCTCAACTCTCACGCGATTGAGAAGATGATGGCAACGGTGATTCAGCAGATACAGGAGCCTCTATCTGAAACACTTTCTCCCAAGTTGCTGACGGAGCATCATTTGATGCCTTTGACGGAAGCGCTCCGGAATATCCACTTCCCGACCAATCCCGATGTCCTCCGTCGGGCACAATACCGTCTTAAATTTGAAGAACTGTTTTATGTTCAGTTAAACATTCTCCGATATGCCAAAGACAGGCAGAAAAGGTATCGTGGATACATCTTTGAAAAAGTGGGAGATGTGTTCAATACATTTTATACAAAGAATCTTCCTTTCCAACTGACGGGTGCGCAGAAACGGGTATTGAAAGAGATACGGAACGATGTCGGCAGTGGCAGACAGATGAATCGGCTTTTGCAGGGAGATGTAGGAAGCGGAAAAACACTGGTTGCCTTGATGAGTATGCTGCTGGCATTGGATAATGGCTATCAGGCTTGTATGATGGCACCTACCGAAATCCTGGCAAACCAGCACTACGAAACCATCAAGGAATTGCTTTTTGGCATGGATATTCGTGTTGAGCTATTGACAGGTTCTATTAAAGGAAAAAGGAGAGAAGCAATTCTGACCGGATTGCTGACCGGAGATGTGCAGATATTAATAGGAACACATGCAGTTATTGAAGATACTGTCAATTTCTCTTCTTTAGGTTTCGTTGTGATTGACGAACAACATCGCTTTGGTGTGGCTCAACGTGCCCGTCTTTGGAGTAAGAATGTTCAACCTCCGCATGTACTTGTAATGACTGCTACTCCCATTCCCCGTACGTTGGCGATGACTTTGTACGGTGATTTGGACGTGTCTGTTATCGATGAACTTCCACCCGGAAGAAAACCGATAACTACCATCCATCAATTCGACAATCGCCGGGAAAGCATGTATCGTTCGGTACGTAAGCAGATCGACGAAGGACGCCAGGTTTATATTGTCTATCCGCTGATTAAAGAGAGCGAAAAGATTGATTTGAAGAATCTTGAAGAAGGGTATCAGCATATTCTGGAAGAGTTTCCGAAGTGTACGGTTTGTAAAGTGCATGGCAAAATGAAACCTGCCGAGAAAGAGGAGCAAATGCAGCTTTTTGTCTCGGGGAAAGCGCAGATCATGGTAGCTACCACCGTCATCGAAGTGGGAGTGAATGTTCCGAATGCTTCGGTGATGATTATTGAAAATGCAGAACGTTTCGGGTTATCACAGTTACATCAGTTACGCGGTCGGGTAGGGCGTGGAGCAGAACAGTCTTATTGTATTCTGGTGACGAATTACAAGTTGACGGAGGATACCCGGAAACGATTGGAAATCATGGTGCGCACCAATGATGGCTTTGAAATAGCAGAAGCCGATTTGAAATTGCGTGGTCCCGGTGATCTTGAAGGTACACAGCAAAGCGGTATCGCTTTCGATTTGAAGATCGCGGATATTGTCCGTGATGGTCAATTGTTGCAATACGTTCGTGCTATAGCTGAAAGCATAGTAGAACAAGACCCTGCAGCACAAAGTCCGGAGAACGAAATCTTATGGCGACAGCTTAAAGCCTTACGGAAAACGAATGTTAACTGGGCTGCCATAAGTTGAAAAACGGTTAAACATGCAGTTTATTTGCGTAAATGTGTTGCAAAACACATTTCGGCTCTATCCTCCCTATTTATAGGAGTTTAACGCCCCAATTACCCCCTCTTTTCGTACTAAGCATCTGAAAAATAGTTAATAACTCCCTTGCCTTTTCGTAGGAAAATACTACCTTTGGGGGAATTTTTTTAGTAAATGTATTGTTTAACCATTTGCAAAGTCGAGTATTATGCTTGAAAAAACGCTAGTCATTTTAAAACCGTGTACCCTTCAACGGGGATTGGTAGGTGAGATTACTCATCGCTTTGAGCGTAAAGGATTACGGTTGGCTGGCATGAAGATGATGCAACTGACTGATGAATTGTTAAGCGAACATTATGCCCACCTTAGCGGCAAACCTTTCTTTCAGCGTGTGAAAGATTCTATGATGACAGCTCCTGTCATTGTTTGTTGTTTCGAGGGTGTGGATGCTATTCAAACAGTCCGTACGTTGGCGGGACCGACTAATGGACGTTTAGCTGCCCCAGGCACCATTCGTGGGGATTACAGTATGAGCTTTCAAGAGAATATAGTTCATACATCCGATTCTCCGGAGACCGCAGCTATTGAATTAACGAGATTTTTTAAACCGGAAGAAATATTCGATTACAAGCAGGCAACATTTGACTACCTGTACGCAAACGACGAATATTAATTGAATTGACAAAGAACGAATGAATTTTAGCATTATTAAAACAGGATTGGTCGCTGTTGCGGCTATGGTCAGTCTGAGCTCTTTCTCGCAAGACCTGATTGCCCGCCAAGCACCGATAGACAAGAAATTAAAATCAGTAGACTCTTTGGCCTTGCAGAAGCAAATCCGCGCCGAACAGTCCGAATATCCCGCCCTAAGTCTTTATCCAAACTGGAACAACCAGTATGTGCATGCTTACGGAAATGCTATTATCCCTGAAACGTATACAATCGACCTGACTGGTTTCCATATGCCAACTCCGAGTACTAAAATTACTTCGCCTTTCGGCCCTCGTTGGAGAAGAATGCATAATGGCCTCGACTTGAAGGTTAATATCGGTGATACAATCGTTGCTGCTTTTGACGGTAAAGTGCGTGTCGTGAAGTATGAGCGCAGAGGTTATGGTAAGTACGTCGTTATCCGTCATGATAATGGATTGGAAACTGTATACGGACACTTGTCTAAACAATTGGTTGAAGATAATCAGCTAGTGAAAGCAGGTGAACCGATTGGTCTGGGTGGTAACACCGGACGTTCTACAGGTTCGCATCTTCATTTCGAAACCCGCTTCCTGGGAATTGCTATTAATCCGATTTATATGTTCGACTTCCCGAAACAGGATATCGTTGCCGATACTTATACATTCCGCAAGGCAAAAGGCGTGAATCGTGCAGGTTCTCATGACACTCAGGTGGCTGACGGTGCTATCCGTTATCACAAGGTGAAGAGTGGCGATACATTGTCCCGCATTGCAAAGTTACGCGGCGTATCAGTCAGCACACTTTGCAAACTGAACCGCATCAAACCGACCACGACTTTGCGTATCGGACAGGTTTTGCGTTGTTCATAAAAAATATAGCTTATAAAACAGTAATACAATATCTTTAGAAGAGGGCACTTTAATATAATTTAGAGTGCCCTCTTTCTGTTTTTACTTAATTATTGTTACCTTTGCGCACTATTTGGAAGAAGATGAAAGATACCAAGCAACAATTTGAACATGTCATCGCTTTGTGCCGTGACTTATTTTCCAAGAAGCTGCACGATTACGGGCCTGCATGGCGTATCCTGCGTCCGGCTTCGGTGACTGACCAGATTTTTATTAAAGCCAATCGGATTCGTAGTATTGAAACCAAAGGAGTGACCTTGATTGACGAGGGAATCCGTGCTGAGTTTATTGCGATTGTCAATTATGGCATTGTCGGACTCATCCAGTTGGAACTGGGTTATGCCGAGTCTGCCGACATCAGCAATGAAGAAGTGATGGCTTTATACGATAAGTATGCAAAAGAGGCATTAGACCTGATGCTTGCCAAAAACCATGATTATGATGAAGCTTGGCGGAGCATGCGTGTCAGCTCTTACACAGACTTGATCTTGATGAAGATTTACCGTACCAAGCAGATTGAGAGCCTGGCCGGCAACACATTGGTGTCAGAGGGAATTGATGCCAATTATATGGATATGATTAATTACTCTGTTTTCGGACTGATTAAGATAGAATTTGAAGGATAAGAACTTACATATCATTCAGGAGGTAGTGGCGAATACGTGTCGCTTTCTTTTGGCGGCATCGTTCATCTTTTCCGGATTTGTAAAGGTAGTTGATCCACTGGGGTTCCAGTATAAGATACAGGATTATCTGACCGCATTCGGAATAGCTTCCTGGTTCCCTTCATTCTTCCCTTTATTGGGAGGCATCATCTTGTCAGCCGTTGAGTTTTTTATCGGTATCTCCTTATTCTTTGCTACCAGGAGAACGTTGGCTACTTCATTGGCTTTGATGCTGATGATTTTCATGACACCACTGACCTTGTATCTTGCCATCTTTGATCCGGTTTCGGACTGTGGTTGTTTTGGAGATGCCTGGGTGTTGACAAACTGGGAGACATTCGGCAAGAATATAATTCTGCTGTTTGCAGCAATGATGGCTTTCCGCCACAGGAGGATGCTGATCCGTTTTATCAGTGTGAAGATGGAATGGCTGGTTTCTCTCTATACGCTGTTCTTTGTATTTACTTTGTCGTTCTATTGTCTGGACCGTCTGCCAGTTTTAGACTTTCGTCCTTACAAGATCGGAAAGAATATTCTGGAAGGGATGACAATGCCCGAAGGAGCGAAACCGAGTGTATATGAAAGCATCTTTATCTTGGAAAAGAACGGAGAGAAGAAAGAATTTACGTTGGATAACTATCCGGATAGTACCTGGACATTTATCGACACACGGACAATTCTGAAGGAAAAAGGATATGAACCGGCTATTCACGATTTCTCTATGATTGATCTGAATACGGGTGAAGATATAACAGACGATGTATTGACGGATATAGGATACACCTTCCTGTTGGTTGCCCATCGGATTGAAGAGGCGGATGATAGTAACATTGATTTGATTAATGAGATATATGACTATTCGGTGGAGCATGGCTATAAATTTTACTGCCTCACTTCTTCACCGGAAGAACAGATCGAATTGTGGAAGGACAAGACGGGAGCCGAATATCCTTTCTGTCAGATGGATGATATTACATTAAAGACAATGGTTCGTTCCAATCCGGGATTGATACTGATTAAGAACGGAACAATCTTGAATAAATGGAGCGATGAGGATATACCGGATGAATATGTGCTGACGGACAAGCTGGAAAATCTGCCGTTAGGAAAACAGAAAGTGAGCAGTGACACTCATACGGTGGGATATGTATTCTTATGGTTTGTTATTCCGTTGTTGCTAGTGCTTGGGGTGGATGTTTTGGTCGTTCGCCGCAGAGAACGGAAAAACGCGAAGCGGAAGCAACAAGAGGAAGAGATGAAAAACAAAGAATTAAAAGCGGAGAATTCGAAAATAGAAGAACAAGAATAAAAAAATAAATGATAACGAGTGGCCTCTGTAACGGACGCTAATCCCGATCGTTCAATCGTCAATCGTGAAATCGTAAATTTATTAACCCTTTAAAATAAAAAACAAAATGAGAAAGAACATTGTTGCAGGAAACTGGAAAATGAACAAAACCCTTCAAGAGGGTATCGCTTTGGCTAAAGAATTGAACGAAGCATTGGCTAACGAAAAGCCTAACTGTGATGTAATCATCTGTACTCCGTTCATCCACCTGGCTTCTGTTACTCCGTTGGTAGACGCTGCAAAGATCGGTGTAGGTGCTGAAAACTGTGCAGACAAAGCATCAGGTGCATATACAGGTGAAGTTTCAGCTGAAATGGTTGCTTCTACAGGTGCAAAATATGTAATTTTGGGACACTCTGAACGTCGTGCATACTATGGTGAAACAGTTGCTATCCTCGAAGAAAAAGTAAAATTGGCTTTGGCTAACGGTCTGACTCCGATTTTCTGTATCGGTGAAGTGTTGGAAGAACGCGAAGCTAACAAGCAGAACGAAGTGGTAGCTGCACAGATGGAATCTGTATTCTCTCTGTCTGCTGAAGATTTCTCTAAGATTGTATTGGCTTACGAACCGGTTTGGGCTATCGGCACAGGTAAAACTGCTTCTCCTGAACAAGCACAGGAAATCCATGCTTTCATCCGTTCTATCGTAGCTAACAAGTATGGTAAAGAAATCGCAGACAATACTTCTATCCTTTACGGTGGTAGCTGTAAACCTTCTAACGCTAAAGAACTGTTCTCTAACCCGGACGTTGATGGTGGTTTGATTGGTGGTGCTGCTTTGAAAGTATCTGATTTCAAAGGTATCATTGATGCCTTCAATTAAATGATAGTTGATAAATGATAGTTGATAGTTGCTATGCAGTATAGCTTGCTATCGACTATCGTTTATCTTTTCAACTATCATTTTCCGACTATCATTTATCAACTATCAACTGTTTAATAATGAAGATTTTACTTACCCTATTGTTTGTTTTGACAGCTACTTTTGCGCAAGCGCAAAGTATTATCAAGAGTCTGGAACGTAACATTCCGGGGCAAGGAAAGGTGACTATCCATCAAGATCCCCGCATTGAGGCTCTGATAGGTATGGAACGTCCTGCAACAGGTGAACAGAAAGTAATAAAGACTTCCGGGTTCAGAATCCAGGCGTATGCCGGTAACAATACTCGTCAGGCGAAGAATGATGCTTATCATGTAGCATCGCGTGTGAAAGAGTATTTTCCTGAATTGACGGTATATACTTCGTTCAATCCACCTCGTTGGCTTTGTCGTGTAGGTGATTTCCGTAGCATTGAAGAAGCGGACGCAATGATGCGTCGGTTGAAAGCTACCGGTGTGTTCAAAGAGGTTTCTATTGTAAGAGACCAGATCAATATTCCTTTATAATTGTATCATGTTAGAAAAAGAAGAAATAGTTTCTCCGAATCTGGAGGAGTTGAAGAGTCATTATCGTAGTATTATAACTTTGTTGGGTGAAGATGCCGAAAGGGAAGGGTTGTTGAAAACTCCGGAACGGGTGGCTAAGGCGATGTTAAGCTTGACGAAAGGGTATCACATGGACCCTCACGAAGTGCTTCGCTCTGCTAAATTCCAGGAAGAATATAGCCAGATGGTGATTGTGAAAGATATCGATTTCTTCTCTCTTTGCGAACATCACATGTTGCCGTTCTACGGAAAGGCGCACGTGGCTTATATTCCTAATGGCTATATCACAGGGTTGAGTAAGATTGCCCGTGTAGTCGATATATTCTCTCATCGTCTGCAAGTGCAGGAACGCATGACACTGCAAATCAAAGAGTGCATTCAGGAAACGCTGAATCCACTGGGAGTAATGGTGGTGGTGGAAGCCAAACACATGTGTATGCAGATGCGTGGTGTAGAAAAACAAAACTCTATTACTACTACTTCTGACTTTACCGGAGCTTTTAATCAGGCAAAGACTCGTGAAGAGTTTATGAATCTGATTCAACACGGAAGAGTATAATCCGTTTTCTACTTACTAAACAAATAAGCTTATCGTAAAACGACGCGATCTCCCAACCGTTTTGCCATGATGCTTTGTACGGTTCTCAACTCATTATAGCGTTGCATAAGTGAGTCGCATTTCTCATTATCATGGGCAAGAGCAGGATCTTGTAGGGCATAAAGCATGTGCTTTAATTCTTCTGTTACGATTGCATACTTGAAGTTAATCATTAACATCGGAACCATTTCATAGAGCCGCTCTTCATCCGTCACAATCTTTTGGGACTTGGAGTGATATTTACTTAGCTGATAACGCACATTAATCAAGTCTACACTCAATTTACTGATTACCGGATCAGGATGTGCCAGGAAATAACGTTCGGCAATGAAGTTGGAATCGTGCATGTGTGCAGCAGCTTCCGATAACATTTGGCGGTGCAGCGGATTATGGAAGGCTAACTCATCCTCTTTCAGATCATTAACCACATATTCTATGACGGTTACCGGAATTTCATTTCCTTCTTCATCGGTCAGGTTACACATGATTTTCTCTCCATAACGAACTACCGCCTGTAATATCAGTCGCTCGAATTTGTAGAATTCCTGCCCTTCCTTTCCTTCCTGTGGAATAAAGGAAGCATAACTGTCTTCCTGCAGAGCAGGAGGAACATCTGTATATCCGCCATCCACTTCAGGAGGTAACGGAATATCTCCATTAGGCATTGGAACATCTTCAGGAGGTGTGCTGCCCTGTGACATCATAGCCGTTCTTTCAGCCATTCGGCGTTCCCGTTCCGTTTGCTCGGCTCGCTTCTCTGCTTGAGTTTCCCGCCTTTTGGCAACTTCCGATACAAGCAGTTTGTCTTCTACATGAAGTAGTTGGGCACATTCTTTGATATAAACATCTCTAACAATCGCTTCCGGAATGACAGAGATACTTTGTACCAGGTTACCAATCAGTTCCGCACGCTTGATAGGGTCTTTTCCTGCATCCTCCAGCAACAAGTTTGTCTTGAAGCGGATAAAGTCCGTTTCATGTTCCGAGATAAAGGCTTGAAATTCCGTAGAGTTATGTTTACGGGCAAAAGAGTCCGGGTCGTCCCCATCGGGAAGAAGACAGACCTTGATGTTCATCCCTTCTTCCAATAACATATCGATTCCCCGGATAGAAGCCTTGATACCTGCTGCGTCACCGTCATAAAGCACTGTCATATTGTTGGTGAATCGGTGGATCATACGGATTTGTCCTGGCGTGAGGGCTGTTCCCGAAGAAGCAACCACATTCTCTATGCCGGATTGATGCATGGAGATCACATCCGTATATCCTTCAACTAAAAAACAACGGTCCTGCTTTACAATAGCCTGTTTAGCGAAATATATACCGTATAATTCGTTACTTTTGTGGTAAATTTCCGATTCGGGCGAATTGACGTATTTAACTTTAACCCCTTTCGTTGCACTGGCAAGTACACGTCCGCCAAAAGCCACCACTTTGCCGGAAAGTGTGTGGACAGGGAAAATAACACGTCCCCAAAAACGATCCCGTAACCGGTGGTCATCCGTTTCATAACAAAGTCCGGTTTTTACCAGATACTCTTTCTTATATCCTTTTTGGATTGCCTCTTTGGAAAATGCATCATGACTTTCGGTACAGTAACCTAACTGAAATTTCTCAATAATGTCATCGCGAAAGCCACGATTACGGAAATAGGCCATACCGATGCTACGGCCGTCTATATGATTCTTTAGTATATTCTGGAAATAATCGCGTGCAAAGTTATTGACAATAAACAGACTTTCACGTTCGCTTTGCACAAACTTCTCCTCGTCGCTTAATTCCCGTTCCTTGATTTCGATATTATATTTCTTGGCAAGGTACTTCAATGCTTCCGGATAAGACATCTGCTCGTGCTCCATAATGAAATGCACGGCATTTCCACCTTTTCCACAAGCAAAACATTTGCATAATCCTTTAGCGGGAGAGACATAAAAAGAAGGAGTTTTATCACTGTGGAACGGACACAAACCGACGTAATTGACACCACGTTTGCGCAGGGTGACAAAGTCAGAAACGACATCCATAATTTGTGCCGCGTCCAATATCCGGTCTATGGTAATTTGATCTATCATTCTTTCTCCTGTGAATCCGTTTTTGCGGATACAAAGGTACACATAAAAAAATCCCCTGCAAAGAACTTTTTTGCAGGGGATCGTTAAATCTTGGCACCGGTATTGATTATTTAATCTTTTCCCGGATCTTCGTCAGATACTTTTTCATACCTTCCGCATCCTTGTTTTCGATGATTTCGAGAAGGTTTTTCAACTCTGTCCGGATATTAGTCACTTGTCCCGGAGTGCGTGGGTTGAACAGTATTTCCTGAAGCAGGTAATCATCTTCGCTTAGCAGCCCTTTGGCGATTGCCATGTGCTTTTTGAACGTAGTTCCCGGGGCTTCCTGATGTTTCATTACGGCAGCAAATACGAACGTCGATACGAACGGAATAGAAAGCGAGTAGGCTACTGTTTCGTCGTGCTCATCGAAAGTATATTCAAAGATGTTCAACCGTAATGTCTGATAGAGGTCTTTGAAGAATATTTTTCCCAGGTGGTCGCCTTCACTGATAATGATGGCATTTTCGCTGCTTAGATTGCTAAGACTTGCGAAAGTTGGGCCAAACATAGGGTGACTGGAAACGTAGCGGAAACCACTTTCTTCGTAGAACTTCTTCAGTCCGGTTTTTACAGAGGCAATGTCACTAATGATACAGTCTTTGGGTAGTACAGGCAGTATTTTGCGAAAGGCATCCAACGTGTACTTTACTGTGGCGGCATTAATAACCAGTTCCGGTTCAAATTCCTTAATCTCCTCCAATGTGGTGAAACGATACGTGTTATAGACGAAACGCAACTGGTGCGGGTTGACGTCGAACACGGCCGTCTCGTGTTGAAAGCTCAAAATATCAGTAAAGAAGGAGCCCATTTTACCGGCTCCAAGGATTAATATTCTCATAATGTTTATTATTTAGTAGTCAAGTAGTAAGTAGTAGATACTACTTGACTACTCTAACTACTTATTAATAATTTCCATCTGTTGACGAACTGATTCTTCGTGGATGGCTTCGAAAATCTTCTTCATAAACTCGCTGTCCATACCGCATTGTTCGCCCTGCGCGCCACGTTTTTCCAGAATCTCATTGTAACGTCCGGCTTGAAGGACTGTGATTCCGTGCTCTTTTTTGTAAGTACCGATTTCACGTGCCACACGCATTCTTTTTGCTAATTCCTGAATGATATTGTCGTCACATTCGTCAATCTGTTTACGGAGCTGTGCCAGACTTTCGGTAGACTGTGTTTCCGTACGGATTACCAACAGATTGAGGATATAGTCGAGTACGTCCGGAGTAACTTGTTGAGAAGCATCGCTCCATGCGCAATCCGGGTTGCAGTGGCTTTCTACAATCAGACCGTCGAAATTCAAGTCCATAGCCTGTTGGCAAAGCGGTGCAACCAACTCACGTTTTCCACCGATATGGCTCGGATCACAGAAAATCGGAAGATTAGGGATGCGGCGGCGCAGTTCGATAGGAATATGCCATTGGGGAAGATTCCGATAGATCTTTTTGTCATAACTGCTGAAACCTCGGTGGATAGCACCCAGACGCTTCAAACCAGCGTTGTTGATACGTTCCAGTGCTCCGATCCATAATTCGAGATCCGGGTTCACCGGGTTCTTAACCAATACAGGGATATCAACCCCTTTCAGTGCGTCAGCGATTTCCTGTACGGCGAAAGGATTGGCAGTGGTGCGTGCACCTACCCAAAGAATATCGATTCCCGCTTTCAGACATTCGTAAACGTGTTTGGCTGTTGCTACCTCCGTAGAAACATACATTCCAGTTTCTTTCTTCACCTCTTTCAGCCAGGCAAGACCTTCTACACCGATACCTTCGAAACCTCCCGGTTTGGTACGCGGCTTCCAGATTCCGGCACGATATATTTTTTGTCCTTTAGCAGCCAGTTGTTTGGCTGTATCCATTACTTGTTCTTCCGTTTCTGCGCTACACGGGCCGGCAATGACAATCGGTCTTTTAGCTTCAACGCCCGGTAATAAAATTGATTCGAGTTCCATATTCTTATTTGTTTTTATTCTTTTAATAACTTGTTTTCATTGAAATTGTTCTGTCTCATTCTGCTGTCGTTCTCTCTTTGGGAGAGGTTAGATTCTTTTAATTCTTTCCAGAGCTTCTGCCAGCTTATTGTCCTTGCAACAAAGTGAGATACGAATATACCTTGCTCCGTTACTGCCGAAGATAAATCCCGGAGTGATAAACACTCTTGCTTCATGCAGCACCTTTTCTGTCAGTTCCTCTACATCCTTGCAGGAAGCAGGAATCTTCCCCCAGAGGAACATGCCTACTTGTTTCTCATCGTAGGTGCATCCCAATGCTTTCATGATCTCACCGGCAAGATGACGACGGTTGCGGTAATTCTTATTATTACCTTCATACCAGTCTGTTTCAGCCTCAAGGGCGGTAGCTGCAGCCAGTTGCATGGCACGGAACATACCGCTGTCGATATTGCTTTTCACTTTCAATATCCATTGTACGAATTCAGCATTCGATGCCAGCATACCAATACGCCAGCCCGGCATATTGTGACTCTTACTCATAGAATTGAACTCGATGCAACAGTCTTTGGCTCCCGGTACACTTAGGATACTGATAGGTTTTTCGTTCAGAATGAAGCTGTATGGATTATCATTCACAATTACGATATTCTTGCGACGGGCAAAATCAACGAGACGTTCATAGATTTCCGGAGTTGCATTGGCTCCCGTCGGCATGTTGGGATAATTGGTCCACATCAGTTTTACGCGACTAAGATCCATTTTTTCCAGTGCCTCGAAGTCAGGCATCCAGCCATCCTCTTCTTTCAGGTCGTAGTTGATAACTTCCGCTCCGAGTATTTTACTCAAAGAAGTATAGGTGGGGTATCCCGGATTCGGGACTAGCACCTGCTCACCCGGATTGACGAATGCCAGCGTAACATGGAGAATTCCTTCTTTCGAGCCGATTAAAGGCTGTATCTCCGTATTCGGATTCAGTTCCACTCCATACCAGCGTTGATACCAGGCAGCAAAGCCTTTGCGCAGTTCGGGGATACCTACATACGGTTGATAACCGTGTCCGTTGGGATCATGAGCATTGTTGCACAATGTTTCGATGGTTTCCCTTGAGGGAGGCATATCAGGACTTCCGATGCCGAGGCTGATAACATCCTTTCCCTCTGCATTCATCTGTGCTACCTCTTTTAGCTTCTTTGAGAAGTAGTATTCGCTAACACTTGCCAATCTGTCGGCAGGAGCGATTTTATACGTTTGACTTTCCTTCTGCATATTCGCCTAATAATTTAAGTTCTTTGGTTAATGGAGTGATTGCAGCAATAGACTGCTTGTATCTTAGATAATCGTTGAAAGCTACATCTACGTAAAACTGGTATTCCCATTCCCGTCCGATGATAGGCAACGATTGAATTTTTGTCAGATTGATATTATAGAACGATAGAATGGATAAAACCTGTGACAGGCTGCCTTCCGTATGTGGAAGAGTGAATACGATACTTGCCTTGTTGGTTGCATTGGCATGATGTTGACGGAGTTCGTCTACTTGCCAGGGATCGGCAACAACCAGAAAACGGGTGAAGTTGTGCTTGTTTGTTTCAATGCCTTCCTGAAGGACTTTCATGCCGTAACGTTCAGCTGCTGCTTTGGAGCAGATGGCAGCGTGTCCTTTCAGATTTTCATTCTTGATGATTTCTGCGCTGCGGGCCGTATCTTCACCTTCCACCACTTTCAACTGCGGATGTTGATTCAGAAATTCGCGACACTGCATCAGGGCGATAGGGTGGGAGTTGACTTCTGTCAGATCTTCCCAGTTCTCATCGGGGAGACAGACAAAGCTGTGCGAGATGCGCAGTTTGTATTCACCGATAATCTGTGTGCCGCTTTGTCTCAACAATTCATTGTTGTGCAACAAACTTCCCGCAATCGTATTCTCGATGGCTAGCATTCCGATAACCTGGCTGTCTTTCCGTATCGAAGTAAACACGTCTTCGAAGTTGGCACAACAGATTAACTCTATTTCTTCTCCCTCGAAGTACTTGTGTGCGGCGATATCATGATATGAGCCGAGTGTTCCTTGAATTGCTATCTTTTTCATTGTTCTAAATATATTATATAAAAAAATCCCGCGTCCATATTGGAGCGGGATTCATATGATTGATTTCTCTATTCAGTCCTTAAGCATCACTGTCACTTGATACATACAAACTCCCGCTCTACTTTGTTGCTAAAGTAAAAGTAAAAAAAGAAGTAATATGCATAAGTAAATGATTTCATTCGAATCTATCTTTTTTGCTTTGGTTTTTAATTCTGGGGCAAAAGTAATAATTTTCTGTTAGATGCAAACAAAAAACGATACTTTTTTTGTTTTCTTGCTTAAAAAGGATGAAAAAGTCATAGGAACATCTTAGGAAACAGTTCTAATACTTCTCTATTGTTTCCCTTGAAGCCGTTTTATTTCACGGTCGAAATCAGAAATGATCTTCTGCGTTTTGTTGAATTCGTCATATTCTGCTTTGGCTTTTGTATCTGATTGTTGACGGGAAATATGTCCTTTGTCATTATCGGGTAGGATTTGATAACGACGGAAAGCCAGAAATTCATTAACGCTGGAAGCGAATTCATTCATAGTGAAAGTATTTTCCCGTTCTATCAAGTCTTCTATATAATCGAAATAGCCGGTCACGGCCCGTTCCAAACGTTTGATTTCTGTTTCTGCCAGATAGTTTTTAGCAGTTGTTACATCCGATTTTAATATGCGTCCGTCTGGAGCGTTTTTCCATGTGGTCAGCCCCATATGTTCTTTGGTATGATCTGCTTTTGTATATACGATTTCAGCGGCAGTTTGTCCTGTAATGGCAAAATGAAACTTATTTTGAACCATGGCATAGAACTCATGTGTTGTTGGCGATTCCCGGTCATAGTCTGTACTACATTCGGCATAGATATCTGTGATTTGTTGCCAGAGGCGACGTTCACTAGCTCGAATAGAGCGGACACGTTCCAATAGTTCTCTGAAATAATCTTTTCCAAAGACTGTATTACCTTGCTTTAGACGTTCATCATCAAGTACAAATCCTTTTTGAATGTATTCTTTTAAGATTTTTGTTGCCCAAATACGAAATTGGGTAGCTTTGGATGAATTGACACGATAACCTACAGAGATAATAGCATCCAAGTTGTAGAATTGTGTCTCTTTTGTTTGTGTCTTATTGGCTAAAGCACCGTGAGTAGTGGTTATTTCCATTTTGGAAACAACCACTTCTTCGTTTAATTCCCCTTCTATAAATATATTTTTCAGATGTTTGCTAATAGCAGGAACTCCTACACCGAATAACTCCGCCATCGCTTTCTGTGTCAGCCAAAGTGTTTCATCTTTAATCACGACCTCTACTTTGACTTGTTCGGTTGGTGTGTTATAAATGAGGAATTGTATTTGTTTGTCCATTATCTTATTCTATTTTCTGCTAACTCTCCTTGTGACGTAATCAAAAGATACCGGGAAGTGCTTCAGGCTTTGGTCCCAGGTTCTTGAATTCCCCGTTCAGGTTAGCTTCATCCTTCGGATTCAGTTCCAGAGATTTCTTCATGTCCTCTACAGAACCGTCCTTATCACCATTCAGTAATTTAGCACGTCCACGTTCTTTGTAGGCTTCTGCAAAGTTCGGATTCAGCTCGATGGCTTCATCAAACAGGCCGATAGCTTCCGTCAGTTTTTTCTGGTTGATATAAAGTTGCCCTAAATAAAGGTATGCCTGTTCGTTGAATGGGTTTATTTCTGTCACCAGTTTGTAATCTTCTTCAGCCTCTTCGTCCTTGCCGTCTGCTTCTTTCACTTTTCCGCGCAGGAGCATGGCTGTCTCTTCTTCCGGATTTTGGGCGAGCACAGCATCTATATCTTCCATCATATCTTTATACTGTTTCAGGTTCATCAATGCTTCCGCACGTAATAGGCGAGCTTCAATGAAATCATCTTTCAAAGTGATTGCTTTGGTGAGATGGGCAATAGTCATCAGGTCGTCATCCTGTCCCTTGCGGGCCTTCCCTAACAGATAATGAGCCACGGCATTTCCTTCTTCGATGGCAATCGCTTTATTGGCAGCTTCTTCCATAGCCTGATAATCTTCCTGGATGAAGCATACATTGGCCAGTGTCAGGAAAGTACTTGTGACATCAGGTTCCATAGTAGCCATCTTTTCCAATAGCTCGCGGGCCTTTGCCGTTTCCCCCATCTGGATATAGAGTTGGCTAAGATAGCCCATTGTTTCAAACTCTTCCTTGATGGCAAGAGCTTCAATAAAACATTTTACTGCATAATCCGGACGTCCCATGCGTTGCGCACGTAAACCGTCGTATTTGAAGATCTCGAAATTTTTCTGATCGTTTTTCTGTTTTTCACTTTCCGGAGTTTCCGACTTACCGGAGAAGAAAGATTTAAAAAAGTTCGGCATGGTGTGTTATTTTTGAGTTACCTTGCAAAGGTAGTAACTTATTTTGAAATATGTATCATTCCATCCTGCATCTTCCATTCACCTTCCTCCAATAAATATTGGATGACTTCGCTGATGCTCTCTTTCTCCGCTTCTATCTTATCGGCTATTTCTACCGGTGTCAGCGGTTTCTGGGTAAGTAATTCTGATATTTTCTTTTTCAGTTCCTCGAAATCGAAAGAATTCTCGGTCAGGGCACTGGTTGCACGGTGACTAAGACAAACATCGCATTGTCCGCAGTTGTGCTCGTTCTTCTCTCCGAAGTAACGGAGCAGCATCCGGCTCCGGCACACATTCTCCGAAGTGACATACTCTTCCATCGCTTTGATGCGGGCTTCATACCGGGCTTTGCGTTCTTCGTAGACGGAAGGAGGAATATGCACAAAACGAAGTTCCTGCCGTTCGCGGGTGTATATAATATAAGGTGTCTTTTTGTGCGGAATGTAATCCACGATACGACGTTTGGTAAGCGTGACCAGTATATTATAAATTTGTTCGCGGGTCAGTCCGGTACGTATGGACAGGGTTGCTTCGCTGATATAGGCATAGTCGGTGAATACTCCGGTGTAAGAGCGGAGAACCGTCTGTATCAGTGCTTCGGCTTCCGTTCCCATTTCCCGCAATTTGTATAGTTCGTCCCGGCGAATCGTGAAAAGAATACGGGAGGCATTATCCTGTTCGTCCGTATATTCCAGATAACCGGCTTGAGTCAGTATTTTCAGTGCACTGTCCACCGGAACCGGGAAGTATTTGAACTTCCGGCAAAACTCTTCCAGATTAAATTCGCGGACACATTGGAAACCGTCGCCCATTGCCATCTGATAGTAATACTGCAGATGTTCATAGACATTGAGAATATACTCCTTGTCGGGGAAAGTATCCACAACGCGCCTGTGCAGCGTCGTTCTGTCCGTTTTGGTGTATAAGATCACAGCATACGCTTTTTCACCGTCTCTTCCTGCACGACCGGCCTCCTGGAAGTAAGCTTCGAGAGAGTCGGGGAGATCGAGATGCAATACGATACGCACGTCGGGTTTATCAATCCCCATTCCAAAGGCGTTTGTCGCTACCATTACACGGACTTCTCCGCTTTGCCAGCGTTTTTGCCGGAGGTCTTTTACGGCATTATCCAGTCCGGCGTGATAGAAGTCGGCGGTAATATCTTCGTTTACCAGTAACTCGGTGATTTCTTTGGTGCGTCGTCTGTTGCGGACATAGATAATGGCACTGCCGGGTATCTTTCGTAAGATATGCAACAGTTCTTGAGTTTTGTTATCCGTTTGCCGGACGATATACGCCAGGTTTTTCCGTTCGAAGCTCATGCGGAAAACATTCTCTTCACGGAAATCCAGGCGAGCTTGAATATCCTTCACTACTTCCGGAGTGGCGGTCGCCGTAAGTGCCAGTATCGGAATTCCCGGTAGCAATGTCCGTATTTCGGCAATTTTCAGGTAAGCAGGACGGAAGTCATATCCCCATTGTGAGATACAGTGACTTTCGTCGACCGTAATCATGGAGACTTTCATTGATCGCAGTTTGGTACGGAATATGTCCGTGTCCAGACGTTCCGGAGAAATATAGAGGAATTTATAATTACCGAAGATGCAATTCTCAAGAGCAGTGAGAATCTCCTGCCGTGTCATGCCTGAATAGACGGCAAGCGCCTTGATGCCGCGTTTACGCAGGTTTTGCACCTGATCTTTCATCAGGGCGATGAGAGGAGTAATGACAATGCAAATCCCTTCCTGGGCGAGAGCAGGCACTTGAAAAGTGATGGACTTACCGCCTCCGGTCGGCATAAGTCCCAGTGTATCTTTGCCTTCGCCGATACTGGTGATGATCTCCTCCTGCAAGTCGCGGAAGGAGTCATATCCCCAATATTGTTTTAATATCTCCTGATACTTATTCAATCGGCTTTATATCCTCGATTTGAAGTTGTACTTCACCACGCTTGTGCGTGTTTTCTTCAATGGTGTAACAGATGTCGAACGAGCGTTTCGTTTTGATATAACGTACGTGTGAGCTCTGTCCGAACGCGATACCGTTCATTACATTATTCGATTTATTATCGACCAGTTCAAGTTTGATATGTTCTTGATCGCGTCCCACCACTTTACTTGTTCCGTAATCATAAACATGATGAGTGCAGAAAATAGGTTTCGTGTTATCAGGACCGAAAGGATTAAACTTTTTCAGGTCGCTGAAGAACTTGGACGAAATATCCCTGAAATCTATTTCAGCATCAATCTCGATAACGGCGCTGGTTTGTTCCGGTAAGATATGCTGTGAAACGTATTCTTCGAATCGTTTGGTAAAGGTATTCACGTTCTCCACTTTCATCGACAGTCCGGCGGCGTATGTATGTCCCCCGAAGTTTTCCAGCAGGTCGCGGCAATGCTCGATTGCTTTATATACGTCGAAGCCGGAAACTGAACGTGCGGAACCTGTTGCCATATCATCCGTCCGGGTCAGTACCACGGCAGGGCGGTAGTACACTTCTGTCAGACGGGAAGCTACGATGCCGATCACGCCTTTGTGCCATTCTTCGTTGTAGAGCACGATGGAGCGGCGATCCGCTAATCCTTCCAGATTGGCAACGATGTTGTTTGCCTCTTCCGTCATACTCTTGTCGAGGTCTTTCCGGGTTTCGTTGTACTGGTTGATTTGTCCGGCTTTCTCAAGTGCTACCGAGAAATCTTTTTCCGTCAGCAGGTCTACGGCTTCTTTTCCGTTTTGAATACGTCCTGATGCATTGATGCGCGGTCCGATTTTAAACACAATATCGCTGACGGTGATTTCCTTTTCAGAAAGTCCGCATACGTCGATAATAGCCTTCATGCCAATGCTCGGGTTACTGTTCAGTTGCTTCAGACCGTGGTAGGCGAGGATACGGTTTTCACCCATAATCGGAACGATGTCCGATGCAATACTCACAGCTACAATATCCAGCAAAGGAATCAGGTGGTGGAACTCGATACCGTTACTGATAGCGAATGCCTGCATAAACTTGAAACCGACTCCACAACCGGAAAGGTGAGTGTACGGATACGTATTGTCCAGACGTTTGGCGTTCAGAATAGCTACGGCAGGCGGAAGCACATCATCCGGTACATGATGATCGCAGATGATGAAATCAATCCCTTTCTCTTTGGCATAAGTGATTTCTTCTACTGCTTTAATTCCACAATCGAGTACAATAATCAGTCCTACACCGGTTTCTGCGGCGTAGTCCACTCCTTTTTTAGAAATGCCATACCCTTCATTGTATCGGTCGGGTATGTAATAATCAAGGTTCGAATAGAACTGTTGAATAAACTTGTAGACCAATGCTACGGCAGTAGTACCGTCTACGTCATAATCTCCATAAATTAGAATACGTTCTTTCTTTCCCATCGCCCTGTTCAGACGTTCTACTGCAATATCCATATCCTTCATCAGGAACGGATCATGCAGGTCGGGCAATTGCGGGCGGAAAAACTTCTTGGCATCTGCTGCCTTCGTAATTCCCCGCTGCACCAAAAGTTGTCCAAGTATCGGGCTAATCCCTAGTTCCTGGGCCAATGTCTGGCTTGTCTCTGCCTGTTCGGGTGTAATGGGTCGATAATTCCATTTGTGATTCATTTTATATATTGTTTTTTCTTTTTCTGTTCTCAAGGGTTGAAAAGGCACTTCTTTCCAACAAGGGGTAAAAGTACGAAAAAAAGCGGAAGTGCATAGTAGATAAGACGAAAATATTTCAAGACTGGCTTTTGGAAGATAACTTCTTTTAGCTATCTTTGCTTCGTTAACAAAAGTCTAAACAGGTGAGAAATACGCTAAAATGAGAAGACTAAGCGGTGCCATAAGCTCTAATATGACATTTGATGATATCTATATTGAGTATTATCAACGTTGTTTCTTATTTGCTAAATCCTATCTTCACGATGAGATGCAGTCGAAAGATATAGCCTCTGAGGCAATGATAACTTTATGGAGCACGATGAAGACTGAAGAGGTGAAAAATATCCGTGCTTTTTTGATGACTGTGGTAAAGAACCAAGCCTTAAACTACCTGCGAAATGAACATCTGCGGATGGAGGCCAGGGAAAGCATTCTGGATGATGAACTTTACGAACTCGATTTCCGTATCTCTTCTCTCGACTCTTCCGATCCGAACCAACTTTTCTCAGAAGAAATAATCGCTATTGTTAATCGTACTTTAAATGAATTACCGGAAAAAACAAGAAGGGCATTTATGATGAGTCGATATGAGAATAAATCGATGAAAGAAATCGCTGAATCATTAAATGTGACAGTGAAAGGGGTAGACTATCATATTGGCAAAGCGTTGCAAGCTTTAAGGAAGAACCTCAAAGATTACCTTTATACTCTGCTTTTTTTCTAATAGAATACCTTACCGATAAAGTTCTCCTTCGGCATTGATGCATATCCTCCTCGGCATCGATGAACAAATGAAGGACCTCAAAGCACTTTTTTTATTTTTCTCCTAGTGAAGTTTGCAAGTGGCGTGTCTTATATATGTAAGCTCTCAAAAAGCTTATGTCTTAACCCCAAAGAAAAAGTATGGACACGAAACTGTTGAATAAATATCTTGCAGGAGATGCTCTTCCCGAAGAAAAGAGAGAAGTAGTACGCTGGATGAAAGAAAGTGAAGAACACCGTGAGCAACTGATGCAAATGCGTCATATCTATGATGCTATTATCTGGAATGGCAATTTGCAGGAAGAAAAGGTGGGAAATAAAAAACTTGTGATACGTTATCTTTGGACATCAATGAAGATTGCGGCGGTTGTTGCCATGATTGCTTTTATTATTCATAAGGAATATCAGGAGTACCGTCTTGAACGCTCTACTGAAATGCAGATGATGACAGTTCCTGCAGGGCAGAGGGCCAGCCTGATTCTGGCTGACGGAACAATTGTCTGGTTGAATTCCAATTCTACTTTAAAATATCCGGCTACCGGATTTCATGCCAAAGAAAGGAAAGTGATTTTGGAAGGAGAGGGGTATTTTGAAGTGGCTCATAACGAAAAACATCCTTTTATTGTTGAGACGGAGAAATATGATATTCGAGTATTGGGAACTACTTTCAATGTCTCGGCATATCCTAACTCCAGTTTATTTGAAGCTTCTTTGATAGAAGGTAAAGTCACCGTATACCATCCTGAAACGCAAAACGAAATAATCTTGAACCCACATGAAAAGGTGGAAGTTAGAGACGGGAAACTTTATAAAGAGACCTTTACTTCGGATCATGATTTCTTGTGGAGGATGGGTATTTATTCTTTTAAAGATGAACCGTTGGAAACTGTCTTTAAGAAATTAGAGCAATATTATGAAGTGAAGATCATTAATAAAAACATAGAAATAACTTCTCATCCGTGTACCGGTAAGTTCCGCCAGAAAGAAGGAATCGAACATGTGATGAGAGTATTGCAGAAATACATTAAATTTAATTATATACAGGACGACGAAAAGAATCAGATCATAATCTATTAACCCTAGTATTTAATCTAAAAAAACACTGAAAATGAGAGCAAGAGAACCTGCCCGTTTAAAACAGAAATATCGGTAAGTGTTGCAGCACTTACCGATATGTGAGAAGTCAATAAAAAAGACTCATCATCTGTTACAAATCTTTATGTATTAACTTAATAACTCTAGGCAAAGATATGAAAAATAATCTTTGGTGTGGACGTATTGTCCATAGAAAAACACACTGTACTCAAATTTTAAGAATTATGAGGTTAACTGTCTTTTTCCTGTTATTCATTGTTTTTGAGACATATTCTTTGAATATCCATTCTCAAAATCAAAAAGTAACGATGAATAAAGGAACCGCAACACTATCTGACATTATCAGACAGATTGAAAAACAAACAGACTATTTGTTTATTTACAATGAGCATGAGGTGAATTTGAACAAGCAAATAGCAGTATCTACTCGGGAAACCACGGTTGCCGAAATTCTTAATAGAGTTTTGCAAGGAACAGGCTTCTCGTATACGATGGAGGGCAACCATATTATTCTGGTGAAAAATATGGAAAAAATGAGAAACGTAACTTCCGGCCGGAGGATAACAGGAACAGTAAAAGATGATTCGGGGGAGGCTGTTGTTGGTTGTAATGTAGCTGTTAAAGGTGAGAAAATAGGAGCCATCACTGATATGGACGGAAGATATACAATTGAGGTTCCGGGCAATAGTATATTGGTTTTCTCGTTTTTAGGCTATAAGAGCATTGAATATCCTGTCAAGGATAATTCGGTTATCAATATAACAATGCAAGAAGACTCCAGGTCTTTGGACGAAGTGGTGGTCGTAGGTTATGGAACACAGAAGAAAGTGAATTTGACAGGTGCTGTATCTGTGGTAGAGGGGGATCAATTGGCAGGGCGCTCTGCTTCGACTATGTCACAATTACTGCAGGGAGCGGTTCCCAATATGACTGTCTCTTTTTCTTCAGGTCGTGCGGGAGATGGAGGTTCGTTTAATATCAGAGGTGTAAACTCCATTAGTGGTTCTGCCAAACCGTTGGTCCTTATTGATGGAGTGGAGGGAGATGTGAATCGTGTCAATCCGAATGATGTCGCCTCTATTTCGGTCTTAAAAGATGCGTCGTCTGCAGCAATTTACGGAGCACGTGCTGCCTATGGAGTTATTCTGGTAACTACAAAGACGGGAGAAAAAGGCAAAGTCACTCTTAATTATAACGGACGATATAGCTTTAGTGATGTGACTACGTCGACAGATTATGAAACCCGAGGATATTATGCAGCCGGTATTAGTGATATGTTTTTCTCTACTTGGCAAGGGACGCCATTGCTCACGTATACGGAAAAAGATTATTATGAGATGTGGATCAGGAGAAATGATAAGACGGAACAACCCGAACGGCCCTGGGTAGTAACTGAAAACGGACAGTATAAATACTATGGGAATTTTGATTGGTACAATTATCTATATGACCATAAACGTCCGACGCATGAACATAATGTAAGCATTTCCGGTGGAAGTGAACATCTGAAGTTCAGGCTTTCCGGAGGATACTATAATCAGAAAGGAGTTCTTAAAATACAACCGGATAAGTATGAACGCTATAATTTCAAATCAAGGCTGGAAGCAAAAGTGACTCCTTGGTTATCCGTCAGTAATAATACATCTTATTTCAAATCGAACTACTCCTATCCGGGACTTGGTGGAGTGAATACGATATTTAAGAATGCAAGTTATCGTGCCTTGCCTATATTAGTGCCTGTACATCCTGATGGTACACTGGTGTATGAAACTAATATAATGAACTATACTTTGGCGGGTACCACCGTTGCATTATCCAATAAGAAACATAATAATAAAGATGAGATAGACGAGTTTATGACTACCTTTGAAGTGGTTATCAACCCGGTAAAACATGTTGAAATCATAGGGAACTATACATATTCGAAATATGACAAGAAGTGTACCAATAGAAGTGTGGATGTGCAATACTCTAAGGTACCGGGTGTTACACTTACCATGCCTGAAAGTACAAGTGGAGGAAATAAGCTGACAGTCCTGAATACAAAGCATTTGTATTATGCGTATAATGCTTACGGAACCTATGGTAATTTGTTTGCCGGTTCTCATAATGTGAAATTGACAGGAGGTATTAACTATGAGACAAAATCTTATGAAGACCTGACAGTGAGTAAAGATGGACTGTTGTCTGATGAGTTGAATGATTTTAATTTAGCTAAGGGAGAAAATACGGTAGTCACCGGAGGAAAGAATAAATACGCCTTGTTCGGTGTCTTTTATAGGGCCAATTATGACTATAAAGGGAGATATTTGTTTGAGGCAAGCGGAAGATATGATGGCAGTTCCCGGTTTAAAAAAGGACACCGGTACGGTTTCTTTCCATCGTTCTCTGCGGGATGGCGCATTAGTGAAGAGCCTTTCTACGGAGCACTGAGAAATACAGTAGATAACTTGAAGTTACGACTGTCCTATGGAACTTTAGGCAATCAGCAAGTTGGATATTATGATTATCTGCAGCAAATAGAAACAGGGAAAGTGCTTAATTATTCGTTTGGTGATAAAGAAAAAGCCTCGTATGCCTATGAAACGGCTCCCAATGCTTCGGACTTGACATGGGAAACCGTGGTAACTAAGAATATTGGTCTCGATATCGGTATATTCAATAATAGATTGAATGTTTCGGCAGATGCTTATATAAGGGATACAAAAGACATGTTAATGCCCGGCAAAGCATTACCGTCTGTTTATGGTGCAAAATCTCCTAATATGAATGCTGCTGACCTAAAAACCAAAGGTTGGGAATTGGTCGTTGCGTGGAATGACCGTTTTAATGTGATGGATAAACCTTTTAATTATGGCATTTCGTTCGGAATCGGGGATAATATCTCCAAGATTACGAAATATGACAATCCTAATAAGGAAATCAGCTCTCCTTATGTTGGACAGAGGCTGGGAGATATATGGGGATATATGGTTGATGGCTATTTTGCAACAGATGAAGAGGCTGCTAATTATGGTGTAGACCAGAGTATTGTAAACTATATCATCAATAATGCCGTCGTCGATAGAGGACTACATGCCGGAGATATGAAATATATTGACCTCGATGGTAACAATAAGATTGAGCAAACTGTCAGTGCTAATGATATTAAGGACCAGCGGATAATAGGTAACTCTCTTCCACGCTATACATATAGTATCAGACTTAATGCTGAATGGAATGGATTTGATTTTTCCGTGTTTTTTCAAGGAGTGGGGAAACAGGACTGGTATCCGTCCAGTGATGCGTATGCCTTTTGGGGACCATATAGTGCACCTGCACCAAGCTTTATTCCGAAAGATTTCCTGGCAGACGTTTGGAGTGTAGACAATCCTAATGCCTATTTTCCACGTCCCAGAGGATATATTGCATGGAATGACGGCCGTTCTTTATCATCAGTTAATAACCGGTATTTGCAAAGTCTCGCTTATTGCCGACTGAAGAACCTGACTGTTGGATATACATTGCCAGCGAAATGGTTGTCAAAGATAAATGTACAGAAAGCTCGTCTTTATTTTAGTGGTGAAAACCTGCTCACATTGGATAGATTAGATACGGATTACATTGATCCGGAAGCAGCAGCGGCCGGAACGAGTTGGAAAACGGGTAGAACCAGTGCACTCGCTTATCCGTTCTCAAAAACCTATTCTTTTGGCATTGATATTACATTTTGATAATAACTAATATATGTATATATGAAAACTAAGTTTTGTATCATATCTATGTGGTTGTTTGCCATTCTTTTTATATCGTGTGATAAATTAGATCTTTATCCTGAAGACAGTCTGTCTCCAACCACCTATTTCAAGAATGAAAACGAACTCCAACTATATAGTAATCAGTTTTACTATAATATACTACCTACGGCGGCAGATATTTATAAAGATAATGCAGATGTGTTGATTGTCTCTCCGTTGGACGATGAGGTGACAGGGCAACGTATCATTCCATCAACAGGTGGAGGATGGAGTTGGGAGGCATTGAGAAGTCTCAATTTCTTGTTAGAGAATTCTCATAATTGTGAAGATCAAGATGTACGTAATAAGTACGATGCAATCACCCGTTTTTTCAGGGCTTATTTTTACTTTAAAAAAGTACAGCGATTTGGAGATGTCCCTTGGTATGACAAAGTGTTGGACTCGTCTGATGCAGAACAGTTGTATAAACCCCGAGATTCCAGAGAGTTTGTAATGCAGAGAATCATCGAAGATTTGGATTTTGCTATTACTACTTTATCCAAAGATAAAGAACTTTACAAAGTTAGTAAATGGGCTGCGTTGGCATTGAAGTCAAGAGTTTGTCTGTTCGAGGGGACTTTCCGCAAATATCATGGAATAGGAGATTATGAGAAATATCTGGATGCATGTATCAGTGCATCTGATGATTTCATGAGAAATAGCGGATATAGTTTGTATAAGTCGGGTGTAACCCCTTATCAGTCTCTTTTTTCTTCCTTGAATGCTATTCAACAGGAAATTATATTGGCCAGAGATTATAATGGAACTCTGAACATACGTCATGATGTTCAGGGTTTTGAAAATACAGCTTCAAAAGGCAGACCCGGTCTGTCAAAAACAGTCGTTAATATGTATCTGAACAAGAACGGTTCCCGTTTTACCGATATGCAAGGGTATGCCACTAAAGTATTCTTTGATGAATGTCAGAACAGAGATCCTCGTCTGGCACAGACCATCCGTACCCCGGGATACATACGACCGGGTACTACCAAACAAGTAGGTCCTAACTTTGCCTCTGCGATGACGGGCTACCATCTGATAAAGTATTCAGGTGATCCCAAATATGACGTGGGAGATACATCTGAAAATGACTTTCCTATTTTCAGGACAGCCGAAGTCTACTTAAATTATGTGGAAGCTAAAGCAGAAAGAGGAACTCTGGAACAGAATGATATTGACAGGACAATCAAATTGATTAGAGAAAGGGTGGGGATGCCTAATTTGAATATGAGTGACGCCAATGCCACTCCCGATTCATATCTTTTGAATGTTTATCCTCATGTTTCTGATGTCAATAAAGGGGTGATATTAGAAATCCGTCGCGAGCGGGTGATTGAATTGCTAATGGAGGGTTTCCGTTATTATGACTTGATGCGTTGGAAAGAGGGAAGCTGTATGGATAATGACTTTCTGGGTATGTATTTCCCTGGTCCGGGCAATTATGACCTGAATCACGATGGAACGATTGATGTCTGCCTATATAAAGGAGCCAAACCTACTGGAGTTAATGCGCTCGAATTCTTGGAGATCGGTGTTACTGTAGAATTGACAGAGGGAGAGTCCGGCAATATTATATGTTATAAAGACGTTCCCCGGCAATGGAATGAAGCACGTGACTACTTGTATCCGATTCCTCGGCAGGACCGTATACTCACCAATGGAGCACTGACTCAAAATCCGGGATGGAATGATGGTTTAAACTTTTAATTTAATTGATTATGAAAAGATATAGAATAATAATAGTGTTGATTTCCACGCTTTTTATAGTTACTATCGGGTGTTCCAGTCAACTGGATAATGAGGATTTTAGTGACATGATAGGGAAAGGTCAGAACTATACTCCACCTCCTGTTGTCGTAGAAGGTCCAACACTAAAAGATAAAGAAGGTTGGAAAATAGATTCTATTGATGGGAAAAACTTTATATGGTATACTTATCAGAATGGGGCTTTTAATGCCCAGCAACAAGTGAATGTACTTGAACTCGATCTTTCGAATCCCGACTATGAATTGGAATTTGTAGCTTTGCCTCAATCTGATTCTTTGTCAAGTGTTGCTTTAAAACACGATGCGGTGGGAGGAGTTAATGGTACGTATGAACTGGATGCCTCTTTCATCAAAACGAATGGCTCGATAATGTCAGCAATAACCTTACCCGAAGGTCATTTAAGATATTGGAAGCATGAAGGAGCGATCACTTATGATGGATATAAAGTAGCTATCGGATATGGAACAAAAGAGTCGTATGCATATAACTCGGCACCTAACATCTTTTCCGGGGCACCGGTCTTGATTGAAGATTACAAACCGGTAGGAGAGACATTCATCGGTGATGTATCTGGCATCAATCTGAATACATTGGATGGAGAAGATTATCGGAGGCATCAAGGAGTACGTCACCCCCGTACTGCTGTAGCCCTGACCGAACAGAACAAGCTACTTTTGATAACCGTGGATGGGCGTGCCGATTTAGCTGCCGGGATGACAGCAAAAGAACTTACCGGTTTTATTAATCGGTATTTTGAGCCTCAAAATGCATTGAATATTGATGGAGGAGGTTCCACAACGATGTATGTGAAGAATAGTAATCTTTCGACAACCGATGTGGTTAATTACCCATGCGACAATGGAAAGTACGATCATTATGGGCAGCGCAGTGTGCGGACCTTTATCCTGATCAAGAAAAAAACGAATGACCAATTATTTGATTCGGGGGATGGATCGATGGAGAATCCGTATATTATAAAGACGGCAAGACACATCCAGAATATGCATAAAGTTACTTATTCTAAAGGGACGGTTTATTTCAGGATGGAAGCGGATGTGAATATGGCAGCCGTTGAGTGGCAGCCATTAAATGCAACTTCTCCTTATGACCGAATCATTGATTTTGATGGTAATGGACACGTAATCAGAGAGCTGAAATCGAAAGGCAATTATGCCAGCTTGTTTGGAGTTCTCTGTGGTGTTTGTAAAGACTTGGGGATTGTAGATGCAGATATTGTAGCAGAAAATGGCGGTGGAATATTGGCTGGATATATAGGATCTAAAATACCTACTTCAGCAGAGTTTACTGGAAGCGTTGAGAATTGTTATACGACAGGAAAGGTGTCGGGAGCAGATGCGATAGGTGGCATTTCCGGTAATATAGGTAAACCGAGTGGAGCTACATATTCTTCTATAAAGAATTGTTATTCTACAGCTTCTGTTACAGCAAAGAATGAAACCGGGAATTCACGTGCCGGAGGTATAGTTGGTATTGTTTGGGCTGGTGGCATTTTAGAAAATTGTTATGCAACTGGTGATATAATTTCCATGAACGCAGGGGCAGCAGGTATCGGAGCTTACTTTGATACTGCACCTAAAGGATGTGTTGCTTTAAATAAATTAGTGGAAAACAAGAAAAATGGTGTAAATTTGGGGCGCATTGCGGCTTTCATGGGAGCTGCTGATATGAATGTAGAAAATTGCTGGGCAATAGAAGGCATGGAGATTTTGAGTGCAGGAGTTCCCAAAACAGATTTCTCTAGTGGGATTGTGGGAGTTCAAAAGCCTCATGATGGAGAGACTAAGTCGAAAGAATTCTTATCAAATATGCAGAACTACCTTGATGCAGGATGGGGAAATTCATGGTATTACAAGGTAAATGCGAAAGGATATCCTATTCTATTATGGCAATATAATCGGGAAGATTATAATACGGACATCACTGGTCATTAAGACTAATATATATTATACTTAACATCTTGATTCGTTAGTTTATGAAGAGAAACTTGTTAATCGTCGTTATCCTGGCTGTATGCTCCATTGGAATAGTAAAAGGGCAGACAGCAGCGGATTCATTGGCTATTGTATCTGCTTGTTGGAAGATATACAATCCTCAAAAAGGAATTGTATATAAGTATGCTTCTATCCCTCAATTATATCAAGGTCCCCAATCTATCAGCCTGATAGAAATTGATCCTCTTGCAGGTTTGAAAGTCGGTGTTGCCGTCTCGGATAAAATGAAAGAAACAAGTAAGATTGCTTCTGAACATAACGCCATTGCAGCCATTAATGGCTCCTATTTTGACATGAAACGGGGAAACTCGGTCTGTTTCTTGAAGACGGATCGCCAAGTTGTTGATACAACGCTGCAGAGTGAGTTTAAACAGCGTGTCACAGGAGCCATTAGTGTGCGCAAAGGGGAAATGAAATTAATTCCTTGGAACAAACAGATAGAAAAGAATTATAAAGGCAAAGCAGGTACCATACTAGCTTCCGGTCCGTTAATGTTGAAAGACGGACAGGTTTGTGATTGGAACTCGTGTGAACCGAATTTTATCCGGACGAAGCACCCTCGTAGTGCTGTTGCTACTACTAAGGATGGAAAAATACTGTTGATAACGGTAGACGGGCGTTTTCCTGAACAAGCAGGAGGAGTGAATATCCCGGAATTGGCACATCTGATTCGTGTTTTAGGGGGTGAGGATGCATTAAATTTGGATGGAGGTGGATCTACTACTCTTTGGTTGTCCGGTGCATCGGATAATGGAGTCGTTAATTATCCTTGTGACAATGGGCGGTTTGACCATGCCGGAGAACGGAAAGTTCCTAATATTCTTTATATAACGCATCAATAACGTTTCCATTATTCTTCATTGTATTTAAGATCTTTCAGTGCATAGATTAAGACTTTTCAGTGTAGAAACTAGTGACTTTTTATGCAGTCGGGTAGTCGTCCCGTTGTAACGGGACAATGGGCACTTTGTAAAAAGACGAATGTCACCTTATAGGGTGACATTTATCATTCTATAAGGTGACTAGCTATCTCCAAAAGGATGAAAATTACTAAAGATACAAAATTAATTAGTGAAAAGCAATAGTAGGGTAGGAAATTTATCTGTATTGCAAACAGACTTAGAATTCAAATCCGAATCTAATACCTACTCCATGTAACCTCATACTTGTATTTTTATTGTTTATAGTTTCTTGAGTGCGCTATAGATAGAGCCTGCCCAATAGTTGCGCAATCCGAAACCACGTGCCTTGCCGTCGGTGATCCATTCTTCAATGATTTCCTTTGTTTCGGTATTGAAGAATACGACTTCATACGTACCTCTATTGTTTGATTTGTCCAGGAACTGTGCGATAAACACCATACCTACTCCGGGTGTTTTCTGGATAGGCAATGCGTTGATGGCTGCTTTGATTTGCTCTTTACTAAGAGTATATTCTCTTTTAGCAGTCATTAGCTCGGCCAGGTCGATGTTTTCGTTCACCTGATTGACGGCATCCAGTGAAATCTCTGTCACTTCTTTTTTCAATTGTTTTCCTACGTTATACTTCTTAGCTTCTGTGATGAACAGTTCATTGATACGTCTGAAAGCATCTTTGAATTGTACCGGTGATTCATCTGCACCGAAAATCTTTACTTGGGAGTAGTCTACCCCATAGAACTTAATAGACTGAATGTCTTTCAATGCACTCTTGCCTTGTCCGAAACAGAACAGGCTCGTGCTCAAGAATAAGAATAGAATAAGTTTTTTCATATACGTTAATGTTAAAGTGATATAGTTGGTTACTAACTTCCAAAAGTAGAAAATAATTATCGTAAATCAATGAATTTTATCGTTTTTCGACTCATCGGAGGCATTTGTATCTTGGCAATGTACTCTGCCGATTCAAAATTGATGCTTGGCGCCACTCTGACTTTCGAACGGAACAGATCTTTAATCTCTTTGGCAAAGGCTTCGCTACGGTTCTCGCTTCCGATACGAATCAGGATCTCATCCGTTCCCAATTCATTGGTATAAACTTCAATGATATAGTTTTTTACCGAAGGTATATTATCCAGAATGTCGAATAATGCAGGTGGATACAACGTCGTTCCTTTGTATTTAATCATTTGTCCTTTCCGGCCGAGGATGGAGCTTAGGCGGATGGTATTTCTCCCGCAACCACAGGGCTCGGTGTGGTGGTAGCAAATATCGCCTGTTTTGAAACGGAGCAACGGCATCCCTTTGACTCCGAGCGTCGTGATCGTTACTTCCCCTGCTTCTCCCTCTTCCACGGGGCGATTGTTATCATCCAGAAACTCTACAATGATAAGTTCCGGTTGCAAATGTCCTCCGTGGAATTCATTACACTCGGTAAAGGACGACTGCATTTCGGTGGAGGCATAAGTGGAATACAACTGCAAGGCAGGCCATTTATCGTGTATCTTCTGTCCGAGCGTATTCAACTGGAATTCCTGATTGCGCAATGCTTCTCCGATACAGATGCACTTCTGCATGGAACAGGTATTATGGTCGATATGATTCTTTTCGGCAAACTCTATCAGTTTGATAAGGAAAGAGGGGACCACCACTCCACAAGTCGGATGTATCCGTCGAATCGTGTCCCATTGCAGTTCCGGGATGCCGTTGCCTACACGGATCACTCCCATACCCAGTTCGCGGGCTCCCATATAATAAGCCAAGCCTGCCATGAAACGGCGGTCGATGGTAGTCATCAATTGAAGAATATCCTGCTTGGTGCATCCGGTGGTAGTGAAAGATAGGTATTCGTTGTAAGAGAGACGGTCCAGGTCTTCAGAGGTGAGAACGAAAGTGACCGGATCTCCCAATGTGCCCGAAGTCGTCACATAGTCGATAATTTCCTCTTTGTCTACGCAGATGAAATCATCGTTATGGAGCTGTAAATCCATCTTGGTAGTGACGGGGATCTGTTGCAAGTCTTCAATCGTCTTTATTTGATTGATATCAATGTGATGTTCGGCAAACATCTGTTGATAGAACTTGGAATGTGCTTGCAGGTAGGCTAACGCTTTGGCTAACTGTTCTTCCTGATAGCTTTTGATATCTTCCGGTGAGCGGAACTGAATTTCAGGATTCTTTTCCATCTTTGGATTGTTTTTGAATTTTTTGCTGGATACGTTCTTTCTCTTGCAACTTGGGAATAGGTCTCTTCAATGCCTGTTGCCAGTATGCAATAGCTTGTTGAGGTTGCTGCATGGTCTCGTAGTAATCTCCTATTACTTCATATACATAGTATAGGGAAGGATTGGAGGCTTGGTATGTTTTTAAAACAGATTCCTCTATCTTTTCCTTTTTTCTGATTTTCTTCAATAAAAGCGGAGTCAGTTTTTTATAAGTGAGAAGATGCTGGAACTCCGGTGTGTCGATGAATTTTTCTTCCGGAATGGTCAGAGCGGAACTGTATATTTCGTGTTGCCAATCAATCGTGTCCTTGAATATCTTATTCAGGTCATAGGCTATGTATTTCCCACATTGCCAGGGAGAGGTAGATACCCACATCAGCCGTTTCTCCGGCTGGAAGATGACGGAATGATGGGCAATAAACTGATTGATGGCCATTTCGTTGGCCAGTCCCAGGTCTGTGTTTTGCAAGCCTTTGTGGTCACGCAGGATAGAGGCGGCTTTGGAGACATCTATCGGAAGATCCTCATTAATGAGTTCCGTTAATCGTGCAAAACGGTATGGGCTGTCGGAAGTGCGGATATTTTCCATGTTTCGTTCGTCCTTGCTGAATTCTTCCGATTGGTAATGGTTGGTGCAGATGAGTCGATTGGCTTCTTTTCCGGTGAAAAGCACTGTTTTCTCCGGAGATTTCTCGATAATCGCGGCCTTGCCGTCTTTGGCAGAACCTATCAATATGGATTCGGAGACGAATGTTTCCCGTTTTTGGGCGATGGCAAAGGCTTCATCAATAGTGGCTGCATATTGCAGAATCTCTCTGGTCAGGATGGAAATGGGGGTAGCGGAACCTGTCGGGACAGCAGATTTGGCAGCATTAATTGTCACGGTAAGTCCTGTCTCGTTCATGCCGGATAACACTCCTATCATACCCGGCCATCCCACAGAAGCAAACCTGTATCCTTGCTCCGGTACATAAAAAGCCACCTGCTTGTTCTCTGCGAAGGCATCTCCAACGTAGAAATCGAAGTTACGTCCAATCAGCAGGGATGAATCTGCACTTTGTGTTCCCCAAGTGGCGAACGAACTGCATCCCACTAACATATAATCCTGCATGGCGTGTCCCAGGTCGTGCGCCGAATGGTAATTCAACTGGCGTTCGTAAGGAGTGCCGATGAAGTCGTACTCATGTGTACATGATAGCGAGATTCCGTAGATCTCGTCGCGGTATTCTTCGAGAACGTTCTCACCCAGATTACGGTTGAATAATACAATGAAGAACCGGAGGAATTTCAGATAACTGTCTGAAGGAACAATCTCACGAATCTGATCCACGAACACTTTCTCTTGATGGTGGAGCAGGTCGGAAGACAGTTTCCCGATAGCTTCTCCTCTCCGGAAAGCATCCCCTTTCACAAACAATTCCCATAAGCCGCTGTCGCTGTGCCGGAGAAAGTTATCTCCGTAATGCCGGAGGTGGAGACTGTCTATATCAATCACTTTGTCTGTAGTCATGCTTTGCTCATGTTTGGGCGTTTGCATATCCGCAGAAAAGTAGAGATAGCTGATTCCGGCTATCAATAGAACAATGAGCGACAGGAAAAGGAAGCCCGTGTATTGGAGTGTCTTTTTGACTATTCTATGCATTTCCTACTTTTTTAGCCAGATATTCTTGTCCTACAAACTCCGCACAAGTCAGCATGGCAGTTAGTGTTACCCCTAATGCACCATGCACATTCAGGTTTTGCCCGGTGAGAAAGAGATTTCCCAAGCGGCTTCTTGTAGATACGAAACCAATTTGCGGACATTTATAATCTTTGATAATCCCATACGCGGAACCATCTACTGTTCCTGTATAGTCGCGATAGCTTAATGGAGTAGTGGTATACATCTCTTCTATGTTTTCTGAAAGGTCAATGCCATGTCCTCGGATGAAGCGGAGAATCTGTTCTGCTTTCTCCTTTTTGAAGGATTGGTAGTCTTCTCCCCGATGTTCGGGAGTCGTGTCCTTCCAGGTAGACAGTTCATCTATATACATCGGTGTCAGGATGGAAATGACACTGGCATATTGACTGTCCTCGGAAGACGCTTGCATGGAAATCATACAGTTGGTGGTCCGTCCCGGATAGAGCAGTTTATCATACCACACTTTATTGTTCGCATGCAGATACAGGTTGCGGTTCTGATAGGGAGTGCTTTTTTTCTTCATTACCAGGTAGAGCGTAAAAATGCCGTAGGTATTTTCCAGCGAACGGATGCGGGAAATATAGGCATTCTTGATGCTACGGTTTTTATCCAGTATCTCCAATGTCCGTTGGGGATGCATATTGGAGATGACGAAGTCGCTTTCCAGTCGCTCTTCTCCGTTGATGATAACCCCTTGTACCTTTTCGTCTTCAACGATGATGCGGGTGGCTTCACTGTTATTGAGCACGGTCCCTCCGTTTGCCCGGATTACATTGATTAGCTCCAGACTGACTTGCATACTTCCGTCTACAAAACGGTAGGCGCCTTCAATATAGGAGTGGTTAATCATGGCATGCTGGTAGAAAGTGGATACATCTTTCAAACCTCCGTAGAGCAAAGCTGAACCTGCCAGTACATTTCGTAAGGCGGGGTCCGAAGTGATATTCGCAATCAGGCGGGCGGCAGAGGTACAAAAGTATTTCATACCCTCCAAAGCGAGTACGCCTTGTTTCAGGTGGTCTACGCTAATCAGGTTTCCGACAGCCTGAAGCTGTTCGGCATAGCATTTCAAATTTTCTTTCTCATGCGGGAAGGAACGGCAGAGGGTTTCAATAAACTGCGGGTATCCCATTGCATAATCGTATGTATTTCCTCTATAGTAGATCGTATCAAAAGCGGCGTCGTCCAAGCGTTTTATTTTCAGCTTGTCCATGATACCGAAATAGCGGAAATACTGGTTCATCACTTGACCCTCATCCAGGCTTCCTACATAATGAATACCCGTATCCAACAAATACCCTTTTCGTTGGTAAGTCTGGAAGCATCCGCCGAATCGCGCGTTTTTTTCTACTACGCATACGTTGAATCCCTCTTTGCTAAGAATCGCTCCGCATTCCAGTCCGCCAAGGCCGCTGCCGATAATGATGATGTCATATTTGCTCATACTAATTCGGTTTTCTAAATATGTAAATGGTGTTTGATGTATATTTGTCATTAGGAATGATTTCAACAGCCATTCCACAGGCGACTGCTATTTCCCGTAATTGGGTTTCAGTGGTGAAATACAGCTCTCCGGTCGTCCGGTTGAAGTTGAAAATCCGGGTGGATAGTAATTCCGTGAACCGGGTTAACCGGTGTTTGGAAGCGTTGGCTGAATTTCCGTCGCGTATGATAATCATTCCTTGTGAACGTAAGCGACCGGCACATTTCAACAATAGGGTTTGTTGATGTTCGTAGCTCATATAGTGAAGCATGTCGTTCAGGATAAAGACATCACTTTCCGGCAGGGGATATTCCAATGCATTGCCATGCTTGAACTGGAGATGCTCATTGCGTAACCATCCGTGCTGCGCCAGCGCTATCTTGTCTTCATCGTAATCAATACCCAGGATTTCCCGGTCCTCGGAAAGCAGAGACAGCATATAGCATAACGGGCCGAAGCCGCAACCGATGTCTGTGATTTGCCCTTGGACGGGAATCAACCGGTTGAATAGCCGGTAATTCTTTTCCATTTTTACTTTGATACGGATATACCATTCTACGACGGGACCTTTATAGATATAGTTCTGGATAAGAGCTTCGTAGAATGCAGGATTGTCCGTCGTGTTCTGTTCACGGCAGATACGGGCATAAACCTCTTTCATGTAAGCGGATATGCGTTTGGTACGCTCCTGATAAGTACTTCCGAAAGACAGATCGTCTAATGGTATACGGGGAAGTATTTCCGTATAGATGATTCCTTTCCGGATATTGAAAGGTTGTGCTTTGGCAATGATTTTGTTATTACCGTAAAGCAGGATCGGGAGAATATCCAGTTTCAATGTTTCTGCCAGATAGAATGCTCCTTTGTGGAAACGTTTCATCTTTCCGTTATAGGTACGTGTGCCTTCCGGGAAAATGGCGATGGAGTAGCCCTCTTTCACTTTTTTCCGCATCCGTTCCATATATTGCTCGTATCCTTCGCCTATATAATAGAAGTCGACATAACGAATGATGGCTCCGAAGAAAGGAGAGTGCCATACCCAATGGTTGGTTACCATCAGGATTTTAGATGAAAGAGACAGCAATACCAGAATGTCGATGAACGACTGGTGGTTGGCAATGATAATTGCCGGATGCCGGAAGCGTTCGTTGGCTTTGTTGATATGTTCTTTTTTGACGGCGGTGGCCAGTAGCAAAATTCCTTTGCAGGTGATTTGTATCAGGCGGCACACCAAACGCTGCTTGCTGCTTTTGCGCACAGGCACCGGATAAAGCAGAATAATCAATATACGGAGGACGATGCAGCCGATAAAGAAAAGCAGGAAGAGCAACACGGTACGTGTCAATCCGATAAGCGTATAAGGCGGCAATCCTTTGGAAGCGGGGCCTGCGATGAAGAACCGGAAAATGAGTGGCTGAATGGTATAGGCCACCAGTACCACTGCTATCATACCCAGAATGGAAATCAGGGAAATGGATTGCAAAGCCGGATGTTTGGCAAACACAAGTGCTCCCATACCGACCACTGTGGTGAAGGCGGAGAAGAAGATGGCTGTTTTATGTGAATTCAACACCTTCTGACCTGTACGGTATTTGTTTTGTAGCCCGTCCATAATGAAGATACTGAAGTCATCTCCAATGCCAAAGATAAAGGTGGACAGGATGATGTTGATAATATTAAACTCAATTCCCAGAATTCCCATTAATCCCAAGATGATTACCCAGCTGATTAGCATCGGGAGAAAACTCATCAAGGTAAGCTCGATACGTCCGTAGGAGAACCATAGTGCAAAGAATATCAGGAAAGAAGAGATGTACAGAATCAGGTAAAAGTCGTCATTGATGGCCGATACCCATTTGTTGGCAAAGTAGGAACGGTCGAAGATGACTACATTCGGGTCTTTATTAAAGTTCTGGTACACAGCTTCCTTATTCGGTTCGCTGATCCGTATCTGGCTGATAAGCATGGTGATGGAATCGGCAGAGGTTTGCCATTCATTTAATAGCTTGCCGGATAAATCGTCTCCTTGCGCGGCGTAATGATATTCACCGAAAGGTTGGTTCATCCATTGATAAAAAGGTTCGAAACTTCCCGGACGGAAACGATATTCGGCAGCAGCTGTTTCCAGCTGTTCACGGACTTGTTGCTGTTTTTCATCCGTCCAGTAATCTTTCCATTTCTTCAGGCGTTTCTGCTGCTCTTGCGGAGAGATCAGAAACTGCGAGGCGGAGGCATACTCTTTGATGAGTCCCTGCTCTTTCAGTGCCGATAACTTCTGATTGGTCATTGCATAAGTTTCGGTAGCCTGATTCATGTCTTTGCCCACACTGACAAAAAGCACGGTCTTTTCGTCGTTGTCGAAGAGTTGCAGTAATTTTTCTTCTGATTGTTGGAGATGGCGGGGCTCATAGTTGAGACTCATCATATCGTTGTTGAAGCCTACCTTTTGCGAAGTAAACAAACAGATCACTGTAATGAGGAGGATGCCGCCTACCAGCCATTTATTCTTTTCGTAAGAATAAGCATTTATTTTTTCGATGATGCGTAGTATACGTCCCTGTTTGACGTCTGCCTGTCCTTTCAGAAAATGAGGCAGGTAAATGAGACAGAAGAGGGTGGTGCCCACCAATGCCAGAGAGGCAAACAAACCGAAGTCGCGTAACAGATCGGAACTGGTGAATATCAATCCCAGAAATGCGCCGATGGTGGTGAAACTACCTACCGTAAGCGGATAGGCTATCTCTTTAATAAGTTGTTGCACGGTGGAAACGTGGTTCTGATGTGCCAGCATGTGAATGGAATAGCTTAGTGCAATACCCATCACTGCCGAACCGGCTCCCACTGCAATGGCGGAGATACTTCCTTTAATAAAGAAAATGAGAAACAGGGCAAATAATCCTCCGAACAGTACCGGAGTAATAATCAACGGTATCGATCTCTTTCGTTTAAAAACGAGTGAGATAAATACAATGATGATAAGCAGTGCCAGGGAGGAGGTCAGGATGGTATCTTTCTTAATCTGACGGGCGTTGTAGACTCCCACGGAGGGACCACCGAAATATTCAGCTCGAATGGTAGGAGATTCTCCCTGTACGTGCTTGAGCTCTTCTTCGAGTATCTTTATCAGTTCGTCGTTCTTTCCGGTGCTGCCTGTACTGAATACCGGGGTAATGAACATAAGTAAGGTGGAGCCGTCTTTGGAGAAGATATGTTCGTCATAAATCTCGTAGTTGGCTTCCAACTGGAAATCTTGCAAATGTTTCAGGGTTTCGCTTCCCAGTCCGAGCGGGTCCCGGAGAATATAGCTTCTTAATGCAATTCCGGCAGGAGAGAGGAGGTTGGTATAATTCTTCTGCATGACAGCCTGTATCCCTTTATCCGTCAGTAAGGAATCGAAGCGTTGATAGTCCGTATCTGTCAGGAAAAGCGGAAGATGTTCATAAACGAAGTCTGTGGCTCCTTGGATGAGGCTTTGGTCTACCTGTGCGAAAATTCCTTTAATCAGTTTTCCTCCGGCTTTTTCAGTCAGGGTTTGTTGCAGTTGTCCGGCTGCTTCTATCAGGGAGTCGGGTTCTACGCGGTGGCAGGTATCTGCCGAGGATAACATAATGATAATCTTATCCTTAATCTTGAGATTGTCGAACACTTTGATTGTGTTCTGGGAATCTTTAGTGTCGGGGAAAAATTGTGTGATGTTCTCTTCGAACCTTACTTGCAGGGCAAAGAATCCCATTAACAGGACACAACTGATGAGTGACAAATAGAACAGAATCTTGTGCCTCTCGAAATAATCATATAGTCCGATAAAAAACTGGGTCATATCTTTTTTTTCCTACACGCCGTGAGCAGAATGAACGCGATGGTTCCTGCCAGTATGCTGCATACGACTGCAAAGATAACACTTCCTATTAAATATTGCTCTATGACTGATTTTACATTTTCAAAAGAAAGTTCGTTTAAATGCAGATTGACAGGATCTCCCAGCACTTTGCAGCCGGTTACGTAACTGCCGTACAGCAAAAATGGAATCATCGGAGGGATACTGATATTGGCTGCTACAATAGCTATGACTTTATTCAGTCTGAACAAATGTGCCAGAAATAACGTGATTAGCATTTGATATCCCCATACCGGAACAATACCCATGAATACGCCGAGTGTGATGGCAGCCGTGATCCGCAGATTAGATTCGGGGGAGTGGGTGACATGATCCGAGAAAAACTGCTTGCAGTTCTTCCAGGTCAGTTTACGGAAGAAGTTTCGGGGGATGATCCAAAGCAAAGTGACGAGCACCAGTACTGCGTTCAGGATACTGATACGGGTGAAATCACGGAACGGTCGAAAATGAGAAACCCGCTCTTCCTGTGGCGGATAATAAACATGTACCGGAATGTTTTTAACGGTAATGCCTCCCCAGGCTGCAAAGACAAGTGCTTCCAACTCAAATTCGTATTTGGCGGTGTAATACCACTTGTCCACATTCATTCGTTGGATGGGGTACAGGCGGTAGCCGGATTGTGTATCTTGCAGTTTGATACCTGTTTCGAGGGTAAACCAGAAGTTGGAAAACTTATTGGCAAATGTATTCTTTCCCGGCATATTGTCCGAGGCGAGGTTACGGGCACCTACCAATAATGTGTCCGGTTCTTTTTCTATGGCTTCGATCAATGCGGGAATATCCGAAGCGAAATGCTGTCCGTCGGAATCAATGGTGATTGCATACCGAAATCCTTGCTTTTTGGCAAAGGATAGTCCATGTCTCAAAGCTACTCCTTTTCCTTGATTGGCAGGGTGGGTGATGGTATGTAAGTTAGATTCTCGGCTAAGTATTCCGGCAGTTTCATCTGTAGAACCGTCGTTGACAACAAGGATATCGGGGGCGTAGAAACGTACACTTTCTATGACGTCCGCCAGTGTCTTTCCATTGTTGTAACTTGGGATGATAACGATGATCCCTAATTGTTTCAACTTCTCGTGCCAATAGGCTGTACTTATTTGTTCCTTCATACTGTCGGGGTAAGTGCAGCTTTTAATTTAATGAAACATTCGTCCTTTACGGTATTTTCCTCTACAGTGCTCTCTTTCACAGTACTCTTTTTTACAGCATCCTTTTTTACACTCCCTTCCGCTTGCAACTGAAGTGTACCTTCTTCTGTCTCTTTAAAAGTCAGTGCCACCGAAATGTGCGGTGTTTCTATCGGATTGATAGCCGAAAGAAACTTGCAGGAAGACACTTGTGTTACTTGCAATTTTTGCTGGCGAATGTCTTCTACACATTCCTTGATAAGTTGTAACAGGCAAACTCCCGGAACTACCGGATGTCCGGGGAAATGTCCCTGATAAACAGGATGCCCGGGATTCAACTTTATCTGGATAGTCCAGATCGTTGAGTCCGATGATTCGGAGGAAAGGATGGTATAGAAGTTATCAAGTAGCATATATTAAATCTCTTTAGATAGTTTATCCAGACGGATCGTTAACCGAATCCACGGATGTTTGATTTTTATTTGTGCGGGATCGCCCGGAGTATTGCCAGTGATGTAGACCACTGACTTTCCAAAGCCTTTTCCACTGGTTCTTTTTTCGGTAGCACTGTCTTTGGTCGCTTTCACACGAGTATCTTTCCCACTTAAGAACAGACGTCTGAAATCCATCTCCAGAAGTTTCAGCACCTTTTCCTTTTTCATGGGTTCAATGCAACTGTTGACAGTAAACTGATCGTTGCGAAGAGAAAAATCGAAAAGGCTTAGTCCGAAGTAGGTAGACGCTACGATCCGGATTTCGTTATCAGGCATACGGCGTACTATTAGCATACCGCTCATGTGATGTTTCATGAAATCCAGTTGGATATTGTATTTTTGCGAGCTTTCTCCTTGTGTTAGTTCGATAGCGGGGGGCACGGTACTTCCTTCCCCGCTCATCCGTGGAGAGCAGGAAGTCTGGATCTGTATCCATAAGAATAGCAGAGCCGTCAGACTAACGAATCGCAAACTTCGTCTCATTTTTCAGGGAGTTGAACTTTTTATTATAGAATTCGTATTCTGTATAGTTTGTGGCTGTTTCGGACAGACGGAGTTTGTGTACCGACATATCTTTCTTGTCCAGATAGATTTCTATACCGGCAATATAGGCTTGTACCGCTTTGTTGGTCGGTTTTATTTTAACCAGATAGTATCGTGCGTCTTCAAAATACTCTAGCAGGTAGTTGGACGACATTTTAGACAGGTCGCCTATCATACATGCGGTCAGCATATCCTGCATCTGTGCCATCATTTTGTTCGAACTAAGGTTCATGATACTTTTCTTGCCATCCGAAACGATTTTGAGCTTACTGCCGTTTATCACGATGAGATAATCCATCGGGCGGAAATATTCCATGCAGATTTTATGGGTCTTCTGGTAGTAGAACTTCCCTTTGGAAGTAACTTTCTCATCGAATACATCGAGATATTTCACTTGGGTAAAATCGCTTTCGATGGACTCTACGGTTTGCGCCTCCTTTGCCAGGCGGCTTTCAAACTCTGTCTTTTGCGCCATCTTTTTCATGCTCTGGGCATGGATAGAGGCTATTGACAAGAAGAAAAGCGATAAATATATTAATAAAGTTCTCATACCTTTTTTATTTTATGCCAATAGTTTGTCTGGATGGACAACGGTATATCCTTGTTCTTTCAGCAAATCCAAGATTTGTTTCACTAGCTGGTCGCTGTCCGGCATCCGGTCGTGCAACAGAATAATGGCTCCCGGTTCAAGACGTTTCCGAATCTTGGCAAGGATTTTATCCGGTGCTTGTTGTGTATCCAGTGTACGGATGCTCCATCCTATAGAGGTATATCCTAACTGTCGAACGGCTTTCGCAATCGTTGGATTAGTGACACCGAACGGCGGACGAAACAAACTAACCGGCTGCGAAGTTACTCGTTCTAGTTCACACTGACAAGTTTGCAAGTCTTTTTTCATCTTGGAGAGCCCGTATAGCGGGAATAAACCGGAATGGGTATACGAATGATTTCCAATCAGATGACCTTCTGCCACCATTTTTTGCAAGATTGCTTCATTCCCTTTTACCTTATGACCGATACAGAAGAAACAGGCGGTTACCTGATATTCTTTTAGTACCTGCAGAACTTTGGGAGTCTGTAGGGAGTCGGGGCCGTCATCAAAAGTCAGGGCGACAATCTTTTCCGCAGTATGCTTTTTGCAAAATGACCGGAGGTAAATTCCCGATTGAATGCTATAAGAGGCATAAACGAGAAAAGACAGGAGCAAGAGCAAGCAAAGAAGGAGGCAAACGATTATCATACGCTTTTCCGGATTAGAATCAATGAATGATTGATGGAGTGGTGATGATTGTAAATCAATATATGGGTCGAGGTAGTGCAGTTGGCCGATTCGTTCACTGCTTTCCATACTGCATACGATGTTGCGGTAGGATATTCACCACATTCATTCTTAAAACTAAGATGAACACTTTCCGGGAAAAGGTTTGTTTCAAGCTCTTCATAAATAGAGTTGCCATTGTCGACAGTTTGCTCGTGAGAGTTATCTTGATTGTGTTGCTTCTTGTTTTTCCCGGTAACCAACCACTGAATATCCTGACATTCTAAACCATTTCGTTGCAAAAAACGGATGATTCGGGAGCTGATTTCTTCTGTTGTCTGTTTCCCGATGAAAGTTTCGACTCCCTGTATTTCAGCCAACGGATGCTCTCCGGCTTCCCGACTTAACAGGAAGAATTGAGCACCTTCTCCGGCTGCTGTCCCTTTCAGCATTCCCAGCCGTTGCTGAATCGCGTAACTGGTTTCTGTCATTTCATCGATGGCTCCCACAAGTATATTCTCGCTTCCTTCTTCTATTTTCATCATAGCGTCCAATAAAGCGCTTTCAAAACTAAGTCCACGGTGGACATAAGTCATGTTGTAGGCATGTATTTGATGAATCAGAGCTATTTGTGCACCGATTGTATTGAATGTCGACTGGATGAAAGGAGTAGGATTCAGCATCCGCTCTTCATTATCCAATAGGTTGTTCAGGAATTTTTCCGTATCTGTCAGGCAGCCCAATCCTGTTGCTGTGATGATTCCTTGTATCTTTTCAGGAAATAGTTCACCCATACATTCCAATCCGCAGGCCACCCCCATTTTTACGATACGGCTCATGCGTCTGCGCAAGGTCGCATTGGTGATAATGTCCTTATAATCGGGTTCGCAAGCCTGAAGATAAGGGCGATTATTTCCTGATGAATGATCCTTTGGCGGATGAATGGAAGCGATGCGTTGAATATAAACTGGCTGCATAGGCTTAAATACTTAAAGGTGCGTTCATGCTTGAAAATTCGTTGCGGAAAAGAGGAGCGATGAATCGTTTCCTCCGAAACCGAAAGAGTTGGATAACACATGTCGGATGGGCATTCCTTCTTGAAAAGTGGTTTCCGGTATCAGTCCTGTTTCCGGCATCGCATCCGTAAAGTTCAGGTTGGGATAAATCAGCCCTTTATCTATTGAAAGAACGGAGTAAACAGCTTCAATTCCTTCGGAAGCTCCTAAGGTATGTCCGATAAAAGCTTTTACCGAACTAAATGGCGGAACATGTTCTCCAAAGATTCTTCGGAGTGCCATACCTTCTGACGCATCATTGCCGGGAGTACCTGTTCCATGTACATTGATATAATCGATTTCTTTGGGAGAAATGCCGCTGGAGGCGATAGCTTCACTCATTGACAGAAAGGCACCGTCCCCTTCAGGAGAACTTCCTGTTTGATGATAAGCCTCATTTGTATTGGCGTAACCGCTAAGTTCGCAATAAGGAGTTCTTTGAAGTGAACTTTCCGATTGAAGTACTAAGTAACCGGCACCTTCTCCCAGATTTAATCCGGTACGTGAGCGGTCAAAAGGACGGCAATGTGTTTTGTCCAAAATCATCAGGGAGTTGAATCCATTGAGCGTAAACCGGCAAAGTGCATCCGTACCTCCCACGATAGCGGCATCCAGTAGCCCGTGTTTAATCATTCTTGCTCCCAGCATGATGGCATTGGCTGCTGACGAACAGGCTGTACTGATGGTGGTTATAAAATCATTGATACCCAAATACGAAGCAATCAATTCTGTACTGGCTCCGCAGTCGTGTGAAATTACTTCCCGTAACCGTCCCTGTCCCGGGTTCTTCTTGAAAGATTCATAGAAGTGCTCGCTCAAATCCATGCCGCCAACGGAAGTGGCGGAAATAAAACCGATACGTAATGGTGGTGTGAGTCCCGCATCTTTCATTGCTTCTTCGGCTGCTATCATTCCCAACAAGGCTGTACGTGATACAGTGCGTTGCGGTGGTAAAGAGATCAGTTTCTTTAGTTCCTCATTGCTACGTTTCACTTCGGATACGAGCACATCGAGAGCCGTCGGAAAAAGAGTTACTTTTCCGATGCCATGCTTTCTTTGTCTCAACGCTTCTATATTTTCGGAAACTCCGATACCGATGCCCGAAACAACTCCCAATCCGGTGACGTATATCTTCATCGGTTAAGCTTTGCGATTAGCAATGATGTAGTCTGCCAGTGTACGTACCGAGTAGAAGATTTGTTTTCCTTCACTGGGGTTCTCTATCTTTATACCGTATTCGCGTTCCAGAATCAGGATGATTTCGAGTGCGTCAATGGAGTCAAGGCCAAGACCTTCGTCGCCAAACAGAGGGGCTTCATTGTCAATATCTTCCGGAGTGATTTCTTCAAGGTTCAACTCTTCGATTAGTTTCCCTTTCACTTCGTCCATCAGTTCTCTTTTGGTTTGATCTAAATTATCCATAAATCGTTGATATATTATTAAGTTGTTTAAATTCTGCTTGATAATGTCCGCCCAGTAGTTCGCACCAGCCTATGATACAGGTGCGTAACTTACCTTTCGCCATCACAATCCTTGCATAATCCTCTAATGAGGCAGCATCGGATTGTCGACGGACAAAGAATGTATTCTCTCCCTGAATCTTGTGGCGGATACAGATTTCTCCCAATACTACATTGGGGAGAGTGTAGACAAACACGGCAGGACTGGCTGCTTTGTCTCCTTCTTTACTGATGATTGCCTGATGTTTGCAGTCCGTATCCAGAGAGGAAGAAGCATTGGCAAGAATGATTCCAATCTCTTCCGGACGGTAGTGTGTATCTTTCAGTAAATATTCGGCAGCTACATATCCCAGCTTACAGAGGTTGTCCATCTTATAGAACTTCATATTGTTTTCTCCCAGATGCTTGTATGCTTCCCGGATGAATGGTGCAAAGTCTGTTTCCGAAGAGCTGAATACAGTTGTTCCTTTACTTTCTACTGCTCCCGGTCTGATTGTGACCATGTTGCCCGATTCCACCACTGCTTTACAAACTGACGGAGCACTCGCTTTGTCGGTTGCCTGCAAGTTTGCCTTCTGTTTCAGGTGAGCATCGGGGAGGGATAATACCAGTGCGGCATTACAGCCTCCGAAACCGGAAGCGGTTTTGATGCAGCATTTCATCGGCATCGGCTGATGAGTGGCATAGACAGTGATAGGCATGGGAACACCGAGTGCTTCATATCCTAAAGTTCCGTAGTATCTTCCTTCTTTTAGTTGCTCTATGCAAAGTATGGTTTCGATAATGCCCGAAGCTCCTAATGTATGACCGAAATAGGGCTTAAGGCTATTCACCGGAACTGTAGCTAATCCCGCCAGATGTATGGCTTTGGATTCCATTTCGTCATTGTAAACCGTAGCTGTTCCGTGTGCATTGATAAAGCTAATGTCTTCGGGGAGTGCTCCGGCTTCTTCCATTGCCTGATTGATAGCTAGAGCTAAACCATCCCCTGTTCGGGAAGGACCGGATATATGGTTAGCGTCATTACTGATTGCTCCTCCGGAGAGAATAATATGATTCGCGTTTTCTTGAGTTTCTAAAAGAACAGCTCCACAGGCTTCGCCCAGACTTAATCCATCTCGTTGTATATCGTATGGTCGGCAGGGGTGTGCGCTGACAGATCGAAACGATAGAAAGCCGCTGGTAATGAAATGAGAAAGAATATCCCCACCTGCCACAATCACTCGTTTGTAACGTCCTGATTCTATCCATCTCTTAGCGACGATTAGTGCCGAGACTCCTGATATACAGGCATTGGAGATGACCTCTACCTGATTTGTCGCTCCAAAGAAATCTCCGATTCGTTCCGCCATTTTCCAAAGAAAAACCGGACTGTCGGCAGGTAATTCACTCAATAAATCAACATTTCCTTTAGTGGTAGATAATAACAAGGCGCAATCCGGCTCCCGCAAGTTGGCTCCCGATTGAGAAATAACCTCTTGGATAGCCAGTATGAATAATTGCTCCATCCGGGTATAATCCGTAATCTGCATCAGCTTCGCCCGTTTTTCCAATTCCACAGAATCAATCATTCCCGCCAATAGGGGATGATCGGAAATTAGGCCGGCTTCTTGCATACGGATTCCGCTTTGGTAGTTATGGATGGCCTCCAGATTTTCCGGGATGCCGAAACCTAACGAACTAATCAGCGTATGGGCTGTGATGTATATGTTTAAAGGATATTCCATTTCTTTTTCCATTCCAGATAAAACGGAGGGTTCATAAGCTCCAATTCTTTATTCAGGTTCAGGAACACTTGTATGGTGCTTCCGGTAGCTACTATACTCTGGTCGGTAGCCCGGTAGATAACGTATTCAAATTTTATCTTGGCTGCCTCACAGGCAATATAGCGCGTCTCGACAATCGCTTCTTCACCAAAAGATAGTGATTGTTTGAACTGACAGGTTAAATCCACGATAGGAACCATGTATCCCTCCCGGTAAATACTCATATAATCCAAACCATACTGTTTGCCAAAAGCTTCTCTTCCATCTTCAAAGTAGCGCACATACTCACCATGCCATACAATCTGCATGGAGTCTATTTCGCTGAACCGCACTCTGAAGGTAGTCCGGTTAGTCAAAGCTGCAACCTGTTGATTCGTTTTCCGTTTCATTCTTTTTTTATAAATATTTTCATCCTGCATTCAGCTATCAGTTCTTCTTCCACTTTCACTTGTGCAGAAATCAATGTAATGTCGAAGACCTCCTGTACAACGGTAATCTCCGTAAATAGTTTCATCCCGATCTTTGGCAAATCGTAGATTTTAAGTTTGTCCACCGAGCCGATAAACCCTAACGGAACTTTTTCACCCTGCCGGGTATAAAGAAATCCGATACGTGCCGCTGCTGATTGAGCGATGTGTTCAATAATTCCTGCCTCTTGCAGTTTTCCGGTTTCCGGTTGCTCGCTTCCTTCTTGCTGTTCTCCGGTTTCGCAGAAAATATTATCAGCAGTGACAGTCAGTCCGGAATAGGAATGATTCTCTTCGATACCAAAGAAACTGTCCACCATCACGATGGGCGGACGCTGTGGAATCAGATCGAGTATTCCTTCTCCTTGTATGATAACTTCCCTGTTGTTCATTTCAATCTGCATTGTACAATGCTGTGTCCCATTCCTAAATGGTCATCTATCTTTTCAACTTCCAATCCCGCTGCTTTGATGCACCGTTCCATATCATCCGAATGATACATTTTGCTGTTACCATTTGCCATGGCTGTGAAATAAAGACTGATTTGTGTCAGGCAATAAGCGGCTGTGTCAAACTTTTGCCGGTTCCAGAAAGTTTCCATGATATAGAGGCGGCTCTCCCGGCTCATAGAGCGGGCTGCACGGGTCAGTATGCTGGTTACTTCTTCTTCCGAGAAACAATCAAGGAACTGGCTCATCCAGATAGCATCGAACCCTGTCGGGAAAGGAACTTCGGGATCGAGCAGATTGGCGCCATACCCGTGGATACGCATTGCTCCGGGCAGTTCTTTAGTTTGTTGACGCATCATCTCCAATTGTTGCGGAAGATCCATTATAGTTACTTCCACTGCGTCGTTATAGCTTACGCACTTGGTCGCCCATCGACCGGTATTACCTCCCACATCCAGTAAAGTCTTGGGATGACGGGCGAAAACAATTGCCAAAGCTTCGTCAAATGAGCAATCCGAGTAATAATGATCGAAACCGAACCAGCTCTTTTGTACCTGTGAGGGCAGACTTGACAGCCCTTCATAGATGGTACTCCATTCGCCGAATACTTTCAGCCCTTCGGGACGTCCGTTGGTGAGAGCCTCTTCAAGATGGAACATTCCCAGATAGTTGACATCATGGTTGAAATCCATATTGACACGTACCATCTTGTCGTTGAGCAGGAACCATCCGGCTTTGGCAAGGCGGTAACGGTTTTCGTGCTGCAATACGGTACCGATGGTTAATGAAGCTTCCAGCAATACTTGTGTCGCATAAGAAGACAGGCCACAAGTCTTACTGATTTCTTCTTGTGTCATGCCTGTGCGTTCGTCGGCCAGTAACTGAAAAATACCGAATTTAAGCATGAGGCGTGATACCTGAAACACGATGGGCCCGAAAGCTATTTCTTGTGCCAGGCGTTGTGCCTCTACCGCGGTCAACGGTTCCTTATCATATTGATTCTGTTGCATCTTTATTTTGTTATATCTTTCTATTTCAATCCTTTGAGAGCGAACCGTCACTTGTGGTTTCCCAGAATGAGTAATAGTTAAACCATTGTTCCGGATAGCGTTTCAGCATTTGGTCTAAAGCGGCCGTATATTGTTCGAGCAGAGCTGTCTCTGCTTTCTTTTCTTTGGTTCGTATGACTGGTTCCGTCCTTATAAAATGAAAACGGTAGGTTCTGCCCGGCTCTCTCATGGCAAAGTAGAACACCACCGGAACTTTCATTCGCGAACCAAGCAGGAAAGGACCGGCAGGGAAAGGAGCTTTCTGTCCCAGGAGTGTTCCTGTCAGCAGTTTCTCTTTATTCAGATAACGGTCGCCCTGGAAGCATACATATTCTTTCTTGTTTAACGCCTCGGTAATACGGAAAACGTGTGTCAGGTTATCTTCGTTGACGGGGATAATCTTAAAATCCTTGTCCTGACCATTTTTCTCCAATATCTCTTTGATTCTACGATGTTCGGCATCATACATCACGATATTGATTTTCTTTCCGTAATCGTCGAAGAAAGGAACGCCTATTTCCCAGTTTCCCACATGGGCGCCAATCATAATCACTCCCTGTTCACTGTTCAGCAATTGCAGAAACTCCGGATAACGTTCGAACTCGAACCGGTATTGATCGACTTTTCCGTTGCCAATGGCTACTTTGTCAATCAGGATTTGCCCTAACCGGTAATAGTTGCGTAGCAACATACCCAAAGAGCGTATTCGGTTGTATTTCAGAATGTGACGGGCATAAAACCAGGTGCTTTTAGTGGCTTTCGGAGCAAACGGTATGAAGTACAATACTACCAGACTTAGAAAAATATAAGCGGCAGTAATGCCCAGATACTTAATCAGGTAAATAAAGAATAAGTATCCGAATGTTCCTCCCCGGGTTTTGCCTTTCCACGTCGACATATTTACTTGGCTTCCTGCATACGGGTGATAACGAGATCGTAGAAGTCCTGGAAGGTTTTGATGCCTGCGAAATCTTGTCCGGTTACGTTGAAACCGAAGTTCTTTTCTACCAGTACCACCATATCGACCAAGTCCAGGCTATCCAGTTCAAGAGTTTCCATTAACGGTGCATCCGGCTGGATAACGTCGATGTCTACTTCAAACTCTTCTGCCAGAGTGGTTCTTATTTTCTCGATGATTTCTTCGTTTGTCATATATCTGTTTTCTTTAGTAAATTATGGATTGATTTTGCGTATGATTAGCGTGGAATTGGTTCCTCCGAATCCGAATGAGTTGGAAAGGAACGTATCAAATTCCAGGTTTACCCGTTGGGTAGGTATATTTAATTGTGCAGAGGCCTCGTCCGGTTCCTCGAAATTGAGGTTGGGAGCGATGAAACCGTTGTTCATCATGAGGGTGGAATAAATCACTTCACTGGCACCGGCCATCCACATTTCATGTCCTGTCATAGACTTTGTGGAGGTCACATACGGGTGATGCCCTTCAAATACTTCTGCAATGGCTTTCGCCTCGTTCAAGTCACCTACCGGAGTTGAGGTGGCGTGTGCATTGATATAACTGATCTGTTCGAGTGCAATCCCTGCATCTTTGATAGCCATTTGAAGAGAACGTTTCGGGCCGTCCACATTAGGCACGGAGATGTGATCTCCATTGGATGAAAAACCGTAACCGATGACTTCGGCCAGAATGGGAGCTCCCCTTTTTACAGCCGATTCATAACTCTCTAATACCAGACTGGCGGCTCCTCCACTCGGAATCAGTCCGTCACGTCGTTTATCAAAAGGTTTCGAGGCTTTCTCGGGGGCTGCTTCCTGGGTGGAAAATGCGCTTAGTCCGTCGAAACTTCCTACTGCATAAGGATTGACTTCTTGTGCGCCACCGCAAAGAATACAATCCTGCAATCCCGATTTTATAAGCAGGTAACCCATGCCAATAGCGTGAGAACCGCTTGCACAGGCCCCGGCAATGGTGAAGTTGACCCCTCTAAGTTTGAAAATAACCGACAGGTTCATTGTCACGGTGGAATTCATCGACTGGAAAATAGAACCGGAACCCACCAGTGCAGTGTTTTTCTTTTCACGAATGATGTCCACTGCATTAATAACAGGAGCAGCACTACTATCATTGCCATACAAGATACCCACTTCATTGGTTTCGAGAAAATCCTCATCAATACCGGCATTACGGAAAGCTTCTAATGTAGCGAGATAAGCATATTCTCCCTGCTCCGGCAGGCATAGGCGTTTACGGCGGTCCAACAACTTCTTCAAGTCGGGACGTTCCAATATCCCCGTTAATGCAGAAAAATAGCCCAATTCTTTCCGTACCGGGTCTATGCCAATTCCCGATTTCCCATTATATAGTGAGTCTTTTACTTCATCCAGATTCTTGCCGATGCAAGAGTAAATCCCCATTCCCGTGATAACAACTCTTTTCATTATTTTGTCTATTCTATGCTTTTATTTTAAGTATATAGTCCTCCGTTGATGGAAATCACTTCTCCTGTGATGTAGGATGAGGCTGGAGATGCCAGGAAACCGACCAGGTCGGCAACCTCTTCCGGAGTGCCGAAACGTCCCGCGGGAATATGTTTCTTCCATTCGTTCTCATCAATTCCTTCCGTCATATCCGTACGGATGAATCCCGGAGCTACTGCATTGACTGTTACTTTCTTCTTGGCAACTTCCTGTGCCAGTGCTTTGGTAGCGGCTATTACGCCACCTTTGGCTGCAGAGTAATTGGCTTGGCCGGGCATTCCCTGAATGCCCGACAATGACACGATATTTACGATACGTCCATAACGTTTGACCAGCATATTCTTCAATAAAGGCTGTGTCACGTTGAAGAATCCGTTCAGGCTGATATCGAGCACTTTGCTCCATTCTTCTCCTGTCATCCAGAGCATCAGGTTGTCTTTGCGGATACCTGCATTGTTTATCAGTACCTCGATATATTCGTCGGGGTGTTGGGAAGCCCAGTTGCCCAAAGCAAGGGTGATAGCGGCAGGGTCGGTCACATCGAACTTCATCAACTCGCCATTACTTCCTTTTTCCTGTACTAACTGCAACGTTTTCTCCGCTTCTGCGTCGTTATTCTGATAATTTATCAGTATAAAGTAGCCCATTTCCGCCAGTTTACAACTGACAGCACGGCCGATACCTCGGCTTCCTCCGGTTACTAATGCATATTTCATTTTATTTATCTTCTTTTTTGAGATAGTCTATCATCATTTCTATCTCTTTATATTTAGGTGTGTCATTGGTAAATACAGGGAAGAAACTGCGTATTTCTTCATAAACCTGCCTGCTTTTGGAACTTAGGCGATCCTGTATTTTCAGGTAGTCGATAGCTTGTGCCATTCCCATGAACTGGATAGCCATCACCTGATAAGAATTCTCAATGACTGTTTTTGCTAATAGAGCCGAGTTGGTTCCCATGCTGACAATATCCTGATTATCATTGTTGTTGGGGATACTGTGTACATACATCGGATTTGATAATGTCTGACACTCCGCTGTGGTGGAGGTTGCAGTGAATTGCGAAGCCTGTAAACCATAGTTCAATCCAAGCACTCCCAAATTTACAAACGGAGGCAGGATGCCATTGATACGGTCGTGGAACAGATAGTTAATCTGTCTTTCGCAAAGCATAGTCAGCTTGGTCACGGCAATTTTCAACTTGTCCATTTCGAAAGAAATGTAATCTCCGTGGAAGTTGCCGCCATGATAAATATTTTGTGTATCCGGATCGACAATCGGATTGTCACAGGCGGAATTTATTTCGTTTATTAATACTTCTTCCGCATTCTCCAGTTCATCGTAAATAGGACCGAGTATTTGCGGAACACATCGCAAGGAATAATAGGGCTGTACTTTGTGTTCGAAGATTTTCTCTTTATGCACCTGGTTGTATAGCTCGTTCTCTCTTTGAAGCACGCATTTACTGCCTGCCACCCATTCTCTCATCATAGCAGCTATCTCTTGTTGCCCTTTATGATGCTTGGCCTCGTTTAATGCCTGTGCCATAAAATCATCATAAGAGGCGGCAATCTCATTCATCATTACAGAGGCAGCCACCGACCAACGGAGTAGTTTTTTTGCATAAATCAGATTGACAATACCGATGCCTGTCATTACAGAAGTACCGTTTGTAACGGATAAACCTTCACGAATACGCATGGAAAAAGGTTTCAGGCCGTTTTCCTGAAGCACCGTAGCTGCGTTACACAATTTACCCTGATAAAAAACTTCCCCTTCCCCTATTAACGTCAGGGCGATATGGGCCAGTTGTACGAGATCGCCGCTGGCACCTACACTTCCGTGTTCGGGTATGAACGGATAAATTCCGCGGTTGATAAATTCACAGAGGAGAGAAACCAGTTCCAGATGCACTCCTGACTTCCCTTGTAGAAAAGTGTACAAACGGGCAATCATAGCTGCTTTTACATAAAGTTCGGGAAGCGGTTTGCCGGCACCGGTGGAATGGCTTCGGATGATATTATACTGAAGGTCGATCAATGACTGATCTTCTATTCTGTATTGTGCCATTGGGCCGAACCCCGTATTGATACCATAAATAATCTTATCGCTGGAAAAGGATTGCAGAAAATCGAAGCTTTCCTCTACTTTTCGAATACATTCTTCAGAGAGTTCCAGCTTCTCATTATCAAACAATACTTTATGAAGGGTATCTAAATTTATACTTTTGTCAGCTATCATTTTCTGTACTAGATATTTTATGCCTTAATAATAAGGTACAAAAATAGGCAATTTCTGTTATATAGCGGACATGAATCAGGATAAAACTTTTTCTAAGGAATTGGTTTTGCTTGTTTTGTTTCTTATTCGTGGGAGATTTGTTCCCCGGTACCGCTCGATGCCTTCATTGGTGCCGGAGGGTGTCTTCATCGGTGGGGAGAAAAATCAATCTATGCTTTTTGCAAATCCCGTCCTTCATACTTGCAGATCGCTTCTATCCATTCTTTGGTTAGTGGCATGGACTCATGTCTTTCAAGATCGAAAGTAACCATGATGGACTTGCAAACGCATTTCACTTCATTGGTTTTCGTGTCAATGACTTGTTGAACCAGATGAAAGCTTTTGGTACCTATCTTAGAGACGGCGGTTTGTACAGCGATGTGGTCTGATGCGAAAATTTGCTTAACGAAATTCGCTTCAATATGAACAACGACAATGCCAATCTTTTCCCAATCTACTCCCGGGCATACTGAACCGAAGTATTCAGTCTTTCCCAAGTCGTAAAAGGAGAAGTAAACCGTGTTGTTGACGTGACCAAATTTGTCTACATCATTGAATCGCAATTGGATAGGTAATGTGTGATGAAATACGATTTCTTCCATTGTTTTCTCTTAAATGTTTTAAATTCGACACAAAAATAGCACTTTTGCTTTCTTGCTTGAAATTGGGGCAAAGATAGATATTTCTGCTGATTCTGTTCTCGGAGACGGGGGAGAAATTAGTTAATAATCGTTTAAACTGGAGTTTTGGAACGTTTATTCTGACTTCTGATATGTGGAAACAATCAGAAGGATGGAAAGGAACTTTTAAATACGGATTATTCTTAACTTATTATCTTGTGGAATATGTCCACATTTCTGTGGAATTTTTGCACAGGATCGTGCTTGAAACTTAATCTGGCTATTAATGTTTTTTTTCTTTATTGCAAATTATTTATGTGTTTGAAAATGAGTGGAATAATCTCTTTTATTAAACTTGATAAGTCTTGTTGTATCAGTCTTTTGTTATGCTTTTGGCACATAAATTGCCTAATATTGATGGTAATCTATCCTAATAACTATTCTAATTTTAGAACAATAATGGAAGTAATAATGAAAAACAAATGGCTATTATGCATTCTTTTAATGCTGTTTCTGCCTTTCGGATTATTCGCGCAGGTTGCTCCTCCTCTTGAAAAACAGAAGACAGAAACACAGGAAGCCCCGGAAAATAACAATGAAGTTACGACAAACAGCGATACTAATACCGACAGGGATGCTGGAAAGACAATCAAAGGAGTGATTAACGACGAACAGGGAGAGACAATCATTGGTGCTTCCGTCATTATCAAAGGTGAAGATACCGGAACTACCAGTGATATGGATGGTAGGTTTACTCTCGAAGCTCCGGAAGGAGCGATTTTAGTGATCTCTTACATCGGCTATCATACGCAGGAAGTGAAAGTCAGAAAGAGATCGCTTCTTCGTGTTGTGTTGAAAGAAGACAATCAGTTATTAGATGAAGTGGTAGTGGTAGGATACGGAACCGTCAAAAAGAGTGACCTTACGGGTGCTGTGTCCGGTGTATCCAACAGACAATACAAAAATCAACCTGTACAACGGGTTGAAAATATACTCCAGGGTCGTACTCCCGGTGTAGAAGTCACTGCTACGAGTGGTATGCCCGGAGCAAGTATGAAGGTGCGCGTTCGTGGAACTACCTCTATCAATAAAAGCAGTGATCCTTTATATGTGATTGACGGTATCATCTCTTCCAGTGGCTTGGACGGTATTAACCCTTCTGATATCCAGTCGATGGAAATACTGAAAGACGCTTCCTCCACTGCCATTTACGGTTCCCGTGGTTCGAATGGCGTTATCCTGATAACCACCAAACAGGGTAGTGAGGGAAAAGCACAGGTAACGTTCGATGCATCGGTAGGGCTTTCGACTGTCGGAAAACAGTATGACCTGCTGAACGCTTACGAATATGCAACTGCACTGAATGACATTCGCGGATCGTCTACTATCTCTGCCGAAGATCTTGAGGCTTATAAAAATGGAACGAAAGGAATTAACTGGACTGATCTTCTGACTCGTACAGGTATCACCCAGGATTATCGGCTCGCCATATCCGGAGGAAATGAAAAAGTGAAATACCTTATTTCGGGAAATGTGCTCGATCAGGAAGCCATCACCATCATGTCCGATTATAAACGCTATGGAATTCGGGCAAACATCGACTCGGAAGTGAAACCCTGGTTGACAATCTCTGCAAAATTAAACGCATCCAGTCTTCACAAACACAATGAAGGTGGGGCGAACTGGTTGCATGTCACTAACTTTTCGCCTACCATGGAGCTGAAAGATCCCGAAACCGGCGTGTACAATACAGACCCGTATAATATGATCGGTTCCAGCCCTTACGGTGAAATGATAGTGAACAATAGCGATAGCTATAGCTATAATTTAAACGCTAATCTGACATTGCTGTTCAAAATCATGAAAGGACTGACGCTTTCCGTTCAGGGAGGTTATGACTACGATAATAGTCCTTCTTATTCTTTCCGGTCGAAACTGGATTCACCGGGTGCTATCAATAGTGCAAGCAATACCAACGCATTGCATAACTATTGGCAGAATACTAACAATCTGACCTGGCAAAAGCAATTCGGAGATCATAGCTTCACTGTCATGGGCGTATGGGAAATAAGTCGTTCGTGGGACTCACAACTAAAGGGAACCGGTTCCAATCTGAACAATGAAAGTGTTGGGTACTGGAATCTTGGCAATGCTGCTATCAGAGATGCGAGCAATTCATACACGGAATTTTCTTTGGCTTCCGGTATCGTGCGTGCTAATTACGATTATAAGAAACGATATTTTATTACCGCTGCATTAAGAGCTGACGGTTCTTCTAAATTTCAGGGAGACAACAAATGGGGATATTTCCCTTCCGCAGCTGTGGCTTGGGATATTGCACAAGAATCTTTCATGAGCAACCAGCATGTGCTCGATCAGTTGAAACTGCGTGCCAGCTTTGGTGTCACCGGAAATCAGGATATTGCTGCTTACAGCACATTGGGTATGTTGTCGGGAGCATCTTACGGCTGGGGAACTTCCACTTCCTCTACAGGATATTGGGGATATCAGTTTGCTACACCCGGCATTACCTGGGAAAAGACTTACCAATATGATTTGGGATTGGATATGAGTATCGGAGGCTTTAATATTACAGTGGACTGGTTCAAGAAACAAACGAAAGATCTGCTCTTTCAGAAACAGGTGCCTAAATATAACGGAGGTGGTACTTATTGGGTGAATCAAGGAAAACTGAACAATACCGGAGTCGAATTATCCCTTACCACTTTCCCTGTAAAGGGAGCTGTGACATGGGAAACCAGCCTGAATGCTTCTTATGTGAAGAATGAAGTAGCAGACCTCGCAGGAGATGACTTTGTACTCACTGCTAACTATAGCGATTTGGGAGGTCCTCTGCAGATTATGAAGCCCGGTTATCCTATGGGATCTTTCTATGTCTATCAATGGAAAGGATTCGATGATAAAGGCGCTAATCTTTATCAGAAAGCAGATGGTAGTCTGACAACGAATCCGACTTCCGATGATTTGGTTGTGAAAGGACAGGCAAGTCCCAAATGGACAGTAGGTTGGAACAACACTGTTACTTGGAAAAACTGGACGCTGAATGTATTTTTCAATGCTGCCACCGGATATGACCGGTTGAATATCAGCCGTTTTATGGCGGCATCCATGACTGGTGTTTCTCGTTTCGTAACCTTGCGTGATGCCTACTTCAAAGGATGGGATCATGTTGCCAACAAAGCGGACGCTCTTTATCCGAGCCTTACCAATACCGACAACAAGAGTTATGCTAATTCGGATTTCTGGCTTGAAGATGCTTCTTTTATCAAGTTGAAGAATATCAGCCTCTCGTACCGCATTCCTCGCCGTGTACTGAAGTTTGCAAGTGTACAACTGTCTGTCAGCGCACAGGATCTCTTTACAATCACCCGCTACAAAGGAATGGATCCTGAAGTGTACACCAGTTATGACGGACTGGATTACGGTGCTTATCCGATTCCTCGGACAATCACCTTTGGAGCCAAATTCAGATTTTAAACCGTGTATTAAGACAATAACCGTATGAAAACAGCATATACCTTTATAATGAAAGCCTTGCCTGTGCTTCTGGCAGCTTTGTGTTGGACTTCGTGTAGTGATTTTCTGGAAGAAGATCCGAAAGGACAGTTACCTTCGGATACCTATTTCAGTAATAAAGAAGACCTGGACGCTTCGCTGACGGCTCTCTATTCCGTGATCGCAAGTTCACAGGCTAGTAATAATCTTTGTGGAACGAACTTCCTGGTGGGAGATGATATCTCCACTCATCCTTCCAGTAATAAACAACCTCTTCGTGAACACGATCAGTTTGATGTGAAAGACAATAACTCGTGGTTGTCCAGTATGTGGGAGCAGCGTTTCAAAGTCATCAAGGCTGCCAATTTTATCATAAATAATGCGGAGCGTACGCCGGAGGTATCAAAAGACGATATAAAAGTGGCTATTGCACAAGCACATTATTGGAGGGCCTACTCTTATTTTTATCTGGTGACCACTTGGGGGCGGGTTCCCATTATGCTGAAAGAAGAAATAGATTATAATGCTCCGTTGAAGACGGAAGAAGAAGTGTACGAATTGATTCTGTCTGACCTGAAAATAGCAGAAACCGATTGCCCCGCATTGTACACGAAGGAACCGTATGGCAGAAATGGAATGAACATTGCTGTAAGTGAGGGAGCCGTAAAAGCAACGATGGCTTATGTCTATATGTGTATGGCAGGATGGCCGCTTAATAAAGGAGTAGAATATTACAAGCTGGCTGCCGCCAAAGCCAAAGAAGTGATAGACGGTGCAGATGGTGGTAGCTACTATTATAAACTGCTGCCGGAATATAGCCAGGTATATTCATGGGAATACAATAATAAGAATACGGAACTTCTGTTGGGTATCTATTATAATAGGGATGCAGCAGGACAATCCGCTCCCTTGACTGATTTCCTGCAAGATATGAAACAGGCCGGTTGGGGAGATACGAATGGAGAAATTAATTTCTGGATGAACTTCCCCGAAGGCCCTCGTAAAGATGCTACGTATTTCCCGAAAATCATGCTTAGCGACGGGAAACTATATGATTGGTGGTATGATACCGATCCTGCTTCCCGCGAGGTAGTGGCGCCTGTCTTTATGAAGACCGTGGAAGGTGCTGTACGCGGAACTGAATTTGATTATACAAATCCTGCCGTAGTCAATGCATCGGGGGAGAAAACATTCCAGTTATTACGTCTTTCGCAAGTATATTGCTGGTATGCCGAAGCAACAGGCCGTGCGGGAGAAATCAATGAACAGGCGGTTAAAGTGTTGAACGAAGTGCGCAACAGGGCAGACGGTGAAAAAACAAATAGATATACGACGGATATGTCTCCTGATGAACTGGCGGAAGCAGCCTACAATGAACATGGTTGGGAAATGGCCGGTTATTATTGGGGCGGTATTGCGAGCAGAGCCAGGGATATGTTCAGAATGTACCGGTATAAGGATCATTTTGAATTTCGTAAGAAAAATGAGCCTATTGAAGTGGTGTCCGGAGTTTTCAGGAAAGAAGCAGTAACGGTCACCGGAACTTGGGATGACAGTAAGATGTATGTTCCTTATCCCTATGAAGATGTGATTTTGAACCCGAATCTGGATAATAGTTGGAAGAATAAATAGCGTTAGGGGTTGATTTTTTGAATGATCTGTTTTTTATAGAACGATGTAGGTTATCTCTTAATTTACATCGTTCTTTCTTTTTTGTATGGTTTGTTGTGTCAATCTATATTTTTGAGGGACTTAAAAACGTCGGGATAGATTTCACTAAATGGAATAAAAGTGTTATTTTTGCGTCTTGTTCTTAACGGAAATTAATCAAGAAATGATAGAAGATATTAAAAAAGCCTGTCAGGTGATGAATGAAGGAGGAGTGATCCTTTATCCCACCGATACCGTATGGGGTATAGGCTGTGATGCGACTAATGAAGAGGCTGTACGCCGCGTGTATGAGATTAAGAAACGCGCTGACAGCAAGGCTATGCTGGTCTTGGTAGACTCTCCGGTTAAAGTGGATTTTTATGTACAGGATGTGCCTGATGTTGCATGGGATTTGATTGAAGTTGCCGACAAGCCGTTGACGATTATTTATTCCGGAGCACGTAACTTAGCATCGAATTTGCTGGCCGAGGATGGCAGTGTAGGGATTCGGGTGACGAATGAAGACTTTTCCAGACGACTCTGTCAGCAGTTCCGTAAAGCAATCGTTTCTACTTCGGCTAATGTCAGCGGGCAGCCGGGTGCGGCTAATTTTAGTGAAATCAGTGATGAAATCAAATCGGCGGTAGATTATATCGTTGGCTTTCGCCAGGACGATATGAGCCGGCCGAGACCCTCAAGTATTATTAAGTTGGAAAAAGGTGGAGTGATAAAGATAATTCGCGAATAAATGAAGGGAGAAAAACTTAGTTTATTACAGCGTTGCATCAAATGGCGGGAAGCGAATATAAAGGAGAAGCAATTTATCCTGATATTAAGTTTCCTGGTCGGAATTTTCACAGCGTTTGCCGCATTAATATTGAAATTCTTTATCCATCAGATACAGAATTTCCTAACTGATAATTTTAATGCAACGGAAGCTAACTACCTGTATTTGGTATATCCGGTAGTCGGGATTTTTCTAGCAGGTTGGTTTGTTCGTAATATTGTTAAGGATGACATCAGCCATGGAGTCACCAAAATTCTATATGCTATTTCCCGTAGACAGGGACGTATCAAGCGACATAATATCTGGTCCTCTACGATTGCCAGTGCCATCACTATCGGGTTTGGTGGGTCGGTCGGAGCAGAGGCGCCGATTGTACTGACAGGTTCGGCAATCGGTTCCAATTTAGGGAGTGTATTCAAGATGGAGCACCGCACGTTGATGTTGCTCGTCGGCTGTGGCGCAGCAGGTGCGATTGCCGGCATTTTTAAAGCTCCGATTGCGGGATTGGTATTTACATTGGAAGTCTTGATGATCGACCTGACCATGTCCTCTTTACTTCCCCTGCTGATTTCTGCCGTGACAGCGGCAACCGTTTCATATATAATCACCGGTACGGAGGCTATGTTTAAGTTTCATCTGGATCAGGCATTCGAACTGGAGCGTATTCCTTTTGTTATCTTATTGGGAATCTTTTGCGGACTGATTTCATTGTACTTTACACGTGCCATGAATTCGGTGGAAGGTGTCTTTGGTAAACTCAACAACCCTTATAAGAAACTGGCTTTCGGTGGTGTGATGTTGAGTATATTGATCTTTCTTTTCCCGCCTCTTTACGGTGAAGGATATGATACCATTAATCTTTTGCTGAATGGAACGTCTGCGGCAGAGTGGGATACGGTCATGAACAATTCTATGTTTTATGGCTATGGCAATTTGCTGCTGGTTTATCTGATGCTGATTATTCTGCTGAAGGTCTTTGCTTCCAGTGCAACGAATGGTGGCGGTGGTTGTGGTGGTATCTTTGCACCTTCACTTTATCTGGGATGTATCGCCGGGTTTGTCTTCTCTCATTTTAGCAATGACTTTGCTTTCTCCGCTTATTTGCCGGAGAAGAATTTTGCATTGATGGGGATGGCGGGAGTGATGAGTGGCGTTATGCATGCTCCGTTGACAGGGGTGTTCCTGATCGCCGAATTGACAGGGGGATATGATTTATTCCTTCCGTTGATGATTGTATCCGTAAGTTCATATCTGACCATTATAGCTTTCGAACCTCATAGTATCTATTCGATGCGTTTAGCCAAGAAGGGACAGCTGCTTACACACCATAAGGATAAAGCCGTGTTGACGTTGATGAAAATGGAAAATGTGGTGGAGAAAGATTTCGTTGTCGTACATCCGGAAATGGATTTGGGCGAATTAGTGAAAGCAATAGCTGCTTCTCATCGAAATGTGTTCCCGGTGACAGATAAGAAAACGGGTGGATTGTTGGGAATTGTACTTCTCGACGACATTCGTAACATCATGTTCCGGCAAGAACTTTATCACCGTTTCACTGTTAATAAATTAATGACATCTGCCCCTGCCAAGATATTCGATACGGATGGAATGGAACAGGTGATGCAGACGTTTGATGATACGAAAGCCTGGAATCTTCCGGTAGTGGATGAAGAAGGGCGATATCAGGGATTTGTTTCTAAATCGAAGATATTTAATTCATACCGGCAAGTATTGGTACATTTCTCTGAAGACTAACCGACAATCGGCAAGATGCCGGAGCCGGGCTTATGCAGATAACAGGTTTCTATGCAGATTATAAGACGATTATGAAAAAAGAAGATTTAAGAATAGTATATATGGGGACTCCCGATTTTGCGGTAGAGGCCCTGCGTCAATTAGTAGAAGGCGGTTATAATGTAGTGGGTGTGATTACAATGCCCGATAAGCCTGCCGGACGCGGACATAAGATTCAGTATTCTCCTGTAAAGCAATATGCGCTTGAACAAAATTTGCCGTTACTTCAACCGGAAAGGTTGAAAGATGAGGCTTTTGTAGAAGCATTGCGTGAATGGAAGGCGGACTTGCAGATTGTAGTTGCTTTTCGTATGTTGCCGGAAGTGGTATGGAATATGCCACGACTGGGTACGTTCAATCTTCATGCTTCTTTGCTTCCTCAATACCGTGGAGCTGCCCCCATTAATTGGGCAGTAATCAATGGTGATACGGAAACCGGAATTACTACTTTCTTTTTGAAACACGAGATAGACACTGGAGAAGTCATTCAGCAAGTGCGTGTGCCTATTGCAGATACGGATAATGTGGAAGTGGTACATGATAAGTTGATGGTGCTGGGAGGAAAACTGGTTCTTGAAACGGTAGACGCTATATTGAATGGAACGGTAAAACCGATTCCTCAAGAAGAAATGGCGGTTGTCGGTGAACTTCGTCCTGCTCCGAAGATCTTTAAAGAAACCTGCCGGATTGACTGGAATCAGTCGGTGAAGAAGATATACGATTTTATCCGTGGATTATCACCTTATCCTGCTGCCTGGAGTGAACTGGTTACTTCTGAAGAAGGAGCAGCAGTGGTCGTGAAGATATTTGAAAGCGAGAAGATTTATGAATCACATCAATTAGCTACAGGAACAATCGTGACCGATGGAAAGAAATTCATGAAAGTAGCTGTACCGGATGGATTTGTATCTATTCTTTCTTTACAGCTTCCCGGTAAAAAACGTCTGAAAATAGATGAATTGCTTCGTGGATATCACCTGGAAGATGGTTGTCTGATGAAGTAATTAATCGGATGAGCAGATTAAAACGAGTAAGCCATTAGATTATAAATAGAATAAAACGTCCCGAATAAGAGACGGCTAGGACCTAAAATAAAAGAATTATGAAACCGATTATCGCTCCTTCCATTCTTTCTGCCGATTTTGGATATTTGGCAAAAGATATTGAAATGGTAAACCGCAGTGAAGCGGAGTGGGTACATATTGATATTATGGACGGAGTATTTGTTCCGAACATTTCATTTGGCTTTCCGGTACTGAAATATGTGGCGAAGTTAAGCCAGAAACCGCTGGATGTGCATTTGATGATTGTGAATCCGGAAAAGTTTATTCCGGAGGTAAAAGCGTTGGGCGCCCATACGATGAATGTGCATTATGAAGCTTGCCCGCATCTGCATCGGGTGATTCAACAAATCAGAGAAGCCGGGATGCAGCCTGCTGTAACTATCAATCCGGCCACTCCTGTAGCTCTTTTACAAGATATTATCCGGGATGTATATATGGTGCTTATCATGAGCGTGAATCCGGGATTTGGCGGACAGAAGTTTATCGAACATTCAGTAGAAAAAGTTCGTGAACTGCGTGCCTTGATTGAACGGACAGGTTCGAAAGCGCTGATTGAAGTAGACGGTGGGGTGAATCTGGAAACAGGTGCCCGCTTGGTTGAGGCGGGAGCCGATGCGTTAGTGGCTGGTAATGCTGTCTTTGCGGCACCGGATCCGGAAGCGATGATTCGTCAGTTGCACGAACTGTAACTCTTCTGTTGAGTACTTTTTACATCCATCGATATCCCTATATACGCCTGATTATCCCTTGGATAACAGGCGTTTTTTGTGGAGATCATTTTTTTGACCGTTCATGGGAACCTTTTTGGAGTATTCTAACCCTTGGACTTTGTATTACTTTATTGTTTGTTCTTTATTTCCTGAAACGCCATTCTTTGCGATGGTGCTTTGGATTAGCCGTCTCTATCCTTTGTTTTATAGGAGGATGGCTTGGAATAACTTGGCAATTACAACACGCTGTCTACTCTTTTCCGGAAGAAGAAACAGTGTATCGGGTTTTAATAACGGATGCACCTCAAGCGAAAGAACATACTTACCTCTGTCAGACATTATTAAAGGAACGGCGTGATACTACCGGCACATATCCGATAGAACGTGCTGCAATCCTTTATCTACAGCAAGATTCGGCCGTCACTCGATTGAAAAGTGGAGATGAACTGCTGATTTCTGCCCGTATTTCTCCCCCTCTCAACAATCGCAACTTTGATGAATTTGATTATGCCCGCTTCCTGATGCGGAAAGGAATCAGTGGAACAGGATATGTTGCATCCGGGAAATGGACAAAACAGGACGGAATGAATAACCTTGAACTCAAAAGTATAGCCAGCTCTTGCCGAAGAAAGATGATTTCACTTTATCAGAAACTAGGGTTTTCCGGCGATGAACTGGCTGTACTTTCAGCACTGACCATAGGAGACAAAACGGAATTAAGTGATTCGGTTCGTGAGAGTTATTCGGTGGCCGGTGCAAGTCATATTCTAGCTCTATCCGGTTTGCATATCGGGCTTTTATATACATTGCTCTTTTTCATACTGAAACCTATTGCCCGAAGAGGAAATATAGGTAGAGTTATACGTTCTGTTCTTCTTCTTATCCTATTATGGGCTTTTGCCTTTTTCACAGGACTTTCTCCTTCGGTAGTACGCTCGGTCAGTATGTTTTCGATTTTAGCAATGGCAGATATGGTTGGTTGCCAACCGCTATCTTTAAATACATTGGCGGCAGCTGCATGGTTGATGTTATTCTGCAATCCGGCATGGTTGTTTGATGTTGGTTTCCAGCTCTCTTTCCTTGCTGTTGCTTCCATCCTATTGATTCAAAAGCCAATCTATCATCTGATTACGGTGAAAGGTAGAATAGGAAAATATATTTGGGGACTGATAAGTGTGTCTGTTGCTGCACAAATAGGAACGGCTCCGCTTGTCATGTTTTATTTCTCCCGGTTCCCTGTACATTTTCTATTGACGAACTTGGTTGTTATCCCTTTCATTACGATTATCCTGTATGCTGCTGTCATTATGCTTCTTCTGACTCCTCTTTCGTGGCTTCAGATCGTAGTGGCCGAAGGTGTTAAGAAACTATTGGAAGGACTTAATTTCTTCGTCCGATGGGTGGAACAGCTTCCTTACGCTTCTATAGATGGAATCTGGCTTTATCAGTCAGAAATATTGGGTATCTATATCGTTGGCTCTTTGTTAACCTATTATTTCCTGAACCGTCGATACCGGAATTTATTGATTTGTCTTTTTTCTATCTTATTACTAGGGACTTATCATGCAACATTATATTGGCTAGATCGTCCCCGGACAAGTCTGGTCTTTTATAACGTGCGCGGTTGCCCTGCAGTACATTGCGTTGAGAGCGATGGACGTTCTTGGATAAACTATGTAGATACTATCCCCAATGAAAAACGTCTGAAACGCATGACTGCTAACTATTGGAAGCATCATCACCTTCTGCCTCCCAAAGAAATAACTGGCGATTACCGGTATATGGAACTTAACCGTCAGCAGCAGATTATATCCTATCATGGCTGTCATATTTGTGTAATAAATGATAACCATTGGCGGAACAAAACCACCGTTTCTCCGTTATATATTCAGTATCTTTACTTATGCAAAGGGTATGACGGACATCTGGAAGAGCTCACCCGAATCTTTTCTTTCTCTTACGTCATATTGGACGCATCTCTCTCGGAATACCGCAGACACCTCCTTGAAAGCGAATGCAAGCAATCCGGTCTGCGGTTTATCTCGCTATCCGACGAAGGTTCTGTCCGCTTTTTGCTCTAAGTACAAAGATTTATCGTACATTTGCACCTTGATAAAGTATAAGAGTATGTTGACGAAAGTAATTGAACAAGCCAAAATAGACCATTTCACCAAATGGTTTGAACGAGCTGACAAAATAGTAATTGTATCTCATGTTTCTCCTGACGGCGATGCTATCGGTTCTTCACTGGGATTATATCATTTTTTAGATTCACAAGAGAAAACTGTAAACGTAATTGTGCCGAATGCTTTTCCCGATTTTCTGCGGTGGATGCCGGGCAGTAAGGATATCCTGTTGTATGACCGCTACAAAGACTTTGCAGATAAATTGATCGCCGAAGCAGACGTCATCTGTTGCCTCGATTTCAATGCACTGAAGCGTATCGACGATATGGCAGATGCTGTGGCCGCTTCTCCGGCACGTAAAATAATGATCGATCATCATTTGTATCCCGAAGATTTCTGTAAGATAGTAATGTCCTATCCTAAAATATCTTCTACTTCCGAACTGATATTCCGTCTTATCTGCCGTATGGGATATTTCAGTGATATCTCCAAGGAAGGCGCAGAATGTATCTACACAGGGATGATGACAGATACCGGTGGGTTCACCTATAACTCGAACAACCGGGAGATTTATTTTATCATTAGCGAACTCCTTTCTAAAGGAATCGATAAAGATGATATTTATCGTAAGGTGTACAACACCTATTCGGAGAGCCGTTTACGTTTGATGGGATATGTATTATCGAACATGACTGTGTATTCGGAATCTAATTCGGCTCTAATCACCCTGACAAAAGCAGAGCAAAGCAAATTCAACTATATAAAAGGCGATAGCGAAGGCTTTGTTAATATTCCCCTTTCCATTAAAAATGTCTGTTTCTCTTGCTTCTTGAGGGAAGATACCGAGAAACCGATGATTAAAATATCCCTTCGTTCAGTAGGAACCTTCCCATGCAATCAGTTAGCTGCCGAATTCTTCCATGGAGGAGGTCACTTGAATGCTTCGGGCGGTGAGTTTTTCGGAACGATGGAAGAGGCAAAAGCGGTCTTTGAGAAAGCGCTTGAGAAATATAAACCTTTACTAACAGCGAAAAGCTAAAGATGGAAGGTTAAAAGTGAATATCGAAAGGTTAAAAGATACGAACTTTCAACTTCCCCCTTTCAACTTTTAATGATTTTGAGATACATTTGTGCGGAATATAGCTAAATAACAGATAATGAAGAAACTTGTATTTTTATTTCTCTCTTTGTTAACCGCCGGAAGTCTGTTCCAGGCATGCGACAATTCGAAGACTTATGCAGAAATGCTGGAAGACGAGAAAAATGCGGTGAATAAGTTCATCAAAGATAATGATATCCGTGTCATTTCACTGGAAGAGTTTGAACGGGATACTATTACAGCTTCTAAAGAAGCGGGGAATGGATATGACGAATACGTTGCTTTCTCCAATGGCGTATATATGCAGATCGTAGATCGTGGAGGAAAAGAGGATAAGGATGGAGTTGAAGTTATTAATGAGGTAGATACTTTTGCTAACAATAATGTCATTTGTACCCGCTATGTAGAACAGGATATGATGACAGGAGATACTACATGTTTCAATGTTCCTTTGGAAAAATGGATGGATATCTCTGAATATTATAAGTCTCCATTAACATTCCGTTATGTGCAAAACACATCTACTGTTTATGGAATCGTTTTATCTGGTGATTTTGATTATGACTATTTGTGGACAGTTGCTAATGGTTATGGAACTGCAATTCCATCTGGATGGCTGATTGCCTTACCTTATTTGCGTAATAATGCACATGTACGCCTGATTGTACCTTCTAAGATGGGACATACAACTGCACAACAATATGTCAATCCTTATTTCTATGATATCCGGAAGTTTGAGAAAGCAAAAAGCTAGACCACTAACATTAAATAAATCAAATCTTTAAGTAAAGAACCTATGACTCTAATCAAATCTATCTCTGGAATCCGCGGAACTATCGGCGGAGGAGCGGGAGAAGGACTGAACCCGCTTGACATTGTAAAATTCACCTCGGCTTATGCTACTTTGATTCGTAGAACCTGCAAGGCAAAGGGTAATAAGATTGTTGTGGGACGTGATGCCCGCATTTCTGGTGAAATGGTAAAAAACGTAGTAGTCGGCACATTGATGGGAATGGGCTGGGATGTAGTAGACATTGATCTTGCTTCTACCCCGACCACAGAACTTGCTGTAACAATGGAAGGCGCCTGTGGCGGTATTATCCTGACAGCTTCTCATAACCCGAAACAGTGGAATGCACTGAAATTGCTGAATGAACATGGTGAATTTCTGAATGCAGCCGAAGGTAACGAAGTACTTCGTATTGCTGAAGCTGAAGAATTTGACTATGCCGATGTTGACCATCTGGGATCTTACCGCAAAGACCTGACTTATAATCAGAAACATATCGACAGTGTATTGGCTCTCGACTTGGTAGATGTAGAAGCTATCAAGAAAGCCAATTTCCGTGTAGCGATTGACTGTGTGAACTCTGTAGGCGGTATCATTCTCCCTGAACTTCTTGAACGTTTGGGTGTGAAACATGTAGAAAAACTCTATTGTGAACCTACCGGAAACTTCCAACACAACCCTGAACCGCTTGAAAAGAACCTCGGTGACATCATGAACCTGATGAAAGGGGGCAAAGCAGATGTAGCATTCGTTGTAGACCCGGACGTTGACCGTTTGGCAATGATCTGCGAAAATGGTGTAATGTACGGTGAGGAATATACGCTGGTTACTGTGGCTGACTATGTACTGAAACATACTCCGGGTAATACAGTTTCCAATTTGAGCTCTACCCGTGCCCTGCGTGACGTAACCCGTAAATATGGTATGGAATACAGTGCTTCTGCAGTAGGCGAAGTAAACGTCGTAACGAAGATGAAAGCAACCAATGCTGTTATCGGTGGTGAAGGAAATGGTGGAGTGATCTATCCTGCCAGCCACTATGGTCGTGATGCATTGGTAGGTATTGCTTTATTCCTTAGCCATCTGGCTCATGAAGGAAAGAAAGTTAGCGAGCTTCGTGCCACTTATCCTCCTTACTTCATAGCTAAGAACCGTGTCGACCTGACTCCGGAAATTGATGTAGATGCTATCCTTGCAAAAGTAAAGGAAATCTATAAGAATGAAGAAATCAACGATATCGATGGTGTGAAGATTGACTTTGCCGACAAATGGGTACATTTGCGTAAAAGTAATACAGAGCCGATCATCCGCGTATATAGCGAAGCGTCTACCATGGAAGCTGCCGAAGAAATCGGTCAGAAAATTATGGATGTAATTAATGAATTAGCAAAATAATATCCTGTAGAATAGGATCTTGTTTATAACATTAGAGTCTCGTATATCATAAAGATAGCTGAATGAGCTGTCTCACATGATATACGAGACTTTTATTATATATCGTAGAAGTAAGTTATATTGAGGGAGAAGTAACCAAAATAGATTACTTTTCAGCTTCGTTTAGATATAATTTATATTAATTTCTTATATTTGTCTCCAATAACTTGATAAATGAAAAAACCTCTTTATTTCAGTGGTATAAGTTAGTGTTGATAAAATAATAATTATGTCAGAAGATTTGATATATTTCTCAAAAAACTGATGCTTTTTTAGGCAATATGTGTTTATGAAATAAATGCAATTAGTCGGGAAACAAGGTACTAAGAAAGATGTTATTCCTCCAATTTCTGAAGCATACAAATAAATATAAGATAAATTAAGAAATACATGAAAACACGCTTAATAGTATTTGTAATTATATTAATGAGGGTTGTCACTGCTACAGCTGAAAACGATAGAGATACCTACTTTTTCTCAAAGGTTGACTATCAGCAAGGTTTGTCGAATAGTGCAGTGCTTTGTCTTTTTCAAGATAATGTGGGGTTGATGTGGTTTGGAACCTATGATGGGGTGAACTGTTGGGATGGAAAGACGATGGAAGTGTTTCGTTCAGACTTTTCGGCCAATAAAACATTAAGTAACAATGTGATTCATTCTATTTCACAGGCAGATAGTAATTGTTTATGGATTTCTACTCACTTGGGGGTGAACCGTTTCTCTCAAAAGACAAGACAGGTGGTAGGTAACTATGATTTTTCAGGGGATTATTATGTTCATTCTAATAGTCGTGGAAATACATGGGTACTTGCCGATAATGGAATTTATTATTATAATACGAATCATCAACGTTTTATCCGAGTACAGGCTCCGACCCTGCCGATGGATAGTATGGAACAGCGAGCATTTGTGACTGACGATGGAAGTCTTTGGCTGTTTCCTCCTCATACGGGACAGATTCGGAATTATTCACTGACAAATTTTGATGCAGACAGTTTGTCGGTGAAGCTATCCATCTCAACAAACAAATTTCATTCGAAAGCGATTGATGATATTTTCTATCAGAACGATATCTTCTGTTTTATAGATTGCGACAAAGATTTGTATATGTATGATATTTCTCGTAAATCCAAGATTTATATTCGTAATCTTTCTTCACTGGTAGAGAAATATGGAATGATAACAGGGATCGTTCCTTTTTATGAAGATATCGTCATCGGATTTCGTGCTAATGGTCTGATTCGATTGCGTACCTCTAAAAAGTATGAAGAAGAGGTGGTCAATCGTAATGTCCGTATCTATGGAATTTACCGGGAACCGCGTCAGGGCTTACTTTGGATTGCGTCGGACGGACAAGGTGCTGTAATGTATGCTAAGAAATATTCGATAGCTACCAATTTGATGCTCAACCGTATGTCAACCAATTTGAGTAGGCAGGTACGTTCGGTAATGACTGATAAATATGGTGGACTATGGTTCGGAACAAAAGGAGATGGACTCTTGCATTTGCCTGATTATCATCTGGCTGCAGTAAATACTGTTTCGGGAGCTACTGTTTATTCTCCTGGAAAAAAGCAAAATGTATCATCATACATCAAATGGGATCAGGAGTTTCATGCTTATAAACTGGTCCAGAGTCGCTATATGGACGGTTTCTGGATTGGAGCAGGAGCTCCAGGATTGTTCTATTATTCGTTCAGGGATGATGCTGTGCATCAGGTAGCATATTCTTCTGGTCAGCCAACTTTTGATATACATGATATACATGATATACATGAAGAGAGTGATAGTGTACTATACATTGTTACCGCAGGTGTTGGTTTTTATAAAATATCACTTGAAAAGAAAGCGGGAAGTGTTAGTATTTGTCAACAGAAGCGCTATCATTTCTTTCATGAACAACAGGAAATTACGATGTTTTATCCTATGCTGGCAGATGGCGACTCCATTTTGTGGTTGGGTAGTCGTGAAAAAGGACTTGTTCGCTTTGATAAACGGACAGAAGAATACCAAGTTATTTCTCTGAAAGAGATGCTTCACAAGTCAGTGGATGATGTATTGAGTTTGCATCGTGCTCACGATGGTAAAATGTATATAGGAACTACTTCCGGATTAGTTTGTCTGACTTTCCATGAGAAGAAGATAGAAGCTGCCTATATTGGTAGAGAACAAGGATTGCTTAATGATATGATACATGGGGTATTGGAAGATGGCAATGGTTTCCTATGGTTGGGTACCAATCGCGGGCTTATTAAATATAACCCCAAAAATGGTTCGTCGCATGATTATTATTATAGTGCCGGTGTACAAATCGGAGAGTTCAGTGACGATGCCTATTACCAATGCCCCTATACTGGTAGTCTTTTCTTTGGAGGGATTGACGGGTTACTCTATCTAGATCGTAAGGTAGCGGCTGCCCCGGAATTTAATCCGGATATTCTGTTGCGCCGTTTGTGGATTGGGCGGACAGCAGTAAGTCTGGGTAACTACTATTCGGCTGATGGAAAAAGTCTGGAATTGGAAGGAGCAGCAGTCTCTTTTTCTCTATCTTTTGCGGTACCGGATTATTTGACAGGGGAAGAGGTAGAGTATTCTTTTATTTTAGAAGGGTATGATAAGCAGTGGACTTCGTTTAGTAGTATCAATGAGGCATCCTATGCCGAAGTACCTGCAGGTGATTATATATTTAAAGTCCGCTACAAGAAAGATGTGTTTGATACGGAGTATAAATTCTTTTCCATTCCCGTACGTATTCTTCCGCCATGGTATCAGTCGGTATGGGCTTATGCCTTTTATATCCTTTTTCTGTTCTTGTTTGTGGTTTATTTACTTCATTTGCTTCGTAAATATATACTTCATGAACGGATTTTGAAGCGACTACTCAATACAGAAAGTAATAAAGGAGTGTCGGAAAATAGTAGTTATAATCGTGACTTATTAGATAGTTTCACTCTTATTTATCACGCTTGCGATCAGTTGCGTGCAGAGAACACTTCTTACGAACAACGTCGTGAACAGGTGGAACTGATACGTGAAATAGCGATGAATGCTCTATTTCGTCCGGAGACTCTCTATTCCGAAAAATTTAAGCACTTTTATCCTACTACTTTCGTTCTATCTGCCCGTATGTGTATACAGGAGTTGTCTATGGAGGTACTTCGTGCATTGAGAGCGGAAGGAATCAATGCTTCTTCAGTGCGGTCTTCCATTCCTGAAAATTTCACTTTCCCCGTTTATAAGAATGCTTTACGTTGTATTCTTTATTATTGTTATCTGTTTATCTGTCAAAAATCATCATCTACTGGAGAAGTTACGGTAAGTGTACAGAAAGAAGATGGTAGGATGTTGTTGGTAATGTCCAATACGGATGATGCGCTCAAAGAATTACAGGGGCAACTGATTGGAACTTCTTCTCCTGTGTTTGATAAAAAAGATGTTGACCAGTCTTTCGGTATCCAATTGATGCTTTGTTTTGTGCAATCCGCTTTGGAACAACTTCATGCTACTGTTCATTATGTAGAGTCAGAAGATGGTCAACATAGACTGATACTTGCTTTTGATCCGGCTATATTAGTTGAAGATCAATCAAGTGAGAAGAAGACGATTCTCCTATTAGAAGATCGTGATGAGATCGTTTGGTTGATAACGGGATTGCTTTCTGAAGAGTATTCGATACATTCGGTCAAGAGCATACAAGTGGCATTCGATGAGATTCGGCGTTCGGTTCCTGCAGTCTTTCTAGTCGACATGGCTATGTATGCCAAAGAAGAGAGCACGTTTATGGAGTATATTGGCAAGAATCGTTCTGCATTATCAAAGACCGCCTTTATTCCATTGCTGACGTGGAAAGCAAGCTCTACTATTCAGCGGGAATTGATTAAATGGTCGGATTCTTATATTATATTGCCTTATGATATTCTCTTTTTGAAGGAAGATATTCACAAAGCAATTTATGGCAAGCGGGAAGCCAAGCAGATTTATCTGGAAGATTTGGGCGAACTGGCAGGACAAATTGTTTGTACCACTACAGAACAAGTAGACTTTGTTCGCAAGCTCCTGCAAGTAATTGAACAGAATCTCGAAGAAGAAGAGCTGGGCTCTACGTTGATAGCTGATCGTATGGCAATGAGCCCGCGTCAGTTCTATCGTAAATTTAAGGAAATATCTCCAATTGCTCCTAGTGATTTGATTAAAAATTATCGAATGGAGAAAGCTGCCCGCCTTTTGAGGGAAGAAGATCTTCCCATTCAAGATGTGATTGCTGATGTAGGGATATCCAGCCGTTCTTATTTTTACAAAGAATTTGCTAGAAAATTTGGTATGACACCTAAAGATTATCGCGAGAGAGAAAGGAGCTCATCCTAAGGTTTGGGATTTAGGATACTAGAAATTTTACTGGAGAATATTAAGGCATTTTTCGTATCATTCAAATTGGCAACATTATGAAATCAATTTTATCAATTCCCAATTTCCTATTTCTTCTTTGTTTGGTTGTTCTTGGTGCTTCCATTCTCTCGTGTAATTCTTCTATAGATGACAGTTTTACTAATCCTCGTATAAAATTGGGAAAAGTTCAAATAACAGGAAGAATTATCGATGAAGCAAAAGCAGAACCTAAACACCCCATAGTAATGGGAATTAGCTTTATCCATCCCATCACCTTAGAGTCTATTGGGAAAGAAGTTAAAACAGATAGTCTCGGTAATTATTCAATAGAGATAGAAACAGAAACGAATCCTGCAATTGGTGGGATAACGACTGAAGTGAATCCATATAAAACGATCTATATAGAACTGATGCAGGATGAAGCGCTGGAATTGAATCTATGCTATACAAAAGAAAATGAAATAAAGGTCATAAACAAGTTCAAAAGTGAATTTACGGAGAATGATATGTTAATGGGAACTTCTTTCATGACTGAGGCGCTAACATACGGTTGGCGACCTGCGATTCCACAGCTTTATGACCGATCGACTGATGTGTATCTACAATATAGAGAAAAAAATATTGACGAGAGAGTAGCGATAGTAAGTAGAGATACATTAATTAGCAACAAGTTCAAAAGTTTTCTAGAAAACGAAGTTCGTTTGATATGTCATAGAGCATTTGTTTTTAATCCTAAAAAAATGATGGAAATGAATTATTTCGATATTCATCCGGAGGTTTCTTCGCTTCCTGACACTTTAAACATCATCCCCCCTTCCCGAGAATATTATAGATTCATGAAAAATCTAAATTTGAATTCCAGCTTACAATTATGTAGTCCCGAATTTAAAGAACTTCAGGAATTTATATTACTTAACAATACATTGAATCTTCCTTTAATAAAGAACACTCCTATCCCAACATGGCAAGACACTATCAAAGAACGTATGGCCGATCTTATTGGATTTGAAGAAGGACTGTATTATGATATACTGACTGCCAATGCGTATGCTCTTCAACTCAACATGGAAGTTATTCCATTATCGAATGCGCAGAAAAAGAATATACACGCTTATTTCAAAGGTGACGAGATAGAAAAAATGCTACTTCGCCAAAATGAAAAGACAGAGAAAAAGGCAGAAAGTATGGAACCCTTAAAAATACAAGATTCTACAGGACTTGATGCAGACCTTCTATTGGCAGACATTGTTGAAAAGAATAAAGGGAAAATTATTATTGTAGACTTTTGGGCTACTTGGTGCGGTCCATGTATAATGGCGCTTAAAGAGACAAATTCTTTGGAACTTTCTATTAGAAAAGAAGATGTTGCACATGTCTACCTTACCGATGAATCTTCACCCAAAGAACTATGGAATAAAAGAATAAAAGAAGTAGGTGGGCAACATTATTATCTAAACAATGAAATTTGGAGGCAACTAATGAAGAAATATTCATTCAATGGTATACCTGCATATTTGATATTTGATAGGAGTGGTGAAATAAAACATCACTTTTCAGGGTATCCAGGTAGTACAAAGATGGCGGAAATAATATCTATGATCTAAGATGTCATCTGACTAGGATCTATCGAATAGATTTTTAATTATTAGATAAATGTGTATTAAGCAATTTGTGGAAGGTTTTAGGATTTAGTTAGGGGAATTATTTCAATATTTAGTTTAAATTGGTACGGAAATGAGGTAAACTCATACAATTATAATTCAAAAAAACTTCCGTAAACATTCTCAACTATACTTATCCCTATGAGAAAAAATACTCATAGGGATGAGAAGAAATACTCATTACAATGAGAACTTTTTCTCATTGCAGTGAGAATATCCCCTTGCTAGAATAGGCTGAAACAGTTCATTACAGTACCGAAATGAGTTAAATACTATCTCCAGCACAACGGTATTAGACGGTATTTTTGGTCCTTTTTCAAATTTGGTGGTAATCTCTTTTTCTTTTTATTTCTAAGTTGATGATTATTCCTTTTTGTTTGCTTTAATAAGAAAAAACAGCACCGATCGAATCAGGTAAATTAGTAGGGAAAAGCTAACCACCAAACATGACGAAGGACCTGTTGTTTTGCTATTTGTACTTTCGTTGTACTATCATTATTGCAAGTATTTGATTATTAGTTCCCTGTATTGTGCTCTTGTTGACATACCTGTATGCTGAATGGACATCTTGTTTTTGACTCCATTTTGTCATTCTGGAGGATTAACGGCAAATAAAAAAGCGTTTAATTTGCTTTCGTACTTGAATGTACTATTGCATTACTGTTAATCACTTAATAGAATCATTTATTGAAAGAATATGAAATACACCAGCATTAAAGCATTAGCAATTTGTTTATTTGTAGCGTTACCATTAATAGCTAACGCTACTTTAAAGAGAATAGATATTTCGCACTCTACCATGGTGGGAAATGGAATCGCCAAGTTTATACCCAGTGGGTTTGATGCCAAGAAAATACCCTCTTTTGCTATTGAAAAAGAGCCTCGCGAACAGGGACCACTTCCTTCTAAGTGGATATTGGTGCCAGAGTTCTTTTTGACAGATGGTAAAGCGAGTGCATCGTTGGCCATATCGGAGGGTACGAGTGTTTATGGCGGTGGAGAAGTTACAGGCTCTCTTTTGAGAAATGGAAAAACTATTAAACTGTGGAATACAGATTCCGGAGCATACGGGGTTGACAATGGGACACGTCTATATCAGTCACATCCTTGGATGATGGGTGTGCGGAAAGATGGAACAGCTTTTGGTATCTTGTTTGATACCACTTGGAAAGCGGAATTAAGCAGTACAGATGAGAAAATAGAATTAAGAAGTGAAGGGGAGCTCTTCCGTGTATTTATCATTGATCGCGAATCACCACAAGATGTTGTCCGTGGATTATCTGAATTAATCGGTACGATGCCAATGGTGCCACGTTGGGCGCTGGGTTATCAGCAATGTCGTTTCTCTTATTCACCCGACAGCCGTGTGATAGAGATTGCTGACACACTTCGTCACAAACGTATTCCGTGTGATGCTATTTGGATGGACATTGACTATATGGATGGATATCGCATTTTCACATTTAATCCGCAAGGATTTCCTGATCCGAAAGCGGTGAATAGAGGTTTGCATCTGCGTGGTTTTCATTCAGTATGGATGATTGATCCGGGAGCAAAGGCTGAAACGGGCTATTCTGTTTACGATTCGGGCACAGCAAATGATGTTTGGGTGAAAACTGCCGATGGAAAAGAATACAATGGTGATGCATGGCCGGGAAAAGTAGCATGGCCGGACTTCACTAGTCCCAAAGTTTGCCAATGGTGGAGTGGACTTTACAAAGATTTCATGGCACAAGGGGTAGATGGTGTATGGAATGACGTGAACGAACCACAAGTGAGCAATACACCTTCTGGAACGATGCCGGAAGATAATCAGCATAGAGGTGGAAATGGGATTCCTGCCGGGACTCATCTGCAATATCATAATGTGTATGGATTTTTAATGGTAAAATCATCAAGAGAGGGAATGTTGGCTGTACAACCGAAGAAACGTCCTTTTATTTTGACTCGTTCTAACTTCTTGGGCGGACAGCGATATGCTGCTACGTGGACAGGTGACAATGGTTCCAGTCGTGAACATATGGAAATGTCTGTACCTATGTCATTGACGTTGGGGCTATCTGGACAGCCTATTAGTGGTGCTGATATTGGTGGCTTCTTGTTTCATGCGAATGCTGATTTGTTTGGCGATTGGATGGCACTAGGTGCTTTTTATCCATTCTCTCGCGGTCACGCTTGTGCCGGAACTAACAACAAAGAGCCTTGGGCTTTCGGTAAAGATGTGGAAGAAGCTTCGCGCATTGCTTTGGAACGCAGATATATCTTATTACCTTATTATTATACTCTTTTGTATGAGGCTTCAACAAATGGTATGCCTATCATGCGTCCGATATTCTTTGCTGATCCCAAAGATCTTTCATTGAGAGCGGAAGAAAAAGCATTTCTAATCGGTAATGATCTAATGGTTATTCCTTCTTTCGCCCGGAATCCGGCACTTCCAAAAGGCATATGGGAGGAATTATCGTTGGTAGATGGGGATAAAGATGGTAAATATCAGGCAAAAATAAAAATTCGTGGTGGTTCTATTATTCCTACGGGAAAGATAATACAAAATACTACTGAAAACTCACTGGATCCTTTGACTCTTCTGGTATGCTTGGATGAACAAGGTAAGGCTTCTGGAAGTATGTATTGGGATGCCGGAGATGGCTGGTCGTTTAAGAAAGGCGATTATAGCCTGCAACAATTCACTGCAGAACGTAGTGGTGACAAGGTTATGGTGAAATTAGCTGCTAAAACAGGAAAAAGAAAATCGGAGAACAAGGGGATGGCAATTGTCAAAGTGATTACCAAGCATGGTGTTCGATTGGCTAGTGGTAACCTGACGCAAGGAATTGAAATTAAATTGTAAAAAGAGGTGGTTATACTTCATCTGAAAATGAAATGGTTAATGAAAAATAGCATATGGAAAAGATAATTGGTATACTTATATTTTTGTTCTTTATCGGGAGTACTACACAGTCGTGTAGTGAAGATAAAACAGGGGAGGAAGCTGTTCCTCAAAAGATTGATCCGGTGGAACAACTGGAAGTATTAAACACGAATAAAGAGAAAGAGTTCGCTGTAAACTTTGTGAGGAAATCCTATGTGAAGGATCTTCAGATAGAGATTGCATATCGGAGAATGGATACTGGAGAGGTTCAGAAATGGAAAACTGTCCTGCTCAACGGTAATGATGTCGCATATAAGAATGGGGCAAACTATCTTCTACAGGTATCTTCGGAAGGGACTTATGAGGTGGCTGTCACTTTAGTGGGAGCCAATGGGTTGCGATCGGAGAGTAAAAGTCAGGAAGCTACAACTTTTGAGTATTCACAAATGAAAATGTTTGATTGTGCTCATTCCATGATGACAAACGTGATAAAATACTATTATCATAAAGGCCCGCGGACATGTTGGCAGACATGGTATCCTAAGGCAGATGGCTATTGGGATGGGGATGCGCTCGTGTGGGGGCAAGGTAGTGGACTATCTGCATTTGTTGCCATGAGAGAAGCTTCACTCGGTACTGGGCAAGAACGATATTATGAGTCTTTAGACAATGATATGTTCAGTGGCATTCAGGCCTTTTGGGTAGCGGATCATGGACGTACTGCATACAGTGTATATCCGGCATCTGGAAACGAACGTTTTTATGATGATAATGTATGGATTGGACTGGATATGGCAGAATGGTATACTATCACTAAGGATAAACGCTACTTGACTCAAGCTAAAGCTGTGTGGGACTATCTGGTACAATATGGATGGGATGAAACCTGTGATGGAGGAGTTCATTGGAAAGAATTGAATGAGCCTAGCAAATCAAAAAACACTTGTTCCACTGCTCCAACAGGCGTATTGAGTTGTATTTTATATCAACTTACTAACGAACAAGCCTATTTGGATAAAGCAAAAGAATGTTTCAACTGGTTACAGACTTATATGTATGATCCCAGTGATCATTTGTATTATGACAATGCTTCTCCTAAGGACGGCGATCCCACTAAGGTAGGCAGTATAGAGAAGAATAAGTATTCTTATAATTCTGGTCAACCTTTGCAGTTGGCTTGTCTTCTCTATAAGATAACACAAGAGGATTCTTATCTGACCCTGGCCAAACAAATAGCGGATGCTTGTCACAAAAAGTGGTTCAAGCAACTTCATTCTGATATCCTGCAGCGTGATTTTAAAGTCTTGGCACCCGGACATGCATGGTTTAACACCATTATGTGTCGTGGCTTCTTCGAACTTTACTCCATTGACAAAAATCCATTATATCTGGAAGATATACGTAGTACAATGCTACATGCCTGGTTCGGTAAAGCACACCATAGTAATGGTCTGATTAATAATGAGGATTTAAGTGGTTTAAGTGGAGCTACTCCGACAGAGGACGGTGGCAATAAATGGCAGATTCTGCATCAGGGTGCACTTGTAGAGTTGTATGCTCGTTTAGCTACCCTAGAAAAAAAGTAGAATTGAGTTTGGCATAAATCGCTATGGACTTGCATTTCTGTTTTCTCTTGTGTTTCTTCTTTGTGCGCTCATTGTATTTTGAAAATGGTAATGTATTTATAAATAGACGTTTATCTTGTGCTCTGGTTGTACATGTTGTGCACTTTTCTACCAATTTGATTTTGCCTTTATTTTGTCACCCTAGAGTATATGGAATAGGTGAAAAAGAACTTATTTTGCTTCCGTTAACAAGGAAAATGGATGTGTAACAAGAGAGTTAATGTATTTAGTAACCTTAATAAATAACTAAAAAAACAAGTAACATGAATTTATTTAGAATGAAAAAACATCACGTGAAATCATTGAGGTGGAAGATGAACGCCGATTTCTGTCTTATGAAGAGTGGATTTCTGTTTTCAATCTTATTACTGGCATTCGGTGCTGTTAGCTGTTCGGATGACGATGATCAAGGGAAAGGAAGGGCTTTCTTTCAGACTTATTGTGCACTCGATGCCAATAATACCAGTATGCCTTGTGCCGGAACCCTTTGGACTCAATATTCGGATGCACCTGTCGGATCGGAAGTTGGAAAGTTGGTAGACAACAATCTCGACACAAAGTATGTAACCTTTCATCAAAATGTAAATATCAACTGGAATGGGAATAGTAGTGTTTCAGTAAAATCCTATTCACTTACATCAGCGGCAGATACTCCGGAAGCGGATCCGAAATCATGGATACTATCCGGCTCTTCAGACAATCAAATATGGGTAGTGCTGGATTCGCAGGAAAATCAAACTTTCGCAGAGCGGAAAGAGACGAAAACATACGCAGTAGAGAATGAGGAAGAGTATAAATACTATCGATTGAGTATACAGAGCAATCACGGAGCAACTTCTACTCAATTTGCAGAGTTGAAATTTGCTGCTTCTGCTTTTGTTGGAGATATTGATGATTTGATGTCAAAATCCTCCGGAAGTACATACAGTTCTACTAATGTGATGGGTACACAGCATGCGGAGGCTGATTTGTCTGTTACACCGGAGAAACTAATTTGGTTGAATGATCCGAGTAAAGAGCCGGAAACTTTTGGTGGACATAGTTGGGCTGGTTTTCAAGTTGCAAATCTTTATCCGTTCGGTGATCCTTGTCCGGCAGATGTAAATCAACATGCTATTGGCGATTGTTGCTTGTGTGCGGTAATGGCATCTTTGTCTTATGTGTATCCGGGATTCATCAAGAATATTATCAAAAATAATGGTAATCAGACATTCACAGTGAAATTATACGACCCGAAAGGACAACAAATTGATGTAGCTGTAAGTAATTTATTTGTCGGAACCAGTGGAAGTTTAGGTGCAAGTTCGGGAAAGAGTGGACAGCCTACATGGTCTACTGTTCTTGAAAAGGCCATAATCAAGTGGTTCCAGGCTTTCAGAAATACATCAGATATTGGTGGTATCGGCTCTGAATATGCAGCAGCCATTATTACTGGCAATGGCTCTAGTTTTGCTTTTGCTCCGGGAAGTCTGCCTGCTACTGATATGCAACGTGCTGTGACGGTTTCGTTGAAGCGGGGAAAATTAATTGTGGGAGGATTTACACAAAGTGATGTTCCTATAAATGATATGTATAAAACGGTTTCTGCACATGCCTATACACTGATTTTGCCATCAGATAATACGATGTTGTTCGTCATGCGTAATCCATGGGGAGTAGTTCCTAAAGTAAGTGGTGGATATAGTGATGGTAAAGAAGATGGTATGCTGTTCATAAAGGATGATGGGCTTGTTCCACCGCTTGTTGACCTGCGTATTATGGAGCCGGGAGCTGCGGAGAAGTTTGGAGTAGGAGGAAATTTATCTCCTTACACACCGCCTTCTTATTCTCCGATGCCAATGCGTATCGCTCCTCATTTATTGAGAACCGGAATGTAATTTGATTTAATCTTACTCATATCCCTATATGTTACAGGAACTAAGAGTCCTATTTTTATTTGTGAAACTTAAAAAATGTATTAACCTTATTATTATTAAAGTATGAAAAATGTAATTCAAAGCATTTTTGGAACATTCTTTCTTGCATCTTTAGCTATTCCGGGATGGAGTTCGCCAATAGATGATGCGGCAGCCTCTTTACGGAAAGCTCCCGTAGAGAGTATCCTTGAAGTACAACAACAGAAAGGAATCCGTGTGACGGGAATGGTTACTGACAAGGATAAGAATCCATTGCCGGGAGTATCGATTGTAATAGCTAATATTGCAAATGTCTCGGGAGCTGTCACCGATCTTGATGGTTTGTTCCAGATTACTGTTCCTACTAAAAATTCCACTTTGGAGTTTTCTTATATTGGATTCAAGAAAAAAACAGTTTCGGTGAATGGTTCGAAACTGCTCAATGTAGTCATGGAAGAAGATGCTTCTGAACTGGACGAAGTAGTAATCACTGGTTATGGTAGTCAGAAGAAAGCCTCCATTATCGGTTCTATTGAAACAATTCAACCACAACAACTGCAATTTGGTACAAGCCGTACGCTAAGTAACAATTTGGCTGGTAAGTTGAGTGGTGTGATTGCTATTCAGCGTAGTGGTGAGCCAGGATATGACGATTCTAATTTTTGGATTCGCGGTATCAGTTCTTTTTCGGGCAGTAATTCTCCATTAGTTTTGGTGGATGGTATCGCACGTGATCTTAATAATGTAGATGTAGCCGAAATTGAAAGCTTTTCTATATTGAAAGATGCATCAGCCAGTGCTATGTATGGTGTACGTGGTGCCAATGGTGTAATCGTTATTACAACGAAGCATGGTCAGATTGGCGCACCTCAGGTAAGAGTACATGTGGAACATTCTATCAATCAGCCTACCAAGTTTCCCGACTTCTTGGACGCACCAGACTATATGACGTTGCTTAATCAACTGGCCGCACAGGATGGAGCAATATTACCTTTTGATCAAACACGCATTGATCGTACCCGTAGTGGATACGATCCTGACCTTTATCCGAATGTTAACTGGATTGACGCAATTACAAAGGATTATGCTTATACCACCAAAGGTAATTTAGAAGTGAGTGGTGGTTCCGATTTCTTACGCTACAGTATTGTGGCTTCATATTTTAATGAGTCGGGAATTCTGCAACAGGATAAGACGTTGCCGGTAGATAACTCTACGGATAACAATCAATTTAATATGCGTTCAAATATCGATATGAACGTAACAAAGACTACGTTGATGCGTGTAAATATAGGTGGTTTCCTTAATCGCTTCCGCAAACAACGCTGTAGTACGGACCAAGCCTTTTCAGAGGCTTTCGAAACTTTGCCTTTCGTTCATCCGGCACGCTATAGCGACGGTTCCATTCCCCGTGAGATGAACAGAGCTAACCCGTGGAGAACGGCTACTCAAGGAGGATATGACTTCACAACCTCATCTAAGATTCAGACACTATTCTCTGTAGAACAAGATTTGAGACAACTCACACCAGGGTTAAAAGCCAAAGGTATCTTCAGTTTTGACCGTTGGAATAGCAGCAAACGTTCGCGTACCAGCAACACTCCTACTGTACACCCAGCTACAGGACGTGATGCAGAGGGTAACTTGATATATACATCATATGATGTGGGTGATGAATCAATGGGTAGTGAAACTGAAAATCAATATGGTAACACGAATGTATATTTTGAGTTTAATCTGAATTATAGTCGTAAGTTTGGAAAGAGCGATATCGACGCTTTACTCCTTTATAACCAACAGGCTTATGACGATGGTTCTATTCAGGACTACCGTAAACAAGGATTTGCAGGCCGCTTGTCTTATACATATGATAGTCGCTATGTGGCTGAATTCAATTTCGGTTACAATGGTTCGGAGAATTTTGCTAAAGGACATCGCTACGGTTTCTTCCCATCTGTTGCATTAGGTTGGTTGATGAGTGAGGAGCCATGGATGGAACCTTTGAAAAATACAATTGATAAGATTAAATTCCGCGCCAGCATAGGACAAGCTGGTAATGATAACATTGGTGGTCGTCGTTTTGCTTATTTGACTACGCTGAAAACGGATGCTAGCGGATATACATGGGGTACTACGGGGCAAAAGAACTACGATAAAGGTATTACTGAAGGTGAGATTGGCGTAGCAAATCTGACTTGGGAAACAGCTACTAAGTCGAATCTTGGCTTGGAAGTAGGTTTGTGGAGTGCATTAGATATAACAGTAGACGTTTTCCGTGAAAAACGCAAGAATATCTTTATGCAACGTCGTATTATCCCTTCACAGACTGGTTTCATCACCAATCCTTGGGCTAATTATGGTAAGGTGACGAATGGTGGTATGGAAGTTTCCGTTAACTTACACAAGCAGCTTAACAAAGACTGGTTCACTTCTTTCTATGGAAACTTTACTTTTGCCAAGAATCGTGTAGATGAATATGACGAAGCTCCTTCGAAAATTGGCACTTATCGCGGACAGACAGGACGTTCTATGAACGAACTTTGGGGACTTACTGCTGAACGTTTGTTCACTGCAGACGATTTTGAATCTGATGGTTCATTGAAATTCGGTATTCCAAATCAAGAAGTGGGGGCTGACAAACTTTATCCGGGTGATATCAAGTATGTGGATATGAATGGTGACGGTAAAATCACTGAAGAGGACGAAGGATATATAGGTGGAACGGAAGACCCTCGTATCGTTTACGGTTTTGGTGGTGTGATAGCTTACAAAAATGTAGATTTTAATTTCTTCTTCCAAGGTACGGGTGATACTCATCGTGTGATTGGTAATTCAACTATTTTCTTGCCGGGTAGTGGTACAACTGTACAAGGTAATGCTTATGCTGAAAATCTGGATGATCGTTGGACAGATGATAATCAAGATCCGTATGCTTTTTGGCCTCGCCTTACATACGGTCCCAACAAGAATAACTATCGTGCTTCAACTTGGTGGAAGAAAGATATGAGTTTCTTGCGTCTGAAGACAGTGGAGATCGGATATACTTTCCCGAAGAGATGGATGGAAAAAATCTACTCAAAAGGTGCACGTATATTTGTCAGCGGTAATAACCTGTTGTGTTTCTCATCTTTCAAACTGTGGGATCCAGAATTGGGTACTAGCAATGGTTTGAAATATCCAATGAACCGTTCTATATTGTTTGGTATTGACATTAATTTCTAAACTAAACCTCAAAAACAATTTTATGAGACATCTCAATTTTTCAAAATATATGGTGGCAGGTCTTATGGCGGCTTCTCTGCTTACGACTAATACTTCATGTGCGGATTATCTTGACAAAGAACCTGACACAGAACTGGACATCAACATGGTGTTCTCCAATAGAGATAAGGTGTATCAATGGTTGGCCTTTGTATACAACACAATTCATGAACCCGATAAATGGCGTATCTGGAAAGATGGTTATGAAGTGTTTGCCGACGATCTAAGTCCCTCAAAGCGCTGGGAACAGTGGGATGGTAAAACTACACTACCAAAAATCTTTGGTGAATGGACTGTCAACTCTACATGGGATGGCGCATTTTGGCACATGATGCCTCAGTATATCCGCCACGGATATATTTTTCAGGAGCGTGCCTATGCTTTGCCGGACAGTGATTTACCCCAAAGTGAAATAGACAACATGAAGATGGAAGTTAAATTCCTGACCTCTTATGCTTGGTGGCAACTGGCCGAAAACTATGGTGCTATTCCTTTTAAACCGGATTACATCACACCTAGTGATTTCTCATTATCTGACTTAATGATAGGTCAAAGTCCTTTCGATGAGGTAGTGGATTATTGTGATAAGCAAATGCTTGAGGCTGCTAATGCACTGCCTGCTATCTACGACGATCCTTCTAAATATGGCCGTATTAACAAAATTATGGCGTTGACGGTTCGTTCGCGCATGCTATTATTCGCTGCCAGTCCACTAGTCAATGGTAATGAATGGTATAAAGACTATCGTAATAAGGCAGGGGAATTGATATTCAATCCTACTTATGATCCTAACAAATGGGTGAAAGCTGCAGAGGCTTGCAAACTTTGTATTGATGAGGCGGAGAAAGCTGGATACAAATTATATATCGAAACAGGTCCTACCGGTGAAATTGATCCTTTCATGTCTACCTACAACGTTCACATCAAGAAGTGGAGTGAGGGTAATCGTGAGTTGACTTTTCCGGTAACAAAAGGAAATGGATACTTCGACTTCTTCCTGTATGGAGCTTCTACTCGTGAGTTTAGTGGTGGTGGTGGACAAGGCGTTTATCAAGGATTGGTCGATGCGTTTTTCACAAGGAGAGGGTTGTCTATTCATGAGGATGAATCCTACTCAGAAAAGGGATTCTCTGAAAATGTAGACAAACGTAATACTAGTTGGTCTTATGGTACTGGTAAAGAAGGTGAAGTAACCCCGGCCGGAATTTATAAGATGTATTGCAACCGTGAACCTCGTTTTTATAATGCCGTTTCTTTTCATGGTTCTTGGCAGGAGTGTGCTAAACGTCCGTATGATTTCTTCTACAATGGAAAAGATAATATTCGTACTAGTTCACCTCATGATGCTCCTCAAAATGGTTACTTGGTTCGTAAGAGCCTTTGTATGACCGACAATAAGAAGACGGGAGTACATACTAGTCGTCAAGGTTTTACCTATCGTTTGGCTTTTACTTATTTGGACTATGCCGAAGCTAATAATGAGGCTTACGACACTAGTGCCGCTCGTGAGCAATGTCTTAAATATCTGAACAAGGTAAGAGAACGCGCTGGTGTACGTCAGTATACATTTGATGCTGTATCTGATTTGGATGAGAATTTTATACATATAGACAACACGCAAGATGCTGTACGTAAAGTTGTAAAAGCGGAGCGTCGTGTGGAACTCTGCTTGGAGAATAATCGTTGGTACGATCTTCGCCGTTGGAGAGAGGTAGAGAATACACCGGAAATGGTCGGTGATGACTATGGTATGAACTCAGAAGGGAACACGAATGAGACTTTCTTCAAACGTACTGTCTATCAGACTCGCGTATGGAAGAAATGTTACTATTGGATGCCAGTCTTTATTGACGAATATGAGAAAAACCCGAATTTGGTACAGACTCCATTTTGGCTTGAATAATGAATTATAACCAACCATTTAATGAAGTAAAAACAATTATGAAGAAGATATTCTATCAGATAATGGGGCTGTGCAGCATATTGAGTGTGATGACGGCCTGCAATGAGGACCCTGAGTACTTCACGTTGGAGGAACAGGCTGATGAGATGCACATCGTGGCTTCTACCGACAAACTGGTGTTGGATAAAGGCAAGGAAGACGAGACAGCGATTACTTTTACTTGGGATGCTGCTAGTAGCCCAGTCAATGAAACTGACTTGGTGACCTACTCGTTACGCCTGTATGTTACAGCAAATAAGAACGCAAATAGTACGGATTTTTATGAATTGAATACTGACCTGAAGAAAAGTTTTACACACGATGAGCTTAATGCCATTATCGGTACTTGGGTGTTACCGGGACAAGAGGTTAAAGTTACTGCACAAGTAGTCTGTACTGTTCACAATGTAGATAAATACATAAAGCCTGAATCATCTACGGTAGAATTTACTGTATCAGGTTATGAGAAGTATCCTACATACATATACATTTCTATGACAGACGATGAGGGTAAGGTTTCTACTCAACGACTGGGACAGCGTAGTATGGGAACCGGAATTTATGAAGGTACATTTGACGTGACACCTTGCACATATCACTTTGTTACAGTAGCTGGTGGAGATTATCCCGCTTATGGTAATAGTGGAGACGATCTGCATATGATCTATCTGAATGAAGGTGAAATCACGGAATTTACGAATACAGAAACAGGGCGTCGAACTTTTGTTGTTGATACTAATAACGATTATAATGACTGTCGTATGATTGAAATTTTGGAACTGCCTGTTCTTGAATCAATGTATATGGTGGGTAATGGTTGCTCTGTTGGTTGGACTCTCAATAGTGGTGACGGTCTTTTCAAAATAGAAAACGCTCGTAATCCACATCTGTATTCTTGGACAGGTGAATTTAATGTTGGTGGTGAAATAAAAATCAGCCTTGGCGGTTCAACTTGGGGTGAAGATCCATTTTTCTTTGCTCCCGAAGCTGCTACCGACCCGTTAACAAATCATGACTTGACAAAGTATCGTCTGGAAAAAGATGGCGGTGATCTCAAATGGGTTCCTACCGTAAGTGGCCGTTACAAGTTTACCTTCTGTTTGGATGTAAAAGACATGCATACAGAGTTTGTACCTGCAACCTGATGAGAGAATGGAAGTCGGAAGGCTACTTCCGACTTCAAAACTTGAATATTATAAATTCTGATTACAATGAAACATTTATATTGTTTGGTAGTGTCTTTACTACTATTAGTGGGATTTCAGTCTTGCATTGATGAAGATGGTCCCGGTGTTCCTGCACCTAAGAGTTTAGTTATAGAAGCAGATGAATATACGTTGGATATGACAGACGTAACGACTCCTCAATACTTTGCTTTCCGTTGGGTGGATGTGGGTAATGCCACTTATACTATAGCATTTTCCAATGCCGATAACACTGTCACAGAAGTATTAAATAACGAAGTGACGGCTGAAGAAGGAGTCGATGTGTTGAGTATGACCATAAGTAAAGTTCAGTTGAAAAACTATCTGACGAAAGCTGGCTTTACACAAACCGGTACTTACGATGTCATTATCAGTATCACTGCAACTCCCGTCGATTTGTCTATTCCTACAGCTTTGGCTGAAGAAGGTACTGTGAAATCGGCTATTATTCATGTCACTAGAGATTGATTCTGAATAAATGCAAACATCTCTTCTCTCTTTTTTTGTATTTTTGCATAAAAAGTGGAAGAGATGCTTTGATATTTTCAACCAAACCTGATTATTCATCATTCAAAACTCAAACAGATGAAGAACTTTTATTTGTTCTTTTTGATCTCTCTCTTTTCAACCTTCTTGGGAGCACAAGAAAAATCGACTAACATTGCTTATGAGGATATGCATGTGCGTTTCACTGTCATTTCCGACGGAACGATTCGCATGGAGTATGCCCCTGATGGTAAATTCATCAACCAACATTCGTTCTTGGCTGTAGGGCGTGATTATCCTACAGTCAAATTCAAACTGAAAAAAGGTTCATGGATTGAACTTTCTACTTCTAAAATGAAACTTCGTTATAAAAAAGATAGTGGCGCTTTTACTGCAGAAAACCTTCAAATCTCTTCTACGAAAGGTCTGACACCTACTTTTACTTGGAAACCAGGTATGAAGCAACAATACAATCTGAAGGGTACGACTCGTACGCTTGACGGATGGGATGGGGATAAGTGTTGGGGAAATAAAGCGGAGCTGGAAGATGGTCTTCTTGCCAAAGACGGCTGGACTTGGTTGGATGACTCCAACAATTTTCTTTTCGATGGTGATACAGCTAATTGGAATTGGGTAAAAACTCGCGAACATGCTGAAGGAGCGCAGGATTGGTATTTCATGGCTTATGGACATGACTATAAAACTGCATTGAAAGACTATACGCTTTTTGCTGGACATATGCCTCTTCCTCCTCGTTATGCTTTCGGGTATTGGTGGAGTCGCTATTGGATGTATAGCGATCATGAACTGCGTGAGTTGTGCCAGAATTTCGAAAGCTATAATATTCCATTGGATGTACTTGTCATAGATATGGACTGGCACTATACAGATAAGGGACGTGGTAGCTGGACCGGATGGACATGGAATAAGGAATTGTTCCCTGACTATCATAAACTTCTCAAAGACTTGAAAGCTGACAATGGGTTACGTGTAACTCTCAACTTGCATCCGGCGGAGGGTGTTCGTAGCTATGAAGAACAGTACGAAGTCATGGCTCATGATAATGGAGTAGATCCTGCTACTAAACAGGAGATACCTTGGATATCTTCAAAAAAGAGTTTTATAAAGAGTATGTTTAAAAATGTTCTGATGCCCATGAATAATGCCGGAATTGATTTTTGGTGGCTAGATTGGCAGCAGGATCCATTTGATAGAGAAGTGAAAAATTTGAGTAATACTTGGTGGCTAAATTATGTATTCTTTTCTCAAATGGAGCGTGAACGTCAAACACGTCCATTGATTTATCATCGTTGGGGTGGACTTGGAAATCATCGCTATCAGGTGGGTTTCTCTGGTGATACTTTTATATCTTGGGCTACTCTTGACTATCAGGCCTACTTCAATTCTACTGCAAGTAATGTTCTTTATGGTTATTGGAGCCACGATATAGGAGGGCATCAAGGTGTTGACCATATCGATCCGGAACTGTATGTTCGTTGGATGCAGTTTGGTGCTTTAAGTCCTATCCTACGTACACATAGTACGAAAATTGCTGGTTTGACAAAAGAGCCTTGGGTATTCAACAATGAAGTATCCGGCATTTTGCGTGATGTTATCCGCCAGCGTTACAATATGGTACCTTATATCTATACGATGGCTCGTGAGGCTTATGAGACAGGTTTGTCTCTCTGCCGTCCGATGTACTACGATTATCCAGATATGCAAGAAGCTTATGATTACCGTAACCAATATATGTTTGGTGACGATGTGATGGTGTCTCCCGTTACTTCGCCCATGAAAGATGGATATACAGAGGTGAAAGTCTGGTTTCCCGATGGGCAATGGTATGAATTCGCTTCCGGAAAGACATTGCAAGGTGGACAAGTGCTGACTCGTTACTTTGCTCTTGACGAATATCCTATTTACATCAAAGCTGGTGCAGTATTACCGATGTACAACGATAAGGTGATGAATCTGAACGGTAAAGATGAAACTATTGTATTGAATGTGATTCCAGGCAAAGTTTCTTCAGACTTCAATCTGTATGAAGACAATGGTGATGATAAGGATTACCAGAAAGAATTTGCTACTACTGCCATACACTCTGAAAAGATGGACTCGAAACTGACAATAACTATCAGTCCACGCAAAGGCTCTTATAAGGAAATGCCTGCACAGCGTTCTTATCAAGTGAAAGTACTTGCTTCAGCTATACCTCAAAGCGTAACAGTGAATGGACAAAAAGTGGATTTCATTTACTTGAATCAGGAGTTTGCTTTGCTTGTGGATATTCCTCAGAAAGACTGCAACAAAGAGAAAGTGGTTTGTATTGAATATCCACCTTTAGAGATTAATCTGGACGGATTAGTCGGTACTGCTAAACGTATTGCCAAGGCAATGGAGAAATTGAAATACCGTAATTCTTATGTTGTTTTCCAACCGGACTTCTGTAAATTGGGTAGTATCAAGGAAACTATAGGCTATGCACCCGAGAGGTTGGGTGAATTGTCTGCCGAATTTTGGGAAAACTATAACAACTTGCCTACTTTGTTGAAGGATGTTCAGAAAATGAACGAGGATGAAATAAAATGGTTTTTGCAGTTGATTAAATATAAAATATAGATATAACCGTTTGTATTCACTGATTAATACTATCAGATGAAGTGATATGAATAGCTTAATTCACAAACCATGAATAAAAAGAAACTATTGTCTCTCGGAACTGCCCTACTACTGGGAACTTCTATGCTTTTCGCCCAAAAACAACCTGTGGACTACGTCAATCCCTTAATGGGAACCGACTCCAAAATATCGTTGTCCAATGGAAATACATACCCCGCTATCGCATTACCGTGGGGAATGAATTTCTGGATGCCGCAGACCGGCAAGATGGGTGATGGTTGGGCATATACCTACGCTTCGGATAAAATCCGTGGCTTCAAGCAAACCCATCAACCCAGTCCCTGGATCAATGATTACGGTCAGTTTTCAATCATGCCGATGACCGGGCAATTAAAAATAGATCAGGAACAGCGTGCCTGTTGGTTCTCTCATAAAGCAGAGAAGACAACTCCTTATTATTACAGTGTGTATCTGTCAGAATATAATCTGACAACGGAAATTGCTCCGACCGAACGTTGTGCCTATTTCCGTTTTACTTTTCCCGAAACGAAAGATGCTTATGTGGTCATAGATGCTTTTGACCGTGGCTCTTATATCAAAGTGATTCCTGAAGAAAATAAGATCATCGGATATACAACGCGTAATAGTGGTGGCGTACCGCAGAACTTTAAGAACTATTTTGTGATAGAGTTCGACAAACCTTTCACCTTCAATAAAGTATGGGCAGACTACCATCTGGTAGAAAAACACCTGGAATTACAATCCAATCATGTAGGAGCGGCTATCGGTTTTGCAATGAAGAAAGGCGAACAGGTACATGCCAGAATAGCTTCTTCTTTCATAAGTCCGGAACAGGCGGAACTCAACCTGAAAGAGATCGGTAAAAAGACATTTGAACAGACAAAAGAAGCAGGACGTAAGGCTTGGAACGATGTGTTGGGACGTATCAGGATAGAGGATAATGAAGAGAACCGTATGCGTACATTTTATTCCTGCCTGTATCGCTCCGTACTTTTCCCCCGTATGTTCCATGAGGTGAATGCCAAGGGAGAAACAGTGCATTACAGCCCTTACAATGGTGAAGTTCGCCCGGGCTATATGTTTACTGATACCGGATTCTGGGATACCTTCCGCTGTTTGTTCCCGTTTGTCAATCTGGTATATCCGTCTATGGGCGAGAAAATGCAGGAGGGATTACTCAATACTTATCTTGAAAGTGGCTTCTTCCCCGAATGGGCAAGTCCGGGACACAGAGGATGTATGGTCGGCAATAACTCTGCTTCGGTAGTGGCGGACGCTTTCATGAAGAATATCACTAAGGCAGATGCTGAAAAAATGTATGAAGGACTATTGACCGGTGCCAATAGCGTGCATCCACGGGTTTCGACTACCGGACGTCGCGGATATGAGTATTACAATAAACTGGGATATGTGCCTTATGATGTGAAAATCAATGAGAGTGCCGCACGTACATTGGAGTATGCATACGATGACTGGTGTATCTACCGCATGGGCGAGAAGTTGGGACGCCCGGCAGAAGAACTGGAGCTCTATAAGAAGAGAAGCCAGAACTACCGGAACTTGTTTGACCTGGAAACGAAACTGATGCGCGGCAAAAATTCCGACGGAACTTTCCAGACACCTTTCAATCCGTTTAAGTGGGGAGACGCCTTTACCGAAGGAAACAGCTGGCATTATACCTGGTCTGTCTTCCACGATCCGCAGGGACTCATCGATCTGATGGGCGGTAAGAAAATGTTTGTGAGCATGCTTGATTCGGTATTCAATCTTCCTCCGGTATTTGATGATAGTTATTACGGTGGAGTGATCCATGAGATCCGCGAGATGGAAATAGCTAACATGGGCAATTATGCACATGGCAATCAACCGATCCAGCACATGATTTACCTGTATAATTATGCCGGCGAACCCTGGAAAGCACAATACTGGTTGCGTGAGGTAATGACCCGCTTGTACTTTGCCACTCCGGATGGATATTGTGGCGACGAGGATAACGGCCAGACTTCCGCCTGGTATGTATTTACGGCCTTGGGTTTCTATCCGGTATGCCCGGGCAGTAATGAATATGTGATGGGAGCTCCTTATTTCAAGAAAGCAACCATTACCCTGGAGAATGGTAAGAAGCTGGAAATTTCTGCTCCTAAGAATAGTGATGAGAACCGTTATATCCGTTCCTTGAACTATAATGGAAAGAACTATACGAAGAATTATCTGAATCATTTTGATTTATTGAAAGGCGGGTGCCTGTTGTTCGAAATGGATAATAAACCCAATACGGGAAGAGGTGTGAATGAATCTGATTATCCATACTCTTTCTCTCTCGACAAAAAGTAAATAGATATGTACGGTATAAAGAAGAAAATTGGGATAATAGCTGTGGCGGCGATTGCAATGTCGTCCGCCATGGCTCAACAGCCGGTAGATTATGTGAATCCGATCATCGGAACGAATGGTATGGGACATACTTTTCCTGGTGCCTGTACACCTTTCGGGTGGGTGCAACTAAGTCCGGACACAGACACAATTCCACATAACATAAATGGGGCTTATCAGAAGAACGCTTATGAATATTGCGCCGGTTATCAGTATCGGGACAAGACGATTGTCGGCTTCAGCCATACGCATCTTAGCGGAACGGGTCATTCGGATTTAGGCGATATCCTGTTGATGCCTGCCGTAGGAGACTTGAAGCTCAATTGTGGCAGGGCGGATCATCCGGATGAAGGCTACCGTTCCCGTTTCAGTCATGCTACGGAAAAGTCTACTCCCGGATATTATGAAGTGATGCTCGATGATTATGGCATAAAGGCACAGTTGACTGCAACGCAACGGGTAGGAGTCCATAAATACACTTTCCCTAAAGGCAAAGACAGTCATCTTATCCTTGACTTGGTTCATGGTATATACAACTATGACGGCAAAGTGCTCTGGGCCAACTTGCGGGTAGAGAATGATACGTTATTGACAGGCTATCGCATCACAAACGGATGGGCGAGAACCAACTATACTTATTTCGCTATTTCTTTGTCGCAACCTATCAGAGACTATGGCTATAAGGATAAAGAAAAGGTGCTTTACAATGGCTTCTGGCGTCGCTTCAATATGGACAAGAACTTCCCGGAGATTACGGGACGTAAGATTGTAGCCTATTTCAATTTCGATACAGCCCAAGAACCGGAACTGGTTGTGAAAGTAGCACTCTCTGCTGTCAGCACTGAGGGAGCTGTTAAGAATCTGCGCGCCGAAGCTTCCGGAAAGAGCTTTGAACAGCTGGCTGAAGCTGCCCGTACAGACTGGAATAATGAACTGGACCATTTTGAAGTAGAAGGAACTGCCGATCAGAAAGCAATGCTTTACACATCACTTTATCATACGATGATTAATCCGTCTGTCTATATGGATGTGGATGGAGCTTATCGCGGTCTGGATCATAATATTCATCAGGCGAAAGGCTTCACCAATTATACCATATTCTCGCTCTGGGATACATACCGTGCAGAACATCCGTTTCTGAATCTGGTAAAACCAGAACGAAATTCGGACATGGTGGAGTCAATGATAAAGCATGAGCAGCAGAGTGTGCACGGAATGCTGCCTGTCTGGAGTATGATGGGGAATGAGAACTGGTGTATGAGCGGATATCATGCCGTATCAGTGTTGGCGGATGCCATTACTAAAGGAGTCTTTTCCAATGTGGATGAGGCTTTGGCTGCCATGGTAAGCACTTCTACCGTACCTTATTATGAAGGAGTAGCGGATTACATGAAGCTGGGTTATATCCCATTGGATAAGAGCGGTACAGCCGCTTCCTCTACATTGGAATATGCCTACGATGACTGGACCATTTATCAGACTGCCTTGAAATCCGGAAAAAAGGATATTGCGGAAACCTATCGGAAGCGTGCCTTGAATTACCGTAATATCTATGATACTACGATTGGCTTTGCCCGTCCCCGTTATAGCGACGGTTCATTCAAGAAAGATTTCGATGTATTGCAGACCTATGGCGAGGGCTTTATTGAAGGGAATTCCTGGAACTTCTCTTTTCACGTGCCGCATGACGTGTTTGGGATGATGGACCTGATGGGAGGAGAAAAGACGTTTGTCGATAAACTGGATAAACTGTTCTCCATGCATCTACCGGAGAAATATTACGAGCATAACGAGGATATCACGGCAGAATGTCTGGTTGGCGGGTATGTGCATGGCAATGAACCGAGCCACCATGTCCCTTATCTCTATGCCTGGACCTCTGAACCATGGAAGACCCAGTACTGGCTGCGTGAAATCCTGAACAAAATGTATAAGAACGATATCAACGGTTTGGGTGGTAATGACGATTGCGGACAGATGTCTGCATGGTATCTTTTCTCGGTGATGGGATTCTATCCGGTTTGCCCGGGAACGGATCAATATGTATTGGGATCACCGTATCTGCCTTATCTGAAGTTGAAGCTTCCCAATGGGAATACGTTGGAGATTAAGGCTCCCGGTGTCAGTGATAAGAAACGTTATGTACAGTCGCTGAAGCTGAATGGAAAAATCTATGATAAGATGTACCTCACGCATGAAGATATACTGAAAGGCGGGGTACTTGAGTTTAAGATGTCTGCATCGCCGAACAAGCGTCGTGGTTTGTCGGCAGAAGACAAGCCTTACTCATTAACCAATGGTATTAATAAATAATAGAATAAAGATATGAAAAAGAGACATTTGATCTATGTAGCCTGCTTGTTGGTGGCTATGGGGGCTTGTTCGGCAACCTCAAAAGAACGCACTAAAATAACGCCTGATGCATGGGGTAAATATAATGTAGGAACCGTCTTATTTGAGGATAAAGCACCGGAAACGAAGGGCTCGGATATTTATCACCGGATTATCCCCGATGCGGAATCTTATATCAAAGCCCAGGCGCGTGAAGTATTGGCTACGCTATATAATTCACCGGAAGATAGTATTCCTACGGTAAATAAAATACATTATACGTTGGAAGATATCGAAGGCGTTTCTGCCAAAGGTGGTGGTAATGGGGATGTTACAATCTTCTATAGCACACGGCATATTGAGAAATCATTTGCTGCCAATGATACGGCAAAATTGTTTTTTGAAACACGCGGAGTACTCTTGCATGAACTGACACATGCTTATCAGTTGGAACCGCAAGGGGTTGGCTCATACGGTACTAATCGGGTGTTCTGGGCATTTATTGAGGGTATGGCAGATGCGGTGCGTGTGGCAAATGGTGGTTTTGGCGGTCCTAACGCACGTCCGAAAGGCGGGAACTATATGGACGGGTATCGTACAGCGGGTTATTTTTTCGTTTGGTTGCGTGATAATAAGGACCCGGAGTTCTTGCGTAAATTCAATCGTAGTACGTTGGAGGTGATTCCCTGGTCGTTTGATGGAGCTATCAAGCATATTTTAGGGAATGAATATAACATTGATGAACTATGGCACGAGTATCAGGTAGCTGTGGGAGATATACAAGCACAATAAAGAATAAATATGATTTGTAGATTTGGTAAAAAGAGATTGTTTTTGGTTTGGTCGTGTCTGGTGAGTATCTTGCCGGGCATGGCTCAAACCGAGAAACTGATTGATTACGTGAATCCGTTTGTTGGGACAGATGGTTATGGGAATGTTTATCCGGGTGCACAAATTCCTTTCGGAGGAATTCAGATGAGCCCGGATACTGATAGCAAATTCTATGATGCTGCTTCCGGTTATAAATATAATCATTCTACTCTGCTGGGATTCAGTCTGACTCACTTAAGTGGGACGGGCATACCTGATTTAGGAGACTTTCTGTTCATTCCCGGAACTGGAGAAATGAAACTGGACCCGGGTACTCGTGAGGATCCGGAGAAGGGATATCGTTCCCGCTATTCACATGAGAAGGAATGGGCTTCTCCCAATTATTATGCTGTGGAATTGACTGATTATGGAGTGAAAGCTGAAATGACATCAGGAACACGTAGTGGTATGTTTCGCTTTACTTATCCTCAATCAGACAAGGCTTTCATAATGATTGATATGAATCATACTTTATGGCAGTCTTGTGAATGGGCGAATCTGCGGATGGAAAATGATTCCACTATTACCGGTTATAAATTGGTGAAAGGTTGGGGACCTGAACGACACATTTATTTTACGGCTACTTTCTCCAAGAAGCTGAAAGGCTTACGTTTTATGCAGGATAAGAAACCGGTAGTTTACAATACTTCCCGTTTTCGTAGTAGTTATGAGGCTTGGGGAAAGAACTTGATGGCTTGTATTTCTTTCGAAACGAAGGCCGGAGAGGAAGTGATTGTGAAAACTGCCATTTCGTCTGTTAGCACCAACGGAGCAAAAAATAATATGAAAGAGCTTGCGGGGCTGACTTTTAATGACCTGAAAGCGAAAGGTGAAGCTCTGTGGGAAAAGGAATTGGGAAAATATACACTTACCGCTGATCGCAAAACGAAAAGAACTTTTTATACGTCAGCTTATCATGCCGCTCTGCACCCGTTCATCTTTCAGGATGCGGACGGTCAGTTCCGTGGCTTGGATAAGAATATAGAGAAAGCAGAGGGCTTTACCAATTATACGGTCTTCTCTCTTTGGGATACATATCGTGCTCTGCATCCCTGGTTCAATTTGGTTCAGCAGGATGTTAATGCGAATATTGCCAATTCAATGCTGGCACATTATGACAAGAGTGTGGAGAAAATGCTTCCCATCTGGTCTTTCTATGGAAATGAAACCTGGTGTATGATTGGTTATCATGCTGTTTCCGTACTGGCAGACATGATTGTGAAAGGAGTGAAAGGTTTTGATTACGAACGTGCGTACGAAGCCATGAAGACCACAGCGATGAATCCGAATTATGACTGTCTGCCGGAGTATCGTACCATGGGATATGTTCCATTTGATAAAGAAGCGGAATCGGTGTCGAAAACATTGGAATATGCTTATGATGATTATTGCATTGCACAGGCTGCCAAGGCTTTGGGTAAGGAAGATGATTATCGTTATTTCCTGAATCGTGCGCTTTCTTATCAGACCTTAATTGATCCTGAAACGAAATATATGCGTGGCCGTGACAGTAAAGGGGATTGGCGTACACCATTCACTCCGGTGGCTTATCAAGGTCCCGGTTCTGTGCATGGATGGGGAGATATAACGGAAGGTTTTACTGTTCAGTATACGTGGTACGTTCCTCAAGATATACAAGGTTATATGAATGAAGCTGGTGAAGATTGGTTCCGTAACCGATTGGATGAATTGTTCACTGTAGAATTGCCGGATGATATTCCGGGTGCACATGATATACAGGGACGTATTGGTGCTTATTGGCATGGCAATGAACCTTGTCATCATGTAGCCTATCTTTATAATTATCTGAAAGAACCTTGGAAGTGCCAGAAATGGGTTCGTACTATTGTTGACCGTTTCTATGGAGATACACCGGATGCGTTGAGTGGGAATGACGATTGTGGACAGATGTCAGCCTGGTATATGTTTAACTGTATCGGTTTTTATCCGGTTGCTCCATCGAGTAATGTGTATAATGTCGGTTCTCCTTGTGTAGAAGCGATAACGGTTCGGATGAGTAATGGAAAATCTATTGAAATGGTAGCGGATAATTGGTCACCGAAGAATGTGTATGTGAAGGAATTGTATGTCAATGGTAAGAAGTATGATAAATCTTATTTGAAGTATGAGGATATACGTGATGGTGTGAAGTTACGTTTTGTGATGAGCGGTAAACCGAATTATAAACGTGCGGTATCGGATGAGGCAGTGGCTCCATCGTTGTCTCTTCCGGGAAAAACAATGAAGTATCAAACAGGTTTTTCAGAGAATAAAAAAAGTGGAAATCCCCTTTTTAAAGGCTGGTATGCTGACCCTGAAGGAGTGGTCTTTGATAATGAATATTGGATTTATCCCACATATTCGGCAAGTTACGATGAGCAAATTTTTATGGATGCTTTTTCTTCTACTGATTTGGTACATTGGGAGAAGCATCCTAAGGTACTTGCGAAAGAGAATATCAGTTGGCTTCGGCGTGCTCTTTGGGCACCTGCGGTACTTCATGCGAATGGGAAGTACTATCTCTTTTTCGGTGCAAATGATATCCAGAATAATAATGAATTGGGAGGAATTGGCGTAGCTACGGCGGATAGTCCTGCTGGTCCTTTTAAGGATGCCTTGGGTAAGCCGTTGATTGATAAGATCGTTAATGGGGCACAACCTATTGATCAGTTTGTGTTCAAAGATGATGACGGGCAATATTACATGTACTATGGTGGTTGGGGACATTGTAATATGGTGAAAATGGCTCCGGATCTATTAAGTATCGTTCCTTTCGAGGATGGAACGATGTACAAAGAAGTCACTCCGGAAAACTATGTGGAAGGCCCATTCATGTTGAAACGTAATGGGAAATATTATTTCATGTGGTCGGAAGGTGGTTGGGGACTCCCGAACTATAGTGTAGCATATTCTATTTCAGATTCTCCTTTCGGTCCATTCAAAAGAGTGGGTAAAATACTGGAGCAGGACCTTTCGGTAGCCACAGGAGCGGGACATCATTCGGTGATAAAAGGTGCTGGAGAAGATGAATGGTATATTGTTTATCATCGTCGTCCGTTGGGAGAAACTGCAGCGAATAGTCGTGCAACCTGCATTGATCGGATGTATTTTGATGAAAAGGGGTATATTAAGCCGGTGAAGATGACTTTTGAGGGAGTATCGCCTAGTCCTCTATGATGTTAGATGAGATTCTGATATATTGAAATTCTCCGTTGTAATCTAGGTAATAATAGACTATAACGGAGAATTCCTTTCTTATTTGAAACATGAGAATATACACGATGGTGTGAAGTTGTTTAAACATAATCTTTATCTTTGCATAAAGGCTTTCAAATAATATGGTATAACATAAAATAAAAACAATGAGAAAGTATTTATTGCTATCAATGTTCCTGTGCTTGGTATCGTTACTTCATGCCCGGAATAAGTTTGAGTTAGTTTCTCCTAATGGAGAAATAAGAGTGTCATTTAATCTCTCGGATAAAATCTATTATAGTATAGATTATAACGGAGATGTATTGTTGAAAGATAACTATCTTCAGTTGACACTAAAAAATCAAGTGTTGGGGCAGAATCCCAAGTTGCGTCGTCAGAAGCGTACAAGTATCGACGAACATTTGACTCCTGTTGTACCTTTGAAATATTCGAAAGTCAATAATCGTTATAATCAATTGCTGCTGACCTTCAAAGACTATTCAGTAGAATTCCGCGCTTTTGACGATGGAGTTGCTTACCGATTTATTACTTCACGAAAAGGTGATGTTGAAGTAATGGGCGAAGAGTTTGCGATCAACTTTCCGTCGGATTATTTGCTTCACTTGCAACAACCGGGAGGATTCCATACAGCTTATGAGGAACCTTACACACATGTTCAAAGTAATGCATGGAAGCCTGAAGAACGGATAGCAGTTTTGCCGGTATTGATTGACACACAAAAAGACTATAAAATATTAATCAGCGAGTCGGATTTGGCTGATTATCCATGTATGTTTCTCAAAGGAACGGGTACAAACGGAGCAATCTCTGTTTTTCCTAAAGCTCCGCTTGCGTTTGCCGAAAACAGTGATCGTAGCGTGAAGATTACCCAAGAAGCAGATTATATTGCCAAGACAAAAGGTACAAGAAATTATCCTTGGCGTTACTTTGTGATAAGTAAGAATGATAAACTGTTGATTGAAAACACAATGACCTATCGGCTTGCTGAAAAGAATCAACTTCAGGACGTTTCATGGATAAAGCCGGGGCAGGTAAGCTGGGAATGGTGGAACGATGCCTCCCCTTACGGACCCGATGTGAATTTTGTTTCCGGCTATAATCTGGAAACTTATAAGTATTATATCGACTTTGCTTCAAAATTCGGCATTCCTTATATTATTATGGACGAAGGTTGGGCCAAAAGTACTCGTGACCCTTACACACCGAACCCCAAAGTCAATTTGCATGAACTAATTCGTTATGGCAAAGAAAAGAATGTAGGGATTGTGCTCTGGCTGACATGGTTGACTGTGGAAAACAATTTTGACCTGTTCAAGACTTTCAATGAATGGGGAGTGAAAGGACTTAAAATTGATTTCATGGACAGAAGTGACCAGTGGATGGTCAACTATTACGAACGGGTGGCCCGGGAAGCGGCTAAACATAATTTATTTGTCGATTTTCATGGTTCTTTCAAACCGGCAGGATTAGAATATAAATATCCGAATGTGCTCTCTTATGAAGGAGTACGCGGTATGGAACAAATGGGAGGCTGCTATCCGGATAACAGTCTGTACTTACCGTTTATGCGTAATGCTGTCGGGCCGATGGATTATACTCCCGGAGCAATGATTAGTATGCAGCCTAATGTGTATAGATCAGAACGTCCGAATTCTGCCAGTATCGGAACACGGGCTTATCAGCTGGCATTATTTGTGGTTTTCGAAAGCGGCCTGCAGATGTTGGCGGATAATCCGACTCTTTATTATCGCAATGAAGATTGTACCCGCTTCATCACACAAGTTCCCGTAACTTGGGACGAGACTGTGGCATTGGAAGCTAAAGCGGGTGAATATGTAATTGTGGCGAAACGCAAAGGTGATAAGTGGTTCATAGGAGGAATCACTAACAATGGTGAAAAGGAACGTGAATTTACCATCAATCTGGATTTTCTGAATAAGGATCGTTCCTATCGGATGACATCTTTCGAAGATGGTATCAATGCAGGACGTCAGGCGATGGATTATCGTTGTAAGTCGTCGCAGGTGAAAGCCGGAGAACAGTTGACTGTGAAGATGGTCAGAAACGGAGGTTTTGCAGCCGTCATTGAGTAAAAAAACGTCGATTAGAGTGGTTATCTTCTTGAGAACCACTCTTTGAACTCTGCTACTCTCGCCTTGCTGACAAGTATTTTTTCTTTGATTCCGGAATAACGCAAATTGATGGACAGTCGACTGTTAAACCATAAATCAATATCTTTGATAGCTTCTCTTGAAATTAGATATTGGCGGTTGGCACGAAAGAAAAGACTGGGATTGAGACAATCAGTGAGTTCATCCAATGTTTGGGAAAAGCAATATTCCGTTCCATCGGTTAAGACTACTTTCACTTGACAATCTTTAATATAGAACAATTGTATCATATCTACGGAGACAGGCAATAGCTTGTCTCCTTTTGTAGGAATGAGGAAATGGCTTTTGTAGTTTTCCTGTTTTTTGAGTGAATGTATAAGTTTCAGTAGCTCGTTCTCCTGCTGTGGAAGAGGGGGGTGATGCTTATCAATGACATCCTGTAAACCCTCCAACTTATTGAAAGCATGTTCTATGTCTTCTTTACCAATGGGTTTTAATAAGTAGTCGATGCTATTCACTTTGAATGCGCGTAGTGCATATTCATCGTAGGCGGTTGTAAAGATAATCGGGCAAGTGATGCTGACATGATTAAAGATTTCGAAAGCAGAGCCATCTGCTAGGTGAATATCCATAAACACCAGTTCCGGCATCGGATGGGAACTGAACCACTCGATAGTGGAACTGATACTGTCTAGTACAGCCTCAATTCTTGCATCCGGTTTTACCTCGTTGAGCAGTGAAGTCAGGTTTCGTACTGCTGCTTTCTCGTCTTCTATAATGACAGTCTTCATGGTATTATAGCAATAATCATTATTCTTGTAGTGATGCTGCAATCAGAGGAATGCAGACAGTAAACTCTTTATCTTCTGTTATTTGTATGTCCCGTTTAAACAAAAGCCTGTATCGTTTGGCAAGGTTGGCTAGTCCGATGCCCGTTCCGGGAGTTGCAGTCCATTTGGGTTGAATGTCGTTACTGACGGATAAATTGCCATTATCGTCCGTTGTGATATGGATGGTCAGAGGCTTTCGGTTACTGATCTCGTTGTGCTTTACTGCATTTTCAATCAGTACTTGCACTGCCATTGGAGGAAGGAGATGTTCTTCGTATGCATTGTTTATCTGTATGTCGAATTGCAGATTGTTCTCAAAACGCATCTTTAACAGAAATATGTAAGCAGAAGCAAATTCCATTTCTTCCCGGAGGCTGACACTTTGTGACTCATTGCTTTGTAAAGTATATCTTAGTACCCGGGAGAGTTCCTGGATGTAATCCTGGGCTTTATCCTGATTTTCGCGTACCAGTGAACGCAGTGTATTCAGCGAATTGAACAGCATATGTGGATTAAGCTGATTTTTCAGGACTTCATATTGATTGCGAATATTTTCCGCCTGAAGCTGTTCATTTTCAATAAGTACCTGTTGTTGCCGATATATCAGGTGAATAATGCAACAACTGCTGGTGACAAGACATGCTACAATGAAATCTCGCAATGGATGCAGATAATGATGTACCATGGCATCGATGGCCGGAATATCAAATGTTCGGTGCAGGAAAACAAATACCTGCCCTGACAGGTTACTCAATATCCATGTCAGGACAAAGGATAGCAGGATCTTTGTTCCTGTAATCTTGATGGAGGATTGATTGAAATGGAATAACCGGGTATTGATAGCGAAAAGCAGCAGTAGGGACAGGAAAGTGAATAGTATTTCATTTGCCACATCGATGAATTTCATGCCTGGAAATAGGGAATGGCTTTCGAAACGGTCGAAAAGCGATACCGATTCCGGGAAATGAATCAGTACAGCTACCGCCAGCGAGATGATGACTGTGGAAAGTATATACTTATCTTTTTTTATTGCTTTTGCTATCATACAACAAAGATAGTGGTTAATTACGAATTACCCATTACAAAACGTGAATGCCGTAGCCCGATTGACAGATTATTGTTTCTGAATGTGTGCAGTGACGTACATACCGGGCCGGAATTGTGGATTTGTCTCCTTAATGGAAGCATATACCTCGAGCGAACGATTGGTTTCGTCCACCTTTTGTCCGATAGAAATCACTGTACCATGAAAAGTCTGTGTTCCCATTCCGTTCGCACGAAACTGTACCGGACTGCCGACCTGTATGTCTACGAGATCTTTTTCGTAAGTAGTCAGGCAAAGCATCGGGGCACTTTTATCTATGAGTTCGCAAAGTGCTTCGCCCGGATTGATATATTTGCCGACATTCATTGCTACATTGGCTGCATAACCGCTGATAGGAGCTTTGACTTCCAATAGTGGCTGTATTCCGTTCCTAAGTAATGTTTCCGGATGGACACCTAAAAGAGAAAGTTGTGCGGCTGCAGCATCTTGGCGACTTTTCATAGAAAGATAATCCGCTTTACTTTGCTGGAATTTCTTTTGAGAAGCAGCTTGTTCGGCAGAAAGATTTTTTTGGCGTTCGTATTCTGCCTGGAGATATTCTGTTTGCGCGTGACTGTCCAGATAGGTTTGTTGAAGGGTGATAAACTCCGGATTTTCTAATGTGGCGATGACACTGTTTGCAGTTACCCGTTGTCCTGGCAGTAGGGAGGCTTTTTTTATGATACCTCCCATAGTCAAAGCAATGGTTGCCTGACGTTGGGGAGGAAGAACTATTCGTCCGTTGAACGAAACCTGATTAGGCTTTGAGGTGGCTGAAGTGATGGCGTCCACTTCGGGTTGTGCGATGGTGTCTGTTGGCATTTCGGCAACGGGGGACGTGGAAGATTTGTCGTCCGTAGTTTGCTGGTTTCCCTTGCAAGCTACCAGCGCAAGTAAAAGGATTGGATAAACTATCTTTTTCATATACTATGTTTTATAATAATTATTATGGGTGATGGATGTCATTCAAAGTCCCAATTTCGTACCTACTTGAAAAGTTCATATTCTAAGGCAGCAATATTGTATTGGTAGACTGTTTCAATATAGCCTCTACGGATATCTCTGGCAGTAGTTATCGACTGTATATACTCGGCAATGCCTGTTTCGCTCTGCTGTAATTGCAGATTAGCCGCCTTTGTCAGTTCATCGGCCTCTTTTAAGGCAGAAGAGGTGTAATATCGTAAACTTTCGTTATATCTGCGGAGGGAAGCCTCTAGCTCGAATATTTTATTTCTTAGTTCCCGAATGTTGGCATCCGCTTGGATTTGTGCGGAAGTGGCAGATAGCCGCGCTTGTTTCACTTTGCTCTTTTGAGGTAGGAAATAGAGCGGGAAAGACACCCCAACCATCCAGGCATTTAGATTTTTCAACGGGAGAATGTCCTGACGTGTATATCCCACACTGATTTCCGGGAAGAAATGGCTTTGTTCGATGTGAAGCATTGCTTTTGCTTCATCTGCCTGACTTTGGAAGTAAGCGGTATGTGCTTCCGACAAACTTCCGTTCGAAATGCCGATATAGAATAAGGATAAGGTGGAATCGGCGGGAACAATCGGCTGGTTGGAGTAACAACTCCATTGAAAACGTGCCAATGCCATTTTCTCTTCTTCCTGTGCCTGAAACCTGCGGTTGTGCAGATCAGCAGCCATGGTTGTCATCATGTTCTTTTCAAGCAGGGTAATCTCTCCTTGTTGATAGCGTAGTTCTCCGATGCGTTGCAGTTCTTCCGCCATTTTGTCTTGATCTCCGTACATTGAACAGAGGTTGGTGGCATACTGGTAGTAGGCCCACGCCCTTTTCACCTCTGCTGTGATTTCTTTTTCCACCATCTGCCGATAATGGGTGTTTGTTTTCACTTGGCGGTTGACTAACGCATTCTTATAGAATGGAGTCAGGAGCGAGCCCAGATTTTGTTCGAAAGCCAGTTCCTTATCTTTTTTGTTTTCTCCGTTAAGTTGTCCCCAGGAATAGTTGAACGAAGTAGGAGTAGCTTCTATTATTTCTCCACGCGTAGCTTTGACCTGTTGAATAGCGTTATTGGCTATTTTTAGGCGCGGATGATTTTGTTTGGCTATTTCGATAGCCTGTTCGATGGTGACTGCTTGTGTTGGTTGAGCGGAAATGAAAGTGGGAAACAACAGGAGCAGGGGAGTCAATATGAAAAAAGGTCGGTGGAACTTGTTATCCGGACGTCTCCAGGTGACAAATGAATTTACAATTTTGTAGAACACCGGAATAATGAGCAAAGTCAGTACGGTGGAAATAATCAGTCCGCCGATTACTACTGTTGCCAATGGGCGTTGTACTTCCGCGCCGGCTGAAGTGGCGATTGCCATTGGGACGAATCCCAGAGAGGCAACCAGTCCTGTCAGGAACACAGGACGTAGCAGGTGGGGAGTCCCTCTTTTGATAATCTGATTCGTACTCATAGAGTAAGTATTTTGTTTACGGAGTTCGTTGAAATGATTCACCATAAGGATGCCGTTCAATACTGCCACACCAAACAATGCGATAAACCCTACTCCAGCCGATATGCTGAACGGAAGTCCGCGTAGCCAGAGCGCGACGATGCCGCCGATGAGTGACAGGGGAACGGTTGAGAATACCATCAAGGTATAGGTGATGTTCTTGAAAGCAAAGAACAGTATCAATAGAATAAGCATTAATGCTACGGGAATGACTACCAGTAATGTATTGATGGCATTTTGCAAGTTTTCGAACTGACCGCCATATTCAAAGTAATATCCCGGTTTCAGTTGGATGTTTTTGTCCAGTGTCTTTTGAATGTTGGCTACAACCTGTTGTATATCCGCGTCCCGCACATTGACACCGATGACGATACGTCGTTTCGTTGCATCCCGGTTTATTTGCAATGGTCCGCTGACAAGGTCAATGCTTGCTACTTCTCCAACTGGAATTTGAATTCCTTCCGAAGTGCGTACAAACAATTTGTCAAGATTCAAATCGGCTACTTTATCCTGGTCAAGTCGTACAACAAGGTCGAATCTCCGTTCGTTTTCGAAGATTACACCTGTTGATTCTCCGGCATAAGCGGTTCGGATAATAGTGTTGAGTTCTTCTATGTTGATACCGTAACGGGCAATTTTGCTACGGTTGTATTTTACTACCAGTTGGGGTAATCCCATCGTTTGTTCAACGATGACATCGGCTGCTCCCGGCACCTTTTCTACAAAGGTGGCTGCTTCTTTGGCTTTTTCGTACAGTTCGTGCGTGTTTTCTCCATATAGTTTGATAGCGATGTCTGCCTTGGCTCCTGTCATCAGCTCATTGAAACGGAGTTGTATCGGTTGTGAGAAATTGAATTCTGCTCGTTCGGACAGCGGAGTGAGCGCTTCTTTTATCTTATCCACCATTTCGGCACGACTTCCCGCGCTTGTCCAGTCTTTGAAAGGTTTCATAATAATCATCACGTCGGCGTCTTCTACTGCCATTGGATCAGTGGGAACTTCTGCCGTTCCGATTTTGGCTACGACATGTTTGATTTCAGGAAATTTGTCCATTAATGTTTTCTCTGCCAGGCGGGATACTTCAATACTCTCGGTCAGTGAACTTCCTGCAGGCAGTGTCATTTGCATGGCAAAATCTCCTTCATCCAAAGTGGGGATAAACTCAGCTCCCAGACGGGTGAAAAGGAATAGTGAACCTACCAATGCGGCAAAAGCTATAATGACGGTACGCCATTTGTTACGGAGACAGGTGTACAGACCATGTTGGTATATCTTGTTCAACTTCTCAAAGAAGCGGTCAGCAAGTGTGGGTTTCACTACAATAGTATGCTTCAGGAAGAGCGATGCCATCATTGGAACATAAGTTAGTGAGAGAATTAAGGCTCCGATAATACAGAATACGAGTGTTTTGGCCATAGGTGTGAAGTATTTTCCCTCAATCCCGTTTAATGTGAGGATAGGGAAGAATACAATCAGGATGATCAATACTGCAAAAGTTGCGGAACGTGCTACACCAGAGGCTCCTTTTTCTACTTCTTTGTCCATTTCTTGGCGGGTCAGCGTACGGCCTCGGAATTGTTTTCCGTAAATATGGGCGAGAATACCCTCCAATATGACAATAGAACCATCTACTACAATACCAAAGTCAATGGCTCCAAGACTCATCAGATTGGCGGTTACATTGAATATACGCATCATGATAAAAGCAAAGAGCATCGCCAGTGGGATGACTGATGCGACTATCAGCCCGGCACGAAAGTTCCCGAGAAAAAGGATCAGTACCAGAAAAACGATTACCGCTCCTTCAATCAGATTGTTGACAACCGTAGAGATGTTCCGGTTGACTAGTTCCGAACGGTTTAGGTAGGGTTCGATACTGACTCCTTCGGGTAATAAATGCTGTATCTTTTCTACCCGTTTCTCAAGTTCTTGAGTCACGACATTTGCGTTGGCTCCTTTCAACATCATGGCAATTCCACCGACACATTCACCTTCGCCATCTTTTGTCATAGCACCGAAACGCTTGGGAGAACCGAATCGGACAACTCCTACATCGCTGATGTGTACCGGAATTCCATTTCGGTTGGTAACCACAATCTGTTCGATATCCTTGATCCGGGTAATCATACCTTCCGACCGGATATAGTAGGCATTCTTCATTTTCTCAATGTAACTTCCACCTGTATTTTGATTGTTACTGCTAAGTGCTTCGAATACTTCACCAATAGTAATATTCAAAGAAAACAAAGCATCCGGGTCTACGGCTACTTCATATTGTTTCAGATAACCGCCGAAACTATTGATTTCTACAATACCGGGTATACCGGACAACTGGCGCTTCACCATCCAGTCTTGAATGGTACGGAGTTCCATTGCATCATATTTCTTCTCATATCCGGGAGCCACTTTCAGTATGTACTGGTAAATTTCTCCCAGTCCGGTAGTGATAGGCATCATCTCCGGTGTTCCGAGCTCTATGGGAATTTCACCTGCTACGGTTTGTATTTGTTCATTTATCAGTTGTCGTGCATCGAGTGTGGGTACACTTTCTTTGAAAACGACCGTAACTACTGATAGACCGAAGCGGCTGACGGAACGGATATCTTCGACATTCATAATATTGCTCATCGCTATTTCGATAGGCATGGTGATGAGCTGTTCTACTTCTTGTGGCGCGAGTGTAGGGGATACAGTCACAATTTGTACCTGATTATTTGTAATGTCGGGCACGGCATCAATAGGCAGTGTCAACATCGCATAGATGCCTCCGATAAACAGGAAGAGAGTAGTGAGTCCTACAAACAGCTTCTTTTTAATTGAAAAGCGTACAATTGCTGTAAACATGATTCTCGTTGTATTATTATTTCATGCTACAAAATTACAGTCTATCTTCGTCCGTTATCATTAAGAATAAATGAAGCGGAAAGATTGTGGGGTGAAGTGACGGAATCACGGATTGAAATGCGTCAGACGATTGTTTTTTGTTTCACTGCCGAACAAACATTTTATTCTGTCTGCTCGTTTATTATAGAAACAAACTAAATGTATATTCACCATGAAAACATTCGTCTTGATGATGATAAGTCTGTTGTTTACCGTTTCTTTGGAAGCGCAGAACAAGTCTTTTTATGATTTTACAGTGAAAACGATTGATGGCAAAGACTTTCCTCTTTCTTCATTGAAAGGTAAGAAAGTGCTTGTGGTCAACGTAGCTTCTAAGTGCGGACTGACGCCACAGTATGCTCAACTGGAGAAACTGTATGAGAAATATAAAGATAAAGACTTTGTAATAGTCGGTTTCCCGGCAAATAACTTTATGGGGCAGGAGCCCGGAAGTAATGAGGAAATAGCTCAATTCTGTTCTTTGAATTATGATGTCACTTTCCCGATGATGGCTAAGATTTCCGTCAAAGGGAAAGAAATAGCTCCTCTTTATCAATGGCTGACAGAAAAGAAGCTGAATGGTAAAGAAGATGCGTCGGTTCAGTGGAATTTTCAGAAATTCATGATTGATGAGAACGGAAGCTGGGTGGGCTTTGCCTCTCCCAAAGAGAGTCCGTTCTCTGAAAAGATCGTTACTTGGATAGAGAAGGAATAAGAGAGACTTTCTGCAATTCGCTTTCGAAATTGGGAGTGAAGATCCCCTTTCCTAAGTTTTCTTTTATTTCTTCAATGGTCCAGAATCGTCCTCCATCCAGTTCCTCACTGGGATGGATCTCTCCATCGTAAACAGTCTTGTGAACAAAGACAAGTTCTTTTTCACGTTCGGACTCGAAAACATAATTAGTAAGTAGTTCAGGAATAAAGTCCGTGATGCCTAATTCTTCACGGACTTCTCTCCTTAGAGCGATTTCTACGCTTTCGCCCAAGTCGATATGTCCGCCTACGGCTGTATCCCATTTCCCCGGTTGGATGTCTTTCCATTCAGGACGTTTTTGCAAATACAATTCTCCACGGGTATTGAAAATATGAAGATGAACTACCGGGTGAAGCAGTTTGCTGCCGCTATGACATTCTCCACGAGTGGCCGCTCCGGTGATATTCCCCTGCTCATCTACGACGGGGAACATTTCTTGGTTATTATCGCTTAGCATGGTATTTTTTTATTTGGTGAACAGAATTCTTCAGGATGCAGAATATTTATGGTATCAATAAGGAAGAATCTCCATAACTTAAGAATCGGAAATCATGTGCTAAAGCATAATCATAAATCGCACGCCAGTTTCCTTTAACAAAAGCTGAAACTAGTAACAACAGAGTACTTTGTGGCTGATGAAAGTTAGTAACCATCGCTTTTACTATCTTGTACTGATATCCAGGAGCTATGATAATTTGTGTACTGGTATGGAGAGCTTCGAGCCCATTTCTATCGAGATAGCCCAATATCTTTTGGAGAGCAACTACCGGAGGGATCTGATCGTATTTCTCATAGGGTTGCCACTGTTTGACGTGCAGTTCTTCTTCCGTAGCATCCGGATGATCTGCTAAAATAACTCCAATGTGATACAAGCTTTCGAGAGTGCGTACAGAGGTGGTTCCTACAGCAATGGCACAGCCATCATGATCGATTAGTTTCTTAATCGTGCTCCGGTTGACCGATATATATTCTGTGTGCATCTCATGACCTTCGATCTCTTCACTTTTTACAGGTTTGAATGTTCCGGCTCCTACATGTAATGTTAACTCTTCAAGATCGATGCCTTTCTCCTGTAGTGCATCTAATACTCGCGGAGTGAAATGTAAACCAGCCGTAGGTGCAGCTACCGAACCTTTAATCTTAGAGTAAACGGTCTGATAAGTTTCCTTATCACTTTCTTCCGTATCCCGGTTTAAGTAAGGAGGAATAGGAAGTTCTCCGAATACTTCAAGAATATCGGCAAATGTCACTTCCGGATTATCCCATGAGAAATCTACCCAATGACTGGTTCCTTTACATTCTCCTCTGACGGCAGTCAATGTGATCGGAAATCCTTTGACGGTCATTTCGCGCTTTAACTCTCCGTCTTTCCATTTTTTCAGGTTGCCGATCATACAAAGCCAAGCGGCATGTTCTGTCTGTTGGAAGTTCAATGCATAATCATTCGGCTGAATCGGTTCAAGGCAGAATACTTCAATCAGTGCCCCTGTTTCTTTCCGGAAATGAAGACGTGCCTGAATGACTTTCGTATTATTGAATATCATTAGACTACCTTGTGGAAGATACTCCGGTAAGGAGGTGAATATGTCTTCACTGACTTCTCCACGGCGATATATTAGGAGTTTGGACTGGTCGCGGGTAGGCAACGGGAATTTAGCAATACGTTCATCCGGAAGAGGATAATTGTACTCACTGATACGGATATGTCTAGGATCTTCTTTCATTGTTTTATAAAATAAAGAGAGGTTAGAACCCATTCGGCTTCTAACCTCTTTTACCAGTCGGGGCAACAAGATTCGAACTTGCGACCACACGCCCCCCAGACGCGTACTCTACCGGGCTGAGCTATACCCCGAATTGCGGATGCAAAAGTACATATTAATTTTTAATTAGCAAATAATCCGTTGAATTTTCTAGTATGATTTATGCTGATTTATGGCTATGATTCTGATTATTAGCCTTTCTTTAGGCTATACAAATCATTTTCTCAATAGGTTTGTGGATTATTGGGGCATCTTTTGATTACTTCTTTTGTGATATTAGGGGTAGGTATTTAAAATTTTGCTTGAATTAGAAAACAATCTGCTTATTTTTCATTTGACGACATTAACCCTTTTTTTTGTATTAAAAGACAATAAAAAGCAGCTAAGTCCATAATAAAACTAAATAGGAAAATGACGAATGAACTAACAATCAGTGTGTTTGTTTATAAATTAATGCAAATAAAAGGTGTTTGATTTCCCTAGTATGATACTGTATTTCCATTTTTGGTGCGTGGTAAATTAGGAAGTTATACATTTGTAAAAAGACTTAGTTTAGAAAGGTGTTAAATGTTAGACATTAAAAATAGAGAGACATTAGAGATATACGTCCTGGGTGACGATTTTAAGTTTTATCAAAATCTGAAGTATCTTCCTCTGACTTCTTATCCTTCAAATAATCAGTCAGGTTTGATTATATATTGTTTAAGTGGAAGGGCCAAAATTACAGTTCATGAAGATGTGCACTGGATACAGCCGGAGGAATTGATTATATTATTACCCGGACAATTTGTCTCATTTTGTGAGCCAAGTGAAGATTTCTCGACCATTACGATGGTGATATCTACTTCACTGTTTAGTGATGCGTTAAGTGGTGTACCCAGATTTTCTCCGCATTTCTTTTTCTATATGCGGAGTCATTATTGGTATCCACAGTCGGAACGCGATATTCCCCGGATGTATAATTATCTGGGTATGATAAAAGATAAAGTTACGTCTCAAGATATATATAGGCGTGAGCTGATTATTCATTTGTTGAGGTATCTTTATCTGGAACTGTTCAATGCTTATCAGAAGGAAGCGACCTTGATGACTGCTCGTAGGGATACCCGTAAAGAAGAATTGGCTAATAAATTCTTTGGACTTATCATGAAGCATTTTAAGGAGAATAAAGATGTAGCTTTTTATGCAGATAAATTGTGTATTACTTCCAAATACCTGACTATGGTAATCAAGGAAACAAGTGGGAAATCTGCAAAAGACTGGATTGTTGAATACATCATATTAGAAATCAAGGCTTTATTGAAGAATACAAGCCTGAATATTCAAGAGATAGCCATAAAAACCAACTTTGCGAATCAATCGTCGCTTGGACGTTTTTTTAGAAAGCATACAGGTATGTCGCTTTCACAGTATCGAATGAGTAACTTAGAACAATAGCGCGGGCAATTGTTGCACAATTGCCAATTATTTATAGGGATTGGGAAGGGAAAGGGAATGAAGTTTACTTCATTCCCTTTTATTATGTAATCTCTCCGGTGTCGGATTAAATTCCCATACATTCGCGATAGAAATCGAGCATCTCGAAAATAGTGTCCTTATCGGCAGTTTGATTGATGCAAATATCTCCGATATCCTTCAGTAGAGTGAAATTAATTGTACCTGAAGTATTCTTTTTGTCATGCGTCATGAATGCATATAGTTGGTCATATTTTTTGCAATCGAAAGTAAATACACCATAATTGTCCTTGATAAATTGGATCGTTTGTCTCATTTTCTCTTTCGGGAAATCTACTTTGAGATGAGAAAGATACAGTTCGCATACGATTCCCCAAGCTACTGCATATCCATGCAATACAGGGCGGTCCTCTGCCAGTGCCATGCTTTCGAATGCATGTCCCACAGTGTGTCCCAGGTTTAATGCCTTGCGGATTCGATGCTCAAAGGGATCCTGTTCTACAATATCTTCTTTCACTTGTACCGATTGGCCTACTAATTTTTTGAGAGCTGTATAGTCAATATTAGAAGTATTGAAATTGAGTAATTCCACCCAATGTGCCGTATTGCTAATCAAACCATGCTTCAGCATTTCAGCATATCCGGAGAAAAAATTGTGTGCATCCAGTGTACGCAGGAATTCTGTTTCAATCAGTACACTGTTTGCCGGAGCAAAGGCACCGATTTCATTTTTCAGACCGTTGAAGTTGATTCCTGTTTTACCACCCACTGATGCATCTACCATAGCCAGCAGAGTGGTCGGTATATTGATATAGGAAATTCCACGTTTGAATGTGGCTGCGGCAAAACCTCCGAGATCCGTCACCATCCCTCCTCCAAGATTGATAAGCAAAGAGTGGCGGGTAGCTCCTTGAGTACTTAATGCCATCCAGACGGAGGCAAGCGTTTCCAGAGTTTTATGTACGTCTTCGGCTCCGATACAGATTTCTACAGCATCTTTCAGTAGACCTGATGTCCTTAAGGAAGGAAGGCAAAGACGCTGGGTATGCTCGTCTGTGAGGACGAATAATTTGTCATGCGGGCATAACTCAATGGCACGACCGAGGCTCGTTTCCAAGCTTTCGCAGAGAATAACTTCTTGTTTACTCATGATTCTTTTGCTTTTTTACTCTGCAAATGTATATAAAATATTTTTTTTACTTACTTTTGTCTCATTAAAACGTTCAATCATGAAAGCATTATTACCTGTGTATTGTCGTCCTTTAGGATATGTGGTCTTGTTGGTAGCTCTGTTCATCCCTTTTATTCTAGTGATGCGGGGAGTAGTGACCGATCATAACTTGCTGTTTTATAAAGAATGCACAAAGTTGCTGATGATGGCAGGATGCTTGTTGATAATCTTTGCATTCAGTAAAAATGAGAGCCGTGAAACGGAGCAGATTCGTAATTCAGCTGTTCGTAATGCTATCTTTTTAACATTTTTGTTCGTCTTTGGTGGCATGTTGTGGCGTGTAATGCAAGGAGATGTGATTAATGTTGATACTTCTTCTTTCCTGACCTTTTTGGTTTTTAATGTGCTTTGTTTGGAATTTGGTCTTAAAAAAGCGCTTGTTGATCGATTCTTTAAAAGATAATTTTCTTTTCAATTAAACCTTTTGCGATTCGATTTGTCAAAAAGACATTGTTATTGCTACTAATATAATCGTAAATAAGGTAAATGAAAAGATTTTCAGCAGGGTTGGTGCTGATGTTGCTATGCACCTTCTCAATTTTTGCACAGAATAAGGTAATTACCGTTTCGGGACGTGTGGTGGAAGCCGACACAAAAGAGCCTGCAGCGCAGGCTACAGTTCAATTGTTATCATTGCCCGATAGCGCTTATGCCGCAGGTATAGCCAGTAGTAACCAGGGATGGTTCACTCTCCCCAAAGTAAAAGCCGGGAAATATGTACTGAAAGTTTCCTATATCGGGTTTCGTACCAAACTCGTACCAATACAATTATCTGCTAATGCCACCGATAGAAAGATGGGAACCATTGCATTAGACCCGGATGCTGTTATGCTGAAAGAAGCTGTGATTACTGCCGAAGCTCCGCAGGTGACCGTAAAAGAAGATACTCTGGAATATAATTCGGCTGCTTATCGTACTCCGGAAGGAGCGATGCTCGAAGAGTTGGTAAAGAAACTTCCGGGAGCAGAGATTGATGATGACGGTAATGTCAAAATCAATGGTAAAGAAGTAAAGAAGATTATGGTAGATGGTAAAGAGTTCTTTGGGGGTGATGTGAAAACCGGATTGAAGAACTTGCCGGTCAACATGATCGATAAACTGAAAACATACGATAAAAAATCAGACTTGGCGCGTGTTACCGGAATAGATGATGGGGAAGAAGAAACTGTTCTCGATCTGAAAGTGAAGAAAGGAATGAATCAAGGCTGGTTTGGTAACGCAAGTGTTGCCGGTGGTACAGAAGACCGTTACGGAAGTAACTTGATGTTGAACCGTTTTGTCGATAATAGCCAATTTTCTTTAATCGGTTCGGCCAATAATGTGAACGATCAGGGATTCTCTGGTGGAGGTGGTGGGCCTCGTTTCCGGAATAGCAATGGTTTGACTGCTACCAAGATGCTTGGAGCTAATTTTGCTACTCAGACTGATAAGCTGGAACTGGGAGGTAGTGCCCGTTATAATTTCAGTGACCGGGATGCAACATCTACAAACTACTCGGAACGTTTTCTGCAAAATGGAAATTCGTACTCTAACTCAAACAGTAAAGGCCGTAATAAGAATACAAACTTCAATGCCGACTTTCGTTTGGAATGGAAACCGGATACATTGACTAATATTATTTTCCGTCCGAACGTTTCTTATGGAAAATCTAATAGCTATTCCATTTCCGAATCGGGTACTTTTAATGGAGATCCATTTAATCTGGTGTCCAATCCCAATGATTACCTGAACAAGGTTTTGTGGGGAAGCGCAGATGATCCATTGGATGAAATTCGTGTCAATGCCAGCAATAGTGAGTCCCAATCTGAAGGTCAGGATCTTTCTGCAAATGCTTCTTTGCAAGTGAACCGAAGATTGAATAATCAGGGACGAAATATAACTTTCCGTGGTACATTTAGTTATGGAGATAATGACAGTGAACAGTTTAGTGAATCATTAACGCGTTATTTTGATAAGGCAGCAAACAAAGCGGATGATGAACGTAAACAGTATATCACTTCTCCCACCAAGAGTTACGATTATACAGCTGAACTGACTTATAGCGAGCCGATCGCAAAAGCTACTTTTTTGCAATTCCGTTATAAGTTTCAGTATAAATATAGTGAAAGCGATAGAAGTACATACAGTTTGATTCCTGATGCAGATAAAGGACAGGATTGGTTCTGGAATTTTGGTGATGGTCTACCTGAAGGGTATGAAGAGAATAAGGATAGAGATTTGAGTAAATATGCTCAATATAAATATTATAACCATGATATTAATGCAGGGTTGAATATTATCCGCGAGAAATATCGATTGAACTTTGGAGTGTCTCTGCAACCGCAGAATACTAGATTAGATTATAAGAAAGCTGAAGTAGATACTGTAGTAAAAAGAAATGTGTTCAATTTTGCTCCTAATGTTGATTTTCGTTACAGATTCTCTAAAGTCAGCCAGTTACGTTTTACTTATCGGGGACGTGCAAGTCAGCCGAGTATGGAAAATTTGCTGGATGTAACCGATGATTCTAATCCGTTGAACATTCGTAAGGGTAATCCGGGATTGAAGCCTTCTTTCTCTCATTCTATGCGTTTATTTTATAATACTTATAATGCAGATAGCCAACGTGGCATAATGGCTCATGCAAACTTGAATATGACTCAAAACAACATTACCAATGCCACTACTTACAATCAGAGTACCGGTGGAGTAACAGTTAAACCGGAGAATATCAACGGAAACTGGAATGCGATGGGGATGTTTGGATTCAATACGGCATTGAAAGATAAACGTTTCACTATAAACTCTTTCTCTCGCGCCAACTATACCAATGCGGTTTCTTACCTTTTCAATGACGATACCAAGATAAATGACAAGAACACCAGTACAACATTGACTTTAGGAGAGAATCTGAATGGAACTTTCCGTAACGACTGGTTTGAATTTACCTTGAATGGTTCAATCAACTATAACTTTGAACGAAACAAACTGCGTCCGGAAAATAACCAGGAACCTTATACATTTGGTTATGGTGCAAGCACTAATATCTCTTTACCTTGGAGTATGACGTTGTCAACCAATATAACTAATAACGCACGCCGTGGTTATCGTGATGCCAGTATGAATAAGAATGAACTTATCTGGAATGCGCAGATTGCTCAGAATTTCCTGAAAGGCAATGCTGCAACCATCAGTTTTGAAGTATATGATATTTTGCGGCAGCAATCCAATATCAGCCGTTCGTTGACAGCCGATATGCGTTCTGTTTCCGAATATAATGGAATTAACAGTTATTGTATGCTCCGTTTTTCTTATCGCCTGAATATTTTTGGAAATAAAGAAGCCCGTGGCAATATGCGTCATGGTGGCTTTGATGGCGGTGGTCCGCGTGGGCCACGTGGTGGAGGCTATGGAGGTGGCAGACCATTCTAAAGTAGCGTAATAGATTCAAATAAAATGAAGAAAGTCCCGGCGCAACATTCAATGTTGTCACCGGGACTTCTTTGTTAATCCGATAATTTACTCTATATTTGTTGTTCAGTATCTGTATGAAAGGAGATTCCTATGATTGATTGGAACTATATGCTTAGCCAGATAGCAACAGTAGCTTTTGATATTCTTTATTTTGGAGCCATTATCGGTACGATTGTCATTATCATTCTTGACAACCGGAATCCGGTTAAAACTATGGCATGGATACTCATATTACTTTTCTTACCTATTGTCGGGCTTGTCTTTTATTTTTTCTTTGGCCGGAGCCAACGTCGTGAACGCATCATCGGGCAAAAAAGCTATGACCGCCTATTAAAGAAACCAATGGCCGAATATCTGGCACAGGATTGTTCTGATGTTCCTTATGAATACTCCCGTCTTATTCAACTTTTCCAGCAAACGAATCAGGCATTTCCATTTGAGGGAAATCGTGTGGCAATCTATACGGAAGGATATACCAAACTCCAATCATTATTGCGTGAGCTACAAAAAGCGAAGCAGCATATCCACATGGAATATTATATCTTTGAGGATGATGCTATTGGGCGTCTGGTCAGAGACGTACTGATCGAAAAGGCTTCTCAAGGAGTTGAAGTACGGGTGATCTATGATGATGTAGGTTGCTGGCATGTGCCTAACCGCTTTTTCGAAGAAATGCGTAATGCCGGCATTGAGGTCAGAAGCTTTTTAAAGGTACGTTTTCCCTTATTTACCAGTAGAGTGAATTACCGGAACCATAGAAAGATTGTTGTCATTGACGGGCGTGTGGGGTTCGTTGGGGGAATGAATCTGGCAGAACGCTATATGCGTGGTTTCTCCTGGGGAATTTGGCGTGATACGCATATCATGCTGGAAGGTAAGGCTGTGCACGGTTTGCAAACGGCTTTCCTGCTCGATTGGTATTTTGTAGACCGCACCCTGATAACTGCTTCCCGTTATTTTCCAAAGATTGATTCTTGTGGAAACTCTTTAGCGCAAATTGTCACGAGTGAACCTATCGGACCATGGAAAGAAATCATGCAGGGCTTGACGGTTGCCATTACCAGTGCAAAGAAATATTTCTATATGCAAACCCCTTATTTCTTGCCTACAGAGCAAATATTAGCTGCTATGCAAACAGCTGCATTGTCTGGGGTAGATGTGCGCTTAATGCTGCCGGAACGTGCTGATAATTGGATTACTCATCTTGGATCGCGTTCTTATTTGGCCGATGTGATGCAGGCAGGTGTTAAAGTCTATTTTTATAAGAAGGGCTTTTTGCATTCTAAACTTATGGTTTCAGATGATATGCTTTCCACAGTAGGATCTACCAATGTCGACTTTCGTAGCTTTGAGCATAACTTTGAAGTGAATGCCTTTATGTATGACGTAGAAACAGCCCTTGAAATGAAAGAAATATTTCTTCAAGACCAACGAGAAAGTACACAAATCTTTTTAAAGAATTGGATCAGACGTTCGTGGAGACAAAAAGCTGCGGAGTCTATCGTGCGTTTATTGGCTCCGCTACTTTAATAGTGATAAGATTGATTGGAGAACTTATCTGAACAGTGAGAAGTTTACACTTCCATACACTCTTCTCTCTATGAAATGTGGATTTTCCTCGAAGTTATTATCTTTTCCGTGCTCCAGTACCAATAACCCTCCCTCTTTGAGAAGATCGTTCTGGAAGATTAGTTCGGGTATTGTTTCCAATTCTTTTAATGCATAAGGAGGATCGGCAAAGATGAAGTCAAACTGTTCGCGACCATTCTTGATAAATTTAAATACATCTCCGCGTATTGGTAGACACTTATCTGTTTGCACCTCTTTCATGATTTTGCAGATGAACGAGTGATGCGCAGGCTCTTTCTCAACGCTAATAACCCGATCACATCCGCGGGATACCAGTTCGATACTAATACTTCCGGTTCCGGCAAACAAGTCAAGAGCCGTGACTCCTTCTTCAAAATCGATGTAGTTATTGAGTACATTGAACAGATTTTCTTTGGCGAAATCTGTTGTAGGACGTGCTTTAAATGTTCGGGGCACGTCGAATCTTCTTCGTTTGTAAATACCGCTGATTACTCGCATAAGATAATAAACTTTTGTAATATATTGAATATCAGTAATAAAAAGCCCGCTTTTCTAATAGCGGGTAACAAATTAGTAACAAAACAGACTAAAATACTGTTTTAGCGGGCTTCTCTTTGACAAATGTACTTCTTTAATTTTATAGCTCCAAAGAAAACATTACTTTTTGTGTTGAGGCTAGACCTTGATATTTTATGAGTATCAGTTAATAATAATCTGGGGATATACTCCTAGCATACCTCCAGATTGAATTTTAATAGCTGTTATTGGCAATGCCTATATCAGCCTCTCACTTAATATCTTTCTCCCTGTTGAAATACGGCTTCTTACTGTCCCTATTGGAATATTAAACACTTCCCCTATCTCGGCATAGGAATAGCCTTTGGCATGCAAAATAACGCTTGAAATCATCTTGGATTTACTTGCATATTGTTTGACTACATACAATGTTACTTTTGCTTCTGTATATTCGTCTGGATGTAGTATGTATGTTTGGAAACTATTTACAGCCTCAAGGCTTGTAAAGCTGGCACGATGTTCACGGTTATACCAGGTACAAAAGGTATTATTCAGGATTACTAATGCCCACGGCTTTAAAGGCAAGCCAATATTAAACTTATCGGCATTTTCTAACATTCTACAAACTACGCTCATTGTGATATCTTCTGCATTTTCTTTGTTTCTGCATAGATAGAGGGCTTTTGATAGTAGCCACGGATAAAGTATGGCTACTTCCTGCTTGAAATCATTTGCCGTCATTGTTACCCCCTTTCTCTATTCTAAGACCGTATACCCCAAATTCTACCTCTTTACGCTGTTGTCTTGATAACTCTAGTGTCTTTTGAGCTGCTTTCTCGCATCGGTCTACTGCATCATTCAGACTGTGGGTGAGTTGTATTTCCCGTTTTACTTCCTGCATCAGTACCAGTACTTCCCGGCACATGCTCTCTAATTGGCTTTCTTTGCCCGTGTCGTGGGCTAACGTGCTTACATGGCTACTGTTATTCACCTTGTTTGCAAATTCATTGTTCTTTGGCATAGTGAATGAATATTGCATATAAAGAGGGCTACCCCTCACATTCTCGCCAAAGAACAAATTACAGCTAATTTGCAGTAATCCACCGTGAGTAGATAGCCCCATATCATAACAGATAGGTACACACCTAAAGAGTAATCATAAAAAATGACTACTGGCAAATTTAGCTAATAATAATGTTCTTTGGCGTTGAACGTCACAAAAGTACCTCTTTCCCTGAATCTACCCAATTTTCCCGGCACTTTTTTCTCTGAAACCTTGATGCAACCTTGTTGTTATTCCAGTCTATTCCCATATTATTCTCATTTCATCTACTTACTTGAATCCCAGATAACCCAAAAGAACCCACAAAACCCAGTGCAAACCAAAGAAGAACCTTATAGCAACCTTATAGTTATCACTGTCCTGAAAAAGGTTACCTAAAGGTGTCTTTGACCTCGTGAATCACGACCCCACCTGATTTACAATGCTTTATAATTGCATCATTAGTATTTGAATATCCTAGTACGTGGGCTACATCACTGTCCTAAAAAAGGCATACCTAAAGGTGTCTTTTCCTGATACCCTTTAGGTAACCTTTTTCCAACACGTGATATTTTTACGTGTCTGGATTGTCTATTTCTGTTTTCTCATTAGGCATTTCTTTACCTTCTTTTTGGTCTATTCTGTGTTTTATCACTCCCTCGATATCGTTACACCCGATCAGTGTTAACAGGTTAAGAAGCTCCAGCATGATATCTACTACTTGTATCTCCACGTCTCGGTATCGCTCATCCGGTCGGGCACTCCTATTGCTTTTACATAAGTTTCTCCAGATTGTGGATATATTACAAAGAATGGCCATCTTTGAGGTGCACCAGTTTACCCGCTTTTGTTTCTCTGATATTTTCCAGTACCGGACTGCTATTTTATTTAATACTATCATAACGTTGGGGTATTTTGCCTTACACACAATTCACGTGCAAAGACTGTTTTACATCTTTCTTGTATCAGTTCCTTATTTTTAGCTCATTGAATGTTACTTATGATTTGCACAGAAATCACGTGCAAGAAACAGGTTATTATACACGCGCACGCGCACGCACGTGAGAGATACAAATCATCTGTAAAATTTTATGGCTTCACTCACTTTCTTATCAAGTTCGCTCATATTCTCGTTACAAGCGACAAAGTTCACACGCTCCTTGCATGCTTCACGTGTAGCACGCTTTAACTCATCGGCTTGACGTCTGGATAGCGTACCACATTTGTAGGCTTCATTTATACTCTCAATCATAGCAAGTTCACCGCCTTGCATCTCGATCAGGCATAAACGCCCGGCCAAATCAAAGTCTTTCTTTACTTTCATAGCTGCAAAATTTATTGATATATCATTTATCTTTCTTATTTCTTTGTAGTTGTCTCGCCACCTGTTAAGTAGCTTGATATAAAAAGCCTCATCATAGAGCAAAGCCCCGGTAACTACTGGCACGCCCAAAACAGAGGGTAAACGCTGTTTGTATCGTAGCTCGTATCTTAATACATTTCTTCCTGTATATAGTTCAGGGATTTGATGCCCCATATTTGACTGCTCCTTTATCTTGTCATAGAAAACACTTGTATTATTTCTATTGATATAATACAGTGAACCGCTTTCAATCATTGAACAACGTCTACAATATCGTAGCTCTCCCAAATGGTTTAGATAAACATCCACTGGTTGTTTCATAATGAAGTTCTGGGCGACATCTAAACGGGTAACGGTGGCTTTATCCATTGGTAGATGCAAAGTATCTGATAGTTTTTCTATCGCTCTCCTGGTGTCGCCTCGTCCCATCGTTTGAAAGTTGTCTCCCAGATACCATTTACACAAGCTACCATCTTTTACTTTTACCTGATACCTGTTAGCGGTAACGTTTAGCCCGTTGAGGCTTCCCGTTATTACTACGTCATCGCTATAATGGTGTTCACCTACATTATCCAGATAGCAGGGTATTTCAGAAAGAAAATCAATCTCGCCCACCTCATCCTGTTTCAACCTGAAATTTACACTGTCATACATAATACCCGTATTTTGCACGTGCTTCGTGTGCAGAAAACCACTATTTTAAACTCTCTACCTGTTTTCTCATTCTGTCAATCTCACCGAATAGTTCCCCATCAGCAAAGAGATTATACAAGCCTTTAGAGTTGTTTTTATAACCACGGGCAACAAATATTTCAAGCTGTTTGTAGTCCTGACTGAATAGAAAAAGTAAAGCATCATTAGTACCTCTGGTATCTCCATAGCCTAAAAGAGGGTTCTCTAGGTCTGGTATATATACACTGCTGATATTGTCACCGTTGGTTATTGCTCTGTCTGCCTTTCTTTGGGCGTTCATGGAGAATGTTTCAGGCACACCGTTGTAATACAGGAAAAAACATTTGTCCCGTGACTTTTGGGCTATATACTCAAATGGTGGATACTCACCTGTTGAGGCTACACAGTCCAAGCGGTGAGACTTCCTTACTTTTACTTCTCTCATCAGATAGTAATCTGTCAGAATCATAAAGCCCCCCCTTTCTTGATTCGTCCGGTGACTATATAGTTTGTAGCTGCTTGGTCTATTTCTTCTTTAGTGGCCACCCGGTTATGTTTCATCCATGACTCAACCTCTGCCCGGTCAAAGTACACTTGTTTACCGTTGGGCTTATAGTGTGGTATTTGGTGACTAGAGGTAAGTTTATACAAGTGGCTTTTGCTAAGACCCGTTAGTAGTACTACATCTTCAAAGCAAAGTACATTTTTTGCAGATAACAGGCTGTAACGTTCTATCCTGTCTAATTGATTTTTTATTTCTTCTGACATAACACAATGAATTGGAAGTTAATTAATTGGGCGTGTACTTTGCCCCTTAGCTTGTAATTACATTGCAAAAATCAGAAAGAAAGGAAAATAAAAAGCCCTATATAGTGCCTACTGTAGTTCCTATATAGGGTTGATAAGATGAAATAACACAGTGTTATTCAAATAAAGCTATAATTTCTTTTTCTCTGTCTACTTTTCCAAACCGTTCTTTGCTTTCTCGCCTAGTTTGTGCCAGGTGTGCTACATTCCAAAGCATTTTAAAAGGTTTCCATTTATATTTTAAACCTAGTTTCTCACTGCATATTTCAGCGAACAAAGCAGCTTGGTACATTGTCCCCTTCCATTGGTAATAATTATCCATAAAGCCCGCTTTAATCGCATTTGAAACGTATTTCTTAGCTTCATCGGTATTTAATTCTTGGGGAAGATTAGGTACAACTTTAGACGCTGATATTCGTTTCTTTTTAGCATCTTCCACTATATCATAGATAGAGAAATCAAAGTCTAGGCACGCCTCATCAAGTTGGTGTAATATCTTGTTCAAATACCACTCATGGAAGCCCGACTTTGCCAAAAATCTAAGTACAAATTTGGGATATAAATAGGGAATATCCCGATATTGGTAAATACGTTCTCTAAATTCATTGCCCAAATTATCCCAATCTAGGTTTTTTAGTTCATTTTCTATTCTATCTTGTACCTCGATGGCATAACGTTCCTGATCTGATAACGAGCTGTCATCACAGACAAAACCGTTTTCAATAAGGTAATTAACGTATTCGGGGGAATCATCCAATATAAGGGAATCTAAAGGCTCTAGAATGACTTCACATTCTTTGATAGTATTTAGGTCTGAATGAAGTTTATCTAAAATAGGAGAATTCATAGTTTTATTTATCATGGTCTACTAGGTATTACTATAAATATTGAAATTTGTTCGGTTGACATCATGAAATTTTTAGTTAATACTCGGTATGGAATTTACAGCTTCTCTCTTTTTCTCGTTAATTACATCTGCATAAATTTGTGTGGTTTTTATGTCAGCATGTCCCAAAAGCTTACTTACAGTGTATAGCTCTGCCCCGTAGGTAATACTTAGAGTTGCAAATGTATGTCTACCGACATGAAAAGTTAGATTTTTTGTTATTCCTGCATCTTTAGCCCAAATTTTAAGGAGTTTATCTATGTAGCTATTATCTGGCAGTTTGCCAAAAACTAAATCTTTATCGCTTCCTTTGGGTGGAAGCTGTTTGAGAGCTTCCGGGCTGATCGGCAAATATAAAATACTCTTTGTCTTTTTCTGGATTAACTTTGCTATGGTATTTCCTTTGCTATCCTGTTGGAAGTTCCCCCACTGCAAAGAGCGTACATCGCTTATTCTTAGTCCACATAAGCAGGAAAAGAGAAAAGCTCGTTTTAAATTATTCATTCTAAATGGTGTATCTGCTAGTCTTTTAACTTCATCCAATACAAGAAAGGTACATCTAGGGTCTGCCCGTTGAGGTCTTTCCCCTTTCTCTAATCTGTCTACCGGATTGAATGGTATTATTTCTTCTCTCTCGGCTTTGTTGAGTAATAAATTTAATTTGTTAAAGTAGTTCCATTGTGTCCCCTGGGCTAATGTCCGGCCACTCTCTTTCACAGCTTTTGTTGATACTTTGGCGACTTTCAGATATTCGGTGAATCCTGCAAGAAACTTCCGGTCTATATCTTTGAAAGTAATATTTTCACCTTTGTACTTTGAAAGATGGTATTTTAGCCCTTGCATGGTGCAGATATACCCGTTATATCCTTTTGTGTCTTTAGGTAGGTTTTCTACAAAAGAATCAATATAGTTAATGAAATTAGCTTTAGACTTAATAGAGCTTGTTTTAAATCCGTGTTCTTCGTTTTGTAGTTCTACGACACGTTTTGATTTTATGGCATTTGCCAGTTTAAGCGTCTGGGCGTTTATCTCTTTATCTTCTTTGGTGCGTTCTGGGATAATATAGAGCTTTAGAAACTCATAGTCTCGCTTTCCATCCGTGTAGATGTCTAGATACAAAGATTCATTCCCATTTGATAGCTTTTTAGCCCGTAGCCGAATCGGCTCTTTTACTTTAATCTGTTTTCTCATACGTCTTTAATTTGTTACCTGCAACAAAGATAATAGTTTCTTTCTAATCTGGGTAACAAACGAGTAACAAATTATAGCTAAATATTAGCTAACTAAAAGAAAATAATCGTACTCTTTTGAATACGCTTATTTGATGGGTAATTTATTGAAATGTAGCGCTTTATTATCCTGTTTTTATCTGTTTTTTAGCTGTTGTTTTCATGTGGAAAAATACCGTTCCGCTGATTACTCGCATGTTAATAAGGCTTGCATGTCAATATTAGTTGCAGGATTCATGATGAATACCTGTAGGATAAACTTTTTTAGTTCGCTCATTAAAACTTCTTTCTCGGAAAGTGTTCCTGTTAGATGTAGCTCATCTCGTTCCTGATCAAATTCCAGTTGCTTCCAAGCGTACAATAAATAGTAAATACGGTCTTCTGTATGCGTGCATTCAAAAGAATTGGCCAGAAGTAGATGACCTCGTTCAAAGCAATAGATATCAATACCGTCTTTGCGTACAGAAGCATACATCTTCTTACTGTTTCCTAATCTGCTTTTTACAGAAAAATAATCGATAAACGGAGTAGATTGAGAATAAAAGCGAGCTTCGGGATATTGTTCATTCAAAAAGATCTGTGCACTTTTGTCTATACCGAAAATGACAGCTACATTATTCTTTCTTAGAATATTGTAGAGTACCGTTTCGTTTTCTCTTTTCTGATGATTGTGATAAAATAGAAGTTCCGTCTGTTCCTCTTCAAACAAGTCTAATGGCACGATTGTAAAACGTTTGCTTGCCATCATAATGTTTACCCGTTTGTAAGGATGATTAAGGAAGTCCGATTCGTGGAAGACTGCCTTTAGATTTGCTGTTAGGGATAGAGATGCATCTATCTCTTTCTCTATGATTGAAAGCGAATCGTCATGAATCGGGTTATAGATAGAAAAAGAAAATCCATCCGTACTAAGACGGATGGATAAAGTATATTGTTTTGATTTAGTAAAATCAATCATTATTCCCAGTTACCAGCACCATTGTTCGGAGTATCGATAGAACCTACCATCAAACCGCAGTATCTACCCAATTTGCTCTGAACATCTTTTAAATTAATAATCTCTTGTTTGTCAAGTCCGCTCAAATAAGTATCATACGGAGCTTTTACTTCAAATAAGAATACAGGAGCACCGGATTTAGCAGTATCGTTTCTTACATTCATTTCGAATTGAGCACCGCCTCCGTAAGGGATGTATTTCATAGAATCCGGGTTGAATCCTTTCGGGAAAATAGTATCCATAACAGCTACCCACATAGTGTCACGTTTGAAGTTTTCAAGTCCCCATTTCTTAACTTCATCATATTTGCCTGTCTTCTTTGCTTTTTCGATGATAGCCATAGCTTTCTTTTCAGTCAGTCCGTCTTCCAATTGTTTGTCGGTCAACATTCCCATCTTCATAACGAACGGCAATTTTTGATTTTTAACGAAGTCGATCAATGTGTCAAATTTGTCTGTATACATTCCGCGGTGCAGCGTACGGTATTCCTGCTGTGCCTTACGGATGTCGATCAAACGGGCAATGACTGCTTTTTCTCTGTCTTTTTTAGCGTTTTCAAAATTGATAGGACCCATAATGCTGGTGTAGCAGATGTAAATCAGTGCAGCAGCACAAAGCACCAATACAATATTAAATACTGTTTTCATGATAAATTATGTTTTTAGTTGTTATATTCGCATCGCAAAAATAGAATAAATAAATTTAAATACGATAGTTCCTCGAACTTTTTTCTCGTACAAAAATGATAAATAACTATTTAGAAAGGCAAATTAAGGAAAATTTTCCTTATCAGCCAACTTTAGAGCAGGAAATTGCTGTAAAATCTCTTTCAGAGTTTCTGCTGTCCACACTGGCGGATGAAGTCTTTATCTTAAGAGGTTATGCTGGTACCGGTAAAACGTCATTGGTAGGGGCATTGGTGAAAACCATGGATCAGTTGCAGCAGAAATCTGTATTGTTGGCTCCTACAGGACGTGCGGCAAAGGTCTTTTCAGCGTATGCAGGACATCCGGCTTTCACTATTCATAAAAAAATATATAGGCAACAGTCTTTTTCGAATGAGCTTAGTAATTTTTCAATTAATGACAATCTGGCTACAAATACTTTATTCATCGTTGATGAGGCTTCCATGATTTCAAACGAAGGACTGTCGGGGAGTGTGTTTGGAACTGGTCGTTTATTGGATGATTTGGTACAATTTGTTTATTCAGGACAGGGGTGTCGTCTCTTGTTAATGGGGGATACCGCGCAGCTTCCTCCGGTAGGAGAGGAGTTAAGCCCGGCACTTTTTTCCGATGCATTGAAGGGGTATGGACTTGAAGTACGTGAGATTGATCTTACTCAAGTAGTCCGTCAGGTGCAAGAATCCGGGATATTATGGAATGCCACACAGTTGAGGCAATTGATAGCAGAGGATGATTGTTATTCTCTGCCTAAGATAAAAATAGCAGGTTTTCCTGATATTAAACTGGTGCCGGGAACTGAACTGATAGAGGAACTGACTAATTGTTACGATCATGATGGTATGGATGAGACGATTGTTGTCTGTCGTTCCAATAAACGTGCAAACCTATATAACAATGGAATACGTGCTCAAATTCTTTGGCGTGAAGATGAATTGAATACAGGAGATATGTTGATGATAGCCAAAAATAATTACTATTGGACGGAGAAATATAAGGAGATGGATTTTATAGCGAATGGCGAAATTGCAGTTGTCCGGCGTGTTCGTCGAACTCGTGACATATATGGCTTTCGTTTTGCGGAAGTTACTCTCCGTTTTCCTGACCAGAATGATTTTGAATTGGATGCAAATCTATTATTGGATACTCTACATTCGGATTCACCTGCATTGCCAAAAGAGGATAATGACCGATTATTTTATACAGTACTTGAGGACTATATAGATATTCCAATTAAAAGAGATCGGATGAAAAAGATGAAAGCCGATCCGCATTATAATGCATTGCAAGTGAAATATGCATACGCAATAACTTGTCATAAAGCGCAAGGTGGGCAGTGGCAGAATGTGTTTTTAGATCAGGGGTATATGACGGATGAGTATTTGACTCCGGATTATTTCCGATGGTTGTATACAGCGTTTACTCGTGCGACAAAAACTTTGTATTTGGTGAATTATCCGAAAGAGCAGGTGGAATGATTTAAGTGTTTTTGCAGTAATAAAGTCTGGTACCGATGAGGAAGAACCTCGGCTAATATAAAAAAAATAATGAGAGTGTCTATTATAGGCACTCTCATTATTTTTTATTATCTGGAAAGTATATACCAGCCGGCTAAACGTTCATTTTCTGCTTTTATTGCAGCTTGATATGTAGTACCATCCTTTTTAAATAAACTGAATGCATATTTATTTGCGTTTTTACTAGCAGTCATTGATGAATAATCCAATAACATTAAAGTACCATTAGGTGCCATTTCACCATTAAATGCATTGTCTCTTGATGTAGTAGTTGCGTTCCAATTAGCTTTGGTACTGCCACTGGCAAATGACATGACCCATTCATTCCCATCATCTGTATCTGGAGTATGAATAGTTTGCTGTGATGCAATTTTTATCATACCATTATCATAAGTTAATTCAAAAGGATATTTTTGAGTTTCTTCTCTGCCATCCCAACCATATACATTGTATGATTTACCATTTTCTTTTTCTATGATGTTGATGATAAATGATTCATTGTCTCCCTGCGCCCAAGATGAGCCATTCCAATATAATGATTTGCTGGCTGTAACAGTCCATGTACCTAAATAATCTTCATAGTTGGTGCTTTTACCTGTTTTTGCTACAAATTCAGTTCTTTCATAATATTTACCGTTCCATTCAACAGGTTGTCCATAAATAATATTAGACATCTCATTGAATACCCTTGTCACGCTTCTACTATTATTTAGATTGTAGAATGCAAACATTCCATAACCATTGTTTTTTACATTATTCAAATAAGTTGAGTTGGATCTAATTCCAATTGGGCTTCCATCGCTTGTGCTAGCTCCTGCTAGTGTAATAGCATATGGGGCTTGTATCTTATTGGAAAAGCCGGATAATGCTCTAAATGAACCGTATGAACCAAACACTGTATAATCTACCATATCTGCTGCAGATACTCCATTGATATCTCCTTTTGGGTAATCAGAAGTTCTATACCAATAGATACCAAATGAAATATTACTTTCTTTCGGCATAAGTTGGCGACATTCATATATTAGGTTGGCATAACGTTCTTGAGTACATTGGCTTGCGTTATTAACAACTGCCTTTGAACTCCCTTGATAAGTACCTTTGTCATAAGAAGAATATTCGTCATCGAAGTCAAAACCATCTAATCCATAAATATCAGCATAAGCTTTTAGCTCTTTTGCAAAAACTTTCGCACCTTCATCGGACAAACTTCTCATTCCGGCATCATCATGGTTTCCTAAGATAGATAAGTGAACTTTTATTCCCTTTTCTTGTAGCGGACGGATTATTCTATCTGCATTATGAAGCACAAAAGTCGTTTGCTCATTACAAGATATATAAGGGCTTCCTTCTTTATCCAAGTTGATGTTAGCTGCAAAAATGCTTACAATGTCAAAGAAAGGAGCTTTTTCGTCACCAATAGTATATTCACCTGCATTTAGTGGATTCTCATTGTTCACCTCAACATATACTATGTTTTTAATGTCTCTGGGTGTATATGACGGGATTTGGATAGACTTTATCAAATAAACGTATGAGGCATTGTTGGATGCTATAGTTGTGCCATTATCAGCTGTAGCTGTGATGGCAACAGCATAATTGTTACCCGTTTTTCCTGCTGGGACATTTACAGCCAGTAGCTCTGATTTCCTTTTCCCTGCTGTAATTGTCGTCTTACCTTCGTTTTCCAATGTTACATTTGGATACATTTCATAGCTAGTGCCATTTGCAGCATTGTATGTACTTAATGCACTGTTGTCTATTTTGAAAGTAACTTTAGTATCTTGATCTGATACTTTACTCAATTCAAAATAAACGTATCCTGTAGCATCCTCATTGTTTCTTAGAGTCAGAGTTGTTCCCATTTTTGCCCCGGCAGCTGAGCGAACGCTACCAAATGTACCGTCTAGTTCTCCCCAAGGATTGGAAGTGCTATTCGTTATTTCAATATCATCTTCACAGGCTGTGAAGGTAGCTCCCGCAAAAGCGAGAGCTACGGCCATTGAAGCCAGTCGTATATTAAATAGATGTTTCATAATAAATCACTAATTATTTTTAAGGTGTTCATTAGTTATTTGCAGGAAGAGATGCTTCAACCCATTCCATTGCTTTATAAGCTTTACCATTATTTCCATTGGAAGTGGCGTCTTTGATTTCGTCACTTCTTTCATCTAGCTTCCAGTAAACGACCAAACCGTCTGATGCAGGATCTACTTGATAGAAATGGTTAGGCTCTTGTATTTCTGTTTCATCCAATTCTCTGTTCCAAATACGGATTTCGGCAATATCAGCATCTAACCAACGTCCATTGTCATATGAATGTCCAACCCAGAAACTACGTGGTTTACCATCATTGTCATTAGAGAATTCAGGGCTCCAGTCTACCGGGCCTTGTCCAACATTGGTGAAATTACCTACTTGCTGACCATCATAATAAACTTTAATTGTGCCTTCATCACTATTAAAAGTAACGGCTACATGTACCCATTCACCTACTTTGATTGGGGTTGGAACTCGCTTGTTATTTGCACATGCGATTTCTAAAGTCGTCGGATCAAGGTTTGCATCACCAAAACGAAGAAGGAAATGTCCTTCAATTCCCATAAGTGTATTGACGGTATTAGTCAAACTATGTATGCGGATTAGTGCTTCGGCTGTTAACGTATGCATGTTTTTTAGTAGGTCAGGAGTTGCCCATTTGTCAATGCAAATAGCATTTTCCTTAATATTAGCAGCTAAGTTCACTAAATGTCCTTCTTTGAATACATAGTAATATGTATTGGCGGATGCAAGAATTCCAATATTGGAATTACCTATAGTAAGTGGCAATACATATACTTTCTTCACATCCAAGCCTTTGATATCTTTGAACTTAACAGTTATAGGATCAGAATTCAAACTTCCAGCAAGAATCTTCCCATTAGCATCAGCTAATTCGTAATGCGCTTCGGGAAGCATTTCTACATTGCTGGTATAATTTTGTAATTCGTATACAGAAACCAACTCTGGAGCTACGCGCATCGTGAAAGTGACATCCTGTGATTCTGGTTTAGCTATCGACAAAGTAAAGCTTCTTTCTTCATCAGGTGAGGTAGACATAACCAATACACTTTCGGGAGTTTTGGCTGTCATAAAGAGTTGATTATCAAAATTCTCAATGTCATCAGCACAGCTGGAAATTAAATTTCCTGCGAGCAGAGCAAAAGAAACAAGATAAATATTTTTTAGTTTCATAATTCTATTTATTTAATAGGCGATGGATTCATAATGTTAATAGCTTCTCTTACATAAGTATGAGTACCACCAGTAGCATAATAATCATTCTGTACATTGTAAATAGCGATACCTGCTTTAGTATATGCATGAGTATCGTCAATAGTTACCCAATATGCTACTTCACTCAGTGCACGTAAAGCCGCGTCTCCTGTTCCCCAATAACCTGTTTCCTTATTTGAAGTATCAGCAGCGGTAGTTGATACTGCAAATACTAGATTATTTGATGGCACATTTTCTACTAATGCTTTTGTTACTGACAAACGAAGTTGATTGGTATCATTTACGCCTTCAGTGTCAAGAATGATGTTTTTACAGTCAGTTAAAATAGTACGGGTAATCAAATTCTGTGGTTTCCCCATCCAGACAAGCATCTTTTCTTTGTTAGCATCTTTCCATGATTTGATAGCGGTTAAGAATACATCTTGATATTTCTTATATTCGACTTTGACATCATCTGCCATGAACTCTGGGTTTTGGCCTATATATTTGACGATTAAACCATCATAAGATGAAGCGTGAGTCAGCAACTTTTCAATTTCACTTTTCAGATAAATATCGAAAGCCTCCAAAGTTGATGTTCCACCATTTTCTTCCTCTGCTGTTTGCAATTCGTCATAAGCTGCTTTGATGTCATCGTAGCTAATAGTGTAAACTACTTTTGTCCCTTTTTGGTGGACTGTCTCGATGTCTGTTTTCTCAAAATCAGCTAGTGTGGGAGTTAACATTGAAATAACATCTACACTATCAGGTATATTTGTAATATGGTGTGCCGGGCTAGCAGGCGTTTTAGTACTGTTGTCAAACCAAGCATATACTACTTTATGTTCGGTACTTTTATATTCGCGTAGATTGCTCAAATATTTAGCATAGGCTTCGGGATTCTGTTCTTGTGCAGTAGGACGAGTGATATCCAAACTTTCTACATCAGTGCATGAAACGCAAGCCAGACTACTTAAAATGAATAAACCGATAATAGGTCTTATTATATTTTTCATAAGTTGTCAATACTTTAAATGTTAGTTAATTAGTTTGCTTTGGATTTACAGTCCCACCAAATGCGAGTAGCATAAGTATTGGCACCTTTCAGAAGATTAGCAACTGCATATTCCACATTTTCCTTATTACTGATAAATTCGTCCGTCGGATATGGCATACGGCGTGCACCAGCTTCTAAGTTCGAAATGACACCACCACTTTTATTTCCAGATTCTGTAGCTGGCATTAAGTATGGATAGCCGGTACGACGGAAATCAGCCCATGCTTCATTACCCAACATCCAGTTAGCAATCCATTTTTGAGTGATAATGCGTTGTTGCATTTGTTCTTTGGAAGCACTTGCATCCCATTTAGCAGCGATAGCTATAAATTTATCTGTTTGTCCGTAGCTATTGGCACCTGAAGGGTCAGTGTAAGAAAGTTTTTTATCTTGATTGTTGGAAGTAAAATAACCATCAGCGCTACCTGCACCCCATTGTTCAAATGAGAGAGCAACTCCTTTTTCGTAGAGTGTCTTTGCATCGCTACCGACGTTTGTGAAGCCAAATACTCCCACAGCTTCAGCACGAAGGAAAGCCACTTCAGCTGCATTCATCCAATAAATAGGATCACTTTGTGCTACTTTGACTCCTGAATATTTACGAGCAATATTGGAAATTGTAGATAAGTCAATTCCACGACGGATACCCACATATTCATTGTCGCCGCCCCATTCAGATTTTACAAAATATGCTTTCAGACGTGGGTCGCTATAAGCATTCATATAACAGATAATATCAGCAGCAGCATGTGTGTCACCACCGGTTTCTGTGTCGGCTGCGGCATTGTAACGGGTTGCTGTATAAAGCGGGTTGGTTACGGTTCCAAAATAGTTCCACTGTGCATTGTCTGCGTTAGCTTCAATTACGCCTCCATTATCAGCTTTTACAGCATCCTCTGCCCATTGTCGTGCTTTTGTTTCATTAGCATAAACAATACGCATAGCTAAACGAAGTTTCAGTGAGTTAGCAAACTTAATCCATTTTGTAAGATTACCGCTATATACATAGTCAGCGGTAGCTGTTAGCGAAGCTTCAGGGTTAGCCTGCAAAGTTTTTACGGCTTCACTTAGTTCTTGGAAGAAAGCATCGTAAACAACCTCTTGAGAATCATAAGGTGTAGTAACCGAACCGTCTTTTCCAATCTGTGAATATGGAATAGGACCATAAGCGTCAGTCACACGACTCATTGCAGCTACTTTGATGATTTTAGCTATAGCCAGAGGTACTTCATTTCCTGAATTACGCGCTATCGTTTCCACTGCTGTTAAGTTAGTGAATAGAATGGGGATAATGCGGTCGGACTTCAAGAATACATAAGTCCAATTATCCGTTGCATTATAGTTGGCTATTGTATTATTCCATGAAGAGTTGCTATCTGCAAAATATCCTCCCATTGGTCCTCCCAGCAAACAGTCAGTGAACTGTGCGGTATTTACATCCGATGATACTACACAACTAGCCAGGTTGTTCATGGCAGAACCTAATGCATAGTCATCAGCACTTAAGTCGCCCGGTTGATATGGATTAGAGTTTATATCCATATAGTTGCCAGTACAAGATACACTGGCTACTGTTAACGTGCCTAATATAAATTTATTAATTATACTTCTCATAGCGTTTACGTTTAAAATTTGAGGGTTACACTGCAACCAATGTTACGAGTAGAAGGCATCATAAAGTAGTCGATACCCTGATAGAAGTTATTAGTAGAAGCTACACTTTCCGGATCGAATGGAGCTTTGCTATAAAGCATCCACAAGTTACGTCCGACCAGAGAGACTGTCAAATCACACACGTTGCCTAACATTTTGCGTGAGAATGTGTATCCGATAGAAGCTTCTTGCAAGCGTATGTTAGTTGCTGAATAAGTATAGTATTGAGCAACTGCATCACCACTACCGATGGTGCGATACCAATTTTCTGGATTGATCTTGTCACCTCCGTTAATCTGAATGTATCCACGATCGCGTGCTTCAGCAGTAGCTTCTGATACACCAAATTCATCGAGCATTGCTTGAGTACGAGAGAATACGATGCCACCAAGACGTGCAGAGATCATGAATCCAAAACGGAAGTTGTTCCATGAGAAATCATTACGCCATGCCATGTTAGCTTTAGGAAGCACACTGCCTAGTTTGATATAGTCATCCATGTTAGAGATCGTTTCAGTTGATAACTGACCATTAGCGTCTACATAAATGTTACCGTTTGCATCACGTTTCAGGTCACGGTTGGAGTATACATCACCCATTGAACCGCCTTCTTTCAGTAAGAAACGTGCAGAACCCAATCCACCCATATTCAGAGTATTGATAGAGAATGATTCTCCTGTTGCCGGGTTAATTGCATTGTCAGCAAGTTCCAGTATCTTATTCTGGTTAGTAGAGAATGTAAAGTTGCTGTTCCAGTTGAACTTATTCCACGTCTTATCATATCCCAAAGACAACTCAACACCTTGATTGCGCACAGCACCAGTCTGAATATACAAAGCAGAATAACCGGATACTCCTAATTGAGGATTGAAAGTCTGGTTCTTTGTAATCGTGTTGTAGTAAGTCACATCCAGATTGAAGTTATTCAGGAAGCGCATTGTTAAACCTACTTCCCATGATTGGGTACGTTCTGGTTTCAGGTTATATACAGGATATTGAGTCGTATTACTCCACTGTCCTGTACTTGAGTTCCATTCGTAGCGTGGATTGGCAATATATCTTTCAAATGCAGTACCAACTGATGCAAAAGATGCACGTAGTTTCATGTATGAAAGATAATTACGATTCAAGTTAGGCATTAATTCCGATAGAACAACAGATGCACCAACTGAAGGATAGAAGAACGATTTACTTTTAGAATTAGGACCTGCCAATTGTGAAGGCCAGTCGTTACGTCCGGTAAGAGTCAGATAATAAGTACTCTTATAGCCCAATTCGGCAGAAGCAAAGAGTGACTGTGTCTGTTCGCGCCATCCGGTCTGCATTCGTGAAGTTTTCTTTGCACTTAAGTTCTGGATATTAAATTCGTTAGCCAATCCCGGAGTTTCTCCTTCGAACGCAGCAGAACCATCGGCAATAGGACCACGGATTTCCATTACGTCAGAACGCATATCTGTAAATGAACCACCGATATTTGCCTGCAAGCTCCAAAGTTCACCAAATGTCTTGTTGATATTAACCAGGAAGTCTGCGTATAATTGCTTGTCTTTAGAAGTAGCGTTGGTATACAAACCGCGGTTTGACTGTTCTGTCATCTGCGTATTGGTACCGGCATAATATTTTTCAGTGTAGGTATTCATGGAGTTGTCTAGACGTACACGTCCGCTTAAGCTTAACCAATCCAGAATCTTATAGTTCAGGCTGGCATTTAGCATATAACGATCTTTGTCATTATTGCGTAACTGACGATAATTGATCCAGTAAGGATTCTGCATTACAATACCTGCGTCACCGACTGGCCAATATTGAGTATTCAATTTACGAGTCTGATCATAACGTTCATACATCTTTATTTCTTCCCAGTCGTTTCCGCGTGGGTATAAGTAAGCGCCTACAACCGGGTTGTTATAAGTACCCTGGTTAATCATGTTCTGGTCTTTCTGAAGAACATAAGTAGCACCTACATCCAAAGTCATTTTATCATCTAAGAATGTTGTAGTATTACGGAAGGTAAAGTTGTAACGTGCATATTTATTGTTGGGCACAATACCTTTCGAATTAACGGCAGCGGCAGAAGCATAGGTCTGATTCTTATCAGTTCCGGTAGAGAAAGAGATACTTTCTGTTCCTGTAATACCCGTCTGGAAGTAATCACTGACAGGATCAAACCCATAAGAATTGGCGCTGTTCAGTAATTTTCCCCAGCTATGTATCTGGTCATTGGAAGATAATGAACTACCTGTACCATAACGGTTCTGAAAGCTTGGAGTGACAAATGTATTTGAGAACTCTGTGTTGCTATTAACAGTGATACTCATACGTCCTTCTTTTCCTTTCTTAGTTGTGATGATGATAGCACCATTGGCCGCATCTGAACCGTAAAGAGCTGCTGCAGCCGCACCAGTCAGGACTGACATAGATTCGATATCTTCAGGATTGACATCCGCAATTGGTTCGGTAGCACCTTTTGAACTGAATTCTGTTCCACCCTGATTGGTTCCTGCATACATAGGAACACCATCGATGACATAAAGTGCATTGGAAGATTGCATGATAGATTTTGTACCACGCATCACAACTTTTGAAACACCACCCACACCTGACGAAGATGCATTGATGTTTACACCAGCTACCTTACCACTTAATGAGTTTACGAAGTTTACGTCTTTGTTTCTTGTAATATCATCAGCATTAACCTGCTGTACATTATAAGACAAAGCTTTTTCAGAACGTTTAATACCTAAAGCTGTTACGACAACTTCATCGATGACTTGAGTATCTTCTTGCAAAGTAATGTTGATACTAGTTTGTCCTTTGACAGAAACCTCTTGAGTCTTATAACCAATATAGGAGAACACAATAACTGGGTTAACCTCATTAGTCGTTACTTTGTAATTACCGTCGAAATCAGTAATGCCACCACTTGTGGTTCCTTTAATCAAAACACTTACACCAATAAGAGGTTCTCCTTTTGAGTCCACAACATTTCCACTGATGGTGCGTTCTTTACCCACCTGTTGTTGAGCTGCTTGAGCACTTTCCCGGTCAGAGAGATAAACAATGTTGTCTTCTACTTTGTATGAGATGTTTTTTCCTTTCAATAGAGCACTCAATACATTTTCCAAAGAGGCATCTTTTACTTGCAATGCATCTACAGCAATAGAAGATAGCTTGTCGCTATAGAAGAATTGGTACTTGGATTGGGACTGAATTTGTTTGATGACTGTTCCTAATGTTGTGCGTGGAGTTGATAAAGTCAACTGTGCTACAGTCCATTGTGCAGGAACTACCATAAACAAAAGAATCAATAAAGCTCGAACGAATTTCGTTCTTCGAATTAAATGATTGCTTTCCATACATTTAATTTAATGGTTATACAATTTGTTTATATTAAAGACGGTTATCTATTTCCCGCCTTTGATAATAAAACAATGCTAATTTAATAAACACTTAGTCTAAATTCTATTTTTTGAAAAATAATTTGAAAAAAATATGATTCTGATTTTTAGATGCTAGTTTACTCTTTTATTGGACAGTTCTATTATATATAGAGCGTCTGTATTGTAAAGTTAAACAGAATCTTCTCTCCTTTATTTCGCTATTTACAGACGAGGGAAATATGGTGAGAATAGTCTTTGCCTTTTACAACGCCCTGTTTATCGGTGTTAGCGGGTGTAGACCTTTTCTTTACCTATCTTTCATTGGGTAGCTAACTTGATGTTTTTTCATTTTGATATTGCCTTCTTTGGCTTTTCCCACATATTATGGGAGATATTTCCTCATATTATGGGGATAATGGAACTGTGTATGATTTGGGTGAAAGTACTACATATACTAAGGAGGAAAAAGCATATATTACACAGAAACTAGGGTCAAGGATGGGCTAAAACATCCCTTCACCCTCTAACACTAATGAACAAAGTGAAGGGTGAAGGGATAAATGACATATAATAAATGAGTGATATGTTTTTAAAGATTCTGTATCATAATGGTAAGCATTATGTGTCTCCAGATTATTTTTCCTTAGAGAAAGAATAAGGCATATCCTCTTCTTTTATACCCCGATCTTGATTGGGTTTGTTGCTCATGTCTACTTTAATAGTACCTCCCTTGAATAAATCTTCGTGGCGAAGATAATTCTTGGTATAATCGGTTCCATTGAAATTCATGGAATTGATATAGAAATTCTTCTTGCTGTTATTCGGAGCATCAATTATTAAACTGTTGCCATTCTCAAAATGAAGAGTTGCTTTCTTGAACAATGGGGCACCTACAATATATTCATCTGTTCCCGGGCATACAGGGTAGAAGCCTAAGGCAGAGAATACATACCAGGCGGAAGTTTGTCCGTTGTCTTCGTCACCACAATAACCATCAGGCCCCGGAGTGTACATCCTGTCCATTACCTGGCGTAACCAGTATTGGGCTTTCCATGGTTGGCCAGCATAGTCGTACAGATAAATCATGTGCTGGATGGGTTGGTTACCATGTGCATAGTTGCCCATATTCATTACCGTCATTTCACGAATCTCATGAATTACTTGTCCGTAGTAGCTGTCGTCAAAAATAGGAGGCACGGCAAAGACAGAATCCATCATAGTGATAAATTCATCCTTTCCACCCATCAGGTCGATAAGTCCTTGAGGATCATGGAAAACAGACCAGGTGTAGTGCCAGCTATTTCCTTCAGTGAAGGCATCACCCCATTTCAGGGGAGAGAATGGAGATTGGAATGTACCGTCTTCGTTGCGGCCACGCATCAATTTAGATTCTTTGTCAAAAAGATTCTTGTAGTTCATGGCACGTTTGGCGAAGAGGTTGATTTCCTTTTTCGGACGTTTCAGTTCTTTGGCCAGTTTATAGATACACCAGTCGTCGTATGCATATTCCAGTGTCCGGGCGGCGTTCTCGTTGATTTTCACATCATAAGGAACATAGCCCAATTTGTTGTAGTATTCGTGTCCCAGGCGTCCTGTGGAAGAGACTTCTGGATGCACATTTTCTGTGCCGTGAAGCAAGCCTTCATACAAAATCTTTATATCGTCTACTTTTACACCTTTCATATAGGCATCTACTAAGACAGAGGCAGAATTGTTACCAACCATACATCCTCTGTGTCCGGGACTTGCCCATTCGGGGAAGAAACCACTTTCCTTGTAAGTATTGATAAGTCCTTCCTGCATTTCTTTGTTGACAGAAGGATACATCAGGTTCAATAATGGGAAGAGACAACGGAATGTGTCCCAAAAACCAGTGTCGGTGTACATATATCCCGGCAGGACTTGACCGTTGTACGGGCTGTAATGAATCGGTTCTCCGTTGGCATCCAGTTCATAGAACTTGCGCGGGAAAAGCAATGAACGATACAAACAAGAATAGAATGTGCGGTATTGGTCAAGATTGCCACCTTCTACTTCTATTTTACCTAAAACTTGATTCCAGGCTTCTTTTCCTTTCTTGGCTACCTGCTCGATATTATCTTTACCCAGTTCTTTCATATTTGCGGCAGCCTGTTCGAAGCTGATGAAAGAAGAAGCGATTCTGGCATGTACTTGTTCGCCTTTCTGCGTCTGGAAACCGATAATAGCTCCGGCATGATCAGTAGTCTGTTCGGCTATGTTTTCTTGCAGATTACCATTGGCTACTGTAGCTTTATAAGTGAAAGGTTTGTCGAATTCAATGATAAAATAATTCTTGAAGTTTTCGGGAACTCCGCCGCTGTTGCGAGTGGTATAACCGATAATCTTGTTTTCTTCAGGGATTATTTTGATGTAGGAACCTTTATCAAAGGCATCTACAACAACATAAGAATGATCGTTTTCAGGAAAAGTGAAACGGAAGAGAACAGCACGTTCTGTCGGTGCCATTTCAGTGACTACATCATGTTCTGCAAGATATACTTTATAATAATAAGGAGTGGCAATCTCTCCTTTGTGCGCAAACCAACTGGCACGCTTTTCTTCATCAAACACTGGTTTGCCAACTATTGGCATGATAGAGAACTGTCCGTAGTCATTAATCCATGGACTGGGTTGATGCGTCTGCTTGAAACCACGAATCTTATTAGCAGTATAGGTATATTGCCATCCGTCACCCATTTTCCCTGTTTGGGGAGTCCAGAAGTTCATTCCCCAGGGGCGGGCAATGGCCGGATAAGTATTACCTGTTGATAACTCGAAGGTAGACTGTGAACCCATCAGTGGGTTGACATACTGTGTCCAGTCTTTCGCTTTGGCAAAGAGTGTGCAACCAAGCACACAAGCTATTAGTAATATTCTTTTCATGGTATATGTGTTTTATAATTAGGCTTGTCAGTCATCCTGATTTCCATTGTTCCACCGTTTACAATATCCTGATGGTTGAAGAATGGAGTTTCCAAAGACTTGCCGTTCAGTGATATACTTTCAATGTATTTATTCTTTTTGGAGTTGTTCTTTGCTATAATACTGAATGTCTTACCTCCGGGCAGATTGATCACTGCTTTATCGAATGCAGGACGCCCGATAGAATATACCGGCTTTCCAGGACATACCTGATAGAATCCCATAGAGTTGAGTATGTACCATGCAGACATCTGACCGCAATCCTCATTACCGGATAGCCCGTCTACACTGTTGGCATACTGACTACGATAAACACTATCCACTAATTCTTGGGTTCTCCATGGACGATTTACGTAATTGTACAGGTGGATCACATGGTGGCTCGGTTCGTTGCCGTGTGCATATTGACCGATAAGTCCGCTGATATCTGACGATGTTGTTTCGCCTTCGAGTGATGAATCAACCGTAAACAGTGAATCGAGTTTCTGAACAAATGCATCCTCGCCACCCATCAGGTTGACCAGTCCTTCTACATCGTGAGGTACAAACCAGGTCCATTGCCAAGCTGTTCCTTCACAATAATCATCGTTGCGATGAGTCGATGCACGTGGATTGAACGGGGTGCGCCATTCTCCTTTTGAGTCAAGTCCACGCATGAAGCGGGTTGATTTGTCGAAATAGAATTCATATGCTTTGGCAAAACGTTCGTATTTGGCTTTGGACTCAAAATCGTTCATAGCTTCTGCGAAAATAGAAATACACCAGTCGTCATACGCATATTCCAGGGCTTTTGCAACGGATTCATTTTCACGGTCGCAGGGAATGTAACCAATAGCATTCTTATAATATTTCGCTTTCGGCATGAGATGAGGTAGTACCAGATCCGGACATTTGATACCAGTGGTATCATATTCGGCTGCACGCAGACAGGCTTTATAAGCTTCTTTTGCATCGAAGTTACGGTATCCTTTCATGTAAGCATCCACTATGACGGGGACAGCATGGTAACCAATCATGGTACCGGTATAGTTGGAAGCTAAATCCCACATCGGGTATATTCCGCCTTCCTGGTGCTTCTTTATCAGCGAATTGATAAATTGATTATTCAAATCGGGATCGATAATCGTCATTAACGGATGTAATGCACGGAAAGTGTCCCACAATGAGAATACTGTATACACAGGATTGACAGTATCTCCCTGATGCACTTCGAGATCCATCCCTAAATAACGTCCGTCTGCATCGCTAAACAGATTCGGGCTGATTCCCGTATGGTAAAGAGCGGAGTAGAAGATGGTTTTATCTTCCTTGTCGGAAGTTGTAATATCTATTTTCGACAGATATTGATTCCATGCCTGACGTGCGTCTTTGCGTACTTTATCGAAATCCCATCCGGGAATTTCTGATTCTACATTCTTGCGTGCGCCTGCTATATCGATAGCAGAAACGCCTACTTTCACAAGTACTTGTTCGTTCTTCTTCGTATCGAAATGCAATAGTGCTTTGCAGACAGGAAGTCGTTTGCCGTCGTCCATGGTAATAGAATCCGTAATCAATGTATAAGAGAACGGTTTAGAGAATTTGGCATAGAAATTAATATATTGGTCGAAAGCCCAATAAGTTGTTTTCTTATGTCCGCAGATTTCCGTATCACTGATTACTTCGATTTCCATTTCCGAATTAGTCTGTCGTTGCAGGCTGTAATCTAAATCGATGATAAAACCGGATTCCAAATTTTCGGGGAAAGTATAGCGGTGGATAGCACCACGTTTAGTTGCTGATATTTCAGCTTTTACCTGATAAGTATCCAAAAAAACGGAATAATATCCAGGTTCTGCTACCTCATTCTCGTGAGAGAAAGAAGAAGCATAGACCAATGTCTGGCTTTGGGGATCGGTAGTTAGATATTGCTGTTTTCCAACGGTAGGCATCAACAGCACATCCCCGTAGTCGCAACAGCCTGTGCCGCTGACGTGTGTATGTGAGAAACCGTTGATCGTGGAATCTGCGTAATAATAACCTGAACAGGCATCCCAACCGTCAATCCGGGTGTCCGGACTGGGCTGAATCATGCCGTGGGGAACTACCGCTCCGGGGAACGTATGTCCATGTCCACCGGTACCGATGAAAGGGTTGACATAAGCACTATAGTCTTTTACATTAGTGGGGGCTGTACAGGAGCTAAGTGTGAATAAACCTCCTAAACATCCTACTGTTAGGAATGTTCTTAGTTTCATGGTATTAATTGCTTTTAAGTTTTATCAGGTTTGTCTTTAATTTCTTATTGCGGAGAAATAAAGATGTTATTTCCGACAATTTTATAATCAATAGGTATGGAATTTTGCAATGACTTCAACACTGATTCGATGTTTGACTTTCTCTTCAATACACCGGAATATGTTTTGTCTGCCTGAATATCGGGAGACAAAATAATCTTCACGTCATAGAAACGCTCCAAAGCCTTACTGATTGTGAAGATATCCGCTTGTTGAAATGGAATCAGATTATCATGCCAAACTGCATCCAGGTTTGCATTCACTTGCTTCACGGTCAGGCGGCCATTGTTTTTGTTTAATTCGGCGCGTTGACCGGGAGCGAGAATAATTTGTCCTTCTTCTTTGTTGCCTTTTACTTCAATTTCACCTTCAATCAATGTCGCTTCTGCTATTCGGCAATTCTTATCAGATTTGAAGTTAAATGTCGTTCCTAATACACGTACTCGCATCGCATCACTCTGTACGGTGAATGGCTTATGCCGGTTTTTGGTCACCTCGAAGTAAGCTTCTCCATCCAAATAAACGTTACGCTCTTTTTCGGAAAATTCGCGCGGATACTTTAAAGTTGCCGAATTATTCAGCCAGACTTTGGTTCCATCCGGTAAAATGACTTCTTTAACGATGCCTTCATTGGCCACTGCGACCATCATTTGTTGGTTGTTTCCATTTTGATAAAGCCAATATCCGGCCCCGCCGCCAATTACTAATATTACAGCAATCATTGCAGCGTATTTCATCCAACGCTGCATGTTTAGTGTTATTTTCTGTTTACTTTTTTCCTCGTCCAGCTTTTTATAAAGCTGTTTTTCTGCACGAAGTATTCGCTGCTCATTAGCATACTGGTCGAATTTACCGAGATGATAAATTTCTTCCATGCGAAAGAGCTGACGAGCATTTTCTTCCGATTCCTTCATCCAGGCATTCACCTCGATAAGCTCTTCTTCAGAACATTGTCCTGTCAGATATCTGTTTATTATTTCTTCACTCAGATTACTCATTTTCTTTTCCTTCATATTAGTAATACAATTCAAAACACAAAAACACTTACCGTTATCTCCATAAAAATAAGAAAAGAATCGTCCAAAGAGGATTGAGGCGGCCTCGTAAGTACTTTAAAGCCTTGTACATATGAGCTTCTACGGTACGGAGTGAAACACCGAGAATATCGGCTATCTCTTTGTTTTTCATATCGTGCAGATAGCTTAGTTTGAAAACTTCTTTGCATTTGTCTGGAAGTTCATTAATCGCATCGTGGATTTCTTTGCGGAGTTCCCTGTCTTCAATCCTCCGGATTACCTCATTATTGTCCGGTTGATAAAATTCGGTACGTCTTTGGTTGATTTCTTCCATGGCGGCACAGTAGCCGTCTTCCACATTGCGGTGTTTTAAGACATTTAGGGCGCGGGTATAGACTGCACGATAGAGAAAGGCTTGAATTTGTTCGCCTATCTCTATATTGTCTTTCCGTTTCCACAATTCCACAAATACATCTTGTACCACGTCTTCAGCCTCTTCTTCTCCTACCAGGCGGGTCGCATAGAAGATCAGATTAGGGTAGTATCTGCGAAATAAACTTTTGTAGGTTACATCGAAGTTCTCATTCATTCTCTCTGATTAGTTTAGGTGGATTTTAAGGATTTCTCTCTTTGAAAGTGCCTCCGGATATTTTAGGGGTCTTACTCATTTCAAATTCGACAGTCGCTCCACTCATTATTTGCTCATGGGTGATATATGTTTTGTCATACAACTGTCCGTTAACTTTAATAGATTGGATATATATATTCTCTTTATTGACTTTGGGAGCGAGTACGGTAAAGGTCTTTCCATTAGCCAGATGCAGCTGCATTTCAGGGAACAACGGAGTTCCTATTTCATATTTACCGCTGACAGGATTTACGGGATAGAATCCCATAGCGCTGAATACATACCATGCTGACATTTGTCCGCAGTCTTCGTTGCCGCAGAGACCGGCTGGTTCATTCTTGTAAAGCTCGTTCATAACTTTGGCTACATATTCTTGTGTGCGATTTTCCTGTCCTATGGCGTTGAATAGATAAATAACGTGATGACTTGGTTCATTACCATGTGCATATTGCCCTATCATACCTGTACTGAAAATGGGTAGCTCATCATCTGCTGCCGGATGGTAGGTAAACATGCTATCCAGTTTTTCGGCAAAGCGGTTTTTACCTCCTACAAGGTCGATTAGCCCATCAATATCATGCTGTACAGACCAGAAATATTGCCATCCGTTGCTTTCGCAGATGTGCGGTGTATAGTCATCGGCTTTGAAATCCTTGATAAAGACGCCTTTGTCGTCACGTGGCTGCATGAAAGAAGTGGCGGGATTATAGACATTCTTGTAGTTTTGAGAACGTTTGTAAAATTCGTCAGCGATGTCTTGATTACCCATCTTCTTTGCCATTTCGGCAATACAGTAATCATCGAAAGCATATTCCAGAGTTTTGGATAACGACCAGTTTTCTGCGTTGTAGTGGTCTGTTACATTGTAAGGTATGTATCCTAGTTCTTTGTAGAGTCCGATACCGCGATAATTATCCAGATTGGCTGTTGCTATGCAAGCATCGAGGGCTTTCTTAGCATCAAAGTTACCGATTCCTTTCAGATAGGCATCTACAATGACAGGGACAGCATGATAACCGATCATCATATCTGTTTCACTTCCATAGAAGTTCCATACAGGCAGACGTCCGTTCTGCTCGTAAAAAGCAATGAAAGATTTCACCATGTCGTTAGCACGTTCCGGCTCGGTGTAGGTAAAGAGGGGATGGGCGGCACGGTACGTATCCCATAAGGAGAAAGTACTGTAATTTACCCAACCGTCGGCCTGGTGCACTTTCTTATCGGGGCCGTAGTAAGCTCCGTCTACATCACTGTAAATAGTAGGCGCAATCATTGAGTGATAGAGAGCAGTGTAGAAATTAACTTTTTCATTCTCGTTATCCCCTTTTATTTCAATCTTTCCGAGTTGATGGTTCCAGTTTGCTTTCGTTTCGGCCAGGTATTTGTCGAAGTCGTTTTCGGGGACTTCTGCTTGCAGGTTCTTCGCTGCGCCTTCCATGCTGACACCGGAAATAGCGGTGTTTACTAGTATCTGTTCATCCTTTTGAGTGTTGAAATCGAAACGGGCGATCACCGCAGTGCCGATGCGTTTATTATCTTTGATGATAGCGGTAGTGTCCAACTCCATTTTCTCAAAAGGCTTGGAGAAGCGGGTGCGGAAATAGATATGCTGGTCGCGCGCCCAGCCGTCAGAGAAACGGTAACCTTGAATAGTGACGGAGTCTACGACTTCGATATGAGAATCGTTGGTGAAATCCCAGTTCATGGCTTTCTTCAGGTTTAAGAAGATGGCAGATTGGGCTTCCGGGAATGTATAACGTTGGATACCACAACGCTCGGTGGTGGTCAGTTCAACGTTGATGTTGTAATCAGTCAGACGTACTTGATAGTAACCGGCATGGGCACTTTCATCTTTATGGGAGAATTTAGAGTGGATGCCAAGTGGAGCTTCCGCTTCCTTGTAGGGAAGGATGACAGGCATGAAAGAAATGTCATACAAATCTCCAGCTCCGGTGCCGGAGAGATGCGTGTGGCTAAAGCCGGCAATTGTACTATCCGGATAGAAATAACCGGAGATACGATCCCATCCGGGAAGTCCGTTATCCGGACTAAGTTGTACCATGCCAAAAGGAGCTTGGGCACCAGGATAGGTATTTCCGGTGAAGTCGGTTCCGATAAATGGATTTACATAAGATGTGTAATCTATTTCGTGTTTTTCTTGCGTAGGGGCACAAGAAATGAGCATGCAGGTTAACAGCAGGCATAGATAAGCAGGTGTTCTCATTGCTTTTTAGGTATTAGTGATCACTTATTTTATTTATTTGAAGGATAAGAAAAATAATTAATCAGGTCACAAAGGTAGAAAAAAACTGTGACAAGCCTAAATTATAGGCTTAATATTTTTTAAGAGAGACAAATAGACTTCTACATCCGGTCGATATTCCTCGGTGCTGGACAGTGCTCATCGGTGCCGCGATTAGTATAATATTTAGGCGCGGATTTCGCAGATTACACGGTTTTAAGAATAAAAAATCCGTGTAATTCGCGTAATCTGCGCCTAATTTTAAATCTTTATGTAAAGCGAGCTTATTATCTTTTTATTAGACTCCTTTTCATTTACTTTTAGATTCCTGCTAGCTCCAGTACTTTTTCAACAGCTGCCGGTAGTCCGTCAGTGTTTTTACCTCCTGCGGTTGCGAAGTGAGGTTGGCCACCGCCACCACCTTGAATCAACTTGGCAGCTTCTTTCACCAGATTGCCAGCTTTCAGACCACCCGCAACCAGATTGTCGCTAAGCATGACTGTCAGCATCGGTTTTCCGTTGTCTATACTTCCGGCAACGAAGAACAAGTTTTCTGTAATCTCACCGCGAAGTTGGAAAGCGATATTCTTCACTACTTCTGCCGGTAGCGGAGCACAGAACTTAACCACTTTGATGCCGTGAATTTCCTGTATATTCTTCAACAGTCTTTCTTTCAGAGCTGCTTCTTTTTCTTTCATGAAGTCTTCCACCTGCTTCTTCAATCCTGCATTTTCATCCAGATATTTGCGGATTGCAATACCCAAATCAGGAGCATTGTTGAAAAGAGCTTTCAAATCACTAAGTGTATCCTGCACTGTATCCAGCAATTCTTCTACACGCGCTCCGGTGTAAGCTTCAATACGACGAACACCGGCAGCAACTGAACTTTCCGACATGATTTTCACCATACCGATATTCCCGGTTGCAGCTACGTGTGTACCTCCACAGAATTCAATAGAAGAACCGAATTGGATCACACGTACTTTGTCGCCATACTTTTCACCAAAGAGAGCGATAGCTCCCAGCTCTTTAGCTTCCTCGATAGGAATGTTGCGGTATTCTTTCAAAGGAATATTGGCACGAACTCTTGCATTGACGATATGCTCTACTTTACGGATTTCCTCATCGGTCACTTTCTGGAAGTGAGAGAAGTCAAAACGTAATGAATCCGGTGTAACCAATGAACCTTTCTGTTCGATGTGTTCACCCAGCACTTCACGTAAAGCAGCATCCAACAAGTGAGTCGCCGAGTGATTGGCTGCGCAGGCAGCACGTTTGTCAGTGTCTACACAAGCCATCATCGGAGCTTCCGGATGTTCGGGCAACTTTTTGGTAATATGTATTGGAAGATTATTTTCTTTCTTGGTATCGATCACTTCAATCGTTTCGAATTCGCTTACCAATACACCGGTATCACCAACCTGACCACCACTTTCTGCATAGAATGGAGTATAGTCAAGTACAATCTGATACAATGTTTGGTTCTTTTGTTTGATCTGACGATAACGAAGGATAGAAGCTTCGTATTCAGTGTAATCGTAACCAACGAATTCGGTCGTTCCTTCTTTCAGTATAATCCAGTCACCAGTCTCGATAGCGGCAGCATTACGTGCACGCTGTTTCTGTTGCTGCATTTCTTCATTGAACTCGTCGATGTTGACAGTCATTTCGTTTTCACGGAGAATCAGTTCTGTCAAGTCGAGTGGGAAACCGAATGTATCATATAAAGTAAAAGCATCCTTACCGCTGATTTCTGTTTTTCTGCTGGCTTTGGTATCTTCCATGGTCTTATCCAGTAAGCGGATACCTGTTTCCAGTGTGCGGAGGAATGATTCTTCTTCTTCCTTGATTACTTTTTCAATCAGTGTTTTTTGTGCAACCAGTTCAGGATAAGCTTCTCCCATGTTATCAATCAATACAGGAAGCAACTTATACATAAATGCCTGTTTTTGTCCAAGGAAAGTATATCCGTAACGAACAGCACGGCGAAGGATACGGCGGATCACATAACCAGCTTTCGCGTTAGAAGGCAACTGACCGTCTGTGATAGAGAATGCAATAGTACGGATATGGTCGGCAATTACACGCATGGCGATGTCCTGCTGCTTATCTTTTCCATATTCTGTACCCGACATAGCTGCAATAGCTTTCAGCATTGGCTGGAATACGTCTGTATCGTAGTTGGATGTTTTTCCTTGTAAAGCCATACAAAGACGTTCGAAACCCATACCGGTGTCAATAACCTTTGCAGGAAGCGGCTCAAGGCTGCCATCTGCTTTGCGGTTGTATTGCATGAATACGAGATTCCAGATTTCAATTACCTGCGGATGATCGTGGTTCACGAGGTCGCGACCGGAGATCTTGGCACGTTCTTCAGCAGGACGAAGGTCGATGTGGATTTCGGAACAAGGTCCGCAAGGTCCTGTATCACCCATTTCCCAGAAGTTATCGTGTTTGTTACCGTTGATGATGTGATCCTTTGGCAAGAACTGTTCCCAATAAGAAGCAGCTTCGTCGTCACGGCTCAATCCTTCTTCGGGACTTCCTTCAAATACGGTTGCATAGAGATATTCCGGATTCAGTTTCAAGACTTCTACCAGATATTCCCACGCCCAGTTGATTGCTTCTTTCTTGAAGTAATCGCCAAACGACCAGTTACCAAGCATTTCAAACATGGTGTGGTGATACGTGTCGTGTCCCACTTCTTCCAAGTCATTATGCTTTCCGCTAACGCGCAAACATTTCTGCGAGTCCGCGACTCTTTGGTATTTCGCTGGGTGGTTACCCAAAATAATATCTTTAAACTGGTTCATACCCGCGTTCGTAAACATCAGGGTAGGGTCATCTTTAATCACCATCGGAGCCGAGGGGACGATGTGGTGTCCTTTCGACTCAAAGAAATTCTTGAATGAATCTCTGATCTCTTTTGCAGTCAACATATTCTTCTATATATCTATCGTTGAGGTTAATATTCTCAAAAAACTGTGCAAAGATAGCTTGTTTTTATTACTTTTGCCGTATTAACAAGCGAAATATTTCCAAAAAGATGCGCAAAGTATACTACATCTATAATTCACAGACCCAGACTTATGATCGAATTTACCCTACCGTACGGCAGCGTGCGCTTAGTATCCTGCGCCGGCTTTTCTATGGAATGGGGCTGGGAGCAGGTTGTTTTATTGTATTGCTTCTGATTTTTGGCTCTCCATCGGAGAAAGAATTAAGAATCGAAAATAGCCGTCTTTTGGCACAGTATAATGTACTTTCCCGTCGCCTGGATGATGCTATGGGAGTACTTCAGGATATCCAGCAGCGTGATGATAATTTGTATCGGGTGATTTTGCAGGCCGATCCTGTTTCTCCGGCTATCCGCCAGGCCGGTTATGGCGGGACGAACCGTTACGAAGAACTGATGGATTTGGCGAATTCCAAGTTGGTAGTGAATACGACTCAAAAACTGGACGTGCTCTCCAAAAGACTGTATATTCAGTCGAAATCTTTCGACGATGTGATTGATATGTGTAAGAACCACGATGAGATGTTGAAATGTATTCCGGCTATCCAGCCTATTTCGAATAAAGATCTTCGTCAGACAGCATCCGGTTATGGTACACGTATTGACCCTATTTATGGTACGACAAAGTTCCATGCAGGTATGGACTTCTCTGCTCATCCGGGAACAGATGTATATGCTACCGGAAATGGAACTGTAGTAAAAGTAGGATGGGAGACCGGATATGGGAATACCATCGAAATCGATCATGGTTTCGGATATCTCACTCGATATGCTCACTTGCAGGGATTTAATACGAAAGTCGGAAAGAAAGTGGTGCGTGGTGAGATTATCGGAAAGGTGGGTAGTACAGGAAAGAGTACCGGTCCGCATTTGCATTACGAAGTGCATGTGAAAGGACAGGTCGTGAATCCGGTCAATTATTATTTCATGGACTTGAGTGCCGAAGATTATGAAAAGATGATTCAGTTGGCAGCCAATCATGGTAAAGTATTCGATTAAAATCTTTAAATAGGAGTGCTATGCTTAATACAGATAAAGAATTGAAGCTATATTATTCAATAGGAGAGGTTGCCGACATGTTCGGAGTCAATCCGTCGTTACTCCGCTTTTGGGAAAAGGAATTTCCACAAATCTCGCCTAAGACAGCAGGTAGAGGAATACGTCAGTATCGTAAGGAAGACGTAGAAACAATCGGACTTATCTATCATTTGGTTAAAGAGAAAGGGATGACACTGCCCGGTGCCCGGCAACGTTTGAAGGATAATAAAGAAGCTACGGTTCGTAATTATGAGATCGTTAATAAGCTGAAAGCGATCAAAGAAGAGCTTTTGGCCATTAAACGCGAACTGGATGGGCGGGAATAAATAATGCTAATCGATCATGGATTCGATAGGCAAGAAACCTCATAACAAAATGAACGGTGAACAATTTGCATGATACTGCAACTTATTCACCGTTCATCGTTTTCTTATTTACCGTTTGAAAGCTATTCTTCTACACGGCTCACCTGTTTGATATTCTGTATTTTCTTCAGATTGTTGCAGATGGTTTTTACATCATCCACATCATGTACCCACAACTGAATTTTTCCTTCAAAGATACCATCTTCGGTTTCGATGGTTAGCTTACGGATATTTACATTGAGCTGTCTGGAGATAACCTGGGTGACTTCATTCAAAAGTCCCATATTGTCTATACCTTTTATATATATATATACCAGGAAAGAAAGTTCTTTATGTGTATCCCATTCGGTTGCTAATATGCGGTTGCCATAGCTGCTCTTCAATTTGGCGGCAACAGGGCATTGGCGCTTGTGAATAATGATCCGGTCGTTTTCATCCACATATCCCAGTACATCGTCACCGGGAATAGGATGGCAACATTCGGCCATGATATATTTCTTCTGCAAACTTTCTTCCGTCAGTTTGAGCACCTCTTTCGGGTTGATTTTTTCTTTTTCCTGCGGTTCTTTCTCTTCCTGTTTCTCTTTGCTATTGCCGAAAGAGAAAGTCAGATATTTCTTCCAGTTACTGGTTTGCTTTTCTTTCAGTTCATTCTTGTCCGCTTCTCCCAGAACGATTGCTTTACTACCAATGGCAGCCAGCAGTTCTTCTTCATTCTTGGCATTATGCAGTTTGCGTAGCTTCTCGATAACAGCTTCTTCCGGACGGACTTCCTCCTTTTTCAGAAACTCACTAAGGATTTCTTCTCCTATCTTCTGATTTGCTTTACGCTCTTTGCGGAGAATGGCTGCTATCTTGGCGCGGGCACGGGCAGTGGTTGCAAAAACTTCCCATTGCGGTTGTACGCGTTGAGATTTTGAAGTCAGGATTTCAACTTGGTCACCACTTTGCAATTTATGGCTCAACGGCACTAATTTATGATTGACTTTGGCGCCAATACAATGGCTACCAATATCTGTGTGAAGAGAAAATGCGAAGTCGAGAGCCGTAGAGTTCTGCGGCATAGTCTTCAGTTCGCCTTTAGGAGTGAACACGAATATTTCAGAAGCAAATAAATTTAGCTTAATGGTATCCAGAAAGTCGATGGCATCCGGTTGCGGATCATCTAATATCTCCTTAATCGTTCTCAACCATTTTTCCAATTCGCCTTCATCCTCGCTGCCTCCTCCTTCTTTGTATTTCCAGTGGGCTGCGAAGCCTTGTTCGGCAACATCATTCATTCGTTCACTACGAATCTGGACTTCAATCCATTGCCCATTGTTGCCCATCAGAGTGACGTGCAATGCCTGATAACCATTAGCTTTAGGATGGCTAACCCAGTCGCGCAAACGGTCCGGGTGGGGTTTGTATATCTTGGAGATAGAAACGTAGATATCGAAACAATCGTTGAGTTCTTCTTCCTCATTGCGTGGTTCGAAGATGATTCGAACAGCCAGTAAATCGTATATTTCTTCGAAAGGAACATGCTTGGTCTGCATCTTGTTCCAGATGGAATAGATTGATTTTACACGGGCAAGTATCCGGTATTTCAATCCCATCTTATCTAGTTGGGTACGAATCGGGGCTGTGAAGTCGTTGAAGACCTTGTCACGTTCAGCGGCAGTAGCATTCAACTTCTCTTCTATTTCCGCATATTCTTCGGGATGTTCATATTTGAAGCTTAGATTCTCAAGCTCCGTTTTTATCTTATAGAGCCCCAAACGGTTGGCAAGTGGAGCATAGATGTAAAGCGTTTCGCCTGCAATCTTATATTGCTTGTTGGGTAACATGGAGCCAAGAGTACGCATGTTGTGCAAACGGTCCGCTATCTTGATAAGAATGACCCGGATATCGTTCGACATGGTGAGCAGTAACTTCTTGAAGTTCTCTGCCTGTGCCGAAGCACGGTCACCGAAGATTCCACCGGATATTTTAGTCAGTCCGTCCACAATCTGGGCAATCTTCGGACCAAAGATATTCTCGATGTCTTCCACTGTGTAATCAGTGTCCTCTACCACATCATGCAGCAAGGCTGCACAAATAGAAGTGGAACCGAGACCTATTTCATTGCATACAATGCTGGCAACGGCAATCGGGTGCATAATATAAGGTTCACCCGAACGGCGTTTGATTCCTTTATGCGCCTGATTGGCAAAGTTGAAAGCTTTCGTAATGATTTCAACTTTTTTGCGATGTTTAGTATTGAGATAGTCATTCAGTAGTTCGTGGAACGCCTGATTAATCATCTCTTCGTCAGCTATTTCTTTGGGGGCCAGATTATCCATAATTGTTATCCTTTCACTTGCTTAGTTCTGCAAAAATAAGCAAATTTCCGAACGATGCAAGCAGGAAGTTATTTATTTGTATATTTTCAATCGTTTTCCTGCTGCAATTTTAGTGTTAGACATTCCATTCCACCTTTGTATATCCTTGATTGTGACGCCATACTTTCCGGCGATAGTGGATAAAGTGTCTCCACTTTTTATTGTGTAATAGGTCAGTTTCCCCTTACCGGCAACTGCTGTTGTCGTTTTACGGGTTGCAGGTGTAATATCCTTTACAGCAACGGTTTTGCGGTTGCGGAACAACTCATCGGCACGATGTGCATAAATCGTATCTTGCTTATCGATAAAAGTACTGATCGCGTCGATAGGGAGTCTTAGCGTATAAGGTTTGCTGTCACCCGGAATCATTTGCTTCTTATATTGCGGATTCAAACTCTTGATCTGATCCAGAGGTACATTACAAAGGTCAGCGATTTGTTCGAAGTGCAGATTTTGGTTTACTTGCACTGTGTCAGTACTTGCCGGAATATTGGTTTCCATCGGGCAGATATTGTGGTCGCAGTAGTAAGTCATCACGTAGTTGGCAGCGATAAAGGCAGGCACATAGCCACGCGTTTCTTTAGGCAGGTAATTGTAGATTTTCCAATAATCAGTTTCGCCATTGGCACGGCGGATTGCCTTATTGATTGTACCGGGCCCACAGTTATAAGCAGCAATTACCAGATTCCAGTCTCCATAGATATCATACATTTCTTTGAGATAACGAGCGGCAGCCCAAGTTGCTTTAATCGGGTCACGACGTTCATCTACCAGGCTGTTTGATTCCAAACCATAAATCTTACCTGTACCAATCATAAATTGCCACAGACCGGAAGCACCTGCACGTGATACGGCTGATGGGTTCAACGCAGATTCGATAATCGGCAGATATCTTAGTTCCAGTGGAAGTCCGTATGCATCCAGTGCTTCTTCAAAAATAGGCATATAGAAGTTGCAGGCACTTAGCATGAAAGAAACCTGATTGCGCAAGCGTCCTGCATACATATCGATGAATTTGCGGATAATATCATTATAAGGCATTTCCATGATGGCCGGGATGCGTGACAAGCGGTCGATATAGACAGAGTCACTGAATAAAGGATTGATTTCAGCCGTACTGCAATCCTTGCCTAAATCAATATAATTTTTAGCTTTCCAGTCATTCAACAGACTGTCAAGTGGATAAGTCATACTTTTAGGCAGGTCGATGCTTTCTTTGCGTTCAGTTCCATTTTCACGAATCACTACATCTACACTTTGCGCTTTTACCTGCGACGTGGCCACTAGTAAAAGAAAAATAATCGAACAATAGCTAACTAATTTCTTCATGCTTCAATAATAAGATCAATCTAAATTGTGTTTTTAAAATCGTAATACGCATTGCAGGCCAACCGACTTGTTTTTAAAGCTGTTGGAGCGGAACTGGTTGTTATTATCAATAACGGCCGGCTCTACTTTCATACTCAAGTCGGGGGTTATATCGAAGTTGGATAACTCCGCATCTACATAAGCGTCGATGATAGAGATCAGGTAAACTCCGATAAATGCAAATATACTAAGGTCCCGATAACGACGGAACATATCTTTTCTTCTTTTTAAGGTGTTTTTCAGCTGCTCTTCATTATAAGTGGAGTTCGGGGGCAACAAATCCTCGTAACTTTTGGTGTTCGGATTGCTGTCCATGATGTCCAGATAGGCTTGCGAATAGTCTTTGTACATCTTGCCGTTCCAGCTTAACGCGTAGGCACAACCTGCAAACCCTCCATATATAATAGGTAGTTTCCAGTATTTACGATTGTAAATTTGTCCTCCACCGGGGAATACGACTGCCAACCAGGTAGCTTTGGTCGGATTCGGGATAAATATCTTCTTGTTAATATCTTGAGTCGTTGGCGGTACACTGTCGGTCTTTACAACAATCGATGACGGCTGTTCTATCTTTTTCAGCTCTTTCTTGTTGGCTGCGTCCAGACTGTCTGCTATCTGTATCTTGGCAGCTGACAAGCTGTCGATGGCCGGAAGTTCTTTGGAGGGTATGATCCGGATAGAATCCTGTCTTGTCGAATCCTGTGCAATCGGTTCGCGATGCCTTCGTGCACGGGCTTTCGGTGCTTCACGCTGTATGATTGTTGTATCTTTCCGTACTGGAGTAACAGTGGACTGTGCATACACATCAATCCCTGCCACCTGTAAAAAACAGAGAAGCAGGGCGCTGACTAGTAACTGGTATTTCTTACTTTTTCTTGTCATTTACTTCTTTAGCGTATCGAAGATTTCCATGATACGTTCCAGTTCCTCCTCGTTACCGAAAGGAATACTGATCTTTCCCTTTCCCTTTTCAGAGCAGGTGAGTTGTACCTTGGTGTTGAAAAAGCCAGAGAGTTGTTGCTTCAATAAGTTGAACTCTTCGGGAAGTTTGGCACGTTTCGGTGTTATTTTCCGTGTGCCGCTTTTCACCGCTTCTCCTTCGCTTAATGATTTAACAATTTCTTCTACTTTGCGGACTGAATATCCGTGCTCTTGTATTTCTTCGAATATTTTAACTTGTAGTTTAGGGTCGCCTAATGAAATTAGCGCACGGGCATGTCCCATGTCCAGCTGCTTGTTTTGCAGGGCCATCTGTATTGGAGCCGGCAATTTCAGTAAGCGCAGGTAGTTGGCGATCGTCGTTCTTTTTTTTCCGATACGTTCGCTAAGACGTTCCTGTGTCAATTCATACTGATCGAGCAGATGCTGGTAGGCAAGTGCGATTTCTACGGCATTCAGGTCTTCACGCTGGATATTTTCAATCAGCGCCATTTCCATCATGTTTTCGTCGTCGGCAGTGCGTATATAAGCAGGGATTGTTTTCAAGCCTGCTCTTTGTGAAGCGCGATAACGACGTTCTCCCGCGATGATCTGATATTCATCGTCCGAGAGTTTGCGTAAAGTAATAGGTTGGATGATACCGATTTCCGTAATGGAATCAGCCAGTTCCTGCAACGCTGTTTCGTCAAACTCACGGCGGGGCTGGTTAGGATTGACAGTAATCTTTGCCAGCTCTATTTCATTAATGGAAGAAGACCCTTCGGTTTTCACATCATCCATTGAGAGCAAGGCGTCTAAACCGCGTCCTAATGCATTTCTCTTTTGTGTTGCCATATCTTCTTCTTTTATTTATTTCGGTTGATAATCTCTTTAGCAAGAGCCAAGTGGTTCTTGGCACCGGTAGATTCCGCATCGTAAAGGATGGTCGGAACACCGTAGCTGGGAGCCTCGCTCAATTTCACATTTCGTTGAACAACGGTATTGAACACCAGTTCCTGGAAATGCCGTTTCACTTCGTCATAGATCTGATTAGCCTGACGCAGACGAGAATCATACATCGTCAGCAGGAAACCTTCGATCTCTAAAGCCGGATTCAGTTTTGACTTGATGATTTTGATGGTATTCAACAGTTTACTGATACCTTCAAGAGCGAAATATTCGGCTTGAACGGGAATAATCACCGAATCCGCTGCCGTTAGGGCGTTGATCGTGATTAGTCCTAATGAAGGAGAACAGTCTATCAGAATATAGTCATATTCTTTCTTCAAAGGAGTGAGCACTTCTTTTAGTATCTTTTCTCGGTTTGGGAGGTTCAGCATTTCAATCTCTGCCCCTACAAGATTGATGTGCGAAGAGATCACTTTCAAAGAATCAATCTCCGTGTCAAGGATAGCGTCCTGTACGTTGGCTCTGTCAATAATACACTCATAGATAGTGCATTCCGACTGCTTGATGTCTACTCCCAGACCGGAAGAGGCATTAGCTTGCGGGTCGGCATCTACCACGAGAACCTTTTTTTCCAGTGTAGCAAGTGAAGCTGCGAGGTTAATCGTAGTCGTTGTTTTTCCTACACCACCCTTTTGATTGGCCAAAGCAATAATTTTTCCCATATTCTCTAAATTTATTGGCAGCGAAATAAGTGATAAATCCTTAGAGCGCCTACGAAAAAAGAGAAACTTTGCAATTTCTGTTGATAAGTCGCCTGTTTTGTTAATAACTGTCGGACGAAACGGTTACAAAACTTCAACAGGTTCATCATCTTCTTTTCTCTTTAACGAGCTTGCAAATATACATATTTATATTGGATATCTATTTCTTTTTTTGCTCGCTTGCAGAAGATTAAGATTTGTAAACGGGTAGGAGTGGGGTAGAAAGAGACTTTTCGATCTGATGTAGGGAGGTGTTTGGCGGTACGGCTTCTTTTTGTTACTTTTGTGCGAATATAAAAAAGGAAAGGATTGAAGATATGGAAAATGAAAAGCCGTTGATACTTGTTTCTAATGACGATGGCGTGATGGCTAAAGGGATTAATGAACTGGTGAAGTTTCTTCGCCCTTTGGGAGATATTGTGGTAATGGCACCTGATGCTCCGCGCTCAGGCAGTGGTTGTGCGCTGACGGTGACGCAGCCTGTTCATTACCAGTTAGTAAAGAAAGAAGTAGGTTTAACTGTTTATAAATGTTCGGGAACACCGACCGATTGCATCAAATTGGCACGGAACACAGTGCTCGACCGGACACCGGACTTGGTAGTCGGTGGTATCAATCATGGAGATAACTCCGCCACTAACGTACACTATTCTGGCACAATGGGAGTGGTATTCGAAGGTTGTTTGAATGGAATCCCTTCTATTGGCTTCTCTTTGTGCAATCATGCACCCGATGCCGATTTTGAAGCTGCCGGACCTTATATTCGCAGTATTGCCACCATGGTACTGGAAAAAGGACTTCCTCCTTTAACCTGCCTGAACGTAAATTTCCCGGATACAACCGATATCAAAGGAATCAAAATCTGTGAACAGGCAAAAGGCCGTTGGACGAACGAATGGGCTGCCTGTCCCCGTCTGAACGATCCGAATTATTTCTGGTTGACCGGTGAATTTACCGATCACGAACATGAAAATGAGAAGAACGATCATTGGGCTTTGGCAAATGGCTATGTTGCTATCACTCCGACCACGGTTGATGTGACAGCTTATCACTTTATGGATGAACTTAACAACTGGTTTAATTAGTTGATATTACCTATCATTTATCAACTATCAACTATCAACTATTATGAAGTATTATCTGATTGTCGGCGAAGCTTCCGGCGACTTGCACGCTTCTCATCTGATGGCTGCCTTAAAGGCAGAAGATCCGCAGGCTGATTTCCGGTTTTTCGGAGGTGATTTGATGGCTGCCGTCGGAGGAACGATGGTGAAACATTATAAAGAACTGGCATACATGGGTTTTATTCCCGTGTTGCTCCATCTGCGCACTATCTTTGCAAATATGAAGCGTTGTAAAGAAGACATTGTTTCCTGGCAACCGGATGTTGTTATTCTCGTGGACTATCCGGGATTCAATCTGGATATAGCCAAGTTTGTTCATGCAAAGACACAGATTTCGGTTTATTATTATATTTCTCCGAAGATATGGGCGTGGAAAGAGTATCGTATCAAGAATATAAAACGAGATGTAGACGAACTTTTCTCCATTCTTCCTTTTGAAGTAGAGTTCTTCGAAGGAAAGCATCAATACCCCATCCACTATGTTGGTAATCCTACCGTGGATGAGGTGGCGGCTTATCAGAAAGCTCATCCGAAAAATAAGGATCAGTTTATTGCGGAGAATCAACTGGAAGATAAACCGGTAATAGCTCTTCTTGCAGGTAGCCGGAAACAGGAAATCAAAGATAATCTGCCGGATATGTTGAAGGCTGCTTCTGCTTTTCCCGATTATCAGCTTGTTCTGGCGGGTGCTCCTGCCATTGCTCCCGACTATTATAAAAAATATGTAGGAGAAGCGAAAGTGAAAATCATTTTCGATCAAACCTATCGTTTGTTGCAGCACGCAGATGTGGCTTTGGTCACTTCAGGCACGGCTACTCTTGAGACGGCATTGTTTCGTGTTCCCCAAGTCGTTTGTTATTACACTCCGATAGGGAAAGTGGTTTCCTTCTTGCGGCGTCATATCTTGACCGTGAAATTTATTTCGTTAGTTAATCTGATTGCCGACCGTGAAGTGGTAAAAGAGTTGGTGGCGGATACGATGACCGTGAAGAATATGCAAAGTGAATTGAAAAATATCATTGAAAATGAAGCATATAGAAATGAAATGCTTTTGGGATATGAATATGTGGCCGAACGGTTGGGACCTGCCGGTGCTCCCCGTCATGCAGCTCGTGAAATGCTGCGCTTGTTGAAAAAATAACTTTCTTTTTCTGAATAAACGTAAAGCCGATGCAGTAATTGCACGGCTTTTTTATTTATTAAGCAGAAGACTAAAAAAAGAAAGGAAAAAGATATGAAAAAAATTAAGTGGCTTTTAGGAATGTTGTTATTGGCATTAGTGCCAATGTTGCAATCATGTGATGATGATGGTTATTCTATCGGAGATTTCAGTTGGGATTGGGCGACCGTTCGGGCAACCGGTGGAGGAGGTTATTATTTGGAAGGTGATCGTTGGGGATTGATTGATCCGGTTGCTACTTCCATACCTTGGTTTAAACCGGTGGACGGTGAACGTGTAGTGGCCTTTTTCAATCCTTTGTATGACATGGAAGGAGGAAAAGGAGTTCAGGTAAAGATGGAAGGAGTACAGGAATTGTTGACAAAGGAAGTGGAAGATATGACCACAGAGGAAGAAGCGGTGGAATTCGGCAATGATCCTATCCTGATTTATCAGGGTGACATGTGGTTGGGAGGAAAATTCCTGAATGTTATTTTCCGTCAGGAGCTGCCTCGCTCGGAGAAACATCGTATCAGTCTTGTACAAAATAAGATAGAAACGGGAGAATCATCAGAACCGGGGACATTGAATGTGGCTGAAGATGGTTACGTACATTTGGAACTGCGTTATAATACATATGAGGATGTGACTGACTATTGGGGATGGGGACGAGTTTCTTATAATCTGGAAAAGTTCTTCCCAACGGAAAAAGATGCCGAATCAACAATGAAAGGTTTTAAAGTGACTATAAATTCAAGAGAACATGGAGAAGGAAGAGTGATCGTTCTTGATCTGGATCATCCGGTAGGTGTGCCGGAAGCTGCGAAGGATGTACACTCCACTTCTTCGATCCGATAACCTAACTATGATTTACTGTGTGTGAAAAAGGTCGGGATACTTCTATCGAAGTTCCCGACCTTTTGTATTGTGTGCAATTCTAATCGATGAGAAAAACTCCTGTTAGAACCATGTTAATGCATATAGGTAAACGACTGCTGCCGGTATGGCCATCAAAGAACTGTCAAACCGATCGAGCATCCCTCCATGTCCCGGAAGAATATTTCCCGAATCTTTTACGTGCAATTGGCGTTTTAGCAATGACTCCGTCAGGTCGCCCCATGTACCGAATATAACCACTACCAATGCCAGTCCTGCCCATTCCATCATTGACATAAATGGGAAGTAGTGAGCAAGTATAAAAGACACTCCGATTGCTACAACTCCGCCGCCGATAGAACCTTCCCATGATTTCTTGGGAGAGATGCGTTCAAAGAGTCGGTGTTTGCCTATCAGTGAACCGATGCAATAAGCACCCGTATCATTCAGCCAAAGGAAAATAAAGATGGATAACGGTAGAATCGGATTATAGCTTATGTTACTGAATTCCGATGCCGGATCATTATGGAAAGCCAATACATTCAGCAAAGCAAAAGGCAGACCGATATAAAGTTGGCTAAGCATCGAATAAGCCCAGTTAAGTACCGGGTTCTCCTTTTTCAGATACAACTCGCTAATCATCATGTAAAGCAATAAAAGCACATACGGGATGAATATTTTCGAATCGGCTGCATCAATGCAGAATCCCATGATTGCGAGGAATAAATAAGCCCCGCCGAGCATATTAATGGTCTTGTTTATCTTGACTCCTTCTGCGCGCATATTTACCAGCTGTGCAAACTCATAAATAGTCAGTGCACTGATAGCGGTGAACAGAATGCCAAAACTGAATGCGTCATAAAGGATGCACCCTACCAAGATGGCAACGAAGAGTACACCCGTAATAGCTCGTTTTATGAAATTGTTAATCAAAATCTATTCGTTTTAATTAGTTGGACCCGTTAGCTTGTTCTTCTCCATTGGACTTACCCTCTACGGTAACTTTGCCTTCCACTGTAACCTTGTTACCTGCTGCGGCAACTTTGGTGTCGATGGGTGCTTGTTCCTCTGCAGTATTTTCAGCTTCCTCTTCTTTGATTTCTTTTTCTTCTTCTTTCAACTTTTGGGCAAGTTCCCTTTCAGCTCTTGCGGCATCCTGGCTTTCTTTAGCAGCCATGATTTCTTCCGAACGCGAAGCCCAGGGGCGTTTGCCGAAGATACGTTCAACGTCTTCCGCAAAGATTACCTCTTTGTCAATCAGTAATTGCGTCAGTTCGTTGTGACCTTCTTTGTGCTCTGACAGAATTCTCTTGGCGCGGTCATACTGCTCGTTCACCATTCTCTTGACTTCTTCGTCAATTAGTTCGGCTGTCTTTTCGCTGTATGGACGGTTGAAAGAATATTCATCGTTGTTGTAATAACATAAATTCGGCAGCTTGTCGCTCATACCTAAATAAGCAATCATACCGTATGCCTGTTTAGTCACTCTTTCCAAGTCGTTCATGGCACCAGTTGAAATGCGGCCGAGGAATAAATCTTCAGCGGCGCGTCCTCCTAAAGTAGCACACATTTCATCCAACATCTGCTCCTTAGTAGTAATCTGACGTTCTTCCGGCAGATACCAGGCAGCTCCTAATGCACGTCCGCGGGGAACGATAGTTACCTTAATCAACGGATTGGCATATTCCAATAACCAGGAGATAGAGGCGTGTCCTGCTTCATGCAAAGCGATGGAACGTCTTTCAGCTTCCGTAGTAATCTTGGTTTTCTTTTCCAGACCACCGATGATGCGGTCTACCGCATCCAGAAAGTCTTGCTTGCCTACAAATTTCTTTCCGTGGCGGGCAGCGATCAATGCAGCTTCATTGCAGACATTGGCGATATCCGCACCCGAGAATCCCGGAGTTTGGCGAGCCAGCAAGTCTACATCAACACTATCGTCTATTTTGATCGGGCGCAAATGCACACCAAATACTTCTTTACGTTCATTCAAGTCGGGCAGATCCACATGTATCTGACGGTCAAAACGTCCTGCACGGAGCAATGCTTTATCAAGTACGTCTACACGGTTAGTAGCAGCAAGGATAATTACACCGCTGTTGGAACCGAAACCGTCCATCTCTGTCAATAACTGGTTCAATGTGTTTTCGCGTTCGTCATTTCCTCCCATTGCAGGATTTTTGCCACGAGCACGTCCTACGGCATCAATCTCATCGATAAAGACGATACAGGGAGCTTTCTCTTTGGCCTGTTTAAACAAGTCGCGAACACGGGATGCACCTACACCCACAAACATTTCCACGAAGTCAGAACCTGCCAGTGAGAAGAAAGGAACATTAGCTTCACCCGCCACAGCTTTGGCAAGCAAAGTTTTACCAGTTCCCGGAGGGCCTACCAGCAATGCTCCCTTGGGTATCTTACCTCCCAAATCCGTATATTTCTGCGGTTCCTTCAAGAACTCTACAATTTCCTCTACCTCTTGTTTCGCTTCTGCCAAACCCGCTACATCCTTAAATGTAATCTTGATGGCTCCACCTTTTTCAAAAAGCTGGGCTTTTGATTTTCCTACGTTAAATACACCGCCGGGGCCACCACTGCCACCTCCGCTCATACGGCGCATGAAGAAGATCCATAACGCTACAAGCAAGACAAGCGGGAGTATCTGAATCAGGATTGCGGGAAAAATATCCGATTTGGGCGGATAGTCGGAAGAACCGTCAAAATGACCGGCTTCCTTTTCTGCCTGCAAAAACTCTTCCAGTTTATCGGTAGATGGCGTTCTACTTGTAATGATAGGGTTACGTCCCACTTTGGTAGAGTCCGCTCCAAAAACAGGCCCTACAGCAGTTGGTTTAAGAAAAGCTTCTATTGACTTATCTTCATAACCCAATACTTTGCTTACATAGCCCTTTTTTACGTAGTCCTGAAACTCACTGTAAGTTACAGCTTTGCTTCCAGCTCCCTTTGAATCACTGCCCCACCAGAGGCCGAGAAGCATAAGGGCAATAATCATATACATCCAGTTCAGGTTGAACTTAGGCATATTAACCTTATTGTTAGGTTTATTGCTATTGTTATTATTGCTATTATTATTGTCCATAATCATTAATTAGTCTAGATCGGGGATTTGAGTAAGTTTGGCATCTGCCCAAAGGTGTTCAAGATTATAAAAATCTCTTGTCTCCGGTAAAAAGACGTGTACCAGTACATCGGCATAGTCCATTGCCACCCATTCAGCATTCCGGAGTCCATCGATTGCATAAGGTTTGCTATCCGCACCTTTGCGTGTAAATTCCTTGATTGAATCTACAATGGCACTCACTTGACTGGGAGAATTTCCCTGACAGATAACGAAATATTTACAGATGGTATCTTCTATGCTGGTTAAATCGGCAACGATTATCTTTTTACCTTTTTTCTCTTGAATTCCTTCTTTTATTTTTTCAATTAGTACTTTAGTATCGTTCATTCCTGTAATTGAGATTAATAATTCATGTTCTCTATTTGTTTATAACAAAAAAAGGCAACCCTTTGTTTCTGATTATAAACGTGATATTTTTGACAAATATACGCTGATTTATTGGATACAAGAAAGTTATCCCTCAATTTTTGTGTTTTTTAGTGGAGATACTTTTGTTTAGAAAGCTTATTTGGACATTTTTGCAAAAAAAATATCAGAATTGTTTTGAATTCCCAAAATATTTGTATCTTTGCACCCGCAATCGCAAATCATTGGGCTATGGTGTAATGGTAACACATCAGATTCTGGTCCTGACGTTCCTGGTTCGAGCCCAGGTAGCCCAACAGAATCAACGTCAATTTAGATAGAACCCTGCTAAGAATTAATTCTTGCAGGGTTTTATTGTTTTCGGACATTCATAGTCAGAAGAAACATGAATCTACTGTGAAAAGAAGCCATGAAGTTGATGCCTAAGAAATAAATCCTTAAACAGGCTGTGTAATCTTGTTTAGTAGAAAAGAAAAACAGGTTTTATTGCTCAAGCGAGCATAAAACCTGTTTCTTTTATTTCTCTAAATCGGGCAGAGGATTATTCTTCTGCTTTGATTGATTCGTCGATTACTTTAATTTTTTGTAATACCAGTTCCAAGTCTGCTTTCAATTTGTCTACCTTGCGGTTCAGTTCAGTCAACAGACTGCTGCCTTTCTTGGAAGTAGAAGTCAGGAAGCCCAGATTGTTCTCATAAGTCTGAAGTTCATTCTTCATATTCTCATAAGTACGTACCAGTTTCTCGCGTTCTCTATATAAAGATTGAGTACCACCTCCCTGAATATTACTAATGTTCGAACGGAAGTTGCTTAACTTCTTGTTGGAAGCATTGATGTTGAAACGGTCAAATAACTGATCGATCAATCCGTGATATTGCTTGTATAGCTTATCTTTTTCTTTGAACGGCACATGACCGATAGAATTCCATTCCTTCATCAAATCCCGAACCAGATTGCTTGCTTCTTCGGTATCCATGTTCTCATCGATAGCGGATAACTTTTCGATCAATGCTTTCTTCTTTTCCATATTCTTTGTTTCGACAGAGCGTTGTGAAGAAGTGGCCTTGTTCTTTTGCTCAAAGAAGTAGTCGCAAGCAGTGATGAAACGTTTCCAGATAGCATCCGAATGCTTCTTGGCTACCGGTCCGATGGTCTTCCATTCTTTTTGAAGTTTGGTCAGCGCATCCGCAGTAACTTTCCAGTCCGTGCTGTCTTTCAAAGCTTCCGCTTTTTCGCAGAGTGCTTTCTTCTTTTCCAGATTCTCATTCATACCTTCTTTCAAGCTCTTGAAGAATTCTCCTTTCTTCTTGAAAAAATCATCGCAGGCATGACGGAAACGTTCGAAGATCTTCACATTCATCTTTTGAGGTGCAAAACCGATGGTTTTCCATTTGTTTTGCAGGGCAATCACTTCCTGGGTCTTATTTTCCCAGGCAGAGAATGTTTTCAATTCATCATACTCAATCGCTTCAACGATTTCGCAGATTACCGTCTTTTGATCCAAATTATGCTGCTCGGCCTCTTTCAGCGACTCGAAGTGCTGCTGATGACGGCGGTTGACAGCGGTAGAAGCGGCTTTGAACCGATTCCAGATCTCATCACGCAGTTCTTTGGCTACCGGACCTGTATCGCGGAATTCCTGATGCAACTTCTGTAGTTGGTGGAAAGCGGAAACCACATCCTCCTCGTCAGCCAGCTTTTCAGCAGCTTCGCAGAGGCGCGTCTTGATTTCCAGGTTCTTTTTGAAGTCGTATTCACGGAATTCATTGTTCAGTTTCAATAAATCGTAGAACTTCTCTACATATAATTGATAGTTTTTCCAAAGTTCATTCACTTTGCCTTGCGGTACCAATTTCGTGTCATTCCATTGCTGTTGCAACTTCTTGAATTCTGTATAAGATTTGTTGGCATCATCTCCGGATTCTACCAATTCTTTCAGTTCTTCGATAATGGAAAGTTTCACTTGCAGGTTTTCTTCCTTCTGGCGTTCCAGTTCGGCAACCTGCTTGCCACGTTTTTCCTTGATAACCCCCATCAAACGTTTGAATTCTTCCTCTGTCGGGTCCTCTTGGGCAACAAAATCTTCAATGTTTCCACCGTTGTCTGTAAACTGTACCTTAGCAGCTTCCAACTCGGCATTATGTAACTTGTAGAATGATTGTTTCAGATTGTCAATTTCCTGCTTGTTCGCATTTTCGGCATCTTGCGCAAGCTCTTTCAGCTGGTTTAGTACATCTTCCTTAGTGGCAGGTTTAGGGGCTGCTTCAGGTTGAACTTCAGCAGTAACTTCTTCAGTTGGAGTCTCTGTAATAGCTTCAGAAACCTCGACTGTTTTCTTTTCTTCTTCTAATTCCCCTTGGTTCAAGGGTTGATTAGTGTCATGAGCGTCCATCATTGTATATTAGTTTTGGGTCACAAATTAATGAAATAAAACGATTACTTCATACTATTTTGCTTATTTTTTTTTGTTTATCGCGTTTTTATGACAATAAAACGGTAATTCCCATGTACAACATCATTCCGATGATGTCATTTGTAATGGCTATAAACGGACCTGTTGCAATAGCGGGATCAATCTTTAGCTTTTCCAGTGTCATCGGTACCAGTGTTCCGAAAATGGAGGCGAACATGACTACGGCAAACAGGCTGATGGATACGGAATAAGTCACCGTAGCCGTTGCACCGAACCGGATAAAGTTGTAGGTGTATACCAGTAAGGAGATAATCGTGGCATTGATTAATGCTACTACTGCTTCCTTAGTGACTTGCTTGAATGTATTTTTGGCGTCCAGCGAACTATTAGCCAAGCCTTGTACAATGATTGCCGAAGATTGTGTTCCGACATTTCCTCCTGTACCACCGATCAGCGGGATATAGAGTGCCATTTCGGGATGAGCGGCAAAAGTTGCATCGAAATTTCCCAATATCATAGAGTTGCCGATTCCGCCAATCATACCGATTAATAACCAAGGGAGGCGGGCAGTGGTCTGTTTCAATACATTATCGTCCGTTTCTACGTCCTGCGAAAGACCGGATGCCAACTGATAGTCACGTTCCGATTGTTCACGAACTTCATCCATGACGTCGTCGACGGTGATTTGTCCCACAAGCCGACCGATACTGTCGATAACGGGGATGGCCACCAAGTCATACTTTTCAATCGCCTGTACCACCTCGTCGATAGGAGTATCTACATGCACGGAAATCGGATCTTTCTGCATCACGTGTTTCACTTTGGATACAGAAGGAGATGTAATCATCTTTTTGAGCGGGAAGATACCTCGCAGACGTTCGTCGTCGTCAATGACATATACATAATAGATTTCGTCCAGCTCTTCCGCCTGTTGACGCATCTCTTTCAGACATTCGGGCATACTCCAGTTCTCGTTGACGAGTACCATTTCCGTACCCATCAAACCACCGGCGGTATTTTCGTCGTATTTCAACAAGTCGACAATGTCACCTGCCTGTTCAATGTCCTCGATGTGCGAAAGAACCTCTTCCTGCTTATCTTCATCGAGTTCACGCATCAGGTCTACGGCATCGTCCGTATCCATGTAGTCAACGAAGCGTTTGGCGATGGTCTCCGAAGGAAGCATTTCGAGCAGCTCCTTACGAGCATCCTCGTCCATTTCGACAAGCACGTCGGCGGCAATTTCGTTATCGAGCAGGCGATAGACGAATTTGGCCTCTTCCGGATTCAGGTCATTGCACAATTCGGCGATGTCGGCCGGATGGAGGTCGATGAGAAGCCCTTTTACCGTATCGGCGTCTTTTTGCTCAATAAGGTGTTTAACGTTGTCAATGTATTCCTCGTTCATCGTTGTCAATTACAAATTACGAATTACAAAATCCAGTTCTCTGCTCACTGCTGCCCGTCAGTCGGTTATTGGTTGTTGCCTGTTGTCTTTAATGCTTCTTCCACCTTATTGGTCAGGTCGATAAATTCTGCTACCGATAGTTGTTCCGGGCGTTTATTAAATAAAATGTCCTCCGTGAGTGGACAATCTTTGCCTAAAATAGGTTTGATAGAATTGCGCAATGTTTTGCGTCGTTGGTTGAAAGTCGTTTTCACTACCTGTTTGAACAGTTTCTCGTCACATCCCAACTCTTTAGTCTCGTTGCGCGTCATGCGGATAACAGCGCTTTTCACTTTGGGAGGCGGGTTGAACACGTGCTCGCTCACAGTGAATAAGTATTCCACTTTGTACCAGGCCTGAATCAATACGCTAAGGATACCGTAAGTCTTGCTGCCCGGTCCGGCTGCAATACGTTCGGCTACCTCTTTTTGAATCATTCCCGTACAGCAGGGGACGATATCTTTGTTGTCCAGCATCTTGAAAAAGATCTGGCTAGAAATGTTATACGGATAATTACCGGTCAGTACGAAAGGTTTGCCGTCGAATAGCCGGTGAAGGTTCATCTTCAGAAAGTCATCTTCGATGATGTGGTCCTCCAACGACGGATAAGCTTCGCGAAGATAGGCAACCGACTCATAGTCAACTTCTACGACCTTTATCAACCGGTCTTTTTTCACCAGAAACTGGGTCAATACTCCCATGCCCGGTCCCACCTCCAAAATAGGCAGTTCGGGGAAAGTGTCGACAGTATCGGCAATATCTTGCGCAACTTTCAGATCTTTCAGAAAGTGCTGTCCGAGAAACTTTTTAGGCTTTACTAATTTCATTTACCAACTAAATAATTACTTTTGCAGCCGACAAAGGTAATTCTTTTAAATGAAGAATGAAGAATTAAGGATGAAGAAACTATTAAAAAAGACGCTGAAACTGATATTACCGGTTGTTTTAGGCGGCTTTATCTTATTCTGGGTGTATCGCGACTTTGATTTTACAAAAGCGGGCGATGTGTTATTACACGGTACAAATTGGTGGTGGATGCTCTTCTCATTAGTGTTCGGGGTGTTCGCGCAAGTCTTTCGTGGATGGCGGTGGAGGCAGACACTGGAACCGTTGGACGCTTTCCCGAAAAAGAGCGACTGCGTGAATGCTATCTTCATTTCTTATGCCGCCAGTCTGGTAGTTCCCCGGATCGGGGAAGTGAGCCGCTGCGGGGTCTTGGCGAAATATGATAACGTCTCGTTTGCCAAGTCGTTGGGAACAGTTGTTACGGAGCGACTGGTCGATACATTGACGATTCTTCTCATCACAGGCATCACAGTCTTGCTTCAATTACCGATATTCGTCACCTTTCTTCAACAGACCGGAACAAAAATCCCTTCTCTTGTTCATCTCCTGACTTCGGTATGGTTTTATATCATCCTGTTTTGTTTTATCGGTGTGGCGATCCTTCTTTATTATTTAAGAAAAACGTTGTTTTTCTATGAACGGGTGAAAGGCTTTGTACTTAATATATGGGAGGGGATCATGTCTTTAAAGGGAGTACGCAATATTCCTCTCTTTATTTTTTATACACTGGCCATTTGGGCGTGTTATTTTCTCCATTTCTATTTCACATTCTATTGCTTCGCCTTTACGGCACATTTAGGAATTCTGGCAGCATTGGTCATGTTTGTAGGCGGTACGTTTGCCGTGATTGTGCCTACTCCCAACGGGGCGGGACCGTGGCATTTCGCTATCATTTCTATGATGATGCTTTATGGGGTAAATGTGACGGATGCCGGAATCTTTGCCCTGATTGTGCATGGTATTCAAACCTTTCTGGTTGTTCTGTTGGGTATCTATGGCTTTGCTGCCCTGTCGTTCACTAACAGACATCGAGGGTGAAATTTTAGCTAAAAGTGTGTATTCTTAAATGTTTTTGCTGACGTCCTTTGCCATCTGAAAACTTTTCCATAACTTGGCACTGTTTAATTATTAGATTTAAAATCGTTTTAAAATATTTATTATGAGTACCATTCTTTCTTTAGCTCCACAAAACGTGTGGAAGCATTTTTATTCGTTGACACAGATTCCTCGTCCGTCAGGACACATGGAAAAAATAACAGAATTTCTTCTAGGTTTCGGAAAAGGTTTGGGTCTGGAGTCTTTTGTAGACGAAGCAGGTAATGTAATTATCCGTAAACCGGCGACTCTGGGTATGGAAAACCGGAAAGGTGTAATTCTTCAGGCGCACATGGATATGGTTCCGCAGAAGAATAACGATACTGTACACGATTTTGAAAAAGATCCGATTGAAACTTATATAGATGGTGACTGGGTAAAGGCAAAAGGTACTACTTTGGGTGCGGACAACGGACTGGGAGTAGCTGCCATCATGGCCGTGCTGGAAGCAAAAGACTTGAAACACGGTCCTCTGGAAGCTCTTATCACTAAAGACGAAGAAACCGGCATGTACGGTGCATTTGGCTTGAAGTCGGGCACCCTGAACGGTGAAATCCTTTTGAATCTGGATTCCGAAGATGAAGGTGAATTGTATATCGGTTGTGCCGGAGGTATGGACGTAACTGCTACCCTGGAATATAAGGAAGTAGCTCCCGAAGCAGGAGATATCGCAGTGAAAGTTACTTTGAAAGGATTACGCGGCGGACATTCGGGATTGGAAATCAATGAAGGACGTGCCAATGCCAATAAGTTGCTGGTTCGTTTCGTTCGTGAAGCGGTTGCCAGCTATGAAGCCCGTTTGGCTAGCTGGGAAGGTGGTAATATGCGTAATGCTATCCCACGTGAAGCACATGCGGTTATTACCATTCCGGCTGAAAATGAAGACGAACTGCTGGGCTTGGTGAAATACTGCGAAAACCTGTTCAACGAAGAATATTCGGCTATTGAAACTCCGATCAGCTTTACGGCTGAACGTGTAGAACTTCCTGCCGGTGAAGTACCTGAAGAAATTCAAGACAATCTGATTGATGCAATCTTTGCTTGTCAGAACGGTGTGACACGTATGATCCCTACTGTTCCGGATACGGTAGAAACTTCTTCCAACCTTGCTATTATAACGATTGGTGAAGGAAAGGCAGCCATTAAGATTCTGGCTCGCAGTTCAAGCGATAGCATGAAAGAATATCTGACTACCAGCCTGGAGTCTTGTTTCTCTATGGCAGGGATGAAGGTAGAGATGACAGGCGGATATTCCGGTTGGCAACCTGATGTAAATTCTCCGATTTTGCATGCGATGAAGGCATCCTATAAACAACAGTTTGGCGTAGAACCTGCAGTGAAAGTGATTCACGCTGGCTTGGAATGTGGCATTATTGGTGCTATTATTCTGGGATTGGATATGATTTCTTTTGGTCCGACTTTGCGTTCACCGCATTCACCGGACGAAAGAGCGTTGATTCCTACCGTACAGAAGTTCTATGACTTCCTGGTGGCAACTTTGGAGCAAACTCCAATGAAATAACGTATTTCTCTTTATATAAATATTCTCCTATTATATAATAGGTAACCATAATGAAGGCACGGATGATATTTCATCTGTGCCTTTTTGTCATATTTATTGCAGCGTATGTTACAATTCTGCTTTATAACAAATAAATTAATTGATGCAAATCAAGAAATATGCTATAAAACATAAATTTCTCTCTTTTTTAGATCAATGTATAAACAAAGGCTGTATTTTTGTGTTGTAAAACATGTAATTAGGAGGATAACAAAATGAAAAGTTTAAAAAGATTGTTTAGAAAGATCGGCGAAGCCGATGTACATGTTTGGGGATATTCAACAATTAATACCAAACCAAACAAGTAAGTTTTATTTTTTAGTTTTCAGGAATTAGTAATTTTAAAGGTTTAAAGATTATGGCAAAGAAAATGGGTTCTTTAGTTAGAAAAATCCTTAGTGAAGTAGGTCGTAATGAAATGCTTTCATGGGGATACAGAATTGAGAAATGAGAACAAGTACATTAACTAAGTTTAGAGTGGGGATACGTTATTAAATACGATATCCCCATTTTTTATATCTAAAATTTTATATAGAGTTGTTTTAGCTAACAACTGTGGCGGGGGATCTGTTTCAGTGTCAGTTCCTCCTTTAATTTCTGTGTTTGGGTACACTGTCTTTTGCCACTTGGGCTGGAACGTATCACATGCGAGTTTGGTTGATTTTACTATCACACCCTCACTAAATCACTTGAAAGCCTTTGTTCATCGGTGTTACAAAGGGTGAGGGTAACTGTGATTGTAGGGTGAGGGTAATTTTTACTCTCACCCTTGAATTATACCTGTAATAAGTGCTTATCGGTTGATTTTTAGTAAGTTGTATGCTGATTTATCAGGTGCTAATACATGGAAGATGATGTATTTGTGTCTGATAACTGGTGTAATATTATCTGGAATAACAGGCTGAACGAGATAATAGATACGGATGAATTAATTGTATTCTGCAAGGTTTCGATTGGCTTCTCCATAGGGGAAAATCAGTTTCAAGCTTGTGAACAGTTTGTTTCATACGCTTGAAACACTTAGTTTCAAGGCATAAAACAGCTTGTTCACCGGCATGAACAAGCCATCTTATGTAGATATGCTGCAAATTATTGGGTATCTTCTATGAATATGCCCGGATTCTTATAAACGAGACAGTGTGTAAGATACCTCTATCTTGCACGCATCTGCAACGGTATCTTGCACTGCTTTAAATTCTTGTATATCAGTCAACTATCGCTGGTTTAGTGTAAGGTGCAAGATACTTTTGCATTTATGAACTTGTAAGAGATAGGTGAATCTTATTGCAGAAGATAAACTTTTCAATTAAATAATAAACCGAGTGGCAGTTTTTGGACTTTTTATTTTATTCCAGAGCGAGTTGATTAATAGGCTAATGTTTATACAATATGGTATGGGGCTGATAGCTTGATAAAAGCTTTTTTTAAGCTAAAAAGTACAAATCTTTAAACTTTATTTCCTTACTTTGTTATTTATAAGAGTGAGACTTATAGCAAACTTAAACTAGAAAGATTATGAAAGTAAAGCAGATTTGTATGATGGTGCTGCTATGGTTGGGAGTGATTCCGGCGGTACAGGCACAAACTTTCGACAAATTATGGAAAGAAGTGGAGCAAGCGGAGAAAAAGAGCTTGCCTAAGACTGTGATAAAACTGACTGATGAGATTTATCAGAAAGGGGAAAAAGAGAAAAACTCTCCACAAATGCTCAAAGCATATACGTGGCGGATGAAATATCGGGAAATGTTGAATCCCGACAGTCTTTACGCTGATTTGAAAGGACTGGAACAATGGGTGAAACAGACTGACCAACCAATGGATCGCGCCATTTTACACTCTTTGATCGCGGGAATCTATGCAGATTATGCAGCCAGCAACCTGTGGCAACTCCGCCAACGGACAGAAATCGTAGACCAGACACCTGCTACCGATATGCGTGAATGGACAGCCAATATGTTCATCGAAAAAGTGCGGACAAATATAAAGGAGGCGTTGGCCGATTCTGTATTGCTGCTCAAAACGTCCTCACGCGACTATATTCCTTTTGTAGAACTGGGGGAAACGAGCGAATACTATCACCATGATATGTATCATTTATTGGCTTCCCGTAGCATTGAAGCACTGCAACGGGTGGAAGAATTGGGTAACAGGATTACTAATGACGGTACTGTGAATCCGGTCAAACAAGATATAATAGCTATTTATGGGAATATGATTTCCGCTTATAAAGTAACCGGATTAAAAGAAGGTTATGTGTTGACAGCACTTAACTATCTGGAATGGAGATGGAATGCTGATCGGAATATTCGACCTCTGCAGGCAAAGGGCGAACTTCCGATACTGACGGAAGATACTTATCTGAAAGCTTTGAACACATTGAAAAGCAAGTATGCTTCCGAACCGATCTGTGCCGAAGTTTATTTGGCAGAAGCCCGATATACTATTGGAAAGCAACAGCAGCTCAATGCATTGCAGCTTTGCGATGAGGCAATCCGCCTTTATCCAGGCTATCGCAGAATCAATGCTTTGAAAAATCTTCGGGAAGAGATATTGGCTCCTTATTTGAATGTTAATGCATCCGATTTGGCTTTTCCGAACGAAGAGATAGAATTAAGGGTCTCACACAAAAATCTGGATGGTTTCACTGTCCGTCTTTATCAGGCGAAGAAACTGATAAAGGAACAACATTACGCTGTGCTTCGTCCGAAAGATTATCGGACGCAGGACACTGTGTTTACATTCAAAGCTCCTGAACTTGGATCTTACGTGATGCGTATCATACCGGATATTCGTGCGAAGAGAGATAGTGAAAGCAAGTTTGATGTAACACGTTTCAAAGTGCTGACGTGCCGTCTGCCGGAAAAACAGTATCAAGTGGTGACGCTGGATGGACAGACAGGGCATCCTATTCCCCATGCGAAAGTGACGATGTACAGTAATGACGAAAAAGTGTTGCAGGAGTTTACGACAAACGAAGAGGGTAAGGTCGTATTTCCCTGGAAATCCGAATACCGCTATCTGAAAGCTTCCAAGGGGACGGATACGGCAATGCCGAAACAAGGCATTTATGCAGGAAGTTACGGATATTACGGCGACGAAGATAAAGTGACTGAAAATATGACTTTATTGACCGACCGTTCTTTGTATCGTCCCGGACAGACTGTGTATGTGAAGGGAATTGCTTATTCTCAACAATCGGATACGGCGAATGTACTTCCGAACAAGGAATATACGGTGACTTTATTGGATGTAAACAATCAGGAAGTAGGGCAGAAGTCGGTACGTACTAATGAGTTCGGTTCGTTTACCACCGATTTCGCATTGCCTTCGGCCTGTCTGAACGGAATGTTTTCTTTGAAAGCGGGAAGAGGCCGTACAAGCATTCGGGTAGAAGATTATAAACGTCCGACATTTGATATCACTTTTGAAAAGCAACAAGGAAGTTACAAACTGGGTGATGAGGTACAGGTGAAGGGTAAGGTACAATCTTATAGTGGTGTGCTGCTTCAGGATCTTCCGGTGAAATATACGGTAAAGCGTTCTGCATACAGCCTTTGGCGGTTTGCGGAATCTGTGCAGATTGCTTCCGGTGAAGTGATGGCCAATGAGAATGGAGAATTCACGATACCCGTTCGTTTGCAGGAAAGTGATTCTTATAAGAATAATGATAAGGTATATTATCGTTATTCTATTGAGGCCACTGTTACCAATGTGGCAGGTGAAACACAATCTTCTACGGACGTGATTTCGGCAGGAAACCGTTCGTTGATTTTGCAGGTGGAATTGCAAGATAAGACTTGCAAGGATCAACCCTTCGAAACAATGTTTAAAGTGCAGAACCTGAATGGACAACCTGTGGAGGTGAAGGGGAATTATTACTTGTACCCTGCCAAAGACAAGGACTTTAAGCAGCTGGAAGAGAAACCGGTTGCAACGGGAACCTTTACTTCTAATGAAAACATGACGCTCGACTGGAAGAATCTTCCATCGGGACCTTATGTGCTGAAAGCATCAGTGAAAGATAATCAGGGCAAGGAAGTGACTGCTGACACCAACACGATTCTTTTCTCTGTTGAGGACAAACGTCCGCCTGTAGAAACGACGATGTGGTTCTATGGTGCAAATACGGAATTTGATGCTGCCCATCCGGCCGTGTTCTGTTTCGGTACGTCGAAAAAAGATGCTTATGTGATGATGAACGTATTTTCCGGTGATAAATTGCTGGAGAGCAAGACGTTGAATTTGTCAGATACGATTGTCCGTTTCGAGTATCCATATCGGGAAAGCTATGGGGATGGTATCTTTGTGAATCTCTGTATGGTAAGAGACGGTCAGGTTTATCAGGAACAGGTGCGGCTGACCAAACGGATTCCTGACAAGGCGTTGGCTATGAAGTGGGAAGTGTTCCGTGATAAATTGCGTCCGGGACAAAAGGAAGAATGGAAACTGACGATTAAAACGCCGCAAGGACAGGCTGCCAATGCGGAAATGCTGGCAACGATGTATGATGCCTCCTTGGATAAAATATGGAATCGGCAACAGAATTTCCAAATCTATTATAACCAGATTGTCCCATATTCTAACTGGATGAGTGGATATTCCGGCAATAATTCATTCAACTACTGGTGGAATACGAAGAGTCTCAAAGTGCCATCACTGGAGTATGACCATTTTGTGATGCTATCGGACTATTATAATAATGGAAGAGATTTGGGTGAAGTAATAGTGAGAGGATATGGCTCGACGAGAAAGTTGACGGTGACAGGTAGCGTTTCGACATTGGACGTTGCAACTTTAAGGAGTAATGCGCCAAAGATGAAATCGGCTATGGCTGCTGATGTCATGACTAATGTTGAATTTCAATCGGAAATGATACCCACGGGAGAAAAAGCGGATGAGGCATCTGACAACGAAATGCTTCCCGAAGCATCTGCTGACTTGCGTACCAATTTAGCAGAAACAGCATTCTTCTATCCTCAACTTCGCACCAATGAACAGGGAGAGATCTCTTTCTCTTTCACGATGCCCGAAAGTCTGACGCGTTGGAACTTCCGTGGATATTCTCATACAAAGGGAATGTTGACGGGAACATTGGATGGCGAAGCTACCACAAGCAAAGAATTTATGCTGACTCCTAATCTCCCTCGTTTTGTGCGTGTGGGTGATAAGACTTCTCTGGCAGCTTCTATCTCTAATATGACTGGTAAGCCGCAAGCCGGAACGGTCAGTCTGGTTCTTTTTGATCCGATGACAGAGAAGGTTATCAGCACACAAAAACAGAAATTCAGCCTTGCTGCCGGAAAAACCATAGGTGTGGACTTCCAGTTTACCGTTAGTGATAAATACGAAATAGTGGGATGCCGGATGATTGCCGACAGTGGTACTTTCAGCGATGGAGAACAACAGCTGCTTCCGGTTCTTAGCAATAAAGAGCATTTGGTGGAGACACTTCCAATGCCAGTGCGTGGAGAAGAAACCCGTACTTTCTCACTCGATCATCTGTTCAATCAACAAAGTAAAACAGCCACAGATCGTAAACTAACTGTTGAATTTACAGGAAACCCGGCTTGGTATGCCGTTCAGGCATTGCCTTCATTGAGTCTTCCGACAAGTAATAACGCTATTTCCTGGGCTACTGCCTACTATGCCAATACGTTGGCCTCGTTTATCATGAACAGTCAGCCGAAGATCAAAGCGGTATTTGAAAGTTGGAAACTGCAAGGAGGTACGAAAGAAACGTTCTTGAGCAATCTGCAAAAGAATCAGGAAGTGAAGAATATCATTTTGTCCGAGTCTCCCTGGGTGCTCGAAGCACAGACGGAAGAGCAACAGAAAGAGCGCATCGCCACCTTGTTTGATTTGAATAACATCCGTAGTAATAATATCGCAGCTTTGACTCGATTGCAGGAGTTACAGAACTCAAATGGGGCATGGTCCTGGTATAAAGGAATGAACGGCAGTCGATCTGTAACTACCTATATCGCCGAACTGAATGCCCGTCTGGCTATGCTGACAGGTGAGAAATTAGGCGGATCGGCTCTTTCTTTGCAACAGAAGGCTTTCTCTTACCTTCATCAATCAGCTTTGGATGAATATAAGGAAATCCTGAAAGCACAGAAAGACGGTGTGAAGTTTACTGGCGTTTCGGGCAGTATTCTGCAATATTTGTATCTCATCGCTATTTCGGGAGAGCAGGTACCCGCAGCCAATAAAGCGGCTTATACCTATTATCTTTCTAAGGTAGGAGAATTGCTTACTTCTCCTTCGATGGATACAAAAGCGATTGCCGCCATTGTGCTTGATAAAGCCGGACGCAAGAAGGAAGCGCAGGAGTTTGTCGCTTCTCTGAAAGAACATCTGACGAAGACAGATGAACAGGGAATGTTCTTTGCTTTCAACGAGAATCCGTATACATGGGGCGGAATGCAGATGCAAGCTCATGTAGATGTGATGGAAGCGCTGGAACAGACAGGTGGCAACAACGATACAGTGGAAGAAATGAAACTTTGGTTGTTGAAGCAAAAGCAGACACAACAGTGGAATTCTCCGGTAGCTACTGCCGATGCGGTATTTGCATTGCTGATGAAGGGTGCTAATTTACTCGACAATCAGGGAGATGTACGGATTGTGATAGCTAATGAAGTGTTGGAAACTGTTAGTCCAAGTAAAACGACTGTTCCCGGATTGGGATATATCAAACGTTCTTTCACACAGAAGAATGTGGTGGATGCCCGCAAGATTGAAGTGGAAAAGAGAAATCCGGGTATTGCCTGGGGAGCTGTGTATGCAGAATTTGAATCTCCTGTGAGTGATGTGAAACAACAGGGCGGTGAACTGAATGTTGAGAAACAGTTGTATGTGGAGCGTACGGTGAATAACGTGCCTCAATTGCAGCCTATTACTGCCAAAACGGTTCTTCAGGTAGGTGATAAAGTCGTTTCCCGTTTGAGCATCCGCGTAGACCGTCCGATGGACTTTGTACAGTTGAAAGATCAGCGGGGCGCTTGTTTCGAACCGATCGGCAGTATCTCCGGTTATCGTTGGAACAACGGGCTTGGCTATTACGTAGACATCAAAGATGCATCGACTAATTTCTTCTTCGATCATTTAGGAAAGGGTGTATACGTGTTGGAATATAGTTACCGTGTCAGTCGTGCAGGAACTTACGAAACAGGTTTGGCAACTATGCAGTGTGCTTATGCACCGGAATACGCTTCGCATTCTGCTTCGATGACAATTATTATTAAATAGTTCCGGCAGGGGATTTTTATTCTCACCGACGAGCGAGGCGTTCCTCACCGATGAAGAGGGTGTTCCTCACCGAGGAAGGCATCCTTCGTCGGTGAGGAACTTTTTTCTTATAAACAGGGGCTTACAAGGACTGCTATTAAGTAAAGTCTTTTCCCAATCTGTGTTAATCTGTGTAATCTGTGGTGAAAAACTCATCTAAAACCCCTACATTTGTGCACCAAAATAAAAAATATCGCATGAAACGTAGTTTACTATCTATATTAACTTTGCTTACTGTCGCTTTGGCAGCCGTTGCCCAACCGCGTATCTCTTCAAATAAAGAGACACATAACTTCGGACAAGTAGAATGGAAACGTCCGGTGACTGTGGAATATACCATCACTAACACGGGAAACCAACCGTTGGTGCTGACCAACGTCACGACCTCTTGTGCCTGTGCCGTGGCCGACTGGACGAAAGAACCGATTGCTCCCGGAGGAAAAGGAACAGTAAAGGCTACTTTTGATGCAAAGGCATTAGGGCATTTTGAGAAGTCGGTAGGTATCTATAGCAATGCCAGTCCGAGTCTGGTTTATCTGAAGTTTACCGGCGAAGTAGTGCAGGAAATTAAAGATTATACCAAGCAGCTTCCTCATGCCATCGGAAGTATCCGTTTAGATCGTGATGAGTTTGCTTTTCCTGATGTCTATCGCGGACAGCAACCTTCATTGACTTTTAGCATCGCCAATCTTTCTGATCGTCCTTACGAACCGGTGTTGATGCACTTGCCTCCTTATCTGAAAATGGAAGCGGAACCTAAAGTTCTGTTGAAAGGTAAGAAAGGAACTGTTAAACTGACGCTGGATGCAAGCCAGTTGAAAGATTATGGATTGACACAGACATCTGTTTACCTTTCCCGTTTTTCCGGTGATAAGGTGAGCGAAGATAATGAAATTCCGGTTTCGGCTATTCTTCTTCCCGATTTCTCACGTATGACAGAAAAAGATTCTCTGAACGCTCCTGCCATGCATATTTCGGAAACGAATATTGATCTTAGTATTCCGTTGATAAAGAAGAATAAGGTAAACTATGATATATTGATTGCCAATTCCGGAAAGACTCCGTTAATTATCAGCAAGTTGCAGGTATTCAATTCATCGGTAGGAGTGAGCCTGAAGAAGACTGTCATTCCCCCGGATGGAATGACGAAACTTAAAGTGACCATTCGTAAGCGTGACGTAGGTAATAAAAAACATCATTTACGTATCTTGATGATAACGAATGATCCGTTACGCCCGAAAGTTGAAATCAATATCAAACGCTAAATCCTATTGTTATGGAACATCCTGAAAATAGTGAAGAATATAAGGGACTTGTTGTCAATAAAGGTATTGAGCAACCCTCATCTGTGAATCCCTACTTAAAGCGGAAACCTAAGAAACGCCAACTTTCAGTAGCAGAGTTTGTAGAAGGTATCGTAAAGGGGGATGTCACTATATTGAGTCAGGCTGTGACATTGGTGGAAAGCGTAAAGCCTGAACATCAGGCTGTCTCACAGGAAATCATCGAGAAATGTCTGCCATTTTCCGGCAATTCGGTCCGGATCGGTATCAGTGGTGTTCCCGGTGCGGGAAAGAGTACATCGATAGATGTATTCGGTCTGCATGTACTCGAAAAAGGGGGCAAACTGGCAGTATTGGCTATCGACCCCAGTAGTGAACGCAGTAAAGGCAGTATCCTGGGAGATAAAACGCGTATGGAACAGCTTTCCGTACATCCTAAATCGTTCATCCGCCCTAGTCCATCGGCCGGTTCATTGGGAGGAGTGGCACGTAAAACACGTGAGACGATTATTCTTTGTGAAGCTGCAGGATTCGATAAGATTTTTGTGGAGACCGTAGGAGTGGGACAGAGTGAAACGGCTGTTCACTCGATGGTCGATTTTTTCCTGTTGATTCAGTTGTCCGGTACGGGAGATGAATTACAAGGGATTAAGCGTGGTATTATGGAAATGGCGGACGGTATCGTTATCAATAAGGCCGATGGAGATAATCTGGAACGTGCCAAGTTGGCTGCCTCTCAATTCCGTAATGCATTGCATCTGTTTCCTGCGCCTGAATCCGGGTGGACTCCCAAGGTGTTGACTTACTCCGGCTTTTATAACCTAGGAGTAAAGGAAGTCTGGGACATGATTTACGAATACATTGACTTCGTGAAAGGAAACGGCTATTTTGAATATCGCCGCAACGAGCAAAGTAAATACTGGATGTATGAAAGCATTAATGAACAACTTCGTGACAGCTTTTATCATAATCCGAAGATTGAAGCAATGCTCTTAGAAAAAGAACAGCAGGTATTGAAAGGTAACCTGACTTCGTTTATAGCTGCAAGAAGTCTGCTCGATACTTATTTTGAGGATTTGAAATAGCTTTAATTATAATGAGATTCTAATCTATTAAAGAATACATTTTGTATAAAAGGGTAGAAAGACTAGGTGTCTTCTACCCTTTTATACTATGAATGAAGCTTTTCCGCTTTTTCAAGATCAGCCCTTGATTTACTCTGTGTTACGATATACACTCCCAGGAATACGAGCGCGATAGCGATCCCTTTCTCCCAGCCGAAACTTCCGATTCCCATAGTAATTGCTGCAATTGTAGCCACAATCGGTTGCATATAATTGTACATACTGACTACTGTAGGACGGAGAAGTTTCTGTGCAGTCATGATACAGAGATAAGCGAGGAAACTACCTCCTAATACAACATAAAGTACCTGTAGAATGGCAACTGTAGAAACAGAATTCCATTGAATCGTAGAAATATCATAATATGAGAATGGAATGTAGCACATCGAAGCATAAATGAACATCCATTTATTAATGGTTACTGCCGAATATCGTTGAGACAATCCTTTGAATACAGTCAGGTATATAGAGAAGCTGATTTGCGCAACGAGACAAAGTAAGTCACCAATCAGGCTTCCGTTTCCGTTGTTTCCCGCCTGACTGCTCACAATGAGAATGAGTGCTCCCATAGCCCCTACAAAAATTCCCAGTACTTTCTTATTTGTCACCGGTTCTTTTAAATAGATAGCTGCTACAACCATGGTCACAATCGGTAAAGTGGTCGTTACGATAGAGGCATCAATAGGAGAAGTCATGGAAAGTCCGAAGATAAATACCCCCTGATTGAATACTAATGCGAATAGTGAAGCGAAGAATATCTTCAGCATATCACGATGATCCACATGTTCCTGTTTGCAAAATATAGAAAGTAACCAGAAAGCTGCTGCTGCTCCCACCATACGGAATGTAGTGACAGAAATCGGAGAAAACTCTTGAAGAGCTGATTTACCGATGGGAGACATTAATCCCCACATGATGTTTGCTGTAAGTGCAAACAGATGACCGTGCAGATTCTTATTTTTGTCCATGCTGATACGAATTGATCTATATGAATAACAGTCAAACAGAGAAAACGGTTGCAAAGGTACTCTTTTATTCTAATATTTTTCCAATTCGAGGTGTTAACTAGTATAACTTTTGTTGTTTCAATTGAATGACATTTGGCTTCTTATCGGAGTTTCCAAAAAACTTAAATTTACCAAGCTTTTGATAAATGATTAAAAAACTCTTTGAAAATTTGCTCCTTTTAATAAAATAATTACTTTTGCAACATCTTGTTAGCTGTGGAAGGGCTGGCGAAGTTTTGAAAAGCGTTTTTAGTAGTTGTCTTTAACTTTTATTGGATTTCGTAACTTAGCATTGTTATATTCAAAAATCGAGAATTGATGGGGCATTGCTTTACTTTTTTAAAGTTATGTGTGGATCTTTTGAGTAAAGATAAATGATAAAACAGATTCCTGCGCTTTTTTTATATCTAATAAAAGGGTTGAATCAGGGGGATTTATAGACCGGAAAAACATGCCATATGGGTATACTTAGCTTTATCGCTACACTCTTTTGGGGAATATTGGCGGGAATTGTAGTTACTATTCTCGTCGTTTATTTGATAGGCGAACTAATGGGCACTCCCAAATGGTTGATAGGATTGATAGGTGCTTTTCTCTTCTTTTTTCTTTCTTTTCAGTTTACTGCAATCATTGGCGCCGGAAAGGTAAAAGGAGTGGTGGCAGATATTGCCGTATTGGGTAATACTGTTAGTGGAAAGGCTGATTGGAGTAAGATTGAAACAACCTATCCTGTTTTAAAACCTTATCTTGATAAAGTCGGAACAAAGGTAGACGAAGTGACGGATCAGAAAACTTCGGTACTTTCTGTCATTAATAGTGTTATCAATGGATTTATGTGGCGACGTGCAGCATGGGCATTGGGCGGAGTGATAGTCTGTTTGGTGGTGGCTGCTGTGTCGGAACTGACCGGAAGAGGACGTAGTCGGCAGGAACGACGCGGGACGTCCGCCTCTACCCGTTATCGGACTACACAGCATGCAAGTCGTTCACATCGTCCACAACGGAGATAAAGATTAGAAGAAAACAATTATAAATACTAAATGATATTATGGAAACATTAGACCCGAAAAGTCCTAACCACATCTTGGTCGGTTTAGGTGGTACAGGTGGTAAAGTTTTGAAGGCCATTCGTAAACGCATTTATCAGGAATTTCCTAATGATGAAGAACGCGATAGACTGTCTATCGGTTTTGTATATGTCGATTCTACGCGTGAGATGATGACGCCGGGTGACCCTTCTTTCCGTGTGATGGGGAAGGACGCTTCGTTTACAGAAAGCGAGTTTGTGGATATTAAGTCGGTAGACCTGAAACAGATTCTGGATAATGTATCCAATTACCCTGGTTTGAAGACCATTGTGAAGAATGGTGCTTCAATGAAGAATACCTTGGGGGAAGTAGGACAGGCTGCCGGACAGAAACGTCGTGCAGGACGCATACTTTTTGCTGCAAATTGCAATAAGTATCTTTCTGCTTTAAAAGGGCAGTACAATAAAGTGAAGTCCCTGACCAACAAAGATGAGGTTAATATTCATATCTTTACTGGTTTAGCCGGTGGCACGGGATCGGGTGCTATTATTGATGTCGTTGCCCAGACTCGTGCCCAGGAGACTTATAAGCATGCTAACATTATGGTTTATGCCATGGTACCTGAATTGGATATTCCTTCCGGATGTCAGGCGGGACGTTACCATCAGAATGGTTATGCTGCATTGAAAGAGTTGAGTGCGCTTAATATCGGACGTTTTGTTCCTTCAGATGTCATTCGTGGAGAAGAACACATAGAATTAGATTTTACTCCTAATAAACAGTTCGGTTTGATGCTTTACTCTAATGTGAATGAAAATGGGGTAGTAGTCAATTCCTTTACAGAGTTACCGCAGTTGTTGGCGGATACCGTTTATTTCCGTCTGTTTCTGGAAGAGAAACATGGCACGACTGACGATCTTTTACGCTCTTTCAGTTTGGAGAATATCAATGACTTCTGTGTAGAGTATAGCGAGAAGTCGAAAGGAACAGATAAGGAGCGTGCTCGTACGAAAGCAATCAATACATTTGGTATTAAACGCATCATCTATCCGGAAAAACGAATTTTGGAACATATCACTTATACCGTAGGTGAGCGTGTTCTGTGGCAGATGCAATATAATAATTTCAAGGATGATTTCGGGTTTGTACAGGAATCGGTTCGTAAGGATTATCGTGAATTGTATATCAATGACAAGAACTTGCGCGACTGGTTGCTGGATGATAGTCATTTGATGCTGGAAGAAAAAATATTCGATACAGATAGATATTGCAGTAAGATAGAGAATTTCTGGAGTGATATTACTAATAGCTATTCTTATGATGATGCTAAAGCGGTAGATCCGGAACCTTTGAGATTCCTTGAAAGTATCTGTGCGGATACTTATAAAGGTGCTTTCCGCAATAAACAGGGAGTGGAAGGTTATTATCAGGATAAGAGCAATGATCAACTGCTGAAGGAACAGGCACAGTATATTATAGAACGTATAGAGAAGAATTTGTATACGAAATGGTATGAGGGTTCTCTTTCTTTGGAAGATTTGCTGAATATCTGTGACACTGTACTGACATACATAAAAGACCGCAAAGAGAAGATAGAAAACGATATTGCCGGAGTTGATGAAAAGATTAAGCTGAATGAGGGCGATGCTGATGCTAACAACTACGATTATAACCATTTGTCATTGTTGCAGCGTGCTACCGGACGTTCCCCCCGCCTATATTCCGATCATCAAATGATAATGAAAGATCTCTATACATTACGTACTCAACGCGTTGCTTACGAATTTGAAGGTAAGTTGTTGGGTAAGTTGCGTGCAGCGTTTGAAGAATTCAGTGCAGAAGTAAATCAGTTCATTGGTGTGTTGTTGGTATCAATGGATGCTGCTGAAAAACGTATTGCCGATCGTAATAAGAACACGAAAGGAATAGCCGATTTGTCGAGTGCTATTGTAGAGGTCAGTGAAGATGAAAAGATGCTCAAGCTTGAACAGGCGTTGATTCTGGATAAAAATCAGCAGGAAACTTGGTCGGGAAATATCCGTAAGGCTATTACAGGCAACCGCAATTATGCTCACTTTAGCGAACTGGCTGCCACTACTTCCGAAGATGCCATTTTCGATATATTCGATACGGAGTTGAGTCCGAAGATACGTGAAAAACATGATCAGGATTATCAGAATGATAAGATTTTGGGACTGAATGTATTGCAACAGTTGCAAAAGGTATTACTTACAGATACGGACATTCGTAATTTCGCTTCAAATGTAATCAATCAGAGTGGTACATTCCTGAAACTGGATGATGGACAACTTTCGAAAGCGTTGAATAATAATGAAAATCCGGTCTCTCACCCTGAATCGATCAATCGTAAGACGATTTTGATTTCTATGCCGACTGATGAGGGGAACGACTCACTCAAAGCATTTGCCAATAAATTGAAAGCAGCGTTGCAAGGCGCTTTCGGGAATGCCACACCAGGAAGTACAATCAATTTTAATACTTCCAGTGACCGTATGAATGAAATCGCTGTCATTTCCATCCGGTATTGTTTCCCGATGCGTGCTATTTCCTGGTTGCCGTCTTATGATCGCGCATATAACGATATGGTGAACAACAAGAATGAACTAGCTGCGAAAGAAGCTCGTATATTGCTCCATAGTGAGGGTGACGGTACGGATTTGCCGGACTTGATGGGAGAAAAGAAAGTTTCACCGAAAGATTTCATTCCTTATTTCTTCGTGGCTGCTGCCAATAATATTCTTGCTGTGCGTGAGAATGAGCGGGAGGAAAAAGGTTGGTGCATTGTCACTGCTGACGAATGGGATGCTGAAGTGGTAACGCTTATCTCGCCCCAGTTTACTGAAATTCTGACCAGCGAAGATTTGTCTGAAGAAATATTGGATACTATCAAAGAAAAGGTGGATGAAAAACTAAAGAGTCCGGACTTGAAGATGAGCGACCGTGCTGCGATGGCAGAGGGTGTGAAAGTGGTGATGCGTGATTACGTAAGTAAAGAGTGCTCCGGCCCGACATCACCCAAGTATCAGCAATATAGCGCTGAAGCGAAGAAAGCATTGGAAATGATTAATAAGAAATAAAAAATTATGGCAAGACCTAGTGAACGCGACAGATACAAATATGGTATCTGCACCAATCGTGACAAGAATGGAGAGGGTGCTCCCTGTCCTAAATGTGAAAGTAAAGAAGTACAAAAAGTAAGAGCTGGACAGGACTTTGTATGTGAAGAGTGCAAAGAACCATTGCGTATGGTTCCGCCTCCCAAAGAGGGACCGAACATGAAGATGATCGGCGGTATTATTGCAGCCGTTGTGGTACTTGGTGGTGTGGGGCTCGGAATCGCTCTTAAGGGCGATGGAGGAAAAACTGACGACCCCCTTGGGGGAGCAAATTCGGATTCTATTGAAGTCGTTAACGGACCGCAGGAAGAGGACGGAATGGAAGTTGAAGAAGTGAACGTGACTAATATGACGTTTATGGAAACTCCGCAGGATATGAAACTGAATAAGAATGAAACGAAGCAGTTGAATATTGATTGCAATCCCGGAAATGCCAATGAATCGATTACGTGGACATCAGGAAATGAAGCTGTAGCTACAGTGTCGGCAGATGGTATCGTAACAGCAGTAGGTGCTGGTAAGGTTACTATTACAGCCGAAGCAGACCGTTCGCATGCAAAAGCTCAAGTAGAAGTAGTCGTTTCTGATAAAGGAAATAGTGGAGTGGCTGATGGTGGCGGTGGAGCAGGCGGTATCGTAACGAAAGACCTCGGTTATGCTGTTTACAAAGGACGTATGAAGAATGGCCTGATGAACGATGAGAATGGAGTTTTGACATTTAAGACAACGCATATTATAGAACCGCGCGACGTGAAAAAGCGTGAAGCTAAGGCAGGTGAAAAGGTGATCGGCATTTTTGAAGACGGTCATCTCACTACCGGTACGTGGTATAAGAGCGATGGAAACAAAGAGGTAATCATTCCGTAATGAGAACCCCGTTCACTCAAATAGTCTATATAGTTCTTTTGCTGTTCCCGCTTTCCGTGTGGGGACAGCAAACAGGAAAATGGGGAAATGGAAAACTACGCCAGACGGTTGTTTCCATTTCCTCCGATGTTCCTTTTGCTACGGCAGCATATGATTTTGCAGAACGGTATCTGACCCAATTGCAAAAGATGTCCGCTGCCGAGCGGAAATCACAGATGGAACGTGATAATGTGTTGATAACACAGGGGGGGATGGATCTTTTGAATCTCATCAACGAACAGACATCAATGAACTTTTCTGAGAAGGAAAACCTTTACATCGTGTCGCTTATCAATGAGAAATTTCTTTTGATCGAGCTCTCTTTTCCAGCTTCATGCCAATTGCTGACGGGGAAGAATCTGAAAGAGCTGGAAGCCGACTTTGTAAAGGGATTGGCTTCTTATAGCTACACTTCATCCTCCTCGCAACCCATACGGAAGGAACTTAAAAAGTTGACGGGAGACTATTATGTGAAAACGGGGGATACCTATTATATAGAAGAAATCAACGGGAATCTTTATTTTGAAGAAAAGAACCGCGTTCTGCGTCCGGTGTTCAGCATGGACCATCCTGCCGAGAGTGTGTTTAATCTTTTTCTTAGTGAAGATACTCCTTGCAATGTTTCCGTCAATCTGACCGTGCGCCAATATGGACTGAAAAGAGAACAGATGGAACTTCCCGTCCGCTCCTTAATATCCTATATGCGTAACCAGGGTTGCACTCTTTATGTAGGTATTGAAGCGTTGGAAACCAATGCGGTAAAGGCATATGTCTTTGCGGTGAATACTGTGTTAAAGTATAATCATGTGATGAATGTGGAAATTCCCAACTCGCTCCTAAGCGAAGGGAAAGGAAAAGTAGAGGGTGATATAACCTTGTTTGTCCCTACCCACAATATTTCATCACTTTTTGAAGAACTTAATTGGGTAAATACTACCCCAAAAAGGCAGATTAAAGTAAAATGAAGAAGATAATTACTTTGTTATTGTTTTGCGGAGCATATTGCAGCCTGATGGCACAGAGTGAAGCCGAAACAAAGGCGCAGATCAATAAGATCAAGCGTTCGCAGTCTTATCTTTCTGCAGAGGCTACCATGCCTACTGAAGAAGAGGCCATTCAACAAGCCAAAGAACTGTTAGTAAGTGAAATTAATGATTGGGTAGCCGCTAAACGGAAGAGCAGTGAAGTGAAACAGGTTGTTTTACAAGACATTAATACCTGTACCCAGCGGATGAATATGAAACGCGGAGTGAGGACTCGCGCATTTGTATACGTGAAGAAAAATGAGATTGTGCTCATTTATGGCGAAGGACAAATCATGTTGAGTGAAGAAGAAAAAGGAACCGATTTACAACCCTTGTCCGAAATATCAGAACCGATCAAGATAGAGTCTGCTAAGAAGTCTGCAAAAGAAGAGAAAATGGCTTCGACTGTGGAGAAGATCAATCCCGAACAGGAGAGTCTGAATCAGGTTCTTGCGGCAAAAACAATGACGGAGATGAAGCAGATTTTTGCTTCGCTTAAAGAACAGGATCGAATATCCTATGGCGTATATGCTCCTGAAACAGCAGCGGAACAATGTTATTTGTTGTTCTATACTCGTACAGGTGAGGTAAAAGGAGTGGTGAAGAAGAATGGCAAGGAGTTGAATGACGTCCGGACAAAAGAGGCTACGGATATTGCTTCTTTTAGCGGTTGCGGAGCCTACTGGTTCATTCTTAAATAACAAACATAAGTAGAAAGAGAAGAAAATGAAAAGTATAATTTTGAGTTGGGCATTGGTAGCAGTTTGTACACTGATGACTCTACCTGTGCAAGCCCAGGATGTAGTGAGACTGGAAATTGCTGACGGTTTATATGATGCCGGCTTAAAGGCAAAAATGGAAAAGTCTACCAGCGCACTCCTGACAGAAATCAATAAAGCATTTAAAGAAGACAGAGCATTGAATCTGGTATCTTTAGGACTGACCGATGTGGCAGAACGGGGATTGAGTGCATTATGGGAGAATACACATTTCTATTGTGATGACTCGGAAGTCGTTCAATCTTGCATCCGTAACGGAAGCGGATATCAGATTCGCCAAATTCCGCTAATGATTAAGCCTGTAGGCGAGACGCTGGATGATGAATATCAGGAAGCAGTGGTTAACTATGACGCAAGTGGAAACATCACACGTTTCAATTTTACACTTAGCACTACTGTTTATCAGAATGTGATGAAGAAAGGCAAAACGGTGACAGAAGTAGCCCGTCGGCAGGAAATCCTTTCCTACGTAGAGCAGTTCCGTACGGCTTACAACGAACAGGATATTCTATTTCTGGATAATATCTTCAGTGAAGACGCATTGATTATCACAGGTTCGGTGACTAAAGTGAAGAAAACCGATGGTGCAGGCATTACTTATAATAAAGTAACCTATAAGAAACAAGGCAAGCAGGAATACATCAACAACTTGAAAAAGAGCTTTGCTGCAAACAAGTGGATTAATGTTCGCTTTGACGATGTGAAGGTTGTCAAACACCCTAACCCGAAGATGGAAGGCTTTTATGGAGTAACCGTTCACCAACTTTATGCCAACAGCAGTGGCTATAACGATGATGGCTATCTGTTTATGTTGTGGGATTTCCGCGATAAGAATCAGGTGCAGATTCATGTGCGTACCTGGCAACCTCGCTGGATGAATGATAATCGCACGGAAGAAATAGCCCAGGAAGAAATCTTCACTCCCGGTGATTTCGTAATTGATTTATAATTGTAAAAGAACGATGAAACGACTATATCATATTTTATTATTGCTAAGCTGTGCGTTGGCGATAGGAATGAATGTAAATGCACAAAGAGTTTCTTTTGTGGAGCCAAAAGAAGATCCCTCCATTACAGCCGGCTCCAATCAGGTAAAGATTGTCATCAATTCTAATAGCGACAAGTTGGTGATGACTCATAATATGGGCGAGGAAAAAGGAGTAAGAACCACGAATGACGACGGAACTTACCGCTATACCATTAATTATAATTTTCCCGAGGATTATGAGGATGATTTTATAAAATCCACTTTCCTGGTCAGACTACCCGTCGGGCAGAAAGACTTTATGCTTGTTTTGCGAAAAGGAAAAGGATACATAGGGACGTTCAATGAGAACTTCATAACGATTGAAAAGAACAATGACGGACTCTTCCCGCAATCGAAAGCAGCGAAAGTAACGTTCCTGTCTGCCATGAAAAAGGTGAATATAGAGTGTAATGGCAAGTTATGTTTTGCCGACGGACAGGCTGTTCCGGTGACTGATGTCAATTTCACTTCTTCGGTGAAGCAGGAAGGCAGTGAATTGAATGCCTATAGCATTGAATTCATGCTGGATGAAGAGAAAAAGACACCGACATTTGTCAAACACCCTGTGTTCAAAATCAAAGTAGGTGCTTCTAATGCCATTGATGTAGACCTCGGAGGTCACCTGGAATTTAAAAAGTCATATAGCTATACCATTGTCAGCAACGTGAAAATCGTAGAAAAAGAAGCTTCATTTGACGAACTGCTCGCCAAAGCTCAAGCTAAAGAGATAGAAGCCGATTTCTTTGCTGCCGCCAATGCTTATCAGGATGCCCGCAGTCATGAAAACTGTCCTGTAGATAAACGGAATGAACTGGAATCTCAACTGGGTAAAATGAATTCTGCCCGTAAATTCTTGTTTTATGCAGAGAAATTCGAAAGACAAGGAGCGAGAGTAGAACGTAAAGAAGGCTTTGCAGCTGATAGTGTATTCATCTACTATCGGGGAGCGATCCGTAGTTACAAGAAAGTGTTGGAATATGCTCCCGGTACGACGGAATTCGAACGTCGTGCAGAAGAACTCGATGAAAAATTGAAATTTCACCCAATGAACAATAAAGTGACAACAGTCACAGTGAAATATCAGGAAATAACCGGCAGACACCCGAATGGTGGTGGGATACCTATCTATGCTTCCAATACCCCTGGCAATCCGAAACCAGACAGTAACGACAAGTCTTTGGGTACTACCCGGGGTGACGGCTCATTCCGTGTCGTTTTCAAAGATACGCCTCCTCCTTACCTCTACTTCTATGGCGATAAGAAATCTTATAAGATAGATAGCACGACTACTGAAATAATTTTCTAATCAAATCTACTATAATTAAACATTTTAAACTTTGCAATCATGAAAAACAAACATCTGTTATTAGCTTTCGTAGCTATATTAGGATTAGCTTTTGTGTACCCGACCTCTTTGAGTGCCCAAAAAGACAAAAAGAAAAAAGAGAAAAAAGAATTTATCTGGGAACTGCCCGAACCATCGGGAGATGCAACCATTGATGGGTATCTGCTGGCTTGTGACACTTTGTATAACAAGATTTCAACTTATCGGGATAGCCTTTCTCACTATAAATATCAGGAGGCTTCTTTCTCCGTAGGAGGAAAAAACTATCTTTTCAAATGTATGATTGATTCCGTAAACAATCAGTTCTTGAGCTATGGAATGGGACGTTGGCAAGTAGCGCAAGGCATTATGACTGGAGCTGAAATTATTCTTGACGCCACCACTCTTAGTTTGAATACGGCTTCTGCTGCCCTTGCTCTTCCGAACCTGAAGCTGAAAGCTTTAAAATATTTCAAACCGGTCAAGGATTTAGGACCTCACGTGATTGGTATGGGCTTGAAAGAGATTCCCGCTATCAAGAAAGAGTGTCAGAACACCATGCGTAAGTATGGTAATGCGAAGAAAGCTGCCATCCTTCCAGAAAATCTGGACCCTGCTGTTCGCGAACATTTAATAGCAGAATTAGGGATTGATACAAAGATATTCGAGAAATGGTATGGCAAATATATATTCGTCAATGAAGATATACAGGAAGCTGCCGAAGGGACTGAAAACCAAGTAGTAGAAAAGACGGAAGAAGAAAAAGACGCAGGCAATAAACTGACGGATTATAAGAACTTCGGTGTAGCTGATTTGCCGGAAGGACAAGCTGAACCGTCGGCAGAGGAAGAAATGAACTTATTGAGTTAATTAGAACCTAGATTGTTCTTATGAGTTTATCATAAAGAATACATATAACTACATTAAATCAACTGGGACAACTGTCCCAGTTGATTTGTATGAATGTCATTATACATCTATAAATATGCTTCGAACAATTAGTCTTTATTTACTACTTTTCTTGTGTTGCTCTTTAAAAATAGAGGCACAGAATATCAAAGTAGAATCTTTTACCCTACTTGAAAATGATATTACAGCCCGTGTTAATGTGGTAAGGGATGCTAATGATGATGAATGCGCTTTGATTAAAATGGTGACTACGGATGTTGGTTATAATTTAGATGAAGGTCTGAAGCGAGAGCCCCGTGTCGGGGAAATTTGGTTTTATGTGCCGCAAGGGACAAAGCGGATTGTGATACGTCATCAAAAATTGGGAAAGTTAGTGTATGCTTTACCCGAGACCCTGAAGGCGAAGACTACCTATCAGATTAAGCTGCCTAGCAATGTGGAGATTATTGTACATGAAGATGTTGGCGGGCAATATTTGGTAATGAATGTACAGCCGACGGATGCTTTGGTATACATAGACGAGGTGTTGGAGACGACTAAAGCCGGTGCTCTTTCAAAAATGCTTAAGTATGGAGAACATATGTACCGGGTGGAGCATCCGTTGTATGAAACAAAGACTGGTGTACTCGCAATTAAGAATAAAAAAGAGCAGCTTGCCATCAATTTGATTCCCGCTTACGGCTATCTTTCAATCACCTCTGCTCCGGTGGGTGCGGAAGTGACGATGAATGGAAAAGTGCTAGGGCGTACCCCTCTTAAAAGCGAGGCATTGCGTGAAGGTACGTATCGGGTAAAAACTTTTCTTTCTGCTTATTCGGAAGATGTTCGAGATGTGACAGTAGTTCGCGGTCAGACGCAAAACGTTACAATTCCTTTGGATGCTACTTTTGGCTATATGGAGGTCAATACAACACCCGAGCAAGGTGCTGACGTGTATATCAATGATATGAAAGTCGGCAAAACTCCTTATCGAAGCAATAAACTTTCGGAGGGAATTTATAAGCTAAAGGTGATACAGTGGATGTACGCCCCTCAAGAGAGGGAGGTGCAAATAGCAAAAGGGCAGATACGGCAGATTTTATTAAACATGAATGCTACGTTTGCCGAGGTGATGATTCGGTCTGAACAACCACAGGCAGAGATATACGTGAATGATGAAAAGAAAGGTGTGGGTATGTGGACAGGACGGATGACCGAAGGATTCTATCAGTTGTCGTCTCGGATGGAGAGCTATCGCGATGGCACCAAAAGTGTGGAGATTAAGGCGGGCACTCCTCAAACTATTGTCGTTCCTGCCCCTACCGCCATTTATGGAACCCTAAACATCACTTCGGAACCGACAGACGGTGTGATAAGAATTGACGGAAAAGAGGTGGGACGCACACCGGAACTTATTTCTAAAGTGTTGATTGGCAAAAGGAAAGTTGAGATATTGAAAGAGGGCTGTGCCATTACCACTCAAACGGTGATGATAGAAGAGGGAAAAGTGAAAGATCTGAATGTGCATCTTTCACAAGGCAAAGAGATTGTCTTTGAAACGTATGCCCCCGTCACCATCAAAATAGACGGAGTAGAGGTGGGAAGTGCGCCCTTCAAAGGAATGCTGTCATATGGAGAACATACGCTGAAGGTAAAAGAGACAGTAGAAGGAATGGGTGTGAATGAAGTTTTTAAGGTGACGGAATCTTCTCCCACGGAGTTTCTGGTACGGAATGGGAAGTTTGAACATAATGGAGACGCTATGATAGATGGAGTGAGCTACCTCCTTTTTAGAGATTATGGAGTGCGTGACCGCATACGGGAGATTACCGCGCGTGATTGTTATACGAATCAAAGTAAAAAACTACCCTTGCCTAGCAGCGGTTTCTTTTATTTCAATTTCGATCGCTCGTTTATTGGAGACATACAAGGCTGCTTTGCTTTGGAAAATAATATTTGGAAAGATGGCAAATGGGAAACAATAGACATATCTGATTTCATGGGTTCTAACGCTAAGAGCCCGGGCGGTGGCTGCATTGTATCTCACAATGGACACGGATATTTGTACACGATGAAGGAGTGGCAGAAAGGATTTACTATCAGGAGAAAGGATGTGTTGACCAATCAAAGCCAAATTTTGTTTTCGTATGAAACTAAGCTAACACCTATGGGAGTCCTTGTAGTGGTGGACGATACGCATTTGCGATACAAAGGCGAATTTTGGACGAAAAGAAAAAACGGCTCTATCAAGGATAGAAAAGAGCCTTTCGACTTCTGTTTCCGTATCGACTCTTTGCCGTTGCCTGCTGTGGTGAAGCGAAGTGCGTTGATGGATAAAGTGGATGCGCAAGTCATTATAGCCGAAAGAGAAAGAAAAAAAAAGTTGCTAGAAAAGAGCATCATCGACCAAATAGACTGGAAAACGTTTCCAGACAAGAGTCGCAGTGATGACAGCATGGTGTTCGTGATAGACAAGATGGTGTATCTGGTAGTGGAAAAAGCGACTAACGAGCGAAAGGCTTCCTCTCCCAATTATTACAGAGACCACCACACCGTCACGTTATACAAATATGACTCGCAGAAGAAGAAATGGAGTGTGTGCGCCCCTGCCACCTTGCTTTCCCGAACATCGGACTGGAAGCATAAGAGCAAGCCCAACCTTTCCTTTTATCAGGTAGAGGTGAAAGGGAAAAAGCTGATTTTTGATTCAAAAGCTCCAACGAAGTCCATTTATCAATACGATACGCAAATGGATCGTTGGGAATTGTCTATGAAAAACAGTATAGAACAGCTTTAGGTCTTTACTATTTAAAAGAATCCTTGAAACTTTGATACGTTGTTCTGGAAATGAATATAAGAAGAATGACGCAGTAATGTGGATAATCTGAATCCACATTACCTGCGTCATTCTTTTTATTTGTTACCTTTATTGAAAACTGCTGTAAACGTGATTCATTTATCGTATGATTTGTTTATATTTGCCTTGATTAAACTTGAATATTATGGAACAACAAGCCAATTATATCCGTCGTATCGAAATACACGGACTATGGGAACGCTTTAATATAGGATGGGATTTGCGTCCCGATGTGAATATCCTCTCCGGCATCAACGGAGTGGGGAAGACTACCATTCTGAACCGTTCGGTGGGATATCTTGAGGAACTTTCCGGTGAAATGAAAAGTGACGAGAAGAACGGAGTGCGTCTTTTCTTCGACAATCCCCAGGCAACCTATATCCCCTATGATGTAATCCGGAGTTACGACCGTCCCTTGATTATGGGAGACTTCACAGCCCGCATGGCAGACAAGAATGTAAAGTCCGAACTGGACTGGCAGCTATACCTGTTGCAACGTCGTTATCTCGATTATCAGGTCAACATAGGCAATAAAATGATTGAAATGCTTTCCAGTACTGATGAAGAAGAGCGCCGTAAAGCAGCTAGCCTATCCCATGCCAAGCGCCGCTTTCAGGATATGATTGACGAACTATTCAGCTATACACGTAAAAAGATAGACCGCAAAAGGAATGATATCGCTTTCTATCAGGACGACGAACTGTTGTTCCCTTATAAACTATCCTCCGGTGAGAAGCAAATGCTGGTAATTCTGCTGACCGTACTCGTGCAGGACAATAGCCACTGCGTGCTCTTTATGGATGAACCGGAAGCTTCTCTCCATATTGAATGGCAACAGAAACTGATAGCCATGATACGCGAACTGAATCCGAATGTGCAGATCATCCTGACTACTCATTCGCCTGCCGTCATCATGGAGGGCTGGCTGGATGCCGTGACGGAGGTCAGTGATATATCTACTACGATGGGGCACAAACTCGACAAAGATTCTTCAAACAGCAATTTGTAATTCGTAACCTTTTAGATACATGGCAACTTCACTACGAGATAATCTGACTTCTTCTTATTTCAATGCCGCTCATAAACTTTATCCGAAGAAGACCCGCCGGCGTATCATAGCTTACGTGGAAAGCTATGACGACATCGCTTTCTGGCGCACATTGTTTGAAGAGTTTGAAGATGACGAACACTATTTCCAAGTGATGCTTCCGTCGGCTACCTCCTTGGCAAAAGGGAAAAAGATGGTTCTTATGAATACACTGAATACAGCCGAATTGGGAAGAAGCCTGATTGCTTGTGTGGACAGCGACTATGATTTTCTCTTGCAGGGAGCCACCAATACCTCTCGTAAGATAAACCGGAACAGATATATTTTTCAGACGTATACTTACGCCATTGAGAACTATCATTGCTTTGCCGAAAGCCTCCATGAGGTATGTGTACAAGCTACATTGAATGATCGTTCCATCTTGGATTTCAATACTTACCTGAAGAAGTATTCCGAAATAGTGTATCCGCTTTTCCTCTGGAACGTATGGTTCTATCGCCAACGGGATACTTATACTTTTCCGATGTACGATTTCCATACCTATACCTCTTTGCGTGAGATTAACCTTCGGCATCCCGAAAAAAGTCTGGAATCACTCCAACAACGGGTTAACCAGAAGTTGGCAGAACTAAAAAAGAAATTTCCTCATAACGTCAGTCAAGTAAACGGATTGAGTACCGAATTTAAAGAGCTGGGTCTGGTTCCGGAAACTACTTATTTATATATGCAGGGACACCATATGATGGATAATGTGGTAATGAAACTTTTGACACCGGTCTGCACCATGCTACGCCGCGAGCGGGAGCAGGAAATCAAACGACTGGCCGAACATAACGAACAGTTCAAAAACGAACTGACTTGTTATCAGAATAGCCAGGTGAATGTAGAAATCATGCTCAAGAAGAATGTAGCCTACAAAAGACTCTTCCATTATGATTGGCTGCGACAGGATGTCAGTGAATATCTGGAAGAGGGAAAAAAGAAAGATAACAATAAACAGAGTAACAAATAATAGAGAAACTAAAATCGAGAGAGAAGATTGCTTATGAAAGAAGTAAAAGAAGTGATTGATACTGTGAGTGTTGCATTGGCAAATGGACGACCGGAAGAAGCGGGTAATGCAGTGATGCGGGAAGTGAACCATACATTGCTTTCGATGGGAGTAGATGACGTCTGGGCAGATAAGATTGATAACTTTATCATTTTATTGTGCATAATCGGAGTCGCTTTACTGGCCAATCTGATTTGCCGCAAGATCATTCTGCGTACCGTAGCTAAATTGGTGAAACAGACGAAAGCAACTTGGGATGATATTGTATTTAATGATAAAGTGATGCTGAATATCAGCAGGATGGTAGCACCTATATTGATATATATATCTATCCCTATCGCGTTTCCTGAACATGCGGACTCCGATTTGCTGGATTTCCTTCGCAGACTTTGTATGATTTATATCCTAGCAGTCTTTCTTCGTTTCGTTAGTGCTTTGTTTACGGCCTTTTATCTCGTATATAGCGCACGCGAACAATATAAGGATAAACCATTGAAAGGACTTTTGCAGACAGCACAAGTCATTCTCTTCTTTATAGGGGCCATTATTATTATCAGTATCCTGATAAAGCAAAGTCCAGTGGTGCTGCTGACCGGATTGGGGGCTTCCGCTGCCGTTTTGATGTTGGTTTTCAAAGACAGTATCATGGGATTCGTCTCCGGCATCCAGCTTTCTGCCAACAATATGCTGAAAGTGGGAGATTGGATCACGATGCCGAAATACGGTGCAGACGGTACAGTGATAGAAGTGACATTGAATACCGTAAAAATACGTAACTTCGATAACACGATCACTACCATTCCTCCTTACCTGTTGGTCAGTGATTCTTTCCAGAACTGGCAGGGAATGCAGGAATCCGGCGGACGCCGTGTGAAACGTTCCATCAATATAGATATGACCAGCGTGCACTTCTGTACACCGGAAATGTTGGCAAAATACCGAAAGATACAACTCTTGAGGGACTATGTGGATGAAACGGAAAAGGTAGTGGAAGAATATAATAAGGAACGTCACATCGACAACTCCGTATTAGTGAATGGACGTCGGCAAACAAACTTAGGAGTTTTTCGCGCCTATCTGACTAATTATCTGAAAAGCCTGCCTACTGTTAATCAGGATCTGACCTGCATGGTACGTCAGCTCCAACCTACCGAAACCGGTATTCCGTTGGAACTTTACTTCTTTTCTGCCAATAAAGTGTGGGTTGCCTACGAAGGTATACAGGCAGATGTTTTCGATCATGTGCTTGCCATTATTCCTGAATTCGATCTACATGTCTTCCAGAATCCGTCGGGAGCAGATCTCCGTCGGATAGGGGTAAAGATAGAAAACTAATCAAACGATAAAACGCTTATAAATTACTATTACTATGACTACACCGTTATCATCCAATCAGATTATCCGTGAAATCACTCCTTTATCAGATAAGGATTGCTTTTACATTGCGGAGCGTTATAAAACGGAATTCACTTATCCTATTCATAATCACTCCGAGTTTGAATTGAACTTCACCGAAAAGGCTGCCGGAGTGAGGCGGATTGTAGGAGATTCTTCCGAAGTGATAGGTGACTATGATCTGGTGTTGATAACGGGAAAAGACTTGGAACATGTCTGGGAACAGAACGACTGCCGCTCTAAAGAGATACGGGAGATTACCATCCAGTTTTCTTCCGATCTTTTCTTTAAGAGCTTTATCAATAAGAATCAATTCGACTCTATCCGTCGGATGTTGGATAAGGCACAGAAGGGACTTTGTTTTCCCATGTCTGCCATACTGAAAATTTATCCGTTGCTCGATACGCTTGCTTCCGAGAAACAGGGGTTCTATGCAGTCATCAAGTTTATGACGATACTGTATGAGCTTTCTCTCTTTGAAGAAGAAGCCCGTACGTTGTCCAGTTCATCTTTTGCCAAGATCGATATTCATTCGGACAGCCGTCGTGTGCAAAAGGTGCAGGAATATATCAATGAACATTATCAGGAGGAAATACGTCTGGGGCAATTGGCTGATATGGTGGGAATGACGGATGTGTCGTTTAGCCGGTTCTTCAAACTGCGTACCGGAAAGAATTTATCTGATTATATCATTGATATTCGTTTGGGCTTTGCTTCCCGGTTGCTGGTAGATTCTACGATGTCTATTGCCGAGATCTGTTATGAGTGCGGTTTTAATAACCTTTCCAATTTTAACCGTATCTTTAAAAAGAAAAAGAGTTGTTCGCCCAAAGAATTTCGTGAGAACTACCGGAAGAAAAAGAAATTGATTTAGCCTATTCTTCCTTATGAACTCATTCGCCGAATACGGAGAATTAGGTTTCGATATGCATAAAATTAATCGTCTGACAATTGTTATCTTTTCGTCTGACTACTGTTGAACTTTCGTCTGACAACTGTCAGACGAAAGTTCAACAGTAGTCAGACGATTAGTTTTATTCGTAATGAGAGATAAAACAGTGAAGTTCCAGTCTTAAATTTGCTTATAAACAGGTTAAACTTATACCATAAGTGATTGATAATACGTTTGTAACATCTTGTAATCATCTTGCAACGACTCTTTCAATAGATTGTATTTACTTCGTCTTATTGTTGTAATGCCTGCCTCCTACCTTTGCCGACGTAATTAAAACGTAGAGTAAAGTTAGATGAAAAAACTATTTCTTATCCGATTTTCAGTGGCGGTCTTCTTTTGCCTGTTGTGTGTGCTTTCCGCATCGGCCGCTAGTATTAAGATAAAAGGAGCTGTGAAAGACAAATTATCCAAGGAGCCTTTGATAGGAGCTACCATACGTTTGCTTGGAACTCAAGCCGGAGCAGTTACCGATATGGATGGTAATTTCGAATTGAACAGCATGGGCGTTCTGGAAGGTATGTATGACGTCGAGATAAAATATGTAGGCTACAAGACAGAAGTACGCCGTAAAATACGTGTGGAAAATGGAAAGCTGGTGATATTGAATCTGGAACTGGAAACTGATGCACAAGAACTTTCCGACGTGGTGGTGGTAGCCAAAAAGAACAGAGAAAATGAGAATATGCTGTTACTCGAACAACAAAAGGCAGTGATTGCCGTACAATCTGTCGGTGTCAGGGAACTCTCCCGTAAGGGTGTTTCGGATGCAGAAGGCGCCGTGACTAAGGTTGCCGGAGTATCTAAACAAGATGGGGTAAAGAATGTCTTTGTCCGTGGGTTGGGAGACCGTTACAATGCAACTACGTTCAACGGATTCGCTCTTCCTTCCGAAGATCCGGAATATAAGAATATCTCTCTTGATTTCTTCGGTACGGATATCATTCAGTCTGTAGGCGTAAATAAAGCCTTCAATGCAGGAGGCAGTAGTGATGTTGGAGGGGCAACCATAGATATTGTATCCAAAGAACTAATAGGTAGCGGCAACTTAGGATTCGGCATTTCCGGTGGCTTGAATACACAGACTGTAGCGGCCGATTTTCTGAAACAGGATGGAGTGAATTTTATGGGATTTGCCAATCGTACCGAACCTGTGGATGAAAACTCATGGAACTTCAAAAATAAGTTAGACCCTTCCGGTCAACATCTCCAGATCAACCGGAGTTATAGCATTTCCGGTGGTAAACGATTCTATGTCGGCAAAGACAAAAATCCGCTTTCTTTCTTCCTGACTGCCGGACATACGACGGACTATCAGTATACGGATGAAATCATACGTAATACAACTACCAGCGGTACGATATATAAAGATATGAATGGCAAGAAGTATACGGAGAATATCAGTCAGCTGGCACTTGCCAATGTTGATTTCGATATGCAGAACCGTCATCATATCAGTTATAATTTTATGATGATTCATGCTAATACTCAATCAGTGGGCGATTACAATGGTAAGAACTCTATTTTTAGTGACGACTATGAAAACCTCGGATTCACCCGTCGTCAACAGGCGAATGACAATATGTTGATCGTTAATCAGCTGATGACCAACTGGGGATTAACCAAATCGTTAAGTCTGGATGCAGGTGCTTCCTATAACATGGTGAAAGGTTATGAACCGGATCGTCGTATCAACAACCTGACCAAAGCCGAAAATGGATATACATTGCTTAGAGGAAACTCGCAGCAGCGCTATTTCTCAACTTTAGACGAAAGCGATCTGAATGTAAAAGCAGGCTTGGTCTATCGTCTGAAAGATGATGTGGAAGAGATATCAAATGTCCGTTTCGGATATGCAGGCAGATTCGTTGATGATAACTTCAAAGCTACGGAGTATAACCTGACGGTAGGGCATGTTTCTACCATTCTTTCTTTGGATGATTTCTCGCTTGACGATTATTATAATCAGGAAAACTTTTCTTCCGACTGGTTTAAGATACAGAAGAATATAGATGAATATACAGTAAAAAAGAATATTCATTCCGCTTATGCCGAAGCTACCTACCAGTTTACTTCCCGTTGGATTGTGAATCTGGGATTGAAATATGACAAGGTGGATATTGAAGTGGATTATAATGTAAATCGTGGAGGTTCTAAAGGAAACAATGCCATTCAGAAAGATTATTTCCTGCCCAGCTTGAATCTCAAATACAATCTGAATGAGAAAAACTCGCTTCGTCTGGGAGCCAGCAAAACGTATACGCTGCCGCAGGCAAAGGAAATATCTCCTTACCGTTATGTCGGTGTGAACTTCAACAGCCAGGGTAACCCCAATCTGAAACCTTCGGATAATTATAACCTTGATCTGAAATGGGACTTTAATCCCACTCCGACCGAATTGATTTCTCTCACGGCTTTTTATAAACTTATCAAGAATCCAATATCCCGCATAGAAGTGGCAAGTGCCGGAGGTTATCTTTCTTATGAGAATATAGCAGACAAAGCAACCGTAGCCGGAGTAGAAGTGGAAATACGTAAGAATCTGTTTGTCCGTCCGGTGGGTAATGCCGCGAATGGAATGAATAGACTCTCTTTAGGATTGAACGGCTCTTATATCTATACGAATGCAAAAATGCCTTTGGCAACGGTAACTACCGGTTCGCAACTGGAAGGAGCTGCACCGTGGATTGTCAATTTCGATCTCTCACATAACTTCACGAAGGGTAAGCGTAGCTTTGTCAATACATTGGTACTTAATTATGTGAGTGATAAGATATATACCATTGGTACACAAGGTTATCAGGATATGATGGAGCAGGGAATCCTGACACTGGATTTTGTGTCTCAAGCTAAACTCAATAAACATCTCTCACTCAACCTGAAAGCTCGTAATCTGCTGAATCCCTCGTATAAGTTAAGTCGCAAAGCGAACGAAAACGGGGAGAAAGTAATACTGAATGATTATAAAAAAGGAATAAATATAAGCCTGGGTGTGTCGTGTACATTCTAAGCTGGGTGATGAAATAAGATTATTAACTAATAATGAAAGCAAAATGAAAAGATTGTTTGTGAACTTTATGACATTTGCCGTTATGGCAACAGCACTTACATTGACTGCATGTAGCAGTGATAGTGACGGAGACGGCGATGGTAACGGAAATGGTGGAAACAATGGCGGAACAGGTAGCTCTATCGTTGTGGGTGAAAATATCCTGTCCGGAACGCTGACCGGAGAGCAAACGTTGGAAGCTAAGGAATATATTCTGAACGGAACAGTCGTGATTGAAGACGGAGGACGTCTGAATATCCCTGCCGGAACAACGATTAAAGCTCGTGAAGGTTTCAGCAGTTATCTGCTGGTAGCACAGGGAGGTAAACTTTATGCTGACGGTACCGCTGCCAAGCCAATCGTTTTCACTGCTAACTCAACAAGTCCTACATCCGGTTATTGGGGAGGAGTCATTATCAATGGTAAAGCTCCGATTTCCGGCTCGAATGCAAATAAGAGTGATACTGGCTTGACGGAAATCGACAATAACTATAAATATGGTGGTAGTGTCGATAATGATAATTCCGGTTCATTGACTTATGTGAAAATCTGCTATGCCGGTGCCCGCTCTACAGCAGATATCGAACACAACGGATTGACGCTGAACGGTGTTGGAAACGGTACCAAGATTGAGAATATCTATATTCTTGAAAGTGCGGATGATGCCATCGAATTCTTTGGTGGTACAGTAAATGTAATAAACCTGTTAGCTGTAAACCCGGATGATGATATGTTCGACTTTACTCAAGGATATTCCGGTACATTGAAGAACTGTTATGGCGTTTGGGAAAGCGGTTATATCAGTACAGAAGCAGATCCGCGCGGTATTGAAGCAGACGGTAACTTGGACGGTATCTATCCCGATCATCTGCGTCAATCGGACTTTACGGTTGAGAACATGACGATCGTAAATAATGCTGCAAATACAACGGACAATGTAGACCGTATGCAGGATGTGATAAAAATTCGTCGTGGTGCAAAAGCTACCATCACAAATGCCCTTGTCAAAGGTACTGGCGGAACCATCGACCTGATTGATATGAACGATAGTAAAGGGGCGGGAAATGCAGCGTCCAGCATCAGCATCACCAATACATTGAATTTTAAGAATAAGCTGAATGGTACATTGAATACATTTACCGAGCCAACTACTAACACAGGTGCAGATGCATCCTTGTTTACTTGGACCGGATATAACCTCTCCTCATTATAAGTAAGATATAGATTAGCGAAGTTTATCTTTTTCAATGGGAGGTATGGGAGAATTTGTAACAAACAGATTCTCCCATATTCTATTTGTTTTGTTTCATAATCTTCTTTTAGCTTTTTTATTTAGTTCTTTATGGTATGAGTGATTTCCTTTTTCGTATATTTGTCGACCTATTATCTTACAATGATATAAATTATGCAAACAGACAACGAGCGGTACCATAAAATGGCTTCTCTTGCACAGATCGGGTGGTGGGAAGTAGATTTAACGACAGGATATTACTTATGTTCCGATTATCTTTGTGATCTTCTGGGGTTGGATGGAGACACTATTTCTAATTTGGACTTTCTGAATCTGGTACGTGAAGATTATCGCAAACAGATAGCCCAGGAATTTCAGGCGAATTCTTCTATTCATAAGGACTTTTACGAACAAACTTTCCCTATTCATTCAAAATATGGTGAGGTTTGGTTGCATACCCGTTTGGCTTTTCGTGAAAAGGGGACAGGTGCTGGTGGAGGTGATAAGTCCTTCGGGGTAATCCAGCGTATCGAGGCTCCTAAAGAAGAAGAGCAAAGGGATGCATTAAGACGTGTAAATGACTTGCTTCGCCGTCAGAATTTTGTATCGCAATCGTTGCTTCGTTTCCTCCGTGACAAAGAGGTGGAATCGTGTACAACAGATATTTTAAAAGACATTTTGAATCTTTATAATGGAGAAGGTCGTGTCTATATTTTTGAGTATGACGAGACTCACACTCATCATAGTTGCACTTACGAAGTTGTTTCCGAGGGGGTGTCAGCAGAAAAAGAGACTCTTCAAAATATACCTATCAGTCAATCGAAATGGTGGAGTGAACAGATATTAGCTGGTAAACCGATTCTATTAAATACATTGGAACAGTTGCCCGAAGAAGCAGCTGATGAGTATCAGATACTTGCTGTCCAGGGGATCCGTTCTTTGATGGTTACCCCATTACTGGCAGGTGACCACATTTGGGGGTATATGGGCATTGATTTGGTGAAGAATTACCATGACTGGAGTAATGAAGATTTTCAGTGGTTTTCCTCATTGGGAAATATCATAAGCATTTGTATTGAATTGCGTAAAGCTAAAGACAAGGTCATCCGTGAACAGGCTTTCCTGAATAACCTGTTCCATTTTATGCCGATGGGATATATACGTATGTCTATCATCCGTGACGAGAATAATAATCCTTGTGACTATCGGGTGACGGATGCAAATGAAGTAAGTTCTGCATTTTTCGGACATCCTTTGGAATCCTATATTGGTGCTTTGGGATCTGAAAAGCATTCCGACTATCTCCAAAAACTTGATTTCCTGAAAGAAATTCTGGAAAGTGATTCTTATAAGGAGAAAGATGAATATTTCTCTAAAACGGAACGTTATACTCATTGGATTATTTATTCTCCGGAAAAGGACGAAGTTGTCGGTTTATTCCTCGATTCCACGGGATCTGTAAAAGCCAATCGGGCACTCGACCGTAGTGAAAAGCTCTTTAAAAATATTTTTGCCAATATTCCGGCAGGAGTCGAAATCTACGATAAGGACGGATATCTGATGGATTTGAATAATAAAGATCTTGAGATATTCGGTGTAGTGAATAAATCGGATGTGATAGGGATTAACTTCTTTGAGAATCCGAATGTGCCGCAAAGTATCCGTGATCGTGTACGGAATGAAGATTTAGTCGATTTCCGGCTTAACTATTCTTTTGAGCAAGCGGGGGGATATTATGAAACAAGTCGCTCCAACGTGATCGAACTATATTCGAAAGTTAGTAAACTATATGACAACGAGGGGAACTTCAACGGATATATCCTAATCAGCATTGACAATACGGAACGCATCGACGCGATGAATCGTATCCGTGATTTTGAGAATTTCTTCCTGATGATATCCGACTATGCCAAGGTAGGTTATGCCAAACTGAATCTTTTGAACCGGAAAGGCTATGCCATTAAACAGTGGTATAAGAATTTGGGTGAGGAAGAAGATATTCCTTTGAGCGAGGTTGTGGGAGTTTATGGCAAAATGCATCCGGAAGACCGTAAACGTTTCTTTGATTTCTATGACGAAGTCAAGAAGGGAAAAAGGAGGCATTTTCAGGGAGAAATGCGTATTCGTCGTCCTGGAACAAAGAACGAATGGAATTGGGTAAATAGTAATGTAATGGTCACTAACTATAGACCGGAAGAAAACGAAATAGAAATCATCGGTATCAATTATGACATCACAGAGCTGAAAGAGACCGAAGCCGAACTCATTCAGGCACGCGATAAAGCGGAGATGATGGATCGCTTGAAAAGTGCTTTCCTTGCAAATATGAGTCATGAAATCCGTACGCCGCTGAATGCTATTGTTGGTTTCTCCGATTTGCTGGTGGAAACTGAAGACATGGCAGAACGTCAGGAATATATTAAGATCGTACGTGAGAATAATGATCTCTTACTGCAACTTATTTCGGATATACTCGACCTGTCGAAGATTGAGGCTGGTACGTTTGAGTTTACTAATGGAGACGTAGATGTAAATTTATTGTGTGAGGATATTGTCCGCTCGATGCGTATGAAAGCGAAAGAAGATGTGGAACTGGTACTCGATAATCACCTCCCGGCTTGTCATGTCATTAGTGACCGTAATCGTATACATCAAGTAATCTCTAACTTTGTTAATAATGCAATGAAGTTTACCTCCGAAGGGAGTATTCATGTCGGATATGAACTAAAAGAGGGAGAATTGGAGTTTTATGTCAAAGATACGGGCATCGGCATTGAGAAAGAGCAGTTACCGCATATTTTTGAACGTTTCGTGAAGCTAAATTCTTTTGTGCACGGTACAGGATTGGGACTTTCTATCTGTCAAAGTATTGTAGAACAACTGGGTGGATGTATTGGCGTTGACTCTGAAAAGGGAAAAGGATCACGGTTCTGGTTCACTATTCCCGGGGTAATTGTGACGGAAGAGATGAGTTGCGCCCAGTAAAGGGGCAATTTAATATATAAAAGAAACGGTCTTGGTTTTTATGTCGATTGATGCTGACATGAAACCAAGACCGTTTCTTATGTTATAGAGGTTGTCCGTTTATATTCCGAACGACAATTTATCGATAGACTGATATACGATGCTTGCGATACCCAGTCCGATGATACCCAGTGTGCAGAGTGCCAATCCCCATTTCGTGCAACGGTCGCTGCGGAAAGTAGGAATTGGGCTATCGGAAGGAGTGATGTACATTGCTTTTACAATCAACAGATAATAGTACAATGAAATCACTGTATTTACCAATGCAATGAATACCAGCAAGTGGAAACCTGCGTCGAAAGCAGCCATGAAGATAAAGAACTTAGAGAAGAATCCCGCAAACGGAGGGATACCTGCCAATGAGAACAGAGACAGAGTCATCAGAAAAGCGATTTTGGGATTCGTTTTATAAAGTCCTGCATAATCTTCGAGCGTAAATTTCTGGCTGCGTAAAGCTACGATAGTAATCACAGCAAATACTCCGAGGTTGGCAGCAGCATATACTAATACGTAATATACCAAAGCTGTCATGCCCTGTGCTGTACCTCCGATAACGCCTAACATAATGTATCCCGCTTGCGAAATACTGGAGAACGCCATCAAACGTTTCAGGTTCTGCTGACGGACAGCAAATATATTGGCAATCGTGATAGAAGCGATGGTTACCCAATAAAGTACTTCCTGCCAGTCATTAATCATTGGAGCGAATACTTTGATAAGTACAGCCAATAAAACAAATGCAGCCGATCCTTTGGATATAACGCTCAAATAAGCGGTAACTGCGCTCGGAGCGCCTTCGTAAACGTCTGCTGTCCATAAGTGGAACGGAACCAATGATAATTTGAATGCCATTCCTGTAAAGAAGAATACAAATGCCATGATCTGCAACGGATTTCCGTCAATATGGACAGGAAGGTCATCGAAATAAAGAGTACCGGCAGAACCATAGATCATTGACAGACCGAACAACAGTAATGCACTGGAGAAAAGAGCTGTCAGAATGTATTTAGCTCCTGCTTCGGCAGAGTTATGACGGTATTTGTCAAAGGCAATCAGTGCTGCCATCGGGATAGATGCAGTTTCCAGTCCGATGAAGAACATCAGGAAGTGTCCGGCAGAAATCATGAGGTACATACCAAACAAGGTAGAGAGTGTAAGTACATAGAATTCTCCTTGCTTGAACGAAGTATCTTCTCTTTTCATCCATTCGTGCGCCATCAGGAAAACAATCAGTGTGCCGACGTTCAGGATGGATTTAACCACTGTGTGCATCGGTACATAATGATACATACCGCCGAATGCATCGGCAGCAGTCCCCGGAATTAAGTTGATAGCTGTGTGGATAGCCATCAGAATAACGGGTAACATTGTGTTCAGGCGTGCTTTCCCACCATTTTTGTGTGCATCCGGACTCATGAAGAGGTCAGCTAGAAATAGCAGTACCAGGACAGCTATGAGCGACAGCTCTTCTCGCATATATAGAAATTGTGAATAATCCATATTTACAAATTAATAATTAAAGATTAAAAATTAAAGGTTATGGAATCAGTTGTGAGACTACGGGGAGTACACTTTCACCAATCATGTGGCTAACCCAGAAAGGAGCCATACCTAGTCCGGCTACACAAACGATGAGGCAGATAACGGCTACACGTTCGTCCCAAGTCGCATCAGTCAGTTCGAGATGATGCTTGTTGGTACAGGTTCCGTATAGAATTTTACCTACCAGACGCAGAATGTAGACTGCAGTAATCACAATCGAAGAACAAGCGATGATAGTCAGTACACGGTGAAATTGGTCGTTGTTCTGGAAAGAGCCGACGAAAATAGTCATTTCAGCAATAAAACCACTTAATCCCGGCAGACCGAGGTTGGCAAGACCGGCAATTACATAACATACACTAAGGAACGGCATAACTTTCATTAAGCCGGCAAGCTCGCGAACGTCACGTGTGTGTGTACGTCCATAAATCATACCGATAAGAGCAAAGAACAAGGCTGTCATCAATCCGTGTGAAAGCATCTGAAGGATAGCTCCTGTTGCTGCTGTCTGATTCAGCATCAGAATAGCGAAAAGAACCAGTCCGCAGTGAGATACGGATGAATACGCATTGATATATTTCAAGTCGGTCTGTACGCAAGCGGAGAATGCACCGTAAACGACAGAGATACCTGTCAATATCAGGAATATCCATGAAAGTTCGTTAGCAGCTTCCGGCATCAGATACATGGCGATACGGAAACATCCGTAACCTCCCAGTTTCATCAATACTCCGGCATGAAGCATAGATACGGCAGTCGGGGCGGAAGCGTGACCGTCAGGACTCCATGTGTGGAACGGGAAAAGGGCACCTAATACACCGAAACCAAGGAAAGTCAGCGGGAACCAGATGCATTGCTGTGCAAAAGGTATGTTGTGCAACTGTGCGATTTCAAGAAGATTCATGGTCGTTGCTCCCGAACCGAAATAGATTCCGAGAATACCGATCAGCAGGAAGGCAGAACCACCCATCAACATGAGGGTCAGCTTCATGGCTGCATATTCTTTACGTCCCGATCCCCATACACCAATCAACAGGTACATCGGTATCAATGCGATTTCGTAGAACATGAACATGGTGAATAAATCGACGGATATAAAGAATCCGAATACTCCCATAGACAATAGGGTGAACCAGAGGAAATATTCTTTTGTCAGCGGTTGCAGACGCCAGGAAGCAAATGTACCGGTGAACACAATGACAGCGGACAATAACAACATGGCTACCGAAATTCCGTCAACACCTACTGAATAGGATATGTGAAGCGGGGCATACCAAAGCGTATCTGCACGGAAAAGCATTTCTGCCGTGTTTCCGGCACTACGCTCTCCCAGATACAGGAATGTAAGTACGACGGAGGCAATCAGAAGTGCCGATGCGCCAGTAACCATAACCCCCCGGATGGCTTTGATTCCTCGTGCTGCCCAGAGTCCGGCCAGCATCAATAAGGGGATAAGTACGAATATTGATAAGAAATTCATATCGTTCTGTGCTTTATAAAATTAATAGTAGGATAAGTGCCAGTGCACCGCAAAGGAACACGTACGCATATTGTTGTACCTGACCGCTCTGCAAACCACGGATCTCGTCGCTTGTGGTGTTGGTAGCCCATGCCAGGAAATCAAAGAATCCATCCACTACATGACGGTCGAACCATGCGATAGGAGTAGAGATGCAGCGGAAGATAATCTTATGCGTGATAAACTGGTATATATCGTCAATATAGAAGCGGTTATAAGCAGCCTTGTGCAGACCTTTGAACTGTTTTTCCAATGAATCGGCAACCGGTTGTTTGGCATTCTTGTACATCCATGTAGCGATTGCAATCGAAATAATCGCAATGACAACACTCGTAATAGCCACTGACGGATCAAGATGGATAGAATAAGATTCGCCATTCGAACTGATGAAGTGTCCGAAAGGAATAAATCCGGCTCCGCAAGTTACTACTGCCAGGAACATCAACGGGAAAGTCATAGCCAGCGGACTTTCATGTGGTGTGTGGTGTGCATGGAGTTCTTTGTTTTCCTTGCCCCAGAAAATACCGTAGTATAGACGGAACATATAGAAAGCAGTCATCGCAGCAATTACTGTCATTACCCATCCCATTACAGGGCTGTATTGGAAGCAAGCAGCCAGAATTTCATCTTTCGAGAAGAAACCCGAGAATGGAGGAATGCCGGCAATAGCAAGACAAGCAATCAGAAATGTCCAGTGAGTGATCGGCATATATTTACGTAAACCTCCCATTGCGGACATTTCATTAGAATGTACAGCATGAATGATACTACCTGCACCGAGGAAGAGCAATGCCTTAAACATAGCATGTGTGAAGAGGTGGAACATGGAAGCCATGTAGCCCAAGCCTCCTTCGTGAGGATCCATGGAAGTACAAACACCCAGAGCTACCATCATGAAACCAATCTGTGAAATGGTAGAGAAAGCCAGTACGCGTTTAATATCTGATTGTACGCAAGCCACACTTGCTGCATAGAATGCGGTGAATGCACCTACCCAGGCAACCATGTGCAACGTATTCGGTGCATAGGCAATGAAAAGCGGGAACATACGTGCCACCAAATATACACCGGCAACGACCATTGTAGCTGCATGAATCAATGCACTGACCGGAGTAGGACCTTCCATTGCATCCGGCAACCAGATATGCAACGGGAACATGGCACTTTTACCGGCACCACCGACAAACATCAATCCGAGAGCTAATGGAAGCATAGAAGCTCCACCGCTTATCAAGGATACCGTGTCTGGGGTAAATCCGAATGTACCACCATAATATCCGTAAATCAGAATACCGATCAGGAAGCCCAAGTCGGCAAAGCGAGTGACAATAAACGCTTTCTTGGAAGCGGCAATTGCAGCTGGTTTTGTATAGTAGAAACCGATTAGCAGATAAGAGCTTACACCCACCAATTCCCAAAAAAGGTACATCTGGAAGATGTTGGTCGCAACGACCAATCCCAGCATAGACATCGTAAACAGGGATAGGAAAGCATAATAACGTTGAAAACCTACCTCACCTTTCATGTAACCGAAAGAGTAGATATGTACCATCAGTGACACGGTAGAGATAACAATCAACATCATGACTGATATAGGATCGAGCAGGATGCCCAAATCAAAGTGTAAGGTCTCTGTAAAAGGAAGCCACGTGAAGTTGTAAGGTATCAGTGTGGCGAATGTTCCGTCTTCCAGTCGTGGAGCCGAGAAATATTGGATAGCTGTAACGTAGGATAGTACCGCTACTGCTCCCAGTATCAGCGTACCAATTGTGCCCGCTGTCCGGTGGGACATCCATTTACCTCCGATTCCCAGTATGAGAAAGGAGAAGAAAGGAAGAAGGAGTATTAGAATTGTTAGTTCCATACAGTTTTATTTTTATTACTTGATTTATTATTATTTGTTCTTGGTGAGAAACAAATCACCACTTCAGCTCGTCCAAGTTGCGCACCTGGATGCTTCGGAGATTACGATAAATGTTAATCATGATGGCAATGGCTACTGCAGTTTCCGCAGCCGAGATGGCGATGGAAAAGAGTGCAAAGAAATAGCCTTCCATTCCCTCCGGAAAGAGAAAACGGTTGAACACGGCAAAGTTGATGTCCGTGGCATTCAGCATTAACTCTACAGAAATCAGGATAGCCAGTGTGTTCCGGCGGGTAAAGAATCCATAGATTCCTGCAAACATCATGATGGTAGAAACTACCAGATAATATTCCATGTGTATCATATACTTAATACTTAATAGTTAATACTTGATTTTCTATCTCTTACGTGCAATTATGATACCACCGATGATACAAGCCAGCAACAGGATACTGACAGCTTCGAAAGGTAATATATAACCGTATTTATCGCTACTAAGCAAAGCGTTCCCGATGGCATGAATGTTGATCTCGTGCGGGGCAAGATTGGCCGTCTGCATGAAATTATGCTTCAACGTGATAGTCAGGATAATTGCTAAACCGGCAATCATGGTAATGAGCCCGGCCAGGAGCTTACTTCGTTTTGCTTTCTCGGCACGATCACCTTCTCCGCTGGTCAACAGAATGGAGAATACATAAAGAACGACGATACCACCGGCATAAACCATGATCTGAACAGAGCCCAGGAAGGTGTAACCCAGCAAAAAATAGATGCCGGCCGTGCCGAAGAGCACGAAGAGCAGGTAGGTAGCCGAGCGTACGATACGTTGGGTAGTCACCGTCATGATGGACATCGCAATAATAAATGCTGCCAAAAAGTAGAATACTACTGTTTCAAGTGTTGATCCCATATCTAAACTTCTTTTTTCTTTTCTATTACTTTACTACCGTCGTGATTCAGTTTCAGGACGAGTTTCGTCCGGTCGAATACTGCATGTTCGAAGTTTTGGTCGAACGTAATCGCATCATGCGGGCAGGCATTGACACAGAGTTGGCAGAACATACAGGCACCCAGGTCATATTCATAGGTTGCCAGGATTTTCTTTTTCTTGCCATCTTCTGTTTCGACGGTTTCGCTGGTCACTTTGATTGTATCGTTCGGACAAGCCGTCTGGCACAATCCACAGGCTATACAGCGATGTTCATTATTCTCATTGTGGGGCATATTCAGCGTACCACGGAAACGGTCGAACATTTTCAGCTCTTTCCGGTTTTCGGGATATTGCTCGGTCACTTTCTTACGGAAGTATACCTTGATGCTGGTTTTCATACCCGTTGCCAGTGTGCTGATGCCGTGCACCAGACCACCTAAGTACGTATATTTTTTATCTTTATATTCCATAATTTTCATTTATCAAAAGTGGAAGCCGAAAGCTACGCAGCATGCCATTAATAATAGGTTTACCATAGAAATTGGAACCAGATATTTCCATTCCAGATTCAGAATCTGGTCGATACGTAAACGTGGGAACGTCCATTTGATCCACATCAGAAGGAATACCACGAAGAATGCTTTAGCGAAGAACCAGATAAAGCCCGGAATATAATCCATTACAGCGTTGAATCCATCTAGTCCGACGATGTGCAACGGCATCCATCCTCCCAGGAAGATAGTGGCGGCAACACTGGCCACGATAAACAGATTCAGGTATTCTGCCAGATAGAAGAAACCGAAACCCATACCGGAGTATTCTGTGTGGTATCCGGCAGTCAGCTCACTTTCCGCTTCGGGAAGGTCGAACGGGCCACGGTTACATTCTGCATTTCCGGCAATCAGGTAAATGATAAAAGCAATGACTGCAGGGATATGTCCCTTGAAGATGAACCAGCCGTCAGCCTGTCCTTCTACGATTTCAGAAAATTGCATGGTTCCCATCAGTACTACCATAGTCATGATACTCATACCAACAGAAAGTTCGTAACTGATAATCTGTGCACCGCTTCGCATGGCACCGATCAAAGAGAATTTGTTGTTACTACCCCAACCGGCCAGCAAGATGCCGACAACTCCAATGCTGGAAGCAGCTAACAGGAAGAACACGCCCACGTTAAAGTCCAGAATCGCTGCACCTTTATTAAAAGGAATACAAGCGAAAGTCAGGAATGAGGCGATAATCACCATGAATGGAGCAAGATTGTAAAGGAAATGGTCGGCCCCCTTCGGCATGAAGATTTCTTTGGTCAGCATTTTGAGTACGTCGCAGACCACTTGGATAGAACCCCATTTACCAACACGGTTCGGACCAAGACGACACTGGAAGAAACCGCAAACTTTACGCTCCATGTAGATCAATATGATAGCCAGGATGGCATATAGTGCTACGAGGCACACGCCGACAGCTACACATTTTATAAAGATGGCTAATCCCTCCGGCATAATGGAGAGTAGTAGCTCATGTATCCAGTTTGTTACTATACTAAAGTCGAACATATATTCTTAATAATTAAGTATTTTATCTATCAATATCCGGAACGACATAATCTATTGTTCCGCCAATAGCAATTAAATCGGCAATCTTTGCTCCCCGGCAGATGGTGTCGATTGCGGCAACAAGCGGCAATCCTGTAGCACGGTAGTGCAGGCGGTAAGGCATTTTGTCACCCTGGCTTTCAAGGAAGACACCAAATTCACCACGACTTCCTTCTACTGCAGCATAATAACTGCCTTCCGGAACACGGATGATAGGCTTCATTTTCTCCTGATAAGGTCCTTCGGGAATATTGTCTATTAATTGTTCGATGATGTTCAGACTTTCCATGATTTCATCCATACGCACCAGGTAACGGGCAAAACAGTCACCTTCCGTATAAACAATTTCTTTGAAATCTACTTTGTCGTATACACCGTATGGCATTCGTTTACGTACGTCACACGCCCATCCTGAAGCACGGCCTGTACCTCCGGTACAACCGAAAGAGATGGCATCTTCACGGCTTAACACACCGACGCCTTTCATACGGCTTTGTGCGATGATGTTGCCCGTAAATATATCATGATATTCGTGGATGATTCCTCTCATATAAGGAATGAACTCTTTTACTCGTTTGACGAAGTTAGGATGAAGATCAGCCTGTACACCGCCAATTGTATTGTAGTTCATAATCAGACGTCCGCCACAAGTCTCTTCAAAGATGTCGAGAATCTTCTCACGGTCACGGAATCCATAGAAAAATGCCGTCAACGCTCCCAAGTCCATCGTCAGTGCAGAATAGAACAGCAAGTGAGAGTCGATACGTTGCAATTCATCCATAATAGTACGGATATACTTCACACGTTCGCTAACCTCAATACCCATAGCCTTTTCAATACACATACACAGTGCATGACGGTTCTGGTGTGCACCCAGATAGTCAAGACGGTCTGTCAAGGCTAATGTTTGAGGGTAGGTAAGGCTTTCATTCATTTTCTCGATGCCCCGGTGGATATAACCGCAGTTCGCATCAATCTTACGAATGATTTCACCTTCCAGAGAAACACGGAAGCGCATTACACCATGAGTAGCAGGGTGTTGCGGGCCGATGTTAACTACATATTCTTCTTCACCGAACAGCTTCATCTCTTTATTTTTGACGGTTCCGTCCGGGTTCAGTTCTATTTCTTGAGTCGTGTCAAACGTCTCTTCATTGGTCATACACAATGGGTTATCCTTTTCCGGATCATTATCTTTGCGCATTGGATAACCTATCCAATCGTTACGCAGATAAAGCCGGCGCATGTCAGGATGACCGATAAAAGTGATGCCGTAATAATCGAAAACTTCACGTTCGTAGAAGTCGGCTATCTTCCAAATGTCGCTGACAGATGGAATTTCAGGTAGCTCGCGGTTGGTTGTCGCTGTTTTTAGTGCTATCCGTTCGCCTGTAATGGTAGATTCCAGATGGTAGACTACGCCTAAACCGCGGAGTTTTTCCGGAGCGTCTTTCTCATCGGCTACTCCCCAGTCCATACCGGTGAGGCTTTCGAGAAAGTCCATCTGTTTTTCATTTCGCAAGCGCAGCATCTCGTCGTGTAACGCTGCAGGAGCTATAAATTGTATTTCTTGCATAAATCCTTTAAATTACAGAATGTAGAATCATTCTTCATTTTTTAAATAATCCGGTTTCTTCTCTTTTCTGTTTACTCCACCAAAGAACTTTTCTATTTTCACTTTGCGTTGCAATTGCATCATGCCATAATAGAAAGCTTCAGGACGTGGCGGGCATCCGGGAATATATACATCTACCGGAAGAATCTTGTCCACTCCGTTTACCACATGATAGGACTTTTTGAAAGGACCTCCGCTGACAGCGCATCCGCCTACGGCAACCACATACTTCGGATCGGGCATCTGGTCATAGAGTCGTTTCAGTACCGGAGCCATTTTATTGGTGATTGTTCCGCATACCATAATCATATCAGCCTGGCGCGGACTGGCACGTGCTACTTCAAACCCAAAGCGGGCCATGTCATAACGCGCGGCACCCAGTGCCATAAATTCGATACCGCAGCAACTGGTTGCAAAGGTAAGTGGCCACAGTGAGTTACTGCGTCCCCAGTTGATAAAGTCGTCAAGAACTCCGAGGGCAACGTTTGCTCCTCCTGCATTAAGTTCCTTGACCAACTTTTCCAATGATTCATTGTCGATAAACTCATCATACGGAATAGATTTTATTTTTGGCTTTTTGGTTATTTCCATTCCAAAGCTCCTTTCCTCCAGGCATAAGCAAGACCCAGAACTAAAATGATAAAGAAGAAGAGAACACTAATAAGTCCCTGTGGTCCCATGTCGTGCATAACTACTGCCCATGGGAACAGTAAAGCAGTTTCGACATCGAACATAAGAAATAGGATGGCAAACAGGTAGTAGCCTACGCGAAACTGCATCCATGATTTACCACGTGTCGGTATACCACATTCATAAGCCTCAAACTTTTGCAGATTGTATGAACGGGGAGAAATAGCACGCGAAAGAGCTACTACTACACCGACAAAAGCAAGCGCTGTCAGTAGAACAACAACTAAAAATGTAAAATTCATAATTCAATAGCTGTTTAGATTGAATATTATATAGAAATAAACAATTAGTCTATTCGCCCTATGGAGAATAAAACCAACTGTAATAAATGACGAGTAAAAGAGTCTACTGTACTGTAGGCTAAATGACTATCTTTCTTAACCCATATATATAATAGGAGATAGGATCATAATAGCACGTTGGGGGATGAGAAGATGAAGAGTGATACGGTCTTTGAGAATTGTGATGTTCTCCGGAAAAAGCAACTGGCAACAGTACGCTTTTATTTGCCGGGACATGTGTGACGTCCGTATGACTCATATCACAAGATTGGGTAGCGTAAAGGTTGTAAAGACGTTCTAAAGCATTTTGTATCGGACGATCTTGCGACACATAGCATTTCTCCTGCCGATAAGTCGGGGAGGAAACTTTGCACATATCTTCCATTGCTCCGTTAGTTGCACAATGGATGAGCAAAGCCAATACTAAAAGTAGTCCGAATTTTAAGCTTTGTTTCATCTTTCTCCTTTAACGGCTGCAAATATAGAACTAATATTTATACTTTTTGCAAAGTCCGAGTGGCAAAAAAGCTTTTTTTAACTCCGCTTCTTTGCGATTCGTTTTTTGGTCGGTACGGTTTCATGAAAAATTATTTTAGAATGAGACAAATCTTTCTCTTGTATTTGTTAAAAGATGCAATAAAAAGAACGATTTACTTCCTTTTTTACGAATTACACAAATAAAATACATTTTTTTGCAGACTAAGAAAGAACGCACTAATATGAAACGCACACTTTGGTTTACATTTTTTCTCTTGAACTCCTTGTTTTACCTTTATGCAGGTAATGAAAATGACTCTTTGTTGAAGGTGTTGGACAAAGTGATTTCTGAACGTTTGGTGTATACACAGAAAAAGGAAGCCACCATAAAAGAATTGAAGACAAAGAAGTCTGGACAGCATACTCCGGAGGATTTATACAATTTGAATAAAGAGATTATCCACCAGTATGAAACTTTTGTCTGTGACTCTGCCGAGCAGTATATTCATGAAAATATTGAGATTGCAAAGCGGATGGGAAATAAGGAGTATCTTTTGGAAGAAAAACTTCGATTGGCTTTTGCTTATTCCTTATCAGGATTGTTCCTTCAGGCGAATGACATTTTTAAGTCGATAAAGTGTGCAGATTTGCCCGATCATCTGAAAGCATTATATTGTTGGAATAAGATACGCTATTATGAAAATCTCATTAAATATACAGATGACGTACGATTCTCAAATGGATATATTGCAGAGAAAGAAGCTTACCGGGATACAGTGATGAGTATCTTGTTCGATCAGTCCGACGAATACAGGAAAGAAAAAGCAGTGAAACTTCAAGATCAGGGTAATACAAAAGAATCGCTCTCAATATTGACCGAGATATATAATAAGCAGGAGCCGGAATCTCATGGATATGCTATGATGTCTATGGGACTTGCACGAATCTATCGGTTGATGAAAAATCCTGAACTGGAGGAAAAGTACCTGATACTGGCTGCTATGACAGATACGAAGTTGGCGGTGAAAGAGAATGAAGCATTGTTGACTTTGGCAGTCAACTTGTATCATAAAGGTGATATAGACCGGGCTTATAATTATATAAAAGTAGCTTTGGATGATGCCATCTTCTACAACTCTCGTTTTAAGAATACTGTAATAGCCCGTATTCATCCAATTATAGAAAATACCTATTTATATAGATTGGAAGAGCAGAAACGGAACCTGCGTTTTTACATATTGCTGACCAGCTTGTTTGTGGTGGCTCTTGCGATCACTCTGTATTTCACGTATAAACAAACAAAGATTGTGTCCCGGGCTAAACGACACCTTAAAACCATGAATGAGGAATTGATTGGATTGAATAAGAATCTTGATGAAGCGAATCTAATCAAAGAGAAGTATGTGGGGTATTTTATGAACCAGTGTGCCGTCTATATTAATAAATTGGATGAATACAGGAAGAATGTAAACAGGAAAATAAAGACAGGACAAATTGATGATTTGTATAAATCCTCTTCCCGTCCTTTTGAAAAGGAACTTGAAGAACTTTATAATAACTTCGATAAAGCATTTCTTAAATTGTATCCCAATTTTGTAGAAGAGTTTAATTCTCTGTTGAAACCGGAGGAGCGTTACAAGCTCGAAAAAGACCAGTTAAATACAGAATTGCGCATATTTGCATTGATTCGATTAGGGATCATAGACGTAGGTCAGATTGCTGTATTTCTACATTATTCTGTGCAGACAATTTATAATTATAAGAGTAAAGTGAAGAGAATGTCTGTTCTTGATAGTAATCTCTTTGAAGAAGAGGTGAAAAAGCTCGGTTCTTTATCTCAAAAATGATTCTATAGAGTTTACCAAAACAATAAAATGACATTGTGGTAAAATGTTGATTATTAAATATATATATGTTTTTTAATCTTTAAAACGTCTACTTTCCCGCCTACTTCCACACAGAAGTAGGCTTTTTTCATCTCTATATTTGCAACATAAGATTTTTGATAACTGAATACTAATCTAAAGAAACACACAACTATGAGCTTTTCAGAATTATATCTTATGTATTATCCCAAACTTGTTCGGTTCGCAAAAGAATTTGTTGTACTGGAAGAGGATGCTGAAAACATAACGCAAGATGTGTTTACAGACCTATGGGAGAGAAGAGATGCGATAGATCATATCGAAAATGTAAATGCATACCTTTTCAGACTTGTAAGAAACAGATGCTTGGATTATCTGAAGCATAAGGTATTCGAACAAAAATATGCAGAGAATGTGCAAGCCTCTTTCGAGATAGAATTAAATTTGAAACTGCAATCTTTAGACCGTTTTGATGTATCTGATATATCCGAGGGAAATGAAACGGAAAGACTGGTCAGAGATGCTATCAATAGCTTACCTAAAAGATGCCGTGATATATTTTTGTTAAGTCGTATGAAGGGATTGAAATACAGGGAGATTTCCGAGAAGCTCGGAATTTCGGTGAATACGGTGGAATGTCAGATGGGAATAGCACTTAAAAAATTGAGAGTGAAACTTAATGTGTGCTTAGCTGCGTGACTTTTAATTAATTTATTGATATTCTTTTAGGGGTTTTTATGTATTTAATCGTTCTTTGATAAAAAAAGGACGAGGAATGAAGAATTTTCTAAATAGATATTTTGCTGATGAACTGACTTCTGATGAAAAAACAAGTTTTCTGCAGGAAGTGGACAATAGTGAAGAACTTAAAGAAAAATTTATTGAAAATCAGAATCTTTTGGTACTTCTTGATTGGACATTTCCGGAGAATGAGAATGACGAAGAAGTTGCGCAGCAAAAATTAGATGAATTTATGCGTAAAATGGAACAACGCAAACCAAATAGTCTTAGAATACCATGAATAAAATTTATATCATATTACTGACTGTTTTCTTATCTAGTAATGCCTATTCGCAGCAAGCTTATTTTGTTGACGGATACCATGGCGGAATATATGGTCATTATCCGGTGAAGTGGAAAACGCAATTTATAGTGGATCAGTTGCACATGCATCCGGATTGGCGAATAGGTCTGGAAATAGAACCTGAAACTTGGGATACGGTTCGTGTACAGACCCCAGAGGCCTACCAGCATTTTAAGGAAATGACAACCAGTCAGCAGGTAGAATTTACGAATCCTACTTATGCGCAGCCTTATTGCTATAATATTTCGGGTGAAAGTATCATACGGCAGTTTCAATATGGTATAGCTAAAATAAATGCACATTTTCCAGAGGTGGATTTTGTCACTTATTCCGTGGAGGAACCTTGTTTCACAAGCTGTCTGCCACAAATTCTTAAACTATTCGGTTTTAAATATGCTGTATTGAAGTGTCCCAATACTTGTTGGGGAGGATATACGGCTGCTTATGGTGGTGAACTGGTTAACTGGGTAGGACCAGATGGTACTTCCATATTGACAGTTCCCCGGTATGCCTGTGAAGAATTGGAGCAGAAATCAACTTGGCAAACAACTGCCTGGGGGAATTCGGACGCATATTTGAAAGCTTGCCGTGATGCAGGTATTCAGCATCCGGTTGGTATGTGTTTTCAGGATGCCGGATGGAAAAATGGTCCGTGGATAGGAAGTGGGAAGAACACAAAAAATAACTCTATATATATGAGATGGAGAGATTACATTGAAAAGATCTCCATTGGAAAAACAGATGATGACTGGCATTTCTCACAGGAGGACATGCATGTAAACCTGATGTGGGGAAGTCAAGTGATGCAACGTATCGCACAGGAAGTACGCACATCTGAAAATCGGATTATCATGGCGGAAAAAATGTCCGTGATGGCTTATCTGAAGAATAAATATACCTGTCCACAAGCTGATATGGATGAAGCGTGGCGCACTTTAATGCTGGCGCAGCATCATGACTCATGGATTGTGCCCTACAATGGATTGAATAAACAGGGTACATGGGCAGATCAGATTAAACGCTGGACAGATAGTACGAATGCTATCGCTGATGGAATTATCGGAGCATCTATGCAGAGCTTTGATAATCCCATTGCTCAACAGAAAAAGGTCACTCAACAACAGTATATACGCGTTTTCAATACTTTAGGAACAGAAAGAAAAGAAACAATGAATGTCCTTCTTCCTTCAGAATCAGGATATTCGGATTTAGGTATTTATGATTGGAAAGGGAAAGAGATAGGTTGCTTTGTAGAAAGTGAGGGTGAAAAAATAAGGTTGTTTTTTGAAGCAGATATTCCTCCTTTCGGTTACTCCACGTATTGTATAAAAAAGAAAGAAACAGGTAAAAGAGCAGTTTCGGGAAATGAACAGGTTTCAAAAAGTGAAAAGGTTAATGAACAGGAGTACGCGGTTGAAAATGATATGTATAAGATTGTTTTCGACTTATCGAAAGGAGGAATTATAAAAAGTCTGATTGCTAAGAAAGAGGGGAATAAAGACTTTGCATGTAAAACAGGTGAATATTCTTTGGGAGAATTGAGAGGTTTCTTTTATGAAGAAAATAAATTTCATTCTTCTACGGAAACACCGGGCAAACTGACGGTATTGAGGGATAACACGTATGAGAAAAAAGTAAAGATACAAGGAGAAATTGCTTCTCATCCGTTTACACAGATTGTAACTCTTTCTAAAGGAACGAAACGAATTGATTTTGAATTGACAATCGATTGGAAAAAGAATGTAGGTATTGGAGAGTATAAAGAAAATCATTGGAGTGATAATCGTAGGGCCTTTTGTGATGACCGGTTTAAACTGAATGTTCTGTTTCCAGCCGATCTTCGCTCTCCTCGTATCTATAAGAATGCACCGTTTGATGTTTGTGAAAGTAAACTCGACAATACTTTCTTTAATTCCTGGGATCAGATCAAGCATAATATCATACTTCATTGGGTTGATTTGGCTGAACAGGAGGGCGATTATGCGCTGGCTTTATTGTCAGATCATACCACTTCTTATTCTCATGGGAAAGATTATCCATTAGGGCTCACAGCTCAATATTCGGGAGGAGGACTTTGGGGGCCGGATTATAAAATTACGCAGCCGCTGAAGATGAAATATGCAATCATACCTCATCGTGGTAAATGGGACAAAGCATCAATAGCAGATGATAGCGATTGCTGGAATGAGCCGTTGCTATATTCCTGCCATTCAATAGCAGCTTTGGAATCAAAATCATTTGTCGATTTGCAAAATACAGGTTATCAAATAAGTGCTGCCCGGTTGGAAAGTGGAAGGATTATATTACGCCTGTTTAATGCAGAAGGAAATGACAAGCTGCAGAAGATCGTTTTCGATATGCCATTATCAGGGGTGGAAGAGGTCGATCTGAATGGACAATGCATCGAAAGAAAGAAAATAAAAATACATGCCGGAAAGTCGGAAATGACAATATCAATGCCTCGTTTTGGTATAAAGACATTTGTTTTGGGTTTGAATTAAAATAATTATAATATTGTTATGTATAAAGCAACTGCTAGTCTTTTAATTGCTTGCTCTTTGTGGTGGATGACAGGGTGTTCATCGGTCCATACAGCTTCGGAAGAACTAATCCCGACGGATTATGTAAATCCATTTATTGGCGCCAGTACCAGTGTGGGAGCTGCCGGCGTTTATCATGGGTTAGGTAAAACTTTTCCTGGGGCTACGACTCCTTATGGTATGGTGCAAGTTAGCCCGAACACAATAACAGGAGGCGATAACGGTTCCGGTTATAGTGATGAGCATAAAACGATTGAGGGATTTGCTTTTACCCAGATGAGTGGCGTAGGGTGGTTTGGGGATCTGGGAAATTTCCTTGTAATGCCAACTACCGGTGAATTGTATAAAGTGGCAGGCAAAGAGAATAACGATAGTATCAAAGGATATCGTTCGGCTTATAATAAAGTAACCGAGACAGCTAAGGCCGGATATTATTCTGTAGAGTTGACTGATTACAAAATAAAAGTGGAGAGTAGTGCGACGCCGCATTGTGGAATATTACGTTTCACTTATCCCTCTAACGATCAATCCCGTATTCAGATAGATTTGGCACGCAGGGTAGGAGGAACATCTACTTCCCAATATATTAAAGTGGTAGATGATTATACGATTCAAGGCTGGATGAAGTGCACACCCGATGGTGGTGGATGGGGTAATGGTGCCGGGAAAGCAAATTATACCGTTTATTATTATGCGCAATTCAGTAAACCTCTGACTGATTACGGTTTCTGGAGTGCAGATATTCCTGACCAATGGACCCGGAAGCGGGATGAGGTAGTGAGTATTCCCTATCTGACACGTGTTTCACAGGCTCCGATTATAAAAGATAAGAAAGAGTTGGAAGGCAAACACTTGGGCTTCTTTACTGAATTTCCGACCAAAGAAGGGGAAAGCGTGGAGATGAAAGTAGGCATCTCTTTCGTCGATATGGAAGGAGCTGCTAATAATTTTAAACAGGAAATAGCTTCTAAAGATTTGGCACAGGTAAAACAGGAAGCTACGGATTTGTGGAATAAAGAACTTGGCCGCATTCGGATATCCGGCGGTACGGATGATGAAAAAACGATATTCTATACTGCCATGTATCATACAATGATCGATCCTCGTATCTATACGGATGTGGACGGACGTTATGTAGGTGGTGATTATAAAGTGCATGCGGGCGACAGTACTTTCACGAAACGGACTATATTTAGCGGATGGGATGTCTTTCGCAGTCAGTTCCCTTTACAGACTATTATCAATCCACGCTTAGTTAGCGATGAACTGAACTCCCTGATTACTATGGCCGATCAAAGCGGACGTGAATATTACGAGCGTTGGGAGCTTATGAATTCTTATTCCGGCTGTATGCTGGGTAATCCTGCCCTGTCTGTTTTGGCAGATGCCTATATCAAAGGAATCCGTACATACGATGCGGAGAAGGCATATCAATATGCAGTCAATACATCACGTCGCTTTGGCAATGATTCATTGGGATATGTTCCCGAACCATTGAGTATTTCTACTACTTTGGAATACGCATATACAGACTGGTGTATATCCCAATTAGCAAAAGCTATGGGGAAAGAAGACGATGCTAAATGTTTCTATGAAAAGGGACAGGCTTATCATCATGTTTTTGACCATGAGAAAGGTTGGTTCCGCCCTCGTAAAGCAGATGGAACATGGGTGGCATGGCCGGAGAATGCACGTCTTAAAGAGTGGTATGGCTGTATAGAAGCCAACTCCTATCAACAGGGATGGTTTGTACCTCACGATGTTGCGGGTATGGTGGAATTGATGGGAGGTAAGGAAAAAGTAATTGCCGACCTGACTGATTTCTTCAATAAGACTCCTTCCAATATGTTGTGGAATGAATATTATAACCATGCAAATGAGCCGGTGCACTTCGTTCCTTTCCTGTTCAATCAGCTTGCCGTGCCTTGGCATACACAAAAGTGGACTCGCTATACTTGCGAAAAAGCTTATGCGAATAAAGTAGAAGGTATTGTCGGCAATGAAGATGTAGGCCAGATGTCGGCATGGTATGTGTTGGCAGCCTCCGGTGTTCATCCTTCTTGTCCGGGCAATACACGTATGGAAATTACAAGTCCGGTATTTGACAAAGTGGAATTTCGCTTGGATCCTACCTATTATTCGGGAAAGACATTTACTGTAATAGCTCATGATAACAACACGAACAACATCTATATACAAAAGGCTTTGCTGAATGGCAAGGAGTATAATAAATGCTATCTCGATTTTGCGGATATTGTAGCCGGAGGTACATTGGAACTGTTTATGGGCGATCAGCCCAATACCGGATGGGGTATCTAATAGGAGTAAGGATTGGAAAAACAAATGGTAACTTTAAATGCTTGATTGATGAATAAGCTTGGTCTTTTTTTATTATCGTTGATGGCTACTTCTATTCAGGGGGTATGTGCTGAAAAGGATATCAATATGTCGTTAAACAGCTCTGATTCCGGAATTGTCTGGGAGGTGAAACCGCAGGCAGATTTGGAAAATGCGACCGGAGAACAAATATCTACTCCCGGGTTTAAAATGCCCGATTATGTGAAAGGTGTAGTTCCCGGAACTGTTTTTACAGCTTATGTAGATGCCGGGATTGTTCCCGATCCTAATTATGCCGATCATATTTATAAAGTGGACGAAACGTTTTATAATCGTCCTTTCTGGTATCGTACCGAATTTAAACTTCCGGCTTCCTATTCGAAAGGCAAACGTGTGTGGCTTCATTTTGATAATACGAATCGTTTTGCTGATTTCTATTTTAACGGAGAGAAAATATCTGGAACGAAAACGTCTACTAAAGATGTAAGCGGCCACATGATACGGTCAAAATTTGATGTAACTCATCTGATAAAGAAATCCGGTAAGAATGCAATTGCTGTTTTAATTACCGATCCCGATCAGAAGAAAACACGTAAGGCTAAAGATCCGTATGGAGTTGCATGTAGCCCCAGTTATCTGGCAGGTGCCGGATGGGACTGGATGCCTTATGTACCGGGACGTCTGGCGGGTATCACAGGTAATGCTTATCTGGCTGTTACCGGAGATGTAGTGATGGAAGACCCTTGGGTGCGTTCAGATTTGCCTGTTTTGCAGAAAGCGGAGATTTCTATTTCGACTGATGTAAAGAATGCTTCTCTTGAACGAAAGAAAGTGGTTATTTCCGGAGTTATCCAGCCGGGAAATATATCCTTTTCCAAAGATATTCAAGTGGATGGAGGGGCGACTGCCAGATTGTCTATCAACAAAGATGAATTCGCGCAATTGATTATCAATCATCCGAAACTTTGGTGGCCAAACGGTTATGGTGCTCCCAATCTTTATACTTGCAAACTAACTTGTTCTGTAGATGGTAAACCATCGGACGTGAAAGAACTCACGTTTGGTATCAAGAAGTATGAGTATAAAATGATTGATAATGTGGTAGGTTATCCTGTTCTTACCTTTTTTATCAACGGACAGAAGATCTATCTGAAAGGAGGTAATTGGGGAATGAGCGAGTATCTGCTTCGGTGTCAGGGTAAAGAGTATGAAACAAAGATCAGATTACATAAAGAAATGAATTATAATATGATTCGTTTGTGGACAGGCTGTGTGACTGACGATGAATTTTACGATTATTGTGATAAGTATGGGATTATGGTATGGAATGACTTCTGGCTGTATGTAGCTTATAATGAGGTGGCACAACCGGAAGCTTTCAAAGCAAACGCTCTTGATAAGGTCAAACGTTTGCGAAATCACCCTTCTATTGCCATTTGGTGTGGAGCCAATGAAACACATCCGGTACCCGATTTGGATAATTATCTGCGTGAAATGGTAGCGAAAGAAGACAATAATGACCGTATGTATAAGTCTTGTTCCAATCAGGATGGTCTGTCTGGAAGTGGCTGGTGGGGAAATCAGCCTCCAAGACATCATTTCGAAACTTCCGGCAGTAATCTGGCCTTTAATACACCGGCCTATCCGTATGGCATCGACCATGGATATGGTATGCGTACAGAAATAGGTACAGCTACTTTCCCTACATTTGAAAGTATAAAAGAGTTTATACCTCAAGAAGTATGGTGGCCTTTGCCTACCGACGAGCAATTGAAGAATGATGATGATAATGTCTGGAACAAGCATTTCTTCGGTAAAGAAGCATCCAATGCCAACCCTGTTAATTACAAGAGCTCGGTGAACACACAGTACGGAGAATCGTCCGGACTGGAAGAATTCTGCGAGAAAGCACAAATGCTGAATATCGAAGTAATGAAGGGGATGTATGAGGCTTGGAATGATAAGATGTGGAATGATGCTGCCGGACTCTTGATTTGGATGAGCCATCCTGCCTATCCTTCATTTGTATGGCAGACTTATGATTATTATTATGATCCTACGGGGGCTTACTGGGGAGCGAAAAAGGCTTGTGAGCCTTTACATATTCAATGGAATGCTTCCAATAACAGTATAAAAGCCATAAATACGACAGCGAAAGACCTGAAAGGGGCAATGGCTAAAGCAACAATTTACGATCTGAATGGAAAAGAGGTTTCTGCATATGGGCAGGCGAAGCAGATTGACGTGGCGGCCAGTAATAGGACAGAAGCTTTCACACTGAACTTTAATCCGTTCAATCTGGCTTTCGGAAAGAATGCAGTTGCTTCTTCCTCAACGGGTGATTCCAAAAAGGCTTCATTGGCTACGGATGGAGGTACAGGAAGCCGTTGGGAAAGTGAATATAGTGATCCTCAATGGATATATGTTGATCTTGGTAAGGAGGAGAAAGTAGAAAATGTGACATTGAAATGGGAAGTGGCTTGTGCTAAAGAATATGAGTTACAGGTGTCGAAAGATGCAAAGAATTGGAAAACGGTCTATACCAATAAGGCTGGAAAAGGGGGTACGGAACAAATTCGTTTAGAACCGGTGGCCGCTCGTTATGTGAAACTGGTGGGTATTAGTCGTGCTACACAATTCGGGTATTCATTATTTGAGTTTGAAGTCTATGGTGAAAAGCCTGCAGGAATAGAAGAACTGACACCTTTGCATTTTATCAAGTTGGAACTGACTGACGCTGGAGGTAATCTGCTTTCCGAAAATTTCTATTGGAGAAATGGCGTGAGAGATCTCGATTATACCTTGTTGAATACGCTGCCGGAGGCAGAATTATCCTGCCGGTTGGTGGATAAGTCGGAACTGTCTAATGGAAAGGTAAAAATAGCCTTGAAGAATAATGCTGAAACAGTAGCATTTGCCAATCGTATGAGGCTTGTTAACAAGTCTACGCAGAAACGTATACTTCCTGTTATTATGTCTGATAATTATGTTACTTTGATGCCCGGTGAAGAGAAGATTATTAGTGTGGAGGCAGAACCCGAATTGCTGAAAGGTGGCGTTAGTGTGTTACTAAAACAGTATGGGAAGACGGAAAAGAATAAACTGGATATAATATTCTGATAATTATAGTTCGGTATGATTCAAAAAAGGTATCAGATGGTGATTCATGAAATAAATAGAAAGATATTTCTATTACTGTGTTTGGCTTATGTGAGTATTAGTAGTTTGCAGGCACAGTCGGCAATTCCTCCATTCAAGAAAGGGGAGCGCGTAGTGTTTACAGGAAATAGCATCACTCATGGCGGACATTATCATTCGTTTATCTGGTTGTATTACATGACTCGTTTTCCGGATAAACCGATCACTATCATGAATGCTGGTATTGGCGGCGAGAGTGCATGGGATATTAAAGACCGGCTGGACGATGATGTATTCGGCAGACGTCCAACTTACGTGACCCTTACTTTCGGTATGAATGATACCGGTTATGATATTTACATGAAAGACAATGCAAACGAACTGTCAGGACAACAGATTGCAAAGTCGTTGGATAGCTTTCGGGAAATAGAAAAACGGCTGCTGGCTAAGAATAAAATAACCAAAGTATTGATAGGTGGTTCTCCTTATGATGAAACCTCAAAGTTCAACAATTTCATTCTGCATCAGAAGAATAACGCCATTCTGAAAATAATAGATGCCCAACGCACGTCAGCCAAAAAGAATGGATGGGGTTTTGTAGATTTCAACCAACCAATGTGCGAAATCAGTCTAAGAGAACAGAAGAAAGATTCGACATTTACTTTTTGCCGGATAGATCGGATTCATCCGGATAATGATGGTCAGATGGTGATGGCTTATTTGTTCTTGAAAGCGCAAGGGCTGGCAGGACATAAAGTGTCGGATTTTTCCATTGATGCACAGCACTCGAATGTTGTAACCCACCAAAACTGTAAAATCTCCCGATTAAAGAAGAAAGAAGGCGAACTGGCTTTTGACTATCTGGCCAATGCGCTTCCTTATCCTTTGGATTCTATTCCGCGGCATGGCTGGGGAAACAAGAGATCTCAACGTGATGCCATGCAGTTAATCCCGTTTATGGAGGAATTTAATCAGGAATACTTTCAGGTAATCAACCTGGAGAAAGGGAGGTATCGGTTGACTATAGATGGTCAGTTTATAGATGATATTTCATCCGAACGATTGGCAGATGGGATTAATCTGGCGGACTATCCGACTACTCCCCAATATCAGCAGGCTATGACAATTATGTACCTGAATGAAGAGCGGTTTGAAATAGAGAAACGGTTCAGAGAATATTTGTGGACAGAATATTCTTTCTTGAAAAAGGAGGGATTATTGTTTGCCGATAATCAGAAAGCTATTGATAAACTTCAGGAATACTTGCCAAAAGACTTTTTTCTTAGAGCAAGCTATGACTGGTATGTCAAAGCAATGCATCCTGAAATACGTAAGGTATGGAGTGATTATATGAATTCTATTGTTGAAACAATTTATAGAATAAATAAACCGGTTACTCATCAGGTGAAACTGACTAGAATGAAATAATGATGTGTGTCAGCATCATCTTATTGGGTATGAACGAAGGAATACAAATGGATTACATTGAAATATATAACTGATATATTATGAGGAATATACGCTTGTTGTTTGTAGGATTAATAGGCTGCTTTGGCTGTATACCAGCGTTTATGTATGGTAAGACGAAAGAAGCGCCTTTCATGCTGACAGAAATGAAGTGTGAGAATCTGGTGAACCCTTTGGGGATTGATAATACTGCTCCTCATTTCAGTTGGAAGCTGAAAGGTGACGGGTTGAAAGGTAGACAAGCTTACTATGAGATACAAGTGGCTTCGGACAGTATTCTTCTGATACAAGATAAAGCCGATTTATGGAATACCGGGAAATTGAAATCCGATGCTTCGGTAATGGTGCCTTATCAAGGTGCTTCTTTATCTTCCCGCTCATTATGTTATTGGAGAGTTCGTGCATGGGATTCCCAAAAACAGGCTTCAGCCTGGAGCCCGGTAGCCCGTTTTGCCGTTGGTATTTTGGATAAATCACATATGCATGGCGAATATATAGGCTCCTCTGTTGAGGGAGGAAAGGTCTGTGCTCCTATTCTTCGTAAGAAAGTAAATGCAACAAAAGGGGAAACCACTTTTTTGCATGTGAATACATTGGGTTATCATGAGATTTATATCAATGGAGAAAAAGTTGGCGAGGATGTACTGACACCTGCTGTATCTCATCTGACTAAGCGTTCATTGATCGTCACTTATGATGTAACTCCCTACTTGCGAGAGGGAGAAAACGACTTATTGATCTGGCTTGGACAGGGATGGTATAAAAGTACTACTTTCGGAGCAGCTTACGACGGCCCATTGGTGAAAGCGGAACTGGATGTTTTACGAAATGGAAAATGGGAAGTACTGACAAAAACAGATAGTTCATGGTGTGGGCGCGAAAGTGGTTATTCAGATACAGGGACTTGGCGCGCGCTGCAATTCGCTGGTGAAAGAGTGGATGGAAGAATTTTGCCGACAGATCTTTCTTCACAAGCATTGAACAAGATGAAATGGGCTCCGGTAGTAACGGTGAAAGTTCCCGATCATATTGCTTCATCCCAAATGTGTGAGGTCAATAAAATCTATCAGAAACTACAACCAGTTTCTATAAAGCAATTGAATGAAGACACTTGGCTGGTAGATATGGGACGGGTGCAGACCGGATGGTTTGAAATGTATATGCCTACATTGCCTGTAGGTCATGAAATAACAATGGAATACAGTGATAATCTGACTAAAGACGGAGAATTTGACAAACAGGGTGAAAGTGATATTTATATATCCGGTGGACGGAATGGAGAATGCTTTAGAAATAAATTCAATCATCACGCTTATCGGTATGTGCGTATTTCCAATCTTCCTGTAAAGCTGGAAAGAGAATGGATGAAATCGCTCCAGATTCACGGAGGTTATCAGCAAGCGGCCACTTTCGAATGTTCGGATGCCGATTTGAATGCCATTCATAATATGATTCAGTATACAATGAAATGTCTCACCTTTAGTGGATATATGGTAGACTGTCCTCATCTGGAACGTGCCGGTTATGGTGGTGATGGAAACTCTTCAACGATGTCTTTGCAAACCATGTATGATGTAGCTCCGACTTTTGAAAACTGGATACAAACATGGGGAGATTCCATGCGTGAGGGAGGTAGTTTGCCACACGTAGGTCCTAATCCTGGTGCGGGTGGTGGCGGCCCTTATTGGTGTGGATTCTTTGTGTTGGCTCCTTGGAGAACTTATGTCAATTACAATGATCCGCGACTGATTGAGAAATATTATTCTCAAATGAAAGAGTGGTTCAAATATGTTGATAAATATACAGTCGACGGTTTATTGAAACGTTGGCCTGATACGAAATATCGCGACTGGTATCTTGGCGACTGGCTGGCACCAATGGGAGTGGATGCCGGTGCTCAATCTTCTGTGGATTTGGTAAGTAACTGTTTTATCAGTGAATGTCTGGGTGCTATGAATAAAGTAGCTTTAGTGTTGGGTAAGAAAGAAGAAGCCGAAGAATTTGCAACCCGTAAAGAAAAGCTTAATAAACTGATACATCAAACTTTCTATCGTCCGAATGAGGGTATCTATTCCACAGGTTCGCAGTTGGATATGTGTTATCCTATGTTGGTAGGCGTTGTCCCCGATGCTTTATACAATACGGTAAGAGAGAATATGATGACTATCACTGAAGAAAAACATAAAGGACATATAGCAGTCGGTCTTGTTGGAGTGCCTATCCTAACAGAATGGGCCGTTCGGAATAAAAAAGTGGATTTCTTCTATCGGATATTGAAGAAACGTGATTATCCCGGATATCTATATATGATTGATAATGGAGCTACAGCAACTTGGGAATATTGGAGTGGCGAACGTAGCCGGGTGCATAATTGTTACAATGGCATCGGCACCTGGTTCTATCAAGCTGTAGGAGGAATACGTCCTGATGAGGCTGCTCCGGGATATCGTCATGTCTATATTGATCCTCAAATACCGAACGGGGTCACTTGGGCTAAAACTATGAAAGAGTCACCTTATGGTACTATTATCGTCAATTGGGAGTTGAAAAATAACCTGCTGAATCTTCAAGTTTCAGTTCCTTCCGGAACTACTGCCACTGTTTGCATACCTGATGCTGCTGTTGCGTGCAAGATGAATAAGAAGAAAGTCAGCATTGAAAAGAAAATAGTTGTCATAGAAGAGGGTAAGTATGATTTCGTATTTGATTTGAATCATTAATAGTCATCCTACCATAGGTATTATGCTTTTTAAGGTAAGGAGAAAAGTAAGTTTTGCTTAACGAAGAGTTAGATGTGAAAATCTCGTTGATTTGAATTACTATATAATAATTTAAAGAGTTAAAAATGAGAAAGAAGTGGTCATTATTGCATGTAACAGCCTTGATCTTTATTACGCAAGTAACTTGGGCAGGTGATGTAAAAACAGAAAAAGTAACTTTAGTGGGGAGGAGAATAGTCGAATTTGTACCCGAAAAATATGATGTAGCTCGAACTCCCTCCCTAATTCTATCTAATGAGCCGGTAAAACAGGGAGAAATACCGACAGACTGGACATTGATCCCTCGTTTTACAACAGTGAACGGTAAAGCTAATGCTTCATTAGATGTTCCTGCCGGAACAAGCTTGTATGGTGGTGGAGAAGTAACGGGACCGCTATTGCGTAATGGACAAAAGACAAAGATGTGGAATACAGATAATGGCATGTATCGAGTGGACGGTGGGACACGTTTATATCAGACTCATCCATGGGTATTGGGTGTTCGTCCGGATGGAACAGCTTTTGGTGTTTTGTTTGATAGCTTTTGTAAAGCAGAATTGGTAACCAACTCGGATAAAATAGAATTTAAAACGGAAGGTGCGCCTTTCCGTACGTACATTATAGACCGAGAATCTCCACAGGCAGTATTGAAGGGACTTGCAGAATTGACAGGAACTATAAGTATGCCTCCCAGGTGGGCGATAGGATATCATCAATCCCGTTTCTCGTATGTGCCAGAGGCTAGAGTAAAAGATATAGCAGATACCTTTCGGAAAAAGAAAATTCCATGTGATGTGATATGGTTTGATATCAACTATATGGATGAGTTTCGTGTATTTACAATTAACGATAAAGATTTTCCCGATCCGAAGCGTATGAACAATTACCTGCACGATCAAGGTTTTCATTCGGTATTTATGATTGATCCCGGGGTAAAAGTAGATGAAAACTATTTTGTTTATAAAACCGGGAAAGAGCGGGATGTTTTTGTCCGTGACATTTATCGTAATGAGTTTCATGGAAAAGTATGGCCGGGTGATTGTGCTTTTCCTGATTTTACCCGCCCGGAAACACGTTCTTGGTGGGCAGGACTTTATAAAGACTTTATGGCTAATGGTATAGATGGTATTTGGAACGATATGAATGAACCATCAGTATTTGACGGCCCCGATGGATCAATGCCTGAAAGTAATATTCATTTGGGTGGAGGTAATTTGCCAACAGGTAATCATTTGATGTATCATAATGCTTATGGACGATTGATGGTGGAAGCCTCTCGTGATGGTATGATGGCTGCCAATCCGGATAAACGCCCGTTTCTTCTTTCCCGTTCCAATATCATTGGTGGACAGCGTTATGCAGCTATGTGGACAGGAGACAATGAGGCAACTTATGAACATATGAAACTTTCTGTTCCGATGTCTATTACATTAGGCCTGTCCGGACAACCCTTCAATGGTCCTGATATCGGTGGATTTGCGGGCAATACAACTTCTGATTTGTGGGGGAATTGGTTAGGATTTGGTGCATTTTTCCCTTTTTCCAGAGGACACGCTTCTTGTGATACGAATAACAAAGAGCCGTGGGCATTTGGTAAAGAACTTGAAAAAGAATCACGCATGGCATTGGAACGCCGCTATCGGCTGATGCCTTATCTTTATACTGCTTTCTATGCAGCTCATACTGATGGGCAACCCATCATGGCTCCTGTATTTTTTGCTGATCCAAAAGATCAGGCATTGCGCTCGGAAGAACAGGCTTTTATGCTGGGAACAGACATTCTGGTAATTCCTGCATTTGCAAAGAATCCCTCTTTACCAAAAGGTATTTGGGAGGAATTGTCTTTGATAAAAGGAGATACAAAGGGTAAATATCAGGCTAAACTAAAAGTCAGGGGAGGAGCTATTGTTCCTGTTGGAAAGGTGATTCAGAATGTAAATGAAAACTCGTTTGATCCTTTAACTCTAGTTGTTTGTCTCGATAAAGACAGTAAAGCGGAAGGTTCTCTGTATTGGGACAAAGGAGATGGATGGGAGTTTCAAAAAGGAGATTATAAACAACTGACCTTTAAAGCAGAGTTAGCAGGAGCGCATAATCTTATTGTAAAAATGACAGACTGCAAAGGACAAGAACAATTTGATTGTGGAATGATTAAAGTGGAAGTATTACATAACGGTCGTGTCTATAAATCTTCTGGCGATATGGCTAAAGGTATTACTGTGAATTTATAAAGGAAGAAAGAATTAAAAGATTAGTTTATTTCATCATCTCTTTTGTATTGTGAGGTTCAGCTATGATAAGGAAATAGCTGAATCTCATTTTTTAAGTCCCTAAATGACTCATTCATAAATATCGCTCTCTCTAATAAATAGTTTTATGGATATTCACAGATTTTATCTCTAGTGGTGCAGGAATGAACTAAATCGTCTGTTTTATCCGATTGTTCTTTAGGAGGGGCAGGTGATAGGAAACTGGGATAAGTCTGTTAAAAAAGTAGGTTCGTTCATAGAACATTCATGGTTCCGGTTGGATGATTGTGTCGATGAAGTGTATTTGTTTTTAATCTCTTCACCTTTCTTTCAAACTCGCGATAAATAGGGCGTTTATGGGTGAAGGGCAAACCTTTCACCTACTCTTTCACGTAAGCGTCTCCGCGATTCTATATAGTGTATTAAAATAAAAAGGCTAATGATCCC